>Ga0214919_10004308_pt1 | contig 20889 bp, 18 predicted proteins | sample LL1503_MetaG_FD_177994 | JGI IMG/M metagenome (GOLD analysis project Ga0214919, IMG submission 177994) | Freshwater microbial communities from Lake Lanier, Atlanta, Georgia, United States - LL-1503 | ecosystem: Environmental > Aquatic > Freshwater > Lake | place: USA: Georgia | collected... | reverse complement strand
CTTTCGATAACAAATAGATAGTTTAAAAACATTTATACAGGTCTCTAAATTTTCATATTCAAATAAGTATTCTATTCCTCCACCTGTCCTAAATAAATACCAAGCCCTTGAGTCTTCTACCTCAGCTACTGGAGACCCTGTTGCTCTTACTTCAGGGTAATCCATAAATACACCTAATGTTTCATCAATAAACTCAACATTGATGTTCTTTAAGACTCTATTTTTAAATTCCGTATCTCCTGACGCTCTAAATTCTTCATCATAAAAACCAAAATTATCATGAATAGACTTCCTGTACATACCACTAACCCAAGATAAATAACATGTCTCCAAGTATACATGATACTTTGTAGCACCACTTCGATTGTAAACAAATTTATCTTTTATAAAAACTCCATATTGATCAACATCCGTTGATAAGGTGTTACCCATTACCCAATCAATTGACTTATTTTTGTCTAAATAGTTTGACAACTTTTCCAAACTATCGGGATACAATGCTTCATCAACACCTAAAAAAACTAAATATTCTCCTTTAGATAAATTAATTCCTCTGTTCCAAGCTGATTGAATCGTTTCTCGATTTTCTGATCTTGCATAAATAGCATTTAATTTATGTCCTAAATTAAACGAATTATATACCTTATACTCATCCGTGGGTGAACCGCTATCTACCAAAATAATTTCAACATCTCCTTTTATATATGAAGTTTGATTTACTAGGTAGGAAAGAAAAAAGTTTAATTTTGAAGCGGCATTGTACAACGAAACAATTATCGATATTTTAGCATTACCCTGCCTATAATCGTAAATATATTCCCACTTTTTAAATGATGATTTTCTGTGTTTTAAATCTCTCTCTTCTAAATAATTATATACATCACTATTATTACATTTATGAAGTAAACTAGTAACAAAAGCTTCTTCCTTAAAATTTAAATTTAATAACCTCTCTTTTACTAAATCCAAATCATTGTCATATTTTGAAAGTCTAAATAATCTTAATTTATAAGTAACATAAAGTAAATAATCCTTGGTGATTTGATCATAATTTGTGGCTAGCAAATTCCAAAAACGAAACCTAAATAGTCTATTTAAGCTTTTTTGGAAGTTATTAATTTTAGACGCTGACTTATTAATTTCATTTTCAAACTGCTTTAATTGATGATTAAATTTAAAAATATAATATATCCAAAAAACTGCTCTCAAAAAGACGACTTTGCTTGAGTATTTGTTCAACACTCTTTTTAAAAAATCAAACTTGTTATTATTATTTTTAATTGAAATTAATTTTAAATGAAATGCAGACGGTAATATAGATTTCAGCAAAATGTTTAAATACCTTTTAAAAGGCACATTCAATTCCTTGTATGCAATAATAGGATTTAGGTCTAAAGAACCGACTTTATTAGAATAAATATTATACACATTCTCTAGGCTGTTCTTAAACTTATCGTGGTTAAAGTTTCCTTCGTTAATATATTTAATTAATGTAGTTCTATAATTGTCATAGTCTCCAATTAATTTATTTATTTCAAGAATTGAACCATAAAAATTTTCAAACTCAATTTTAATAAACGGAAGACCGGGAAAATGATTCTCTAAATATTCACAAATCCCAGCTCTAGAAGATATGACAAGTGGACACCCAGAAAATATTGCTTGAAGAGCAACTAGATTTAACGTATCCTGTCGTACTGGTAAAATAATTATAGATTTAGAATTAAATATTTTCCCTAGTTGACACTGATCAACCGATTTACTTATTTTAACATCAATATTTCTATTTGTGGCAATATTTGATAAAGTAGCATAGGAGCTAACACCATTAGTATCATAAATTTCATCTCCTATGATATTAGCACTATTTACCTTAGAAAGGTCAATCCATTTCAATAACTCGATAAATAAATCCTGCCCTTTGCATTTTTCTGTGCGGCCAATTGAATATAATGAGATCTTTTCATTTTGAAAATCAGTAACTAAATTATCATGAAATGTAATAAATGGTAAAGGGTCAATTTGAATAATATTTCTGTTAAATATCTTTTTATAATCGTTGGCATATTTTTCAGAAATCGCATAAACAGAATCAGCCATTTTAAACTGCTCTAATTCCAATTTTTGTAAAGTTGTTATATCCTCTAAATCATAGTCCATGCTATAAAAATGTGATGAAGATATATTACCGTGCATCGACATTATTATCTTTTTATGAATAATTTTGTGATGCTTTAGTACACTAAAAATTTTATTTCCGATCGGAAAATAATCAGGGAACTCAATAATATCAAATGATTTTCCATTAGCTGATCTTGCAAATTGATTGGCTATTTCAAAATGTAACTTTTCATATTTATTTAAATCATTCGAATCATTTAATAACTTTATGGAAGACGCTTTTTTCAATGTAATAGGAAACGCATTTTGCGCCCTTTGAACAGATTTTTTCTCCTTTTCAATAAAATAAAAAAACCTATTCTCGGGTAACGATTCTATTATCTTTCTAATCACTGCCTGGCCTCCGCCAGTAGTAATTTTGTAAATATCAGTGTATAATAATAGAATATCCAACTAAAAAATCCTCTTTAATTTCCAAAAAATCCTACAAAAAATAAAATAACACTCAATCAATAGTTTAATAGTATGTTCCTTAATTTCAGAGGTTTGGAATTTTACAAATTGTTCTTGATTAACCGTATTTTTCAATTGTTTAATTAATTCAAAATCAACGCTATCAAAACTCAATTCTTTAGATTTATTAAAAATAAAATTTAAATGACTTCTCATTTGAGTATTTTTAATTTTTACCCCATTAACTAAAAACCATTTTATTACTTCACTCAAATACACCTTGCCGATTATATCTTGTTTAAGTAAAATTTGGAAAATTTTATAAAAATTATTTTTAAACACAACATCGGCTTGCGATTGACTATATGAATTGCTAAATGCCCTCATTGTGGAAAAAGCAATATCTTCAAAATATACACCATGTTTTAACCCAATAAGATTATTTAATAAATAATCACATTGTGGCCCTAATCCATTATCATATCCACCAAGTTTGTCAAAATAATTCTTTCTCCATATTGAAGAGGATCCAGGTATAAATATCAAATTGTTGAGAAATAAATACCTAAACTCCCAGGTACTAATATTATTTATTTTAAATGAGTAGCCTACATCAGTTATAAATTGCTCATTAATTCCATCAATTAATTTCGTTTTTCCAACAAATCCACCTGTATTATTTTTTGAAAATGCATTTATAGCACGCTCAAAAAATGTATTGTGCGATATAAAATCATCCGAAGCAATGCTTATAATAAAATCTCCCGAACACTTTTCCTGTGCAAATTTAATAGCCAATAAAGCCCCAATATTTTCTTCAAGAAAAAAAGCTTTAATTCTATTTTCAATTATTGCAAATGATTCTATTATCTCCTTACTATTATCAGTTGAGCCATCATCCACTATGATAAACTCCCAATTATTATAGGTTTGTAATAAAACACCATTTATAGCATCGCTGATATATTTCGCATGATTATAATTTGCTAATAAAACAGATATCTTCATATAGAATTCGCTTTAAAATAGGCCTCAGGAGTTCCTATATCAATAAATGTTTTATATGTTTTATAAGTGAAAATTTTCCCAATAAAATGAACTAATATTTCGGTTACAAAATCTGACTTATCGCTAAAGTCATTTTTAATTATATCAATTGCTTCTCTTGATAATAGATAAATAGCTCCATTTGCTAAATTACCGGGTGGATTATTAACTTTTTCAAAAAATGAAGTAACTACTCCCAATGAATTTATTTCTACAATTCCGCAAGAAGAGGGATTTTCTGTTTCAAAAACTAAAATTGTGATTAAGCAGCTAGATGGGCGTTCTTTATGTGCTTCAATCAATAAATTCATATCATCTAGACAGTAATTATCTGCGTGAATCAAAAATCCATCTTCTCCCTCAAAAAATTCTATATTGTTTATTAAGGTTCCCCCTGTACCTAATAATTTATTTTCATGTATTAGTTCTATTTGATTTTTATATTTACTTTTTTCAATATGTTCAAATACAATATTTGACAGATAATGTGTATTAATTTTTATTGATTTAATCCCTGAATTAATTAAATTTTCAATCCAAAAATCCAAAAGTGGCTTATTTTTGATAAAAACCATACACTTAGGAATATGATTTGTCAATGGCTTTAATCTGGTACCAAAACCAGCAGCAAGTAATAGCGCTTTCATTATTAAATATTACTTATAAATTCATCAGTAGTTAGAGGAATATTCCCTATTCTGCTAACTTGAATAGCGGCTGCGATTGACCCCAATAGTGCTGCCTCCCAAATATTTGCTTTTAATGCTAATGCCATTGAACTAGCTATTAACATTGAATCTCCGGCTCCAGCAACATCAATTGGATTAGAATTTAAAGCCGGAATCCTATCAGTTATCCAGTCCTTATTTATATCATTATCAGCGTGAATAATTACTCCTTCTTCTCCTATTTTCAATAGAATATTTTTTGAAGATGATTTCTCTTTAAGTCGATCTGCAATTACAATGAGGCCATTTTGATTATCCCTCAAACTTAATCTTGCTTCCCTTTCAGTTGGGGTAATTAGGTCCATTGATTTAAATCTGCTAATATCACCCGTTTGCGAAGAACTTTGACTATCCGCAACCATAAATATTCTTCTTTCAATAGCAATTTTAGAAATTGACTTTATTAATTCGTCTGTCAATACTCCGTAATTAAAATCTGAAAAAACAATTAAATCGCAACTATTTAATAATTTGACTACCTTATTATGTATTTTATTTTGCAATGTTTGAGGAATTGCACCTTGGTGTAAATGACTTACTCTGAGAAGTGTTTTTCCTTTAGCTCTAAACCTTTGCTTAAGCGTAGTAGGCCTACTAATATCAATAAAAAGTGTTGCATTAACATTAAATTCTTTTAATTTTTCATCAACAAATTCACGAGAATTATCATTTCCACAAACACTTAAATAATGTACCTCCGCACCCAAACCAGCCGCATGTGCCGCAACAATACTTGCTCCACCAATAAATTTTTTTGACCCAACTGGTGTTACAACAATTGTTGGGTCTTCTTGAGACATTCCCAGTGGATCACAAGAAATATATTCATCAACGATAGTATCACCTATTACAATAATTTTAAGGTTTTTAAAACTAGAAACTAAGGTTTTAACCTTATTTATGTTAGTCTTATGTCTATTGAGAAAATCATTAGGAATAATGGACCTTTTCGAACTATTTAATACTTCACTTTGAATTAAATCAAATGAAGAGAAAATCGTCTCCCCAGAGCTAAAAATTAATTTCCCGCCAATTTTATCCAGAATTATTAGTTCATTATTTGTTGTATTCTCATGTTCTTTTCCTTTTACAACAACATTTGGTTTTATGCGCTCTAATGTTTCATTTATTGAATCTTCAATAATGATTGCCTCATCTACCCAACTAATACTTTTTACGGCCTCTAATCTTAACTTTTCAGGTATTAATGCTAGTTTGCCAGCTATTTTGTCTGATACTACACCAACAACTAACTTATTCCCCAGTTCTTTAGCAAACTTGATAAGTCTAAGATGACCGGGATGTAGAATATTGAAATTCCCCGATATAAAAGTTATTTTTCGTTTGACAGTTTTCATTTGTTATTTTTATTGCATAGCAATAATAGGCCGAAATACCACACCATTTTCTAAATCAAGTAATGCTTCATTAACATTTTCTAATGTATAACGTTTAGAAATAAGCTTTTCAAGAGGAACTTTACCTTTTAAATATATTTCAGCAAGTTTAGGAATATCAATATCTGGCTTACACCCACCACCCCAACTTCCAAAAATTTGTTTCCCAGCAATTAATTCATGGGGTGCAATATTTATAAATTCCCCTTCAGGAGGATGTGAAGCAAAAATTAACTTCCCGGTTTTTTTAATTAAAGAAAAACCGAGTTCAATAGTTTCAGTCTTTCCTCCAGATTCAATACATGCATCGGAATAGTCTCCTAAAATACTTAATACTTTATCTTTTGTATTTTCCCTTTTGGAATTTATTATGTGATTTGCTCCAAATAACTTTGCCAGTTCAAGTTTCTCCTCTGAAATATCTACAGCTATAACATTTTTACATTTTAAATATTTTAATGCCATTAAAGCACTTAATCCAATCCCCCCAAGCCCTATAACTATTACGGACATTTCAGAATTTGGTTTTAACTCATTTAAAACCATACCGGCGCCAGTTAATAAAGCACAACCAAAAAGTACTGCAACATCAAGAGGTACATTTGGAGGGATTTTTACCAATCTATTTTCAGAAACAATAGAATAATTACTAAAAGTAGTTACTTTTCCAGAATTAACTATTTGATCATTATAGAGGTATTTTGCTCCTTCAGCCTCTATTCCTTCTCCCTTTATCCAGCCTAAAATTACTTTATCTCCAACCTTAACTTTAGTAATACCTGGTCCCACTTCAACTACTTCACCAGATGCCTCATGTCCAAGTAAATGTGGTAACCAAGGATCATGCCCCCTGAAGCCCCTAGCCTCCATCAGTTGACTTCTACATACCCCACTGTAAAATATTTTTACTAAAACTTGACCAAATTTTAGTTTAGGCACTTCAATTTCTAAAACTTTTAAAGGTTCATTTTTATTGAATAAAACAGCTGCTTTATATGGCATAACTTTCATTAATGATTATTAATTTTGCCAATTCATTTTATTATCTAAAGAAATAAATAAGCTACCTTCTTTGTATCCATCAGGCATGTCTTCTAACTTTTCAACTTTGTTCCAATTTGTTTTTTGAGAAAAAGCATTCACTTCATTTTTTTTTAAATGTTCGTAAATCGCAATTTTATTTTCTTCTGAACCAATCTCAAGAATCATATCTGTATTACTCCAATCTGCTTTTTCAGTATCTAGGATTATATTTTTCTCATTGCCTTCGACATCCATTTTAATAAAATCGGCTTTTGACATTATTTCTTTAATTGGCAATACATTTACTTTGAAGGTAGTCAATTTGCCATAAGGAGTTTTTGAACCTGCCAAATGACTACTAGTTGTATTGCCTTCAACTCTTACAAATTCTAGTTCGCCGGAAACATTAGAAACCGCAGCTTCTAGTACATTAATATTATTTATGTTATTAATTTTAAAATTATCATTTAAAATTTTAATATGTATAGGGTCTGGCTCTATTGAGGTAACGTTCCAATTACATAAATTCATTACTAAAGAATGAATACCAATATTAGCTCCTATATCAAACGTATTTTTATACTTATTTTTATTTATTTGATAATATGAAAAAATAATTAATTCATCTAGGCCAAATAAATCTAAGCTATTTATTGCCCCAAACTCTTGATATGGAAAATCAATCGTACCTATTTCGCCTCCCAAATCAATAATTGCATTTTTTTTCTCTTTTAAATTTGAATTTTTTACAACATAGTCCGTAATAGTTTCAAAAGTTTTATATTCTTTTGAATTTCTTGAATGCTGAGAAGAAATAAAAGGTAAAATCTCAATAATTTGTCCAATTGTTAAATTTTTCATTTTGAATTTTTTTTGAATTTTTATATTTTAGTATTTATTGAACTACCAACCTTCTTTAGTTTGTTTTGTATTAGTATTAACGTCTTCTGAATTAAAGTTTTTTACAATCATTAATTGTGACAATATTTCCTCTCCAATAAATGGCATTTGGTTTTCAAGTGGATGACCAAATTTTAATACCGGATATAGTTTTTGATCTTGATAAATTTGAACATCTATAAACAATGGTTTGATATTTGAATATATTTCAGTTAGTTTTTCTTTTAGGTCAGTATTTTCATTTATTAACACATAGTCTAATCCAAATACTGATGCAACTTTAGCATAATCATTTGGAAATGCTAACCCTGATAATTCATCAACACACACAAAATTTCCACTAAGCCATGTTTCTAAAGTCTGCTTTTGTATTCCATGGCTTCTATTATTTATTAAAAATATTTTAACTGGTAAAGAATTTTTAGATACTGTGATTAACTCTGCCAAACAAACCATTAATCCTCCATCTCCTATAATACAAGTTAAACTTTCATTATTTTTTGCAAATGCTGCACCTATTGATGCCGGCAAAGAATAGCCCATTGGTGTATTGTTCCAAGCTGAAAATAACCTCTGTTGTTTGCGCAAATTTATGGCATTACAAGTCCAAGTTAAATTCCCGCCTGTATCTGCATAGATTAACTCATCTTTTCTAATATTTAAAGATAATTCTTTAATAAAATCATAAATATTAAGACATGATGCATTATCACCATTTCCATCTTGCCCAGCCAACTGGTCATTAGGTAATTTTACCTTACAATCATGGATCCATTTTTTCCATGTAGCATATTTATTTTCATCAATTAGATTAATTTTTATGTCAATTTTTTGAAAAAATTCATAAAGTGGGCAGACTATTCCATAGTCGATATTTATACCAAAACCATTAAATTTACTTATTTCATTTGTGTCAATATCGACCATGACGATTTTAGCTTCACGCCCAAATGAAGAAAGAATTCCACCAGTCAAATTTTGAGATAACCTTGTCCCTAATGCTATGATTAAATCGGAATTTTGAACTGCAAAATTACCAGTTCTAGAACCATATACTCCGAAAGTTCCTATTCTTAGTTTATGATTAAATTCGAGCAAATCAGTTCCTGCCCAAGTAAGCAAAACAGGTATTCCAAGTTTATCTAAAACCTTCTTATAATTATTTATTTGAGGAGTCTTTAAGCCTCCACCTAAAATTATTATTGGCCTTTTTGATTGACTAATATCATATATAAGATTTTCTATTTGATTATTTATAAAATCTTCATATGTATTATCTTCTGAAGGTAAATAGCCTATGATTTTTTCAATATCAATTTCAGCTCTTTGTAGATCGTCTGGAATATCAATAAGTACAGGACCTGGCCTACCTGAAAATGCAATTGAGTAAGCTTTTTCTAAATGAAATCTAATTGTATTAGGATCTGAAATCTGTACAGCATATTTAGTAATTGGCTTGAAAATTGAAACAACATCAGTCTCTTGAAACCCAACTTGTCTTACGTTTCTATCGCCTTTTAACCTATGCGTTGCCACTTGTCCCGTTAACATTAATGTAGGAATTGAGTCATAAAACGAACAACAAGTTCCAGTTAAAAGGTTGGTTGCTCCTGGCCCACTAGTCGTAATTGCTACACCTAATTTACCAGTAGCTCTTGCATATCCATCTGCAGCAATAGCGGCACATTGTTCATGTGTCATCGAAATCATTTTAATACTTTCTGATTTATAAATAGAATCAAAAAGATGAACTGCTGCTCCTCCAGACATTCCAAAAGCACATTCAACTCCTTTTTCAATTAAAAAAGAAGCAATATAATCAGTCAATTTCATTTAAATTGATTTCAAAGTTGATAATATTAGTTTCCAAATCTTCTAAGCTTAAATAAGTTTGAATCTTTTTTTAGTTTTTCATTTAATGAATCGGTACCCCATTCATCATAAACAAGACTAAAATTTCTACCACTTATGATGTCCCTACTTGATGATATTACCCAGTTACAACATTCTACTACTTTTTCCAAATTTGAGTCATTTTTACTATTAATTATATCTAAAGTTTTTTGATAGTTTTCTCCCGCATTATTTATACCAGCCTTTATTGTTGCTTCATGAATTTTTGTATTAACCCAACCAGGACCAATAATGCAAAACCTCGAATCAGGTATTTCAGCATCTAACAATTCAGTCATTTTAATTTGAGCAATTTTAGAAATTGTATATGCAGAATAATTTTTTGTAGCATTGTTCGTTCCCCCTCCAGCAAATAAAATTACTATAGGGCCATTATTTGAATCCTTTCTTCTACTTGGTATTAAATTAAATATTATTCGCATTTGAGAAGTAAAATTTAGACTAATAGATTTTTCCCATTCGTTAAATGAAGTTTTAATAAATTCTCCTACAGGTTCAAGTGTTGCAGGTGCAATGCAAAGAACATCCCAATCATAATCTTTACTAATATTTTTACATACATTATCAATATCTAAAGAGCTAGCTAAATCACATTTAAACAATATTGCTCCTTTAGTTTCAAGTTCTTTTAGTCTATCATTAAAATTTCTATATGTACCAATTACTACATGCCCATTATCTAGCCAATTATTTGCCAATGCTAAGCCAAAATCACTAGAAATTGAAACTATTAAATAATTTTTTTTCACTTTTCCTACTAAATTAAAAAGGGCCTTTAAACCAATCACCCGGTATGTCATGTGGAATTGGTTCGGGTAAATCACTATTGACCATTGAAAAATCTTTACCTAACATTTGCATAACTGCAATTACAATATCTGAAGCTCTTACATAAAAACCTTTTGTCAAGGCCGGACTTGTTGGCTCTGGTATGTCAGGCATTGCTAAGCGGCTTGGCTTACATTTTAATATATCAAAACACTCCATTGAAACCCTTGCTATAATTTCCCCTGCAACTGACCCTGTAGTAAAACCTGTATCAAGTGCTAAAATTCTACTAGTTACCTTAACTGAATTAAATATTGATTCCCAATCAATGGGCCTAATCGTCAATAAATCAATTACATCACATGAAATTCCATTTTTCTCCAAGTATTCTACAGCATGCAAAGCTTCAATAGTCATATATGACATGGTAACAATTGTTACATCAATCCCAGATTTTACTTTTTTTGACTTGCCTATTGGTTTTGAATAAAACCCTTCAGGAACAAAACCCTTAACATTATGTAACCATCGATGTTCCAAGAAAACAACAGGATTTGGATCTAATATAGATGCTGTTAGTAACCCTTTAGCATCTTCAGGAGTTGTGGGCATCACAACTTTTAATCCAGGCATATGTGCAAACCAAGCTTGTAGATTTTGAGAGTGCGTCGGTCCTTGACCCCAGCCCCTTCCTAAGATAAGTCTTATAGTAATAGGAACAGATTGTTGACTTCCAAACATATAATGCCACTTTGAGGCGGAGTTTATTAATTGGTCCATGGCCAATAAAAAAAAATCAAGTCGCTGGTGTGTCATTAATGGAATTAATCCATTTAAGGACGCCCCTACGGCTATGCCTGTCATTGCATTTTCAGAAGTTGGCATGTCGAATACTCTCTCACTTCCAAATTTCTTTTCTAAATTTTTTGTCGTATCAAAAACTGCTTTGGGATCAGTTACTCCTAGCCCATAACAAATTACGTTCTCATTGGCAGCCATTGTTTCATGTATGGCTTCATTAATTGCAGTTGCAAAAGTGATTTCTCTATTATTAGATTGCATATTCTCCTATGTAAGCTTCAGAATTCTCAGGAAATGGAGATTCTTTTGCAAATGCAAAAGCTTCATTAACATCATTTTCTATTTGTTTTATTATTTCTTGATTTTTATTTTCAGAAATAAGATTTTCACTTACTAATATATTTTTCAAATTTTCTATTGGGTCTTTCTCTCTCCAATTCAAATATTCTTGTTCAGTTCTATATCCAATATCATTATCATAATTAACTCCACAATGTTCTAGCCACCTATAGGTTGAGAATTCAATAAATTGAGGCCCTTGATTATTTCTTATTCTTTCAACAGCAGATTCAATAGATTTAAAAGATTCAATTGCATTATTTCCATCAACTTCATCAACCCCTAACCCCATCGCTTTAGCGACAGTAGAAATTTTTCTACCTTCAGGTTGGCGCACAATTAAAGGGCTATACACAGAATACAAATTATTCTCGCACAAAAATAATACTGGTAATTTTTTTACCACAGCAAAATTGACAGATTCATAATAAGAACCTTCCTCAGTAGCGCCATCACCAAAAAAAATACAAGAAATTTGCTCGGTTTTTCTAATTTTAGACGCTAAGGCTAATCCGACTCCTACAGGTATACTGTTTCCCACAATCGCCGAAGTACCCATAAACCCAACTGAATTGTCAATTAAATGCATGGAACCACCTTTCCCACTGGAACAACCTGTGCTTTTGCCATAAATTTCAGCAATCATTGACTTTAAGTTTCCGCCTTTACCTATATAATGCGCGTGACCTCGATGCGTACTCATTGCCATGTCCTTGATACTTACACAAAGGCCTAATGCTGCAGGAACTGCTTCTTGGCCTATAGATAAATGAGTAGGGCAACGCATTTCTCCTTTTGGATATTCTCTAGCAATTTCTTCTTCTACCATACGAATCTTTAGCATAGATTCATATAGCTTTAACTTAGTTTCAGTTCTCATGGAATAAACCAATAATAGTCTCCGGTATAACCAATTTCTTTAAAAAACATTTCCCATTCTTCAACTGACATTATTGTCTTAGCAGTTAAATTCCAATCAAACATACGTCTTTTTTCTTCTTCATTTCTATAAGCATCAACAGTAATAAATGATTTACCTTTACTTACTCGTTCAATTTCTTGCAATGCTTTTGCGCATTCCTCTCTTTCTAAATTATGAACAGTATTAATTGAGATGACTACATCGAATGAGTTATCATCATAAGGTAAACTTTTAGCATTTGCTACAGAAACGAAAGGTTTTATTTCATCAACTGTATTTTCAATCGCATATTCGGAGATATCAATTCCAGAAACTGTTATGTTAGGAATCAACAATGTTAAGTCATAAAGCATAAAGCCTTTTGCACAACCAACATCAAGTAAAGAGCTGTTCGAAGTCAAATTCCAATATTCTTGAAATGTTGGAATGACTGGCTGCCAAAACCTAGGCATATAATTAAATCCGCCATATCCATTTTTTCTGTCCCCATCAAAAAAATCTTTGCCAAATTTTCTTGCTAATGCCCTGTCTTCTTCTGATTTTGATACGCCACGCTCCTCTACATTGCGTTTTGCTTTTGGGTAATTAATCATTAAGTCTATTTCTTTCCCCATATAATTAAAATTTTAAATTTTTCATCCATTTAACTGTGTAACACTGATCAGATTCCACCAATGCTCCGTTTTTATATGCTTCTATTATTTCATTAATAGCATAATCAACTCCATAGGCTTGTTTAAATCCAGTATTTAATAATTTATCCGAGTTTTGACGATAGGATCTTGGATCATTCGATTCTGAGACAACAATTTCCGCACCTAATTTATTTTTCACCATTTCTGCAATTTGTAAAATAGATATGTTTTCAAAACCCGCATTATAACATCCAGATTCTATATGACTATTTTTTATCAAATGCTGATAAACTCCAACCATATCCTTCATATGAATATTAGGCCTAGTTTGATCGCCACCAAAAACCGTAATTCTATTATTTTTTAAGGCTTGAAAAGTCAACATGTTAACACTCACATCCAATCTCATCCTAGGCGACATCCCACAAACGGTAGCAGGTCTAATGCAATGCACTTGCATTTTATCTTTATAGCTAAGCAGTACTCTCTCAGCCACCATTTTCGTTTTATTGTACACTGAAATGGGTACTAAAGATAGATCTTCTGTTACTTGTGGCTCATCTTTCACACCATAAACACTGCCAGAACTTGCATAAACAAAATGTTTCACTCCGTAACGGATGGCTTTATCCGCTAATTGTTGTGCTGCTAACACATTTACCTCCCATGATAAGGTTGGATTCAAATCTACTGCTGGATCATTTGCAATATTAGCTAGGTGCAATATCGTGTCTACATCTTGCAAATTGATGGAATCAACATCCCTAACATCGCCTTTAATATTTGTTAGATTAGGATGGTCCTTTAAGTGATTACCAAACCATTGAGTATCCAATACCGTTAATTGATGACCATCATTTAATAATGCTTCAGTCAATACGCTTCCAACATAGCCGCAGCCTCCTGTTAATAATATTTTCATTTTTTTATTGTTTGTGAATATAATCTGCTGGCAAATTCCTTAAAACTTCAAGGTTAGAATCAACCCAGTTCAATGTGTCTGCTAAACCATCCGAAAGAGAAACTTTATCTTTCCAACCTAGTGAATTTCTAATTTTTTCTGTAGCCAATAGATAAGCCTGATCTTTGCCCAAGCGATCTCCAGTAATTTCTGCCAAACTTTCTAAATCAACATGAGTCATTTCACTAATTTTTTCAACCAATTCCCTTATGGAAATAAAATCATTCGTTGAAATGTGATAACTCTCTCCCACTAATCCATTTAATGCAATTTTTAATGTGGCGTCAGAGACATCGTCCATATGAATAAAAGATCGAATAGAGTGTCCTCCTCCGTGCAATTGCATTTTCTTCCCTATCCTAGCATATAACATGGCTCGGGGAATAATTCTGTAAAGTTGCTGGCCTGGTCCATATACATTAGCTGCCCTTGTAAACACCACTGGGAAATTATAGGCTTTGAAAAAACTCATTAAATGCAAATCGCAAGCAGCCCTGGAAACAGCATAAGGCGTACTAGGAGCAAAATGAAAGCTTTCTTTAATCCATCCATCCGTACTTCCGTATGCCTCAGGCGTGGTAACATGGACATACTTTTTAATGAAAGGCAACTTTCTTAATTGATCATGAAGTTTTACTTGACCTACCACATTGGTTTGATACCAATCTTGAGGTGTCTCCCAGCTTTGAGCCACCATTCCCTGGGCGGCAAAGTTTACGATAAACTCAGGCTTAAATTCATGTAACAAATTAATTAACTCATCTAAATTTTTATTTAGGTCAATTTTCTTAAAAATGAATTTGCCGGCTTTTAAATCATTATCCAATTTGTATGGCAAATAAACATCATTTAATTCCTCTGAACGACTTACCCCTAATACCTGAATTCCTTGTTGAAGTAAAAATTTTACAAATTGAGCCCCTGAAAACGAATTACTTCCAATAACTAAAAACTTCATTTTATTATTTGTTTGTGGGATTTTTAAATAGACATTGCATAGAGTTATAAAATTAAGAGACTTCTAAATACAGCCATAATTATGAATAATTTTAAAAAAATCTTCAAAATTTTTAACTCTAATAATAAACTTTTATAGCCAACTTTTTCTTAACCCCAATTTTTAAACAAGTGATACCAGCCTAATTCAAACAAATTGTTAACCCAAGTTTCTAAATAAATGAATTCAAATAACAAATAAAAGTATTTTATTTTGAAAAATTGATTTCGGTTTTATCTCTACTTAATGTTGTATAGGGGAAATATCATTTAATAACGAGCTATTATTTCGGGTCGCATGAGAGCAGGTTTTTTATTAATGGTTAATATAAATAAAATAGCCTTAAATATATATTTATTACTCTTAGCTATAGATATCAATTTTGATACAACCGCATTTCTTTTTTTCTTTTCTAAATTAGCTTTAGAGTTATTTGATGATTCCCAAGCTCTTAGATAAAAACTTTGTTGTGGTATTTTATCACAGCTAGAATTTAAAACTTTCTTTGAAACAGACCAAATCCCAAGCAATTTATCACCCCATCCACCGTATGCCAAAAAATCTATTGAACCGGGAGTATAATCATAAATAATCCATGGCTTCTTATCATGCTCAGCTTCATATTCAAATATAAAAGATCGAATAATATCGTACTGATTTGTTTTATAATAATCGTAAAATACTGTTGGGCTGAACATATAAAATCCATGATCTACATGATTATGGCTTGGACTTGCATGAATAATAATTCCCCCCGGTTTTAACATTAAATGAATATTTTTCAAACACTGGGGAAAATTAAAAATATGTTCAAGTGTACCGCCATCATATATTGCATCATATTTTTCATAAAATTCCCTTGGTATCGGATTATTTAAATCTAATACATGCGTGGAGTTTTCAAAATTACTGTAGTCCATACTCTCAACTGTTTCGAAACCCAAACACTTAAATAGATCAATATCACTAATCATCAACTGGTTTAACTTAAAACTGGTTTCATCAAATATGTAATCACTTATATCTATTCCAAATGCTAGTGCTATTTTTACAACATCTATACTCGTAACAAAAGTTGTTTGACGTCCTAGTTGACAAACAGTCCCACTAAATTTCTCTGTTTTACGTAACTCAAACAATAATGATACTGCACCTTTTGCAATTCCCATTTCCTTGATTTTTAAATTGGATTTTTAAAAAGCCACTGCATACACATGTGACCTACTATCATTTGTAAGTCCTCTGAGACCTGCATATCATTAAATTCAAAATGTAACGGTAATTGAGCTATATTTTTACTCTCTCCACCAGAAAAACCAAGTATAGCAACTGTTTTCATTCCCAATTGATTCCCCATTTTCAGCGCATTTACAATGTTAGGTGAGTTTCCGCTACCAGATAAAGCAATTAATAAATCCCCTGGATTTCCTTTTACCCTAAGCTGTTCAGAATAAATGTTTTCATACCCAATATCGTTTCCTAAACAAGTAATTACGGACTGATTAGCACTTAAAGATTCCACCCTTAAGCCAATCCCATTACTTACACCTGCGCCATATAAAAAGTCATTGGCTAAGTGATTCGCATTGCCTGCGCTCCCCCCATTACCACAAAAGTAAATAGTATTTTTATTTTCCCAGGCCAATTTCATTTCGTTGGCTAACTTATCTACCAAACTCATTGTGCTTGAAGAAAATGCTTGATTTATTTTTTTCGAATAATTTAGTACTATATCCTTCATTTTATGTTTTATTAAATTACTTTCCCATCTTTTATTGCAATGATTCTATCACAATTACTCAAGGTAGAAAGCCTATGAGCTACAATTAAAATTGTTTTCTCGCCCTTAAGTGCATATATCACCTCCATAAAACTTGCCTCCGTTTCACTGTCCAAAGCACTTGTTGCTTCATCTAAAATTATGATATCAGGATTATTATATAAAGCGCGTGCTATTCCTATTCTTTGCCTTTGACCTCCAGACAACCTTACTCCTCGCTCCCCTACTACGGATTTGACTCCAAGTGGCAAAGAATTTATATAGTTATCTAATTGGGCAGACTTGATGGATGACAATATTTTATTTCGATCAATTTTATCATTAGGAATCCCTAAAGCAATATTTTTTTCAATAGTATCGTCCAATAAAAAAACATTTTGAGGAACGTATCCTACGTTTTCACCCCAATTTATATTTGAATCATTTTTCGCAATCCCGTTGATAAAAATACTGCCTTCTGATGGATCTAAAAGCCCCAAAATTATATCAATTAAAGTCGATTTACCCGCTCCACTTTCCCCTTTAATTCCAATGCTTTCTCCTTTCTTAATCTCAAAATTTAAATTTTTTAAACTATCCTCTTGACTTAAATCATATCTAAAAAAAATATTTTTCATTTCTAAAGATCTAAATTCATCTACCTCTTTATGGCATGGATAAGGTTCAGTTTTCATAACCGGACTATCTAATTTCAAAAAGTCGTTATAAATTAATTCAATAGATGCATTACAAACTTTAATCACTTGCGTGTGTGATAATATTTTGTTTGCAGATGGTATTACCCTAAATGACGCTGCTAAGAAAACGGTTAATTGTGGTATTAAATTTAAAAGTGAATTACCTTGAAAAACTTCAAGAAGAAGTAGGCCTATCAAACATATAATTGTAAGTAATTCTAGGTAAATTCTAGGCAATTGTTGAAAAAAATTGATTCTACTTTGATAAAACGTATTTCTATCATTTAAATTAAATAATTTATTTAAGAAATAATTTTCCCTACCATAAAATTTTACTTCTTTAATTCCACCAAATGTTTCTAAAGTATATTTATTAATTAAGCCCGAAATCTTTTGTTTTTCAATCCCCCATAATTTTAGATTCTTTTTCGTCGAAAGGTTAAATAAATAAATTAAAACACTAAAAAATATAAAAACAAAAATAGCATTAAATGGATTAATTGTAACTAGTAAAAGGCAGATGCCAATTATAACAGTAGCTTCTGTTAAAATTGCTAATATTGCCTTTAAAATTTCCGCACATGCCCCGGATTCACCTACTACATTTCTTAATAATTCTGAAGAGTTTTTCAATAAATGAAATTTATATTTTTGCCCAATATAAATTTCAAATAAATGACCAGAAATATACTCATAAAATTTGTTAGCAAATGTTGATTGTTTCCAAGTTAGAAAAACCAAATAAATTGTTTTAAATATATATATAACTAAAAAAAAGGTCAAAGTATAAATGACAAGATAAACTTCGCCTTTCTCAATCATAAATGACGGTAAATAATCATAATATTTGTGTGTTGGTGTTGGATTTAGCAAAATTGAAAAAACGGGAAAAATTATTCCCACTCCAATCATTTCAATAAATGCTCCTAATAGCATCAAAAAGCTCAATAAAATAGCCTTCTTTTTTTGCCCTTCGGTCAACAAAAACCATAATTTTTTAATCATGATTTAGAATTTTATTTTGAAAATTCTTATAATCTTCGGGTATACCAATGTCTATAAATTCACCCTTCAATTCCTTACCGTAAATATTAATGCCCCGGTTTTTTAATTGAAAAAAATCTGTTTCAATTGAAAAAAAATTAGGATAATTATTAAAAATTTCGACGATAAAATTCTTGTTAAGAATATAAACACCGCTATTTACAAGAATATCTTTCCCGATTTCTTTTTCCATAAATTCTAAAACTATTCCTGACTTATCTATTAAAACATTACCATACCTAACATTATTCTTAATTAAATGTAGCGCAATTGAAAAATTAGATTTTTTTTTCACATGAAATTCAAAAAAATCATTTAAATTAAAATCACAAAAAGTGTCACCATTTAATACAAAAACATTGTCAGATTTCGAATACTTTAGTGCCTTTTTAATTGCTCCTCCCGTACCTAAAGGTTCTTTTTCACTTGATATAGTGTAGTCTAAATATGAATAGTTCAAAGCAATAAAATCTTCGACTAATTGCCCTTTATATCCAATTGAAAATATAAATCGAGTGACTTTTTGCTTTTCAAGATACTGAATTAAATATGACAAAAAAGGAACACCATTGATTGGAGCTAGACACTTGGGCACATCATTAATTACTTCTCTCAACCTAGTCCCAAGCCCCCCAGCTAGAATTATAACTTCGCGCATAGTTTATGGAAAAAGATTTTCTTCAACTATTTGGCAAATAATATGACCAATCATAATATGTGATTCTTGAATCCGGGGTGTATCAAACGACGGAACATTAACTAATATATCTGAATGAACTTTTAGTTCACCGCCAGAACTTCCAGTTAAGCCAATAGTATAAACTCCCATTTTTTTTGCCTGTAAAAAAGCATTTACTATATTTTGAGAATTTCCAGATGTAGTAATTCCAATTAAAACATCTCCTTTTGTTGCAATTCCTTCTAATAAACGAGAATAAATTAAATCAAAAGAATAATCATTCCCTACAGCTGTTAAATAAGATGTATTACAATGTAACGCTTCTGATGGTAACGATCTTCTATCTTTGTAAAATCTACCTGAAAACTCTGCCGCTAAATGTTGTGCATCTGCAGCCGATCCACCATTTCCACAGAAAAAAACCTTATTTCCTTTTTTAAAAGTATTAGAAATTAATTCCACTGAATCAGAAATGCGTTCTTTCAAATTTTCATTATTATAGATAAGCTCCTTTGTAGAAATTGAGTCTAAAATAATACTTGATATTTTTTTTTGCATTTGAATTGTGATTAATTAACTCTTAGTGAACCAAAAAGATCCTCCATCGCCTAGCCAAGTTGAACTTTCGGGTATAGCCGGAACAAATGGATATTTAATATTTTCGCTAAACTTACTGTCTCTTGTTACCCAAGCAGTAGGAAAGATTGGTTTCAATGCCGCTGCGTGTCCCATTAAATAAACGGCCAACATATATTGCTCATTCCAATACCAATTTTTAAAAAAAGTAGGATAATCATATGGCAAATGAATGTCATGCAAGTGGATGATAACACCTGGCTTAATCAATGGGAGAACATCTATAAAAAATACGGTAACATCTGAATTCATAAAACTTCTATGCGATCCATCAAAAAAGAGTATATCTCCTTTTTCTAAATTTTCAAACACATCCAAGTCCATTTCCTCCAAGCTTGTTCTGTGAATATCATCACAAATAAAATCGATTTCTTGACGTGGCTGAGGATCTATTGAAACAATCTTCATTTTAAGTTTAAATTCATTTTTTGATTCAAAAGCAACCAACGTACTTACGCCACTTCCTATTTCTAAAAATGTTTTTGGTTTAAACTTTGAAATAATAGAGTAAAGAGCTAGTTTGTCAAATGGCGAAAAAGGCCCTCCTATCCACGAAACCTTAGATTTAGAACTTGAGATTTCTCTTTCAAATAGCGGTATTTTCGAATTTAGTATATTTAAATACATCAATTTTGTGATTTCTAAATACTCAAAATCAAACTTCCTAAACCAATCATCCAATTGCTTTATTGGCTCTGCCCCCCCCCAACGAGGATTTAGATTTCTAGAAGGGGCATAATCTAAAGGCAAATAAAATCTACTATACATGGTTCCATCAAGTCTTTTGTATGGAAAAAATTGCATACAGTAATTATATTTACTATTTAAATAGCTTTTTAATTTTAATAAAAATTGTATCATTTATTTAAATTTTATTTGATATTACCCGATTAACTTCATCCAAGACCCTAAATCCCCCAATAAGCGTTCGTTAAATTCGCCGCTTTCATAAATTCCAACCCTAATTTTTTTTTGAATCAAGGGTTCCGCTTTTTCAATTAATTGATATAGGTAAGGTTTGTCTACAGCGCCAACGAGAACCAAATCTACAAAAGGCGAATTCTTGC
>Ga0214919_10004306_pt1 | contig 20890 bp, 27 predicted proteins | sample LL1503_MetaG_FD_177994 | JGI IMG/M metagenome (GOLD analysis project Ga0214919, IMG submission 177994) | Freshwater microbial communities from Lake Lanier, Atlanta, Georgia, United States - LL-1503 | ecosystem: Environmental > Aquatic > Freshwater > Lake | place: USA: Georgia | collected... | reverse complement strand
CCATGCCACGTCGTCGCGAAGTCCCTAAACGTGAAATCCTGCCCGATCCAAAGTACGGAAACGTTGAACTCTCCAAGTTCATGAACGTCATCATGGAAGGCGGCAAAAAAGCTGTCGCCGAGCGCATCATTTATGGCGCGCTTGCGCAAATCGAACAAAAATCTGGCAAAGATCCCTTGGAGTTGTTCTCTGTGGCGATCAACAACGTCAAGCCGATGGTCGAGGTGAAATCCCGCCGCGTTGGTGGCGCCAACTACCAAGTTCCTGTTGAAGTGCGCCCTGTGCGTCGCTTGGCCTTGTCTATGCGTTGGCTCAAAGAAGCCGCCCGCAAGCGTGGCGAAAAGTCCATGGCTTTGCGCCTGGCCAATGAATTGCTCGAAGCCTCTGAGGGCCGCGGCGGTGCTATGAAAAAGCGTGACGAAGTTCACCGCATGGCCGAAGCCAACAAAGCATTCAGCCATTTCCGCTTCTAATTTCAAAGGTAATCTGTCATGGCTCGCAAGACCCCTATTGAGCGCTACCGCAACATTGGTATTTCCGCGCACATCGATGCCGGTAAAACCACTACGACCGAGCGCATTCTTTTTTATACCGGCGTGAACCACAAAATTGGTGAAGTGCACGACGGTGCCGCCACCATGGACTGGATGGAGCAAGAGCAAGAGCGTGGTATCACTATCACCTCTGCTGCGACCACCTGTTTCTGGAAGGGCATGGATGGCTCATTCGAAGACCACCGCATCAACATCATTGACACCCCTGGACACGTCGACTTCACGATTGAAGTGGAGCGTTCTATGCGTGTCTTGGACGGTGCTTGCATGGTTTACTGTGCCGTGGGTGGTGTACAACCTCAGTCTGAAACTGTGTGGCGCCAAGCTAACAAATACAAAGTACCGCGCTTGGCTTTTGTGAACAAGATGGACCGTACGGGCGCCAACTTTTTCAAGGTTGTTGAGCAGATGAAGTTGCGCTTGAAAGCCAACCCTGTGCCAATCGTGATCCCTATCGGTGCTGAAGAAAACTTTACCGGCGTGGTCGATCTACGCAAGATGAAAGCCATCATTTGGGACGAAGCGTCGCAAGGCATGAAGTTCACCTTTGAAGAAATTCCTGCCAACTTGGTGGAATTAGCCAAAGAGTGGCGCGAGAAGATGGTGGAGTCGGCTGCTGAGGCCTCTGAAGAACTAATGAACAAGTACCTCGAAGAAGGCGACTTGACGGAAGAAGAAATCACGCAAGGTTTGCGCATTCGCACCATCAACAGCGAAATCCAGCCTATGTTGTGCGGCACTGCGTTCAAGAACAAAGGTGTTCAGCGCATGTTAGATGCGGTGTTGGAATTGATGCCTTCTCCCTTAGACGTGAAAGCCATCAAGGGCTTTGACGAAGACGAGAAAGAAATCACCCGCAAAGCAGATGACGATGAAAAATTCTCTGCCTTGGCTTTTAAATTGATGACGGATCCGTTTGTGGGCCAGCTCACTTTCGTGCGTGTATATTCCGGCGTTCTGAAAAAGGGCGACACGGTTTACAACGCAGTGCGCGGCAAAAAAGAACGTATCGGCCGTATCGTGCAGATGCACGCCAACAACCGCGAAGAAGTTGACGAAATCCGTGCCGGCGACATTGCCGCTTGCGTGGGCTTGAAAGACGTCACCACCGGCGAAACTTTGTGCGACCCCAATGCGGTGATTACCTTGGAACGCATGGTCTTCCCAGACTCTGTAATTCGTCAGGCTGTAGAGCCTAAGACCAAGGCTGACCAAGAAAAAATGGGTATGGCGTTGTCACGTTTGGCCGCTGAAGATCCATCTTTCCGCGTGCAAACCGACGAAGAATCCGGGCAGACCATCATTGGCGGTCAGGGCGAATTGCACCTTGAAATTATTGTCGACCGCATGAAGCGCGAGTTCGGTGTCGAGGCCAACGTAGGCAAGCCCCAAGTGGCGTATCGCGAAACCATTCGCAAGACTGTGGAAGATGCCGAAGGTAAGTTCGTGCGTCAGTCCGGTGGTAAGGGTCAGTATGGCCATGTGGTCTTGAAGGTCGAGCCACAAGAAGCCGGCAAAGGCTTTGAATTTGTTGACGCCATCAAAGGCGGTGTGGTTCCACGCGAATACATCCCTGCGGTTGAAAAAGGTGTGATCGAAGCATTGGGCCAAGGCGTTCTGGCTGGCTACCCAGTAGTTGACGTCAAAGTTACTTTGCACTTCGGTTCGTACCACGATGTGGACTCGAACGAAATGGCGTTCAAGATGGCGGCGATTTTTGGCTTCAAAGAAGGTTGCCGCAAAGCTAGTCCAGTTATCTTGGAGCCGATGATGGCTGTAGAAGTGGAAACCCCTGAAGACTACGCCGGTAACGTGATGGGCGATTTGTCCTCACGCCGTGGCATGGTCCAAGGCATGGACGACATGGTCGGTGGCGGCAAAGCCATCAAAGCCGAAGTGCCCTTGTCTGAAATGTTCGGTTACTCCACGACTTTGCGATCCATGTCGCAAGGCCGTGCCACCTACACCATGGAATTCAAGCACTATGCCGAAGCACCTCGTAACGTGGCGGAAGCCATTGTTGCTGCAAGGGCTAAATAAATGAATTGGGGACCGAGCAAGTTGCAAAGCAACTTGCTCGGTCCCCTCTGATTAAAAGAACCTGTCTGCGACGATGCGCCGCCCTGTCACCCGTGCGGGGCGAATCAGCAGTGTCGTGCAAACATTAAACCTGTACACGGGCCCGCTCTTTGAGGAATTGAAAAATGGCAAAAGGAAAATTTGAACGTACCAAGCCCCACGTGAACGTGGGCACGATTGGTCACGTGGATCATGGCAAGACGACGCTGACGGCGGCGATCACGACGATTTTGTCGGCCAAGTTTGGTGGTGAGGCCAAGGCCTATGACCAAATCGACGCGGCTCCAGAAGAGAAAGCCCGCGGTATTACTATTAATACAGCTCACGTGGAATACGAGACGGCGAATCGCCACTACGCCCACGTGGACTGCCCAGGCCACGCTGACTATGTGAAGAACATGATCACAGGCGCTGCCCAAATGGACGGCGCTATTCTTGTGTGTTCAGCTGCTGACGGCCCTATGCCCCAGACACGTGAGCACATCTTGTTGGCCCGCCAAGTGGGCGTGCCTTACATCATCGTGTTCTTGAACAAATGCGACATGGTCGACGACGCTGAGTTGCTCGAACTAGTTGAGATGGAAGTGCGCGAGTTGTTAGACAAGTACGACTTCCCAGGCGACACCACTCCTATCATCCATGGCTCAGCCAAGCTGGCCTTGGAAGGCGACAAGGGTGACTTGGGCGAGCTGGCTATTTTGAAATTGGCTGAAGCCTTAGATACCTACATCCCAACGCCAGAGCGCGCTGTGGACGGCAACTTCCTGATGCCTGTGGAAGACGTGTTCTCGATCTCTGGCCGCGGCACCGTGGTAACGGGTCGTGTCGAGCGCGGCATCGTCAAGGTGGGTGAAGAGATTGAAATCGTGGGTATTGCAGACACACAAAAGACGACCTGTACAGGCGTTGAGATGTTCCGCAAGTTGCTCGACCAAGGCCAAGCCGGTGACAACGTTGGTATCTTGTTGCGCGGAACCAAGCGCGAAGATGTGCAGCGCGGTCAAGTGTTGTGCAAACCTGGTTCAGTCAAGCCACACACCCACTTCACGGCAGAGATCTATGTCTTGAGTAAAGACGAAGGTGGTCGCCACACGCCGTTCTTTAACAACTACCGCCCCCAGTTCTACTTCCGCACGACGGACGTGACGGGAGCGATTGAGTTGCCAGAAGGCAAAGAGATGGTGATGCCTGGAGACAACGTGTCGATCACGGTGAAGTTGATCCACCCGATTGCGATGGAAGAGGGCTTGCGCTTTGCGATCCGTGAGGGCGGCAAGACCGTCGGCGCGGGTGTGGTTGCGAAAATCATTGCTTAATAAAGGATATCAACATGTCCACCAAGCAAAAAATCCGTATCCGCCTCAAGGCGTTTGACTACAAACTGATCGACCAATCCGCTGCTGAGATTGTTGATACCGCCAAGCGCACCGGCGCGATTGTCAAAGGCCCCGTGCCTTTGCCAACCCGCATGAAGCGTTTTGACATCTTGCGTTCACCGCACGTCAACAAAACCAGCCGTGACCAGCTCGAAATCCGTACCCACCAGCGTTTGATGGATATCGTCGACCCTACCGATAAAACGGTAGACGCCTTGATGAAACTCGACTTGCCCGCTGGCGTGGACGTTGAAATCAAGTTGCAGTAATGCAACGTTTAGGCGCGGGCTTTAGCCCAGCCTAAACTAACCTGCCCCATAAAGCTTGCCAGTGGGGTGAAAAAAGCGATACAATCGCAGGCTCTGAGCTAATAGCCCAGAGCAATTTATCAACCTTCTTTCACATACCAAACGCAACTGCCAATTGAAGTGGTCGCGGTGAGAGTTTTGGAGAACAACAATGAGTCAAAGCATCCGTTTGGGATTGCTGGGGCGCAAGGTGGGCATGATGCGTCTGTTCACTGATGAAGGGGATGCTATTCCCGTCACAGTGCTAGATGTATCTAACAACCGTGTCACCCAGGTCAAGACCCAGGAAAATGACGGCTACGTAGCCTTACAGGTTACGTTTGGTGCGCGCAAATCATCGCGTGTGACCAAGCCAATGGCTGGACACCTTGCGAAAGCAGGCGTCGAAGCTGGCGAAATCATCCAAGAATTCCAAGTTAACGCTGACATTGCTGCCAAATATGCAGCTGGTGCCACCGTGCCCGTGTCTGATGTCTTCGCAGTCGGCCAAAAAGTCGACGTGCAGGGCACCACCATCGGTAAAGGCTTTGCCGGCACTATCAAGCGTCACCACTTCAAGTCACAGCGCGCGTCGCACGGTAACAGCCGTTCGCACAACGTGCCTGGCTCGATCGGCATGGCGCAAGATCCAGGCCGTGTGTTCCCAGGCAAGCGTATGTCGGGTCACTTAGGCGTGGACACCGTGACCACCCAAAATCTCGACGTCATTCGCATCGACGAAGCACGCCAATTACTGTTGGTCCGTGGCGCAGTACCCGGCTCAGCCGGTGGCTTTGTCACTGTGCGTCCTGCCGTCAAAGCGCAAGGAGCCAATTGATGCAAGTCGAACTCCTTAACGACCAAGGTCAGGCGTCGGCTAAATACGACGCTCCTGAAACTGTGTTCGGTCGCGAATACAACGAAGACTTGGTGCACCAAATCGTCGTGGCTTATCAAGCCAACGCACGCCAAGGTACACGCGCGCAAAAAGACCGCGAACAAGTCAAACACTCCACCAAGAAGCCGTTCAAGCAAAAAGGTACTGGTCGCGCACGCGCTGGTATGACGTCTTCGCCTATTTGGCGTGGCGGCGGTCGTGTTTTCCCAAACATGCCTGACGAAAACTTCACACAAAAAATCAACAAAAAGATGTACCGCGCTGGTATGGCGTCCATCTTCTCGCAACTCGCACGCGAAGGCCGTTTGGCTGTGGTCGAGTCGTTGAAAGTGGAGTCGCCCAAAACAAAATTGCTGGCTGCCAAATTCAAAGCGATGAATTTGCAATCGGTGTTGGTCATTTCTGACGAAGTGGACGACAACCTGTACTTGGCTTCACGCAATCTGCCCAACGTGATGGTGGTCGAGCCCCGTTACGCCGATCCATTGTCATTGGTCCACTACCGCAAGGTGTTGGTGACCAAGGCTGCCATGGACCAACTCAAGGAGATGTTCGCATGAGCCACGGACACCAAACTACCCAATTCGACGAAGGTCGCTTGATGCAAGTGTTGGTCTCGCCTGTGGTGTCTGAAAAGGCCACCATGGTTGCAGAGAAAAGCAATGCAGTGACTTTCAAAGTGTTGCAAGACGCTACCAAGCCTGAAATCAAAGCCGCAGTGGAATTGATGTTCAAGGTCGAGGTGCAAGGCGTATCTGTTGTCAACACCAAAGGCAAAACCAAGCGTTTTGGCAAATCCATCGGCCGTCGCGACAACGTGCGCAAGGCTTATGTGACGCTTAAGCCTGGTCAAGAACTCAACATCTCTGGGGAGGCCGCTTAATCATGGCAGTCATCAAGATGAAACCGACATCGCCCGGTCAACGCGGCGTTGTCAAAGTTACCCGTGACCACCTGCACAAAGGTGAGCCTTACGCCCCGTTGCTGGAACCCCAGCACCAAAAATCGGGTCGTAACAACAACGGTCATATCACTACCCGCCACAAAGGCGGTGGTCACAAGCACCACTACCGTGTGGTCGACTTTCGTCGTAACAAAGACGCTATACCTGCCAAGGTTGAGCGTATCGAGTACGACCCTAACCGCACTGCGCACATCGCTTTGATTTGCTATGCAGACGGCGAACGCACGTACATCATTGCCCCGCGTGGTTTAGAAGTTGGCGCAACATTGCTCAGCGGTTCGGAAGCTCCGATCCGTGCCGGCAACACTTTGCCCATCCGCAACATCCCCGTCGGTTCAACGATCCATTGCATCGAATTGAAGCCTGGTGCTGGTGCGCAAATCGCGCGCTCCGCTGGCACGTCAGCCACTTTGTTGGCGCGTGAAGGCACTTACGCCCAAGTGCGTATGCGCTCTGGTGAAGTTCGCAAGATCCACATCGAATGCCGCGCCACCATTGGTGAAGTCGCTAACGAAGAACACAGTCTGCGCCGTTTGGGCAAAGCAGGCGTCAAGCGCTGGATGGGTATTCGCCCCACCGTGCGCGGCGTCGCGATGAACCCAGTGGATCACCCACACGGCGGTGGCGAAGGTCGCACCGGCGAAGGCCGTCATGCTGTCGACCCATGGGGTAACCTGACCAAAGGCTACCGTACCCGTAACAACAAACGCACACAAGTCATGATTGTGTCGCGTCGCAAAAAGTAAGGGGTAACAAATGACTCGCTCTCTCAAAAAGGGTCCGTTTGTTGACCACCACTTGGTGGCCAAGGTCGACAAAGCCATTGCAACCAAAGACAAAAAGCCGGTGAAAACTTGGTCGCGTCGTTCTATGGTTTTGCCCGATTTCATCGGCCTGACCATCGCTGTGCACAACGGCAAGCAACACGTCCCTGTTTACATCACAGACCAGATGGTGGGCCACAAGCTCGGCGAATTCGCCTTGACGCGCACCTTCAAAGGTCACCCCGCGGACAAAAAAGTCCAAAAGAAATAAGGAAACACCATGGAAACACGTGCAGTCCTTCGGGGCGTCCGTCTCTCGGTTGATAAAGGCCGTTTGGTTGCGGACATGATTCGCGGCAAAAAAGTTGATCACGCACTCAACATCTTGACTTTCACGCAGAAAAAAGCTGCTGGCATTGTCAAGAAAGTGTTGGAGTCCGCCATCGCTAATGCCGAACACAACGACGGTGCAGATATCGACGAGCTGAAGGTGAAAACCATCTACGTCGAAAAAGGCGCCACGCTCAAGCGTTTCACCGCCCGCGCCAAAGGCCGCGGCAACAGTATCAGCAAGCCTACCTGCCACGTTTACGTGACAGTCGGCAACTGAAAGGGTTAAGAAAGATATGGGACAAAAAATCCACCCAACAGGCTTTCGCCTCTCGGTCAGCCGTAATTGGGCCAGCCGTTGGTACGCTAGCAACCGTGACTTCGCTGGCATGCTGGCTGAAGACATCAAGGTACGTGAGTACCTCAAGGCCAAACTCAAAAACGCCGCTGTTTCACGCGTGCTGATTGAGCGCCCCGCTAAAAATGCCCGCATCACTATCTTCTCAGCACGTCCAGGCGTGGTGATTGGTAAAAAAGGTGAGGACATCGAAACACTCAAGCGCGAACTCGCTAGCCGTTTGGGCGTGCCTGTGTCGGTCAACATCGAAGAAGTGCGCAAGCCCGAAATCGATGCCCAGTTGATCGCAGACAGCATCACCCAACAGCTCGAAAAGCGCATCATGTTCCGTCGTGCCATGAAGCGCGCCATGCAAAACGCCATGCGTCTCGGTGCCCAAGGCATCAAGATCATGTCGGCTGGACGCTTGAACGGTATCGAAATCGCGCGTACCGAGTGGTACCGCGAAGGCCGTGTGCCACTCCATACATTGCGCGCAGACATCGATTACGCAACCTCTGAAGCAAAAACCACTTACGGCATCATCGGTGTCAAAGTGTGGGTTTATAAGGGTGACACATTAGGCCGTAATGACCTACCCGCCGCCTCTGAGCCCCGTGCTGAAGAAGAGCGTCGTCCACGTGGCCCACGCCGCGATGCACGCCCCGCAGGCGATCGTCCTGCACGTACAGGCGCTCGTCGTCCTGCCGGAACCAATGCCGCACCAACGGATGGCAGCGATAAACCCGCTGAAGCCGCTGATGCCCCTAAAACTATCGTCAAGCGCGTCCGCAAGGTTGCCGCGCCCACAGCCACTGGCACGGCTGCGGACGGTCAAGGAGAATAAGCATGCTGCAACCAGCACGCCGTAAATACCGCAAAGAACAAAAAGGCCGCAACACCGGCATCGCTACACGTGGCAACACCGTAGCGTTTGGTGATTTCGGTCTGAAGTCTACTGATCGCGGTCGTCTCACGGCTCGTCAAATTGAATCCGCACGTCGTGCGATTTCCCGTCACGTCAAACGTGGCGGTCGTATCTGGATTCGTGTGTTCCCTGACAAACCGATTTCCCAAAAGCCTGCTGAAGTGCGTATGGGTAACGGTAAAGGTAACCCCGAGTACTACGTCGCAGAAATTCAACCCGGCAAAGTGTTGTACGAAATCGTGGGAGTTCCAGAAGAACTTGCGCGTGAAGCCTTCCGCTTGGCCGCTGCCAAGTTGCCCTTGCGCACCACATTCGTGGCACGCATGATTGGTCAATAAATTCAGGAGATACAAGAAATGAAAGCTGCTGAACTACGCCAAAAAGATGTTGCTGGTGTGAAAGAAGAAGTTAAAGCTTTGCAAAAAGCCCACTTCGGTTTGCGTATGCAAAAAGGCACCCAACAACTCAACAACACATCGCAATTGCGCTCGACACGTCGAAGCATTGCACGCGCCAAAACCATCCTTGCTGAAAAGCAAGCCGCCAAATAAGGACAATGAAGATGACGGACACCAAAAAATCCCTCAAACGCACCTTGATTGGCAAGGTGGTCAGTGACAAACGCGCCAAGACGGTCACCGTGTTGGTCGAGCGTCGCGTCAAGCACGCGCTCTACGGCAAGATTGTGGGTAAATCAAGTAAATACCATGCACATGATGAGACCGGCGAGTTTCACTTGGGCGATCTGATTGAAATCACAGAAAGCAAGCCAATTTCTAAAACCAAAAATTGGGTCGCGACCCGTTTGGTTGAGAAAGCAGCTGCAGTCTAAGTTTTTGTAGGCGTCGTCCTGCAAAGACCCAAAAAACGGCCCACAATGTGGGTCGTTTTGCTTTTCTAGCCCTTACTTTTAACCACCTCTTTTAGGAGCATCCCATGATCAAAGTCGGAGACACATTGCCACACACCACCCTGATGGAATATTCAGAGGTGGAAGGTGAGGGTTGCAGCATTGGCCCTAACGCCGTAGATGTCGCAAAAGCAACTGCCGGTAAAACCGTTGCAGTCTTTGGATTGCCTGGTGCATTCACGCCTACTTGCTCTGCCAAACACGTTCCTGGCTATGTAGACCACGCCGCCGAGTTAAAAGCTGCAGGTGTAGATGAGATTTGGTGTGTCAGCGTGAACGACGCTTTCGTGATGGGCGCATGGGCGCGCGACCTGCACACAGCCGGCAAGGTTCGTATGTTGGGTGACGGTAGCGCAGACTTTGCCAAAGCTACAGGTTTGACACTTGACTTGACTGCACGCGGTATGGGTGTGCGTAGCAACCGCTACTCTATGTTGGTCAAAGATGGCAAGGTCGCCGCTTTGAACGTAGAAGGCCCTGGCAAATTTGAAGTCAGCGATGCGCAAACTATGTTGACGCAAGCAGCTAACAAGTCACTGTAATCAGGGAACTGTTAACCCACTTAAGCACTTAGCTTCAAAAAAAAGCCCGGTCAAGCCGGGCTTTTTTTATGACGCTGCGCTGAGCGACACAAGACGATACACCACATAAGCGCACGTAACAACAACAATAAGCGCAATTAGGCGTGTTTGCAAAGAGTCACGCGAAGCAGGTGTGGCGGGTGAGACTAACTTATCACCATCGATCATTGGGCGAATGAGGTTTTGTTTTTTCGCATGCAAGTAATAAAGCACTGCGGCAATGTGTACACCCACTAAAACCAAAATCAGAGGAAATCCGATAGCGGTGTGGTAGCGGGTTGCAAACTCGACCCAAGCGTTGGGCACAAGTGGTGACCAAGGCCCGCTGATGCTGATAGTGTCATCACTCATCAAGCCACTGAGGGCTTGTAACAAAAGCACTAGCAGGAAAACGAAAACAGACATTGCACCCAGTGGGTTATGACCAACCGATGGCTTAGCATTTGGGTTGTTCAAGTTACGTAAATAGGAAAGCAAAGAGGAAGGGCCGGGGAAAAAAGTTGCAAATCGAGACCAATACCCGCCAAAAACGCCCCAAATGATGCGAAAAAACACCAAAGTCAACACGGCGTAGCCCAAGTAGAAGTGAACAACCATCGCAAAGTCGCCGTTTCCACCGGTAATAACTAAGCCCAGAACACAGAGCATGAGTAATACGTGGAAGAGGCGTGTGGGTAGATCCCAAACTCTGGTTTTGACTGTGTGGGCTTGTTGTGTCATGGCCTATTCGATTCAAAAAAACAGACGCCGCACAGAATGCATAAAATGAAAGTGTGCGAACCAAAACATCTATTTTCAACCCTTAAGGACTCTTTGCATGAAAAAACTTCTCTTATCCCTCGTGGTTATAGGCGCAACATTTATTGGGGCATCCGCACAAGCGCAATTTGCTAAGCCTGAAGACGCCATCAAGTACCGCAAGGCGGCGTTGACAGTATTGGGCGCGCACACAGCACGCCTTGGCGCCATGGCGCAAGGCCGTGTCCCTTTTGACGCAAAAACTGCCACTGAAAATGCAGAAATCGTTGCTGAAATGGCCAAACTGCCTTGGGCCGCTTTTATAGACGGAACGGACAGCGGCGACACCAAAGCCAAAGCTGAAATCTGGAAAGACAACGCCAAGTTCAAAGACTATGCAGGCAAGTTGCAAGCAGAGTCTGTCAAATTAGTTGCCGCTTCAAAAAGCGGAAACCAAGACGCTTTTAAAACAGCGTTTGGTGCAACGGCCGGCACGTGCAAAACATGCCACGACGACTTCCGTGCTAAATGATTGACGCTTCTCGTAGTTGCTGAATTTTTTCGTCTGAATATCCCAGCAACTCGCCCAATACTTCGTCTGTGTGTTGCCCAAGGAGTGGAGGCGCAACATCGTTGCGAACGGGTGTAGCACTTAATTTCATAGGACTGGCGACCAAATTGACAGGCCCCGTTCCGGGCCTGTCCCATGTATGCACCATCTCACGCGATTGCACATGGGGGTCGTCAAATACTTCGGCCAAATTATTGATAGCGCCACATGGCACTTTGGCTGCTTCTAATGCGCTGAGCCAATCTTGTTTGTTGCGGGTACGCATGATTTCTTCAAGCATGGGTACCAGTACTGAACGATGACGAACGCGTTCAGAATTTTTAGCAAATCGCGGATCTTGTGAAACCTCAGGCCTGCCTGCGACTGCACAAAACTTTGCAAATTGTCCGTCGTTACCCACCGCCAAAATCAAATGGTCTTTGCTGCCATCAGCAGCAGGCGCGACTTCAAATACTTGGTAAGGAACGATATTCTGATGGGCATTACCTGCACGACCAGGCACTTTGCCAGACACCAAATAGTTGGCCCCCAAATTGGCCAACATGGCAACTTGCGTATCCAATAAAGCCATGTCAATGTGTTGGCCTTGCCCCGTACTCTCAGCATGGCGAAGCGCAGCCAGGATTGCAACAGATGCATACATGCCTGTGAATAAATCAGCAACAGCCACGCCTACTTTTTGTGGACCGCCACCGATGTCGTCGCGCTCACCCGTGACACTCATCAAACCACCGATACCTTGAACCGCGTAGTCGTATCCAGCACGTTCACGGTAAGGACCGGTTTGGCCAAAGCCAGTCACGCTGCAATACACCAAGCGCGGATTGATTTTGGCAAGTGACGCATAGTCCAAACCATAGCGCGCCATGTCGCCTACTTTGAAGTTTTCAATAAACACATCACTAACTAAAGCTAATGCGCAAATAATTTCTTGGCCCTGTGCAGAGGCAATATCGCAAGTAATAGAGCGCTTATTGCGGTTGGTTCCCAAGTAATAGGCGGCGTCGGTAGTGTCGTTGCCCGAAGCATCTTTTAAAAACGGAGGGCCCCAGCCACGCGTGTCATCACCAAATGTGGGGCGTTCTACTTTGACAACGTCAGCCCCTAAATCGGCCAGAGTTTGGGTGCACCATGGACCCGCGAGCACGCGGGATAAATCAAGTATGCGTATGCCATCTAATGCGTTCATTGCCAAATTGTCGTGCAAAAGCTGTCCGATAGAAGACAGCAGAGCAACAAAGCAACGTTAAACACATGCCATCACAAGTCAAATCGCACAACAAGTCGAGATAATGACGCGCATGACTAACAAAGATCAGACGCACGACTTGCTATCGCTTCGTGATGTGGCTTGGGTATTTTTTGCATTTGCAACGGCGTATTTTTTATCGGCCCTATTGCGTGCCATCACTGCCACTTTGTCGCCCACCTTGAGCATGGAGTTCGGTCTACACGCAAGCGATCTAGGTCTGCTGGCAGGGGGCTATTTCTTGGGCTTTTCAATGACGCAACTGCCTTTGGGGCATTGGTTAGATGCGCATGGCCCTAAGAAAGTCGTCTTGCGTTTCTTGGCCTTGGCTGTAGTCGGTTGCTTGGCGTTTGCGATGGCGACTAACTTTATGGGGCTGTTGTTATCCCGCATGTTGATCGGTGCAGGCGTCAGCGCATGTTTGATGGCGCCATTAACGGGTTATCGCCGTTGGCTCACGCCAGATATACAGCAACGTGCAAATTCATGGATGTTGATGACGGGCTCATTTGGCATGCTTGCTTCCACCTTACCGGTGCAATGGTTGTTACCCGCCATCGGTTGGCGTTGGATGTTTGCCGTATTAGCGTTCTTATTGCTTTTAGCGATGGGCTTGATGGTGCTCAAATTGCCGGAGTGGCGCTTGACCACCAAAGCCGCAGAGCCAGATGAAGCTATAGAAAAGCCAGGCCTCTTAGCAGGCTACGCGCAAGTGTGGCGCAACCCTTATTTCCAGCGCATGACGCCGATCGGTTTTTTTAACTACGGTGGCTTGATTGCCATGCAGACTTTGTGGGCCGGCCCTTGGATGGCTAAGGTAGCAGGCTACTCCTCGCTCGAGGCCGCTGGTGGCTTGTTTTGGATCAATGTCAGCATGCTGTTTACTTTTTTGATGTGGGGACTTGTAACGCCCAAGCTCTACCTTCTTGGACTTAATGCAAATCGGCTGATTACGGTCATCACGCCTTTTAATTTACTGATCCAGTTTTGGATTGTCTGGTCTGGACCCGATGCGGGTGCTTTGCACTGGGCACTGTTTTGTATCAGTGGCTCTGTGGTGTCGTTGGCGCAACCTGCGGTAGGTGGGGCGTTTCCAGCGACCGAGGCTGGCAAGGGGCTGTCTGGCTACAACTTGGTGTTGTTCTTAGGCGTATTTTGCGTGCAGTGGGGTTTTGGTTTGCTGGTGGATATGTTTCGCAACTTCGGTTTTGAAGAGGTGGCGTCCTTCCAATCTGCCATGGCTGTTTTCTTGAGTTTGTGCGTGGTGTCCTACATACATTTCGTTATGCACAAGACTGAGCGTTGATAATGCATGCCTGCGCGACCAAACCATGAGCAACACGATCTTTATCATCGCCCACGCACCGCTTGCAAACGCACTGCGTGATTGCGCTATGCATGTCTATCCTGAGTGTGCCCATGAAGTCATCGCGCTCGATGTGCTGCCCGATGCACAACCCGAAGAAACATTGCGCTTGGCCAACTTGGCTTTGCAAAATGCGCCACAAGAGGGCCTCTTGGTGTTGACGGATATCTTCGGTGCAACACCTGCCAATGTGGCGCAAAAAGTGGTGGGTGCTCGACGCGCCAAATTGATTGCCGGCGCTAACGTGCCCATGTTGTTTCGGGCTGTCAGCTATCGCCATGAGTCCTTGGATGACTTGGTTGCGCGGGCCCTTGCCGGTGGCACCCAAGGCGTGATGCAAGTGGCCATCGCTGCCCCACAAATTCAAACCTCTCGTTCGTATGATCACAAAAAACATCACCATCAGCAATAAATTGGGCTTGCATGCCCGTGCCTCTGCCAAGCTCACCAAAGCCGCTGGCGGATTTCCTTGCAATGTCTGGATCAGCAAAGGCGATCGCCGCGTCAACGCCAAAAGCATCATGGGTGTGATGATGTTGGCGGCTGGTATAGGCAGCGAAGTCACGCTTGAAACAGACGGTGACCAAGAGCAAGCGGCAATGGATGCGTTAGAAAATTTGTTCAATGACAAATTTGGCGAAGGCGAGTAATTTGTTATGAGCTTTTCCATCCACGGACTTGCCGTTGCCAGAGGGATCGCCATTGGGCGAGCTGTGCTGGTGGCCTCAAGCCGTGTGGATGTGGCGCATTACTTCATCGACGCACATCAAGTTAGCGAAGAAATCAACCGGCTTGGCCTGGCCAGAGACGCTGTCAAAGCAGAGTTGCAAGAACTGCACGACACACTACCCAAAGATTCGCCACCTGAACTCAGCGCGATTTTGGAAGTGCATTTGATGCTCTTGGAAGACGAGATGCTGGCTGACGGTGTCACCCATTGGATCAAAGACCGGCTCTACAACGCCGAATGGGCGTTGACTTCTCAGCTCGACGTAGTCGCGCGCCAATTCGATGAAATGGACGATGCCTATTTGCGCGAGCGCAAGGGCGATTTGGAGCAAGTCGTCGAGCGGGTATTGCGACACATGAAGGGCGATGTACACGTGTCACCAATGCCTGCGCAGCGCCGACATGCGGGTGCGCGCCAGCAAGACCTTTTGCTAGAAGACCAAATGGATGTGCCCTTGGTCTTGGTTGCACATGACCTCTCACCTGCGGACATGTTGCAGTTCAAGCAAAGTGTGTTCACTGGTTTTGTGACCGATGTCGGTGGCAAAACTTCGCACACGGCCATCGTGGCGCGTAGCTTGGATATTCCTGCCGTAGTTGGCGCTAGAACCGCCAGCCAGCTGGTAAGACAAGACGACTGGATCATCATCGATGGCGATGCGGGCGTAGTGCTGGTCAATCCCTCGCCCATCATTTTGGCGGAATACGGATTCAAGCAACGCCAAGCGGAAGTCGAGCGCGAACGTCTTTCTCGTTTAAGACACACTCCCGCCGTGACCCTGGATGGGCACAAGATTGAATTGCTCTCCAATATTGAAATGCCTGAAGATGCTGTTTCCGCATTGAGCGTGGGCTCTGTGGGGGTTGGCTTATTTAGAAGTGAGTTTTTGTTCATGGGCCGCATCGACAACTTGCCCGACGAAGAAGAGCAATATTTGGCGTACCGCAAAGCAGTCGAAGGCATGAAGGGTTTGCCCGTCACCATCCGCACGGTAGATATTGGTGCAGACAAACCGCTTGACCGCACCCACAAAGACGAAGACCACCTCAACCCCGCATTGGGTTTGCGCGCCATTCGCTGGAGCTTGGCCGACCCTGATATGTTTTTGACGCAACTGCGCGCCATTTTGCGAGCAGCTGCGCATGGACAAGTGCATCTGCTGATTCCCATGCTGGCGCACGTCCAAGAGATCAAGCAAACATTGACCTTGCTAGAAAAAGCACAACGACAACTCGATGTGCGTGGCGACAGGTATGGCCCGTTGAAGATAGGTGCCATGATAGAAATCCCGGCCGCGGCGCTGATGGTCAAAACGTTTTTACGCTACTTTGACTTCTTGTCGATTGGCACCAACGATTTGATTCAATACACCTTGGCGATCGACCGCGCAGACGAGTCGGTGGCGCATTTGTATGACCCATTGCATCCTGCGGTGTTGCGTTTGGTTGCTGACACCATTGCAGAAAGCAACGCCCAAGGCAAGAGCGTGTGCGTGTGTGGCGAGATGGCAGGCGACCCAGCGCTGACCCGCCTTTTATTGGGTTTGGGTTTGCGCAGTTTTTCCATGCACCCCACCCAAATATTGGCGGTCAAGCAAGAGGTCTTGCGCGCTGACGTCAAGCGTTTAGCGCCTTGGGCGCAGGGCGTGCTAGAAAGTGACAACCCTGCTGAAGCGGTGCTTCTTTAACCCTCTGCGGTAAATCCAATGGACTTGACGAGTGGCCCCCACTTGTCGGTATCGGCTTTGAGGCGTGTTGCTAATTCAGCAGGCGTTGAAGACTGTGCCTCTAAGCCCATGGTGGCCAATCCGTTGACCGTTTCGGGCGCTGCCAAAGCTGCCCGCAAAGCTGTGTTGAGTCGGGTCAAAATGTCATTGGGTGTTTTCGCGGGCAAGAAAAAGCCAAACCACTCGTTGAAAACAAAATCCTTGATGCCTTGCTCAATCAAGGTGGGTGTCGTCGGTGCGAATTGGCTGCGCTTTGCACCCGAGGCGGCTAACAAGCGGCACTTTCCGGCAGCCACATGTTGGGTGAATTCGCCAATAGGCCCAGAGACAGCGGCGATTTGACCGCCAATCATGTCGAGGATGGCGGGTTGTGTGCCGCGAAAGGCGACATGGTTGAGCTCAATATTGGCGTACTTGCCCAAGAGCGTGCCCATGAAGTGCGGGGTGGATCCAGCAGCAGGGGAACCGAAGTTTGCAAGCTTGGGATTGGCTTTGCACCAAGCGATGAAATCGGCGATGTTCTTCACATTGGCTGGCACCATGGGGCCTACCGCAAAACCGAAATCAAATATGCAACCCAAAGAGACGGGCATCAAATCGTTGACTGGGTCGTAAGGCAATTTTTTGTAGATGTGCGGATAGATACCCAGCATGGACATCGGTGTTTGCAAAACAGTCGTCCCATCAGGGGCCGCATTGCGCACGTACTGCACGGCGATTTGTCCGCCGGCCCCGGTTTTGTTTTCTACAAATGCAGCCTTGGCGTAGCTAGTAGGCGCGATCTTTTCAGATACTCTGCGGCAAATGGCGTCAGATGTACCACCTGGAGGAAAGCCAGTGATGATTTTCAAGCTTTCAAATTGCGCTTGGGCCCACGCATCGTGACCAATGGCACCAAGCAAACTGGTGAGCGCGCCAAACTGCAAAACATCGCGACGAGAGCTGATCATGGGCAAATCCTTTGATTAATAAGCAAAATACGCATTCTCATAGCGCTGAAGTGCGCTGTCTGCTGTGGTTATCCCGAGGCGAATATCGCATTAACGTCTAGCTGAGGGCGTTCGTTTGCCCCCAATTCGACATTCTGAAATGGTTTTCTTATCGGTTAGAGGTGCGATGCAGCCGAATGCGCCTGTTGGTCCGCATGGTAGGAGCTACGCACCATTGCACCCACGGCGGCATGCTTAAAGCCCATCGCATAGGCTTTTTCTTCAAACATTTTGAAGGTATCAGGGTGCACATAGCGACGCACAGGAATGTGGCTAGAGCTAGGGGCTAGATATTGGCCAATCGTCAACATGTCGATCTGGTGAACGCGCATGTCTTGCATCACCGCCAAAATCTCTTCGTCGGTTTCACCTAGACCCACCATCAAGCCGCTTTTAGTCGGCACGCTGGGAAAGAGTTGCTTGAATTTTTTAAGCAGATTCAAACTAAACGCGTAGTCGCTGCCAGGCCGCGCTTCTTTGTAGAGTCGGGGCACAGTTTCCATGTTGTGGTTCATCACGTTGGGAGGCGCGGCTTTCAAAATCTCGAGCGCGCGGTCATCGCGGCCGCGGAAGTCGGGCACCAAAATTTCGATTTGCGTGTTGGGTGAGAGCTCGCGGGTACGGCGAATGCAATCGACAAAGTGCTGACTTCCGCCGTCGCGCAAGTCGTCGCGGTCGACGCTGGTGATCACTACGTAGTTCAGTTTTAAAGCGGCAATGGTCTTCGCTAGATTTTCTGGCTCGTTGACATCCAGCGGGTCTGGTCGACCATGGCCAACGTCACAGAACGGGCAACGGCGCGTGCATTTGTCGCCCATGATCATGAAGGTGGCCGTACCTTTACCAAAACATTCACCGATATTGGGACAACTGGCTTCTTCGCAAACCGTCACCAATTTGTTGGCCCGCAAAATATCTTTGATTTCGTAAAAACGCGTGCTGGGTGATCCGGCTTTGACGCGGATCCAATCGGGTTTTTTCAAAACCTCGCCCGCTTGCACCTTGACAGGAATACGCGACAACTTCGCCGCCGCCTTTTGTTTGGCAGACGCGTTGTAGTTGTCAACGGTTTGCGCTTCGCGCACAACTTCGGGCGTATGGCTAGACATGTATGAGGTCCCTTGGGTCAAGGGCTTAAATAGGTTACGAGCTTTTGGCCCAAAACATCAGCGGCTTCTTGCCAACTGACTGAAACACCGATTGTAGAAAGATCCACTGTTTGTAAGCTTGGATAGCCACACGGGTCGATGCGCGAGAAGGGAGATAGGTCCATCGCCACATTCAACGCAACACCGTGGTAGGTGCAATGGCGGCTGACTTTGATGCCGAGGGCAGCGATTTTGCCCAGACCTGTGAAGTCGGGCCTAGCGCTTTGCGAAGGTTTTGCTTGAGGCCCTTCAACGGATGGGTCTTCTTGCGAGACTAAAGCCTCGGCCTTTTTGGGACGTTGCTCCAAAACAGCATGACTTCTCGGATCTTCGAGTCGGACATAAATACCAGGCGCTCCCGACACGCGATTTCCTGTGATACCGAAAGCCAGCAAAGTACGGATGACGGCCTCTTCTAAACGGTATACATATTCTTTGACGAAGTAGCCACGCCTTTTGAGGTCTAACAAGGGGTAAGCCACCACTTGCCCAGGCCCGTGATAAGTCACTTGCCCGCCGCGGTTGGTGGCAACGACCGCAATATCGCCGGTGGCCAAGAGATGCTCCGCGCGGCCAGCTAACCCGAGCGTAAAAACTGGCGGGTGCTCGCAAATCCAAAGCCTATCGGGTGTTTCGGCAGAGCGAGCGGCGGTGAAGTCTTGCATCGCCGCGTAAGTCGGCTGGTAGGGCACCTGCCCCAGCACCTCGATCACAGAACGACTTTCACCATGGGGTGGGTCGACAAAGTTTGGTACAGCGAATCCAATTGGTCGCGGCTAGTAGCGGTCACGGTGATGGTCACGCCCAGATATTTACCGCCCTTGCTCTCGCGCAATTCGATGGTGCTGGCATCAAATGTTGGGTCAAACTGCTCCGCCACGTAGGTCACCGCATGCACAAAGCCGTCCACCCGCAACCCCATTACTTTGATGGGAAATTGGCAGGGGTACTCGATGAGGGATTCTTGGGATGGCGCGGTCATTGGGTATGAATTATCCCCTTGGCACTGATTTTTTGAGGGTATATGGGTTTACACGTATACTTGTAGGCTTTGCAGGATCAAATGGACGGCTATGCGCGTTAACCCCATATTGTCTGTATGGCGTGTTGTGGGTGCGCAAGCACTAGTCGGAATTTTGGTAGCGCTGGTTGCGGGATATCTTTTTGGGCAAGTGTCCATAGGTTATTCAGCCCTTTATGGCGCCATGGCAGTTTGTTTGCCTTCCGCGGTTTTCGCCAGAGGCCTGACAAGTCGGGTCAGTTCGGCAAATCCAGGTTCTGCAGTGATGGGATTTTTCGTGTGGGAAATGGCCAAAGTAGGCCTTACCGTGGCAATGTTATTTGCCGCTTCCCACATAGTGACAGATTTAAGTTGGCCCGCCATGTTGGTGGGTCTGGTAGTGACGATGAAGGTGTATTGGTTGGCACTTGGCATGCGCCGGGTGTTTTACCGATAAACCAAACTTAATAAGAGTGAAAGCATGTCTGTAGAGTCTGTAGCACAAGGCCCCACCGCAGGTGAATACATCGGTCACCATCTGACGCATTTGCAAAATAAGCCGATGCAAGGCGTGATTGACTTCTCTGTTTACAACCTCGACTCCATTTTTTGGTCTGTTTTCCTCGGTGTTTTGGCCTGTTACTTCCTTTGGCGTGCCGCCAAAGGCGCTACCGCCCATGCTCCTGGTCGTTTTCAAGCCGCAGTCGAAATCCTCGTAGAGATGGTCGACAACCAAGCCAAGGGCATCGTGCATAACGCGAACAGCCGCAAATTGGTCGCTCCTTTGGCTCTCACCGTGTTTATTTGGATCTTCTTGCTCAACGCCATGGACTTGTTCCCCGTCGATTTGTTCCCCATGATTTGGGAAACCGTTTACGGTGCCATGGGCGGAGACACGCACCATGCCTATATGCGCGTTGTGCCTTCTGCCGACTTGTCGACCACCCTGGGCATGTCAACTTCTGTCTTGTTGGTGTGCGTTTTCTACAACATCAAAATCAAAGGCGTAGGCGGTTGGGTGCATGAGTTGTTTTGCGCACCATTTGGCGCCCATCCCCTCTTGTGGCCCGTGAATTTCCTCATGCAAATGATCGAATTCGCTGCCAAAACCGTGTCGCATGGCATGCGACTTTTCGGCAATATGTATGCGGGCGAACTCGTTTTCATGTTGATTGCCTTGATGGGCAGTTATGCCGCGATGTCTTTGCCTGGTGTGTTGTTGCCGATCGGCCACATCATTGCCGGTTCTATTTGGGCCATCTTCCACATCATGATCATCACCTTACAGGCGTTCATTTTCATGATGTTGACCTTGGTCTACATCGGTCAAGCGCACGACGCGCATTGAGTTTTCTTTTTAACCTT
>Ga0214919_10004305_pt1 | contig 20892 bp, 18 predicted proteins | sample LL1503_MetaG_FD_177994 | JGI IMG/M metagenome (GOLD analysis project Ga0214919, IMG submission 177994) | Freshwater microbial communities from Lake Lanier, Atlanta, Georgia, United States - LL-1503 | ecosystem: Environmental > Aquatic > Freshwater > Lake | place: USA: Georgia | collected... | reverse complement strand
TTGTTTAACATAATTTTTATTTTTTATTTATTTAATTCAAAAAATTGTTTACTTAAATATTCACGGTCAAAATTGTCTATGTTTGAGCCAAAATTTGATGCTTTTACTTTGTCATTACTTATTAATTCTTCCTCTTCATCCTCTCCTAATTCACCTGTAATTTCCATGTGGCCTGTAGATGTGTCTATTTTGGCGTTGAATGTCATGCCATCTGCTCCATATCTATTTTTCATAATGTGAAATCTACCTGTTCCATTAAGTTTATCTTTCTTTTGCCTTGACAAAGACATTGCAAAATCTGCGATCATTATTTTATCATAAGATCCTGCTGCTTTATCTCCTTCAATAATACTATCTTTTGCACCTGCTCTGTTGACCTGCGATACACTCCATATGGGTAATTTTAATTCACGAGCTAGTCCTTTTGTGCTCATATAAATATCATCTATTTCATCTTTACGTTCACGATTTGTTCTTTTTGATGAAAGAAGATCAACATAATCAATAACTATTAAGTCTGGTTTAAAGTCTAAGTCAATGCATTTTTTAATGTGGCTTTCTATTGTAGACAATGATGCTTTGCCCATTGGATATTCTTTAATGATTAAATTTCCTGGCAAGTCAGATGTTGCTTCTCCTACTTTTTCTTTGCTGTGTTTTAACTTATCAACAGGTATTTCTGTAAAGAATGCGTCATATCGTCTTCCTATGTATCCTTCACCTAATTCTAATGTGTAGTGTATAACGTTAAAGCCACATTTTACTGCGTGTGCTCCTATAGCAATTAAGCTCCATGATTTTCCTCCACCTGGGTTACCAAATATTAAGCCAAAGTCACCTTCACCTAAACCTCCTTGCAACACTTCATTGAATTTATTCCAAGGTGTTGGAATTGGTGTTCTATCTTCTTCTCTATAGCGTGACTCAGTGTCTTTATTGTATTCATGACCAATGTTTTTATCTTGACCTGATCTTAAAGCACTGTCTACTAATGTTCTAATAGAATCATAGTCTCCTGCTTTTAATAAGTCAACTGAGTTTAATAGTGCTTTTTTTAACTGTTGATTTTTACAAAAGTTAGCAAATTCTTGCTTAATGTATGTTAAGTCACTTTCATCTGATGAACGATATGCTTCTTTTAACTGTTCTTTGATTGAAAGTTGAAGTACTTCATTTTCAATCTTTTTCATTTCTACTTTTAAAACATCCATTGTAGGATTTGTGTGAAACTTTTGATAGTATTTTAACACTTCACCTACAACCCATTTATGTGCTGTGTTGTTGAAGTATTCTTCTGTTAAAACATCATTTATGTTTTGTAAAAATGGTTTGTCAGTTAATAATGCTGATAATACTTTAATTTGGAATGAAATTCCGTAACTTTCTATACTTGATAGGGTCATAACTTATTTTTTTGCTTTATTGTATCTATTGATTGGGCTCCAAATGTCTTTTATCCAGTAGTCCACATTTTTTAACACATTTCCCAATCCATCTTTATGATAAAATTTAAGAAATGTTTCTACATTTAATTCATACGGAGATTCTTTAACATGATCTAATATATAATCCTTTTCTTGGTTATCCAACATAGGATTACTTAAATCCATAATCTTGTAAGCCTTTCTTAAGTTGTCAAAATTTTCTAATGCTCTACAGTATATAATGTGTTCTTTAAATCTCTCAGCACATATTTTATAAATGTCATCTAATGTTAAGTTATTTTCTCCTAACATTTCAGGAAACAACTTGTCAAATTTTCCTTTTCCTAGTCCTTTTACTCCTCCTACTTTGTCAGAACTGTCTCCCATTAGTGTTTTATATAAAAGAAAGTTAAAAGGATAAACACCATATTTTTCTTTTACTACTTTAGGCGTAACAAATTCTTTTTCTACAGATCTGTACATAGTAATGTTTTCATCTACTAGTTGAAGAAAGTCATTGTCTGCTGACACTATAAATGTTTTGTTTTTCTTATTTTGAGTAAGATTTTTACTTAAAAATGCTATAATGTCATCTGCTTCAACTCCATCTAGTGATAAGATTTTAACAGGCAAACATTGTAAATAGTGAATGAGATGAATGATCTGATCTGTTTTAGACTCATTTTCTTTTTCTTGAGATGAAAAAGACACTTTATTAACTCGCAGTACATTTCTTCCTGACTTATATTCTGGAAGTAAGTTTTTTCTGTTTATAGAAGAACCTACTCCATCAAATACAATGTAAATTGATGTTGGTTTGAGTTGTTTTGCTAATGAACCTAATGAACGTAAAAATCCTCCTAAGCCTCCTATGTGAGTACCTTCTGGATTTATGTAGTTTAACACTGCAAAATTTCTTAAAAAAAGATTTAAACCATCTATAATTAGAATTCTTTCTCCTTCATCAAAAGACGGCATATCATCCTCCTTAATGTCATTAAGAAGTTTAAGTAAATTTTCTTTGTCCATAACTAGTCCTCAGATTCTACAATGTCAGAAACATCTACTTTTTCATTCCACTCACTGTTGTCTTCAATAGTTTTATAGTTTCCTTCTCCTAAAATGTTTGCCCATTCATGTGAATGTTCTTTCTTATATTTAGTGATGTCTTTAGGATCATCTGGAATAAAACCATGTACTGTGCTTATTACTGTGTTTTTAGTGGTAATTCCATTTACGTGATTTTTGTCACAGGCCACTTTAGTTCTTAAAGCGAATTCAACATCTTTTCCATCTTTTTGTGCTTTAATTTTTGACGTTCCACTGTTGGTAACATTTCCAAAAGTCAAACATATTGAAGCATCATAAAAGAATGTGTTGCCACCTTTATTAGTCATTCTAGGTTGAGAAAATACATTTTCTGCTGGTGCTACTCCTGTTTTGTTGATAATCAAGAATGTGTTTGTGTATTTGCTTTCTTCTTTTCTTGACAATACAACTCTTTGATTGATAAAATTTCCAAATTGAGTAGCTATTGCTCCTGCATTCCACATTGGATTGTTTTTGCCTTGATCAATGCTTAGTCTACATGGTATAGAACCTACTGAGTCCCATAAAAATAGTAAATCATATGGTAAATTTCCTTTGTCCTGTTCATTTAACATGTCTAACATAAATTCTGCTACATCTTCAATTGAGTTAAGTTTTCCTCTGTCTCTGTATATAAAGAATCCATCATAATCTACAGTTTTTCCTTCTGCATCTTTAATTTCATTCATTTCAAATCCCATCATTTTCCAATGTTCCCAACTGTGTTTCATTTCTGTAATCATTAAAACAGGCAACACACCCATTTTTTGAGCAGATACTACAGTCTCTATAGACGTGGTGGTTTTTCCTGTGTTGCTACCACCACGTACTATGTTGATGTGACCCATAGCTATTCCTGGAATGGACAAAGCATCTTGCATTGCTTTTGAAAAGGGAATCCATTTTTGTTCTTTGAACTTTACATTTCCACTTAATAGTTTTTTTTCTTTAAATTTATTAAGATCAAATTTACCTTTAAGTTCTTTAGAGACTGCTTCCATTAACGAAACTTCCTCGTTTGATTTTTTAGCCATGTTTTATTTTTAATTTAGAAAGGTGAATTGTTTTCTTCTTCTTCAAACAAAGCGTCAAATTTATCTGCTTTAGATGATTTTGGAGGTGTTTTTAATGTGTAATTTGATTCTTTTTTAGGAGCGACTTTAGCAACTACTTCTTCTTCATCTTTCCAAGGCAAATCATTTACTGGTGTTTTAACTTCTTCTTCATCTACTTCATTTGCATCTTCTGGATTTAAAAAGTTTTGAAGAATTTCCTTTAATTTGTCAAACTCATGTTTACGTTGAAGTTCTAAAATGTCTGGCTGTTCAGCTAACCATGTTTTGATAATTGTTTTATCTGTGCCTAGTACTGATGTTTTAGGTTTGATACGAATAGATGATTTTAAACCTTGACGGCCACCAATGTCTCCTGTTACTGTTTCTAAAGTAAAATCACGACCTTCATTTATGTCTGTGTAGTCACCATAGTCTTCATCATCTGCAATGCCTAACAGTTGCATGTAAATTTCTTTACCAAATTCCCACAAACGAACGCCTTTGTCTTCTTCTCCACGTACAATAACAGGAGCAAACACTCTCATTTTTGGTTCTAGTTTTTTACTCAACTTCCAATTTTCTTTGTCGCTTGTTGTGCGAAGTTGTTTTACAAATTCTACAATTGGATCTTTGTCTCCCCAATTTGTTAAAGCGTAAATTGGAAATTTTGAAATACCGTAGTGTACAAATACTTCTTTAAATGGGTTTTGTTTGTCTAAAATAGACGGTACGATTCTGATTTGGAATTTGCCTTCTGTTTTGGGCTTCCACAATGACTTGGTGTAGTCAACTTTTTCTTTGCTTTTTCCTTGCGACTGTAGCGCATTAAGCTTACTTTTGATTGAGTTTAAATCCATCTTTTTTTATTTATTGATTATTAATTTACTTAAATATACTACCTTTTTATTATTAGGCCAAATTTAGCTTATAAAGCTATAAAACATGCCTTTCTTTTTGTAGTGTAACTCGAGTATGTTCTTTTACCGGTTAATATTACAAATCTATGATTTTATATATCTAACATTTTTAATTCTCCTTTTGAGTTGTATCCAAAATTTTCATCATTTATGTCTTTTTCTATTTTTGAACTCCATAAAATACTTTTTACTTTCTGGAATAAAGGATACCAATTTTTTATTAAAGAATTGTATAAATTACTTGGTAGTTCTTTTTGTAATTGAGATTTCAATTCATTATCATCTAAATTATTATATATTAATTGACTCATCTCAGAATTATACCAATTTAGTCCTTTAATTCGAGGTCTTTGAACTAATTTAGCAATATGTTGATTTTTAGGTGGAGTTTCTGATGATTGTGAGAATAAATGTTTTTTACATTCCCACATTTCTGAGTTAGCTTTATTATCATCTAATTTTTCTAGAATAGCGTAATCATATCCCATATCATAAACTTTAGGAAAAACATCAGGATATTTAGTAAATATTTTTAAATTATCTCCTATTTCTCCTTCCTCACTATAATTAAATTTTATTACTTTATCTTTACCATATTGATAAATAACATGTTGTCCTCCTTGACCATACTCTGGACCTACTAAATTTTTATCATAAATCTCTTTCAATAAATTTACCAATCTTATCATGGTTATAAATATTAAAGATCTACTATCTTATATATCTTTGTGTTTAGTTGCTTTACATCTCCATGTTGAGTTAGCAAAACACAGTTTTTATAGTTTTGCCATTCTATTTTAAATGTTGGATCAACTTCACCACCATTTAACTTTTTGATTAAATCGTTTAATGCATTGATTGTGTATAGAGTGTTGCTTTCTTTTTTGCGATGTACTAATATTGTGTTGGCTGGAATTGAGTTGACGTTGCCTTGCTCTACATTGTATGTTACAACATACTCATTTGTAGTTTTAACAAAAAGTACAAATATCTTCTTGTACATTATGTTGTAGGTGGATGATAAATTAACTATCAGTTCATCTATTTCATTTTGTTGGGTGAATGTAGCAAATAACCTGTTGTTCATAAAATCGTTGTCTGTTGTAAAGTCGTAACGATTATAAATATCAATTTGGGGCTCAAAAGCGATGTTTTCCATATGTTAGTGTAACAGAGCCATTGCCCCGTAGTTTTTACCTTTTGTTAGTTTAATTTTTAACTTGTATTTGTTGAATACTTGCTTGATGCTTTCAAGTATGTTTTCTTCTTGTTTATAGTCTAACAGTATAGAATCGTAAGTGTACAGCACAATTTGCGTTTCTTTGCCTTTTAGTATTTTTATAATGTCCCATATTATGCAAACATTAGTTGACGTTTCCAAATTTTGAAGCGTATAGTTAAACAACTTTTGTGGATTTATGTCTTTTAAGTCAGTGGTAAATTTGTGTCCTGAAATTGGACATTCAACATATCCATTTGCTGTGTAATTTTCCCACAGTTTGTTTATGTGTTCTTCAATTAGTTGAAAGTAAGGAATGTGTTGATATTTTTTGTATATTCCTCCATACAGTTGTTTAAACATTAAAATCTTTGCTTCACTTACTTCTATGTTTGCCTCTTTTGCAAAGTACTCATATGGTGTGACATTAGCAAAGTCATATTTTACCAATTGGGCTGCTAATGTTGGGTGATATGAGCTTATGTCTATTTCAACAAAGCAATTGTTTTTAGGAACAAATGCCTTTCTACTGCCATTGTCTTTGTTTAAAGCAGCGAAATTGACACCATTAAAGCTGTTAGAAGATCTTCCAGTTGTAGTGTGTAAATTATATTGAGTATAAACCACATTATTGTGCATAAAAAACGCTTCATTGTTGATTTCAAAATGCTTATCGAAAATGTATTTGTCTGTTTTTAAACCATTTTTTTCAATTGAAAAAAACACACTTGTTAGTTTATTTAAAAATTTTACATTGTTTGGTTTTACGCAAAATTCTTTTACTTTATTGTATATAAGTTCACATTTTTCATAATGTTTTACTGTAGGAATAAGAATGTTTACATTTTTTAAACTTTCATGTTTTTGATAAAAGAAATCATGTGCTGAAGTTGATGGTTCTACACATTCTGGCGAATTAAAGGAAATGTCTATTAAATTGGTTAAAGGAAAGTAATATACAAATGATTTTCTATCACGCACATATATTTCATTGTATTGTGCAAGTAAAGCGCTTATAGGCGCTTTATTCAGCGATAAAACCTCAGTATGATGAAGACATAATAAATATCCTTTATCATTGTTTAACGGTTTTAAATACAGTAAAGATATGTCGTTTAATGAAGGATGATAATTGTCATTAAAATAAATGGGTTCAATAAAAACTTTATTGTAGCCTTTATTTAATAATTCATTTAGCTGTTCATTTGTTTCTACAATGTAAAACATAACCTTTTTAAAATTTATATTCTTAAGATACTAAAAATATCTTGGAAAGCCAAGTTTTAAAAAAAAAGTAAAAGCACCCTAGATAGCGAGTCGTCGGGTACTTTCATAGCCGCAGCTATAACGGTCCTAATCCGTATGTCTTTATTTATAGTATTTTACTTTTTTTTGCCATTTTAACCAGTTATCAGCTTTTTCTTTACCTAATCTATCTATTAATCTATTATATTCAATATCTATCCAATCTGAATTTGATTTATTTTTGTATTTATAAAAATATTCTTTGACTATGTTTAAAAATTTTTCTGCTGTTTCTTTAGTTATAGGAAAGCCATCTTTATTAGTCATAGTATCTAATATAAATGGTTCTATTGTTTTTAAATTAAAAGAAGTAAAAGCATCTAATCCACAATGTCCACCCAAATAACTTATTTGATATGCTATGTTTTGTAAATCATTCCAATCTTTAATTTTAGTTCCGAATAAAGAATTATGTTTATTTACTTCATTATCATTTTTAAGTAAATTAACAATTTGAGGATATTTTTGTAAAACATCTAACCATTGAGATGTATAAAAACACTCGGTTAATAAAGTCATTAATTTAATCATTGTTTATAGTATTTAGTAAAATCCATTTTTAAAAATTCTGCTAAATTTTGAATTCTTAAACTGCTAGAAATTTTTTCAACAACATTTTGATTGTTTTTAACAACTTGTTCTTTGTTGCCAATAAGTGTCCATGTCAAAGTAAAAGGTTGGAACAGTTGATAAAGAATTGATGGATCTTGTTTTACTAGTTTATCGTATGTATCTTTATTTATTTCTAAATAAATAGTTTGGTTTGTTTTTTTACAAAAATATCTTGGAAACTTTCCATTTGTGTAGTCTAAAGAAGTAGGAGGATTTGCAGATGGAAGAGGTAAAGTTCTTGAAAAATTTACATCTATGTTTTTTAATTTTATATAATTAGATATTTCTGTTGATGCTTCAGATAAATTAAATTCAACTAAATTATTTTTTTCTAAAATAACATCTTGTCCTTCACCTGCTGGTTGAGGAATTAGTAAAATATTAGGTTTATCAGAAGGTGATTTTCCAGTAAATACTTCTCCATTTGAAATTTTATAATAGTATCCTATGTATAGTGTTTTATCTGTAGAAAGAACATATATGTCACTTGGTGGATTTCCATTTGTGTATAAATTTGTTTTAATTTGTGATTTTGGATAATACATTTTTTTATGGTCTAAAGCCTCCTGAATATCTAAAGCAAAATGTTTTTGTTGGATTTTTTGGCATAACAGTATTTTTCCATGTTTTAATAGTGTAATTTTGTTGTATGGTTCCTTTTCTAGTACCACCAAATCCAGTAGATGTATTTGAAATTACATCATATGTTCCATCAACATTTATAGTGTCTATTACTATACCTACATGGCCTGCTTTAGTTGCATTAAATCTTTTAGTTATAATAACATCTCCTGGTAGAGCTTTATCTAATGAATATTGTGTCCATAATGATGTATTACTGATAAAAAAATCATATAAAGCAGTTGTTCCTACATTTCCAGGAAATGTAGCAATAGGCCACGTTGAAGGAACAGGAGATTGTTTTTGAGTAATAGAGTATCCTGTAGCTCTATAGAATATTAAAGAAACAGCTGCAGCACATCCCATATTACCACTGTCTGTATCATTAGGTGGTGGTGCTGCATCATAAATATCAGAAGTAACAGCATTTAAGTTACATTTAGCTGATTTAACTATGTTTCCTATCCATTTTGTAATTCCTCCTCTATAGTCATTACCAGGATGTGAATACATAGTAGAAATTCCACATGCTGTTGGTGCTGATGCAGGTGGAGGTGTTCCAGGAGTAACTATAATTATATGAGGAGAGGGAGGAGATACGTTATCATCTTCATTTCCAGCAGCTATACAAAATGATTCTAGTTTAGTGTTCCATCCATTTTCATTAATAGTATGTTGGAGATTTTTAATTAAAAAATTTGCTACATTAGGATAATTAGAAGGTAAATAAGAAGAATCAATAAAAAATTTACTTCCTATTTTCATACCTGACAGTCCATCCATTGTTAAAGATAAATTAAAAGGAATAAATCCTGTTTTTGGATTAAAAGTTTCTATTGAAGGTGTTGCAGTTTTAATACCTGCTGCTTTATCTTTTTCATATAGATATTCTCCTAAATAATTTTTCATGTTTACATAAAGTTTACAATACTTATTAAATGAATCTTTATTTTGTTCAATTTCAGCATTATAATAATATAGTCCTTCTAAATTATCTAAGTATGTTTTTAAAGTTTTTCCAAATGTCCATAAATTAGTAAATGCGGTATTGTACTTAGCTTCAGCTAATTCTAATGGTGTGAGTGTTGTAGTTAAAGATGGAGTAGGATAACTATTTATTTCTTTTCTAAATCTATCTGTTAATCCATTGTTTAATTTAGACAAAGCTGTGTTATTTTCTCCTACTACATTTCCATTAGCTGTGGCACTTACACTAATCATAGTGGAAAAAGCAGGAGATAGTTCTGTGTTAAAAGTAAAATCTTTTATAAAACCAGCCTTAATATTCGCTTTTGCTCTTTGTGAATAACCTGTTAATTCAAAAGTAGCATATTCTTGAGAACCTAAAACTTTCTTTAAATTAGGAAGAGGATTTTTATCTATAATTTTTACAAAAGTATTTTCTTCATCAATAAAGGCATTTAAATCACTCCAACCACCAAAAGCAACATTTACTTGACCTAATAAATCATTTAAAAAGTCTATTAAATTAAGTCCTTTGTCTTTGTCATTAGTTTGTGAAAGAGCTTTAAGAACTGCTCTACAATTTAAATATATGTTCATTATTTGACCATGTTGAGAATCATTTGGAGATTCAAATGGTTCACCAAATGGAAAATAATTTCTATTTGGAGGAATGTCTGTAAGTGCTGGGAAATTTACTATTCTATTAACCATGCATACATTAGGATCATAGCTCATTAATTGAGAAGGAGCATGCATAAGTGTTTTTTCTATATCATAATATTCAAATTTTAAAAGAGGAGATTTTAAATCATTGTTTGCAAAATACATTACTCCTTCTTCTATAAATCTTAATAGACATCCTAATCTTATAAAAACAAATTCGCTATATCCCTCTTCTGGTTTAATTAAACTATTTATAGCAGGTTGAATAAAGTCTGCTGTTCCTTCTGCAAATCCATCTTTTCCAGAAGGATTTGGAAAACGTTGTGTAGGTGAATTAGAATTTAGATACCAAGTAGTCTGAAAATTAGTATTTTCTCTAGGTGTTTTAGCTTGTATGTTATATATAGCATCCCCTGGCCAAGAGGTACCTCTTGCTATTTCATAAAAAGCGAAAATAAAACCAGCTATTTCACTTGTATTTTTATAGTAGTTTAATACCTGATAAGTATTTTGATATTCTAAATCATATTTTTTTTCATTTACAGGTGCTATATCATCAGGTGATATTCTATTTACTTTAAATGATTCTATAATGTCTCCCATGCTAACTAAATCAACAGTTATGTCATAACTTCCATCTTTTTGAAATGACCAATGAAAATTAGAAACTTTAGCAACCATACCATCATAATTACCACAAGATTTTTTTCTTTTATCTTGTACTTTTTTTATTACACCATAATAATCACTACTATTAAACCAATCATCATGTTCATTTCCATAGATATTATCAATAACTTTATTTGATGTATTATCTATAAATAGAGAATTTCCCCATTCTAAAAGAACAGTAAATCCTAAACGTAAATATAAAATATCAATGATATCAAATTGGGTTTTGTTAAATGCTTTAATTTTTACATTGGCTATTCGAATAGAACCCATGTTTTTATATTTAATGTCAGCACCAATAATACCCATCATTGGAGCGTATCCTCCAAAATCTGTTCCTCCTATACCATATGCATCTAAACTTGTAGGTTCTCCTTTAATTTTATTACCTGTTATGCCATATGCTGCTATATCCTTATAACGTATTGTACCATCTGGTAATGTTTCTGCATTGTAAGAGGTTACACCATTTTTTAACATGTATTTTCTTGCTAAAGCATCACCTGTTAAACCTAAACCTATTAATCCAATATTATTAAGTTTTTTTAAATCAGTAATTGTAGTAGAAGATAATAATTGACAAAAAGCAGTATTATTTCTTAATTTTAAATTATTTGCATCTCGTTGTTCATTTGAAAAACCAGCCCCTTGGAATTCTTGCCTTATACCTATTTGTTTAATTATTTCTGTGGGAAATCCTTCCCCAAATATGTTGCCCATTTTTATAAACCGTTTAAAAATTTAAAACTATTTAACACTGCTATGTAATTAGCAGGTATTCTTATTTGTAGTCCTTCAGGTATAACTAAAGAGTCTTGTGGTAAGTCTGAAGGTAATGTTGTTCCTGCTATTGCTGTGTTTGCTGTTGATATAATCCACCATAATGAACTGTCTTGATAATATACATTTGCTAAAACGTCAAATCTGTCACCTTGGGTTGTGTATATATAAATATCATCACTTGTGGTGGGAATTTCAGGATAGCGAGTTGTTTCATAAACTTGCTTTTTATCAATTGTAGTAGTAGATATGTTTTGATAACGGTTCATGGTGTGGATTCTGTCGAAGTGAATGTAGTTAATGTTTTTAAACCATCTATTGTGTATAGACTAGGTAGTGTTTCATTAGTAGGTGTAAGAGCTATAAAATGTTCTTTACCATATTCTACACCACTATATAATACACTTTTATCTGGTCCCTCTATTAATTCTAATTTTCCATTATCATCCTGTATAGCTGTTCCAAATATATTTTGTTGCAATCTTGGAACAAATTTATGAATTGGAATAAAGTTAAATCCTTTAACTTTTATTAGATGTGGAAGTTGACTAGTGGTGTTATCTTCTTCTCCATTCTCATCTATGCCTATTTCCCAAGTAGCGTTATCATCATTCATGTCAAAAGAAAAACCAGTTATAATACCAGGCTGTTCATTGAAGTATCCTCCTACAGTTAAAGTAACCATATTTCCTCTCATGTATCCTGATGGACTATAGTCAGGCATTACAACAGATGCTAAATAGTTTAACTTTTTATACATTGGAATAAGTTCCTTTTTTGATTGAGCAACAACTGTCCAAGATAATGAAACTTTTCTGTCAAATCCTCCATATGTGTAGAAATCTTCACCTCTTCCTATGTAATTTTGTTTTTTCCACTCCGCTGAATATGAGTCACTTATGTTGTCTAAAAAAGCTCTAAAGTGTATGTATGTTTTTAAGGTAGGAGTGTCATTATCTATAACACCTATTCTAAAAGGAATTATGTCTGTGGTAATTTTATCAGAATTTACATTTTCTGATTGATATAAAGGTAAAGCGTTTATTCTGTCATGGCGAAATTGTAAAGGGGACATTTTACCGGGTGATCCTAAATTTAGTCTATCTTCTATATTTTTTGCAGGATCAGAATAAACAATACGTTTTCTAAAATCCATAGCAACTGGATTTGATTGTTGTTTTTCTATTGTTTTATTTGTATCACTATAACTGGAAATTCCTGCAGCATTTAAGGTATTAGGACTAACAAGATTAGATGCTCTTTCTGAAGCAAATCTAATGTTTGTGTTGCCTATTCCTAAAGGAGATTCTGGTCCTCCTCCATATTTTAAAAGAATACTTGGATCTGGATTTAGTTTTATTCCTCCAATTTTAGAATTTCCTATTCCTATTCCTCCAAGTGTATAATCATTTTTATTATTTACTATAGAATTTTGTAGTTGAAATAGTCTGCTATTGTTCTTCCATTCAACATTGCCTTTTATTTTACTTTCATATACTTTACTTTCATATTTGTCAGAAAGACGAATTTGTTTATCAGTATGTAATCCTAAAACTGCTGACCCTCCAGCTGTTGCTAATGTGCTTAAAGAAGAATATATGCCATCATTAAGAATAAGATCACTAGTTTGAGTTTTTACTGACAGTCTAGAAAGTAAATTTTGTTTAGCTATAAATAAAAGACCACTAGGATTTCTTATGTCTGAAAAATATTTTGACAGTCTTTCAACATCTTTAACAGAGTTAGTGACTGCTTTAAGACCTCCTCTTACAATAAAATCTTGACTTAAGTAGCCTAATCCCTCTGGCTCTTTGTCAAGAGCAGGAATGTCAGATTGAACATAAGGTTGGTTGCTGCTACCTCCATCAACTCTATCTCTACCAAACTTAAGATCTCTTAGATTAGTTGTAAGATCTATTAGTGGCATAGTTTATTGAGGTAAGTTGTTAACGTATTGAGTTGGTGTTGCTCCGTTTAAGTCTAATTGTGATGGTTGAGGTAAAATGTTATTTGTGCCATCATTGTAGGCTTGGTAAGCAGCATTTACTGTTGAAAAGTCAGATCCATCTAATGAATATCCTGGAGTTGCTCCGTCAGCATGTAATTTAGATAATGTAGTTGCTCCTTGATTAGTAGGAGGTGTCACTCCATTTCCATATGAAAATGTAGAGCCGTTGATTGTAAGTTGATTTAAGAGTCCCATGGTATGTATTTTTGTTATAAATATGACTAAATATATGGTTTATTATATATATCTTTTCCATTTTCAATAAATGTTAAATATGTGCCATTTGGACTAAAACTTTGAGTAAATTTTGAAGGAGGTGTTGATGGGTCAGCAAAATATCCTCTTATTGGTGAAGTGTGTGTAGTTGTTAAAGGATATACTGTTGGGTCATTAAGTGGATTAGTAGGAAATCCTCCATTTACTCCAACATTTTCAGTGTCTAGATTTGTGATGGCTAAAATTCTTGGAATGTTTAAGTCATTTGACAAGTCACTATTGTCTACAAGTAAGTTGTTTATGTGACTTAAGTAAGTGTCTCCATTTCTTGCAAAGTTGTATATTTGATGAAAAGGCACAATTGGACCTCCAGGATTGCTAAAAGTATTTGGTGTGCCTGTTACAGTGGAAGGATATTGTGTTGTTAAATCTGGATTAAGTAAACTTCCTAACATTGTTGATCCTTGAAGTGTATATTTAGTTAATAGTCCCATGGTTATTGTACTTTATAAGTTCCTATATTTGTAGCTGTACCAACATGAGTAGAATCCATATATATAGCTGATGCTAAACTGGAAGCTTTAATTCCTTTTTCTATATTTGCTTGCACTTCATATGTATTTTGAAGCATTGCTTCTATACGTTGTAATTCATTCACTACAGAATTATTGCCTCCTGATGATGCAGCTGCTCCACCACTCATTAAGTTAGTACCTGCTATAACTGAGTCGTTTTTGTCTAGTTGGTATGATCCTTTTTCTCCTGACACTATTAATCCTCCATCTGAGCCAATGTGGCCATCTGACAAAGCATATCCTCCTACTGCTCCCATAACTGCTGCTACTCCAGCTATAATAGCTACTGATCCTAAACCAAAAGTAATAGAGGCATTAGTTGCGGCAGCTGCTGCTGCTGTTGATCCTTGAATTCCTAGTAATATCAAAGCTTTAGCAATAGAAGCTACAAGACCTGCTACCATTCTTACTCCTATTATTACAGCAATAGCTTCAACTATTGTTCTAATTACACCAAAATTCTTTTTTAATTCACCTACCATTGGAAGGAGATCATTTTTTAAAAAATTTGAAATTTTAGGTAACAATTCATTTGCTATAGGAATAAATGCTTCTTGTAATTGTTGCACAAGTTTATTCATATCTTCAGATAATGAATTTTGAAGAAGTTGTTTTCCATATGCTTGATCTTTAGATTCTGCTAAGGCTTGTTCATATCCAACTTGTGATACTCTAAGATCAAATTCTTTTTGAGCTTGTTCAGCACTATCTACTCCTAATTTTTGTAATGCTTCTCTTTCTACTAAAGATTTTGCTAAATCATCTCTACTTAAACCAACAGCTTTTGCTATTGCTTCTTGTTGAATACGATTCATTCCCGCAAATTCAGCTGAGCTTTCAACTTGTTTTAATATTTCTGCAGATGCTCCTGCTATGTCACCATTTAATGCTAATAATCTTGCTTTTTCTAAATTCAAATCTTTACCTGTTAGCAATTCAGCTTCAAGTTCATTTTGTATTGATGATTCAAAATCTAATAACCCAGAAGATATTTTATCAGCTTGTTCTAAATTGATACCAAATTGTTTTGCTTGGAAAGCAGCTTTTGCTATTTTTTCTGTTGTTCCTCCAACTGATAATTTAATAGCATCAGATGTTTTAGATATATCTTTTAATAATTGTTTTTCATTAATTGTTAGTTTATTTTGCAAATTCATTTGGGCAACAGTGCCTGCGAAACTTTTAACATTATTTTCTAAACTACCTCCTACTGCAAAAGTTAATTTTTGCATTTCAATTAATTCATCATTAGTATAACCTGCTTTTTCTCTTAATTCAGTAAATGTTACTAAATCTTTTTCATTTAATTTACCATTTGAACCTAAAGATTGTCCTATAGCTAATAAAGAATCTTGTAAACCCTGAGTGTTAATATATGTATCTCCTGTTTTTTCAGAAATAGTAGATAATTCATTTCTTAAACTAGCAGCATTTTCATAAGACATATTCATACCTTTAGCTAAATCTCCTATAGCCTTATCACCTGATGTTAGTAGATTAAAAAATGTTGTAGTTACAGATGTTAATATTGTTAAGGGGTCAGTTAAATGAGTAAATATATCTTTTCCTACAGATTTTAAACCTGTTCCCATAGCTGCAAATTTTCCTCCTCCACTAGCAATGGTTTTCTCCATTTCTTTTAAAGCTTTATTTGTATCTACAAGATTCCCTATTATAGGAATTTTACCTATACCTTTAATTAAAGCTCCAGTTAAGCCTAAAGTTTTTTCAATTTGTTTTAATCTAACTATTTCCTTTTCTCGTAATACATTTTGTTTTTCTAGCTCTTCTCGTTGTTTTTGAGTATATAATAAAGTTCTAGCAGCTTGAGACATAGATTTAGTATGAAGATCTAAACCTCTTTCTTTTTGAGCTATTTCAGTTTGTAATCGTTTAATTAAATTTTTATCTTGAAGAGAAGAATTTTTAGCTTTTTCCTCATCAAGGAGTTTCATTTTTTTATTAATAGTGCTAATATTTGCATTAGCATATTCTAATCTTTTTTTATCATCATCATTTAATTGACTAGATAAACTTAATTCTTGAACTGATGCTTTATGTATTAAGGCTTTATTTTTTACAATCTGTTTTTGTACATCTGAAGATGTATCATATACACCTTTTTGTGCAGCTATTTCTCTATTTATTTTTTTATTTATGTCTAATATATTACCATCAGATACAGAAGTTCTAGATCTGATGTTCATAACTTCCTTTAAAGATTCTAAATATGATGTAGAAAGACTATATCCCTCAGCTTGCATTTCAAGCTGTTTTCTATAAAGATCATTCTGTTGTTGAAGTAACTTTATTTGTTCAGGAGTTAAATCTGCCATTTATATATTTTGTTATAAATATTAAATATTTACAATTTATTTATAGTTAACTTTAGAAGAGGATTTTTGTGTGTTAGGAAAATTTTTACGGTTGATTTTGCCAGAAGAATCCATTAATGTGTTGGAATTCTTGCCTTTAGAAGCATTTTCATTTGCTTCAGATTCTTTTTGATAAAAGTCATTGATTTTGTTAAATGTAAACTGGCGCAGCCAGCGCGGCATGTTATATATTGTGTTCCAATCATATCCTCCCTTGCCATGAAATACAATTTCATGAATTTGAATAAATAGGTTAGATCTTGCAATTGGTGCGGTGTTAGAAGTCAGGCCAAAAAAACTTAATCCCAATTGGGATATCGACTCCAACTGAGTTCCTATCGGGAAAAAAAGTCAGATTTACATCTGGTTGTGTTAATTTAATGTGTTTTCTTAACTCTCGTGAGTCTCGAGCTAATAAGTGTTTGTCTACAAACTCTCGAATTGTTTTTACTTCTCGATCTCCTCCAACAGATGTGATTATGTATTTTAAACGTGTGGAAAGATCAGGTGAAGTGTCTTTATTGATTTTTTTTAAACCAATTAACTCTGTTTCAATTTTTTGTTCATCACCATGAGTTAATATTTTATAGGTAATGTTTACACCTGTAGATGGTAAAGTAAAGTCAAATTCATTAACACCTTTGTTTTTTAATTCAAATGGTTTATTTTCAATTGTTGATAAATCTACAGTATGTTCTTCTCCATTGTAGTCAAATAAATAGTCTTTACCATATCCTAAAATGCGAGCAGCTACCATAATTGCATTTTTATCTCCTACAATTAAATCACTGTAGTTGATTTTAGACACAATTAAAGCTTGCATTACTTTGTCTAATACTGTGCCTTTTTGAATGTAAGACTGATTGGTTAAAATGTCCTCTTCCTTAGCTGTCATGTATTTCATGGTAATTTTACCACTTGACAAAATGTTGTCTTCAGGGTAAACTAAGCCTTTTGATGGCAATTCAATTTCTTCTGTTGGGAAGTCATATTTGACTTCATTGGTATTTTCCATAGATTTTATTAATGTAACTTATTGTTCATATATAAATATACGAACAAAAAAGAAACTCACCAAGTTTAAGTGAGTTTCCTTTATATTGTGTTTTGTTAAATTAGAAGTTTAAGATGCAATAATCCATTCCTAAGTTAACTGTTAATTCTTGTGCTGCTGCTTCATCATCCCAACTGTAGTCTCCAAATTTTGCAGATTTAATAAATGCTCCTTTGATAACCCATTCAGATACAATGTCTCCTACTGGTCCTAAAACGTTAATTGTTACATCTTTCTTGTAAAAATCAGAGTAACCATCGCGGCCTGTAACAGATTCATGATGTAAACGTACCCATTCCATTACAGACTGAGCACCTGATGGTGTAATAGGATCAAACAATGTCATTTCAATGTCATCCCACTTAGCTTTACCTTTAATTTTACGGTAAACGTTAATGTGATTTAAGACAATTTCATCCATTGTTACACCCACAGCTCCAATCTTTTTAATTGTGTAAGCTGGAATTCCATCCACATACATAATAAAGCGATTTTTTACTTTAGGTTCAAATGCGGTGAAAAATATTTCGTTGGGACTTAGTACTGCCATTTTATTTTTATGTTTTTGTTTATTATAAATATTATATTTTTAAAAAATTATGCTCCAAAAGTAGCTCCTGTTGGTGTGATGTTGAAGTCTAAGTAAATGAATTCAGCTGTTTTAGTTGGTTGAACAAATATTTTACCTACTAATTCATTTCTGTCAATTACATCAGGTGTGTTGTTTGTTTCATCCATAATTACTTTGAAAGCATACAATCCTTGTCTTTGTTGAACAGATGTTAAGTAAGGATTTGTTTGGCTTAAAAATTGATTTCTTGTAGCAATAGTGTTTTGTTCAAATACTAAATTGAGAGCTATTTGAGAAATGTATGATTTTAAAGCAATCAACAAACGTCTAACATTTACTCTGTCTAAAGCACTAGCTCTAGTTTGTAATGTTTTCTGTCCATATACTACTATGCCTGTTCCTGGGAAGGTTGCAATTGGATTTACTTTTCCATTGTATAAAGTGTCTCTGTTTGCAGCTGAGAGTTTTTGTTCAACTCTAACTACTTGTGACAGTCCTCCTCTATTTATTCCAGCAGGTGCAAACCAAGGTTCAGCTACTGAGTCATTGTAAGCATATACTCCTCCAATTACTGTTGAGGCTGGTACATAAACTAAGTCTCCTGTAGATGGATCTACTATTTGGCACCAAGGCCAGTAAGCAGCAGCATATGATGTGTTACGAGTACCAGCAGCTGCAACAGCAGCTGAAACTACTGAACCATATCCTACAGGATCAAGTACATAAATATTATCTCCTCTATTTTGAGTATTTGTAATAATTGAAGATATTGCTCCAATATGAGTTGGAAACAAAGTTGTATTATCAATTAATCCTGGTGTTAACAATACATTAAATTTAAAATCATCAGTATTTGATAAGAGATTAATCATATTAGTATAACATCCTGCTGTTAGTCCTTGTGTATCTGAGTCAGAAATATCATTGTAAAATTTAGCTCCTCCTCTTACAGTACCTGTTGCTCCACCAAATGATCCACTTTTATTTATAGGAATAGAAGAAGTATATGCATTTTTAGCTACTCCATTATTGTCAAAATAATTTAATGTTGTAACATTTACATTTTTTACTCTTATGTAATTTGATCTGTTAGCATATGAACCTGTAGTCTCAATTTGTATTGTAACTCCATTGTAATTTTGAACTTGATCACCAATTACACGAGAAATAAAGTTTGGAGAATTTGGATCTAAAGACAACATTGTAAAAGTTTCTAACACAGTAGGTGTAAGAACATTGTCATCACCTCTTCTAATTAGTAAATCAAATGTTCCTGATCCTGTATTTGAATTTACAATTTGATATCTTACATTGTCTTTAGAACCACTTATTAAAGCTCCAGCTGTTTGGGAACCTGAGTTGTTCATAATTATGCCTTCAGAAAGTGTTTCTAAAGCAAATGATTCACTGTTATTATAATCTTTAATTGCGTCATTTCCAGCTGAAGCTGTAGTTGTGTTAGCTGATGTGTAAGATCCTGTTACTACTCGAGCTACTAGTAAAGATGTTCCACCATTAACAAAGTAGTTGTACGCTGCAATTGAAGTAAAATAAGTGTATGTTTTACTATTTGTAACACTTCCACTGTCAAATGTTGTGCCAAATATATTAGCATATTCGCTAAATGTGGTAACAATTGTTGGAATTTCAACTGGACCTTTAACTGTTGGTCCAATGATTGCTGCTCCAGCTGTTACAGGTCTACGAGATACAAAAGATGAATCGTTTTCTCTTGCTAAGACTCCAGGTGATATTAATGTTTCTGCCATTGTTTATTATGTTTTATTTTGTTATAAATATGATGAAACATATTAAAATACTAAGCGCTTACAAATTCTCCCTTTTCAAGATTTATTGAACCATCGCCATATTTTTTCTGTAAGTTTTCACCAATTGTGGTTTCTTCTTGACGTATTTTTTTAAGTTCTACTATTAAATATTCTTTTTGCAATTTAAATTCTTGAATTCTTAATTCAATTATTCCAAACTGTTCAATTAGTTGAAGTCTTTTTTCTTGAACTTCTTTCAATTGTGTAATTTCTTCTGCTGTTAAAACTTTTGTTGTCATAAATTTTATTTTGTTATAAATATTATTAAAGTTGTGAAGGTGGAATTGTTTCTGATGTAAATGTAATTTTAACTTTATCTGGTAATTTTTTCAATGCTGTTATGTCTTTTTGTAATATGTCAGGAATTATATATCCGTTTAATTTTATGTTGAATGTACTACTTACTGCTCTTTCTTCTTTATCTGATATTTCTGTTTTTATAGCAAACGAATCAATCATCGCTCTAAATTGAAAACGTGAAGGATCACCCCAATATGAGTCAGATGCATATCCAATTGCTTCAACAATTTTATTTAGTTGATCCATGTAATAAGTGTTAATGGCACAACTGTATGTTATTGTTATATAGTCTGGTACTACAACTGCATAATTTACTTTTTGAGGAACAACATTGTTTAACACATTAAAGTTGTCATATGCATTTTTAGAACTGTATTTTTTTCTGTGTAAAGTTAAATTGTTAGGATTGTTGGCGTCTAATTTATTAGCTATAGATCTTACCTTATCAATGCTGTCTCTTTTAAACATTATTATAGGCATCATAATTCTGCCTTGAACATCTCTATAGTATCCGTCTTTTTGAAAGGATTTCCATTTTTCAGGTGAACCATATATTATAGGCACTTCAATTCTTTCGCCATTTTGTACTACAGAAGGTTTTATAACATTTGTAAAGTAGTAGAAAATTGATTCATCAATGT
>Ga0214919_10004304_pt1 | contig 20896 bp, 17 predicted proteins | sample LL1503_MetaG_FD_177994 | JGI IMG/M metagenome (GOLD analysis project Ga0214919, IMG submission 177994) | Freshwater microbial communities from Lake Lanier, Atlanta, Georgia, United States - LL-1503 | ecosystem: Environmental > Aquatic > Freshwater > Lake | place: USA: Georgia | collected... | reverse complement strand
ACATTTATCGGTTTTACCAAATGCGCTTGCTTTACAATTCGGTTCATTACATCGTTTTCCGCCTCCATGTGCGATACATTTATCAAATTTTCCTTGTGCACTTGAATTACAATCCGGTTCATTACAACGTTTTCCGCCTCCATGTGTGATACATTTATCGGTTTTGCCTTTTGCACCTTTTTTACAATTCGGTTCATTACAACGTTTTCCGCCTCCATGTGCGACACATTTATCGGTTTTACCAAATGCGCTTGCTTTACAATTCGGTTCATTACATCGTTTTCCGCCTCCATGTGCGATACATTTATCAAATTTTCCTTGTGCACTTGAATTACAATCCGGTTCATTACAACGTTTTCCGCCTCCATGTGTGATACATTTATCAGATTTGCCTTGTACACTTGAATGACAATCTGGTTCATTGCATCGTTTTCCACCTCCATGTGTAATACATTTATCGGTTTTACCTTGTGCGCTTGAATGACAATCCGGTTCATTACATCGTTTTCCTCCTCCATGTGCGACACATTTATCGGAATTTCCTCTTGCACTTGAATTACATTCTGGTTCATTACAACGTTTTCCTCCTCCATGTGCGATACATTTATCGGTTTTGCCTTCTGCACCTTTTTTACAATCAGGTTCGATACAACGTTTACCGCCTCCATGTGCTTTACATTTATCGGATTTGCCTATTGCGCTTTTTTTACAATCCGGTTCATTACATCGTTTTCCACCTCCATGTGTAATACATTTATTGGTTTTACCGATTGCGCCTGAATGACAGTTCGGTTCATTACATAGTTTTCGTGTCATTATAAATTATTATAATAATAATTATCTGAATATTTTTAAATCAATTTTTATAAAAAATCATGATTTTTATGAAAAACAATATAAAAAGATAACCCTATTATTAGTAAATTACTAATATGAGTCTAATTGAATTAACTACAAGAAATGAAGTCAAATTCACACACAAATTTCCTTATCATCTTGATGATTTTCAGATGAACGGATGCTATGGAATTGAAACCAATAAAAATGTTCTTATCACAGCCCACACATCAGCTGGTAAGACATCGATAGCTCAATACTCAATCGCATTGGCCATCCATCTCGGTAAAAAAGTTATCTACACAAGTCCTATCAAAACCCTCTCAAATCAAAAGTTCTTCGATTTCAAAAAAACATTCGCGAATTCTGAAATTGGAATCCTAACAGGTGATATCAAACTAAATCCAGAAGCAAAAATTCTCATCATGACAACTGAGATACTCAGGAATAAATTAGATTATGAGCAAGACAGTTTCGCAGATATACATAGTATCATCTTCGATGAAGTCCATTATTTTAATGACCCAGAACGAGGGTTCATTTGGGAGGAATGTATCACGAAACTCCCGAAACACGTCCTGTTAGTCATGCTTTCGGCTACGATTGATAAGGCGAATGAGTTCGGCGAATGGGTCGCCCGATGTCGTGAGCGCGACACGCTTCTTATCGGAACGACATGGCGCCCCGTCCCCCTCCACCACTATATTTACACACACAACGATATTAAGCTTATTCGCCATCACCGCGATGGAGTCTTCGCCAAAAATATCGACGAATGTTATTGCTATTATGACAAGCAATCGATAACAACGAATCGCCTTATATCACTAACCGAATTCCTGCGAAAGAAGGAGCTCTTCCCTTCAATATGCTTCTCTTTCAGTCGCAAAAAATGCTTCGACTACTGTCTGATGATGAAACGCATTAATAGCCTCCTTACGCCGGAGGAGACAAAGGAGATGCGCCTCATCGTCCATAAGATATTCTCAACTAATCTGGCCTATTACCGCGACATACCGAGCACATTACAGCTTCTCGAAATGCTTGAATACGGGACATCAATACATCACAGTGGCCTCCTTCCCATCCAGAAGGAGCTCATTGAGGTCCTGTTCAGTCGCGGGCTCATTAAATTCCTGTTCGCCACGGAAACATTCGCAGTCGGAGTGAATATGCCCACGCGGTCCGTCATATTCACTGAATTATCGAAGCACGATGGAAAGGGGGCGCGCATCCTGCGGTATGACGAGTTCATGCAGATGAGTGGAAGGGCCGGCCGGCGCGGTAAGGATCCCGAAGGCTACGTCATCTACTGTCCCCTTCGAGCAATCGAGCCCAAACACGAGATTATGAGTCTTCTCAAAGGGAAGTCGCTCAAATTGGTATCGCAATACAATGAATCCGCGAACACATTTTTGCGCCTCCTGAATACGACTACATACGATGAAATCGGAGCCTTTTATAAGAAGACGCTCTACGGCTTGGAGCAAACTATGGGAGTCGCCTATTATGAGAAGGAGTATGCGGAGTTGGAGGAAGCGCTCCGGATGATTCCCGAAGTTGAACTGACAGCCGATGAAAAAGAGGTCGTCCGGTTGTATATGAAGATAAAGCCGGACATTGAGAATGCGCGGGGGAATGCCCGTCAGAAGCTACAAAAGCAGTTTGATGAAATAAGCGGGAAGATGAATCAGATGACATCGGACTATATACAGAATGACCTACATCGCAAGCATTTGAAGGCGGAAATGAAGAAAGTCGATGAAAACATTGAATATAGCCGGAACGCAATCGAAATAAACTTGGAGAAAATAAGGGATTTCAATGTGGAACTCGGGCTCATTACTCAGGCGCCGGTCATTACGTCTTACGGGAAAATAGTGGCCTCTTTATCGAACTGTTGTGAGGTCGTCTTGGGAAAGCTGATACAGGACCGCTTTTTTGATGGGCTCGATTGGAAGACGGTCGGGGTCGTCTTCGCGTGTTTTTCAGAGGATAGTCCAGATAGAGAGGATGATATTTGGGAGAAGACGCGGGCGCAGTTGGATGAAGGGACTATCGCGGTTCTTGATAACGTATGGTATACTTATGGAAATATAATGGAGACTTATTATAAATATGAGATGGAACATCGCCTGAGCATCAGTTTCGGTTTCGTAATCCCTTTTATCAAGTGGATTGAAAAGGAGCCACTGATTGAGGTTTTGCGCGTGTATAATAATTTCGATGGGAACTTCGTTAAGAGTATATTCAAGATTCGGGACATCTGTAATGAAGTATTGAAAGTGTGCGTGAACTTCAACTTGGGCGAACTTCAAGAAAAGATAAATGTCCTACTTGAAAATCTGATTTATGGGATTGGTTGCTTTAATAGCTTGTATATTCATCATTATGAATTGATTGAGAAATTATAACTGTCTTACTGGGTCTACAATTAGACGTTTCCAAAAGCCTGCACGTTGGCTCGGCGAGCGAAGGTGGGTGCTGATTGAATCGAATTTATAGCCAGAGCAGTGGATTTAAGATATTTCGGATTTACGTGCCAGTTCCGTCTAACAGCTATTTGCTGAAAACTTTCTGACAACACCTAAATAACATAAAAAAATGCCTTCGATTTACCATCAATTTTTATAAAAATTGAATAAAATAACAATAGTCAATTCAACAAATCAAAAATGACTTTTTTAGATAAAAAACTTGAAATAATATTTCAGATGATTCTTAAATCATCTGAACTAAGGACGGATGGCTGTCATTTCAGTCGATTCACATCTCTACCAGACCTTCTGAAAAGTATTCATATATACCTTAGTCCCACTTCATCCGATTATCATGAAATGGACCAAATTCACTCCGTAAGTTTGCTTATTTGGGATGACTGGTTAATGATTTATTCAAATGTTCCATCGATATATAATAAATATCATGAACAACATGGACTGATGGACCGTTCTGATTTTGAACTGATTATTCGCTCAATCATTCGGACCTTTTTAATTCGGATTCATGAAATTGTTCCGAGATTGTATAATTTTCAGCAAGATACATATAGAGAAAATCAAGAACTTATCAAATCAGTTCTCAAAATTGGGATAGAATTACCTCTTGAAGAGATGTTTCAAATCTCACAAACACGCCCCGATTTACCGATTCACATTAGTGTTTATCACGATGAAGTCGATCGATTTATCAAAGTATATTTGTGGGTTATTCTAATCCTACTGAAAGAAGGATATCAATATAATTTCGAGGATGCGCACTTGGAAGATGGCTTCTGCTCAATCTGCTACGATACTTCCGAGAAAGACATTGTTCGAATCGCTGGTGGATGTATTCATTCATATTGTAGAAGCTGTCTGAGTCGCGCACTGACTCTTCAAAACAGGTGTCCAACATGTCGGCAAGAATATGCGCAAGTAGATATTTCTGGCCCCTGTAATCAAGCGGTCGCAGTTTTTTTAGAGGAGCGCCGGAAACGCAATGAAGCAGTTATCCAAATGAAATCGAATGAAAAAGCGTGTCTAACTCAATTTCTTGAAAAGCGCGGTGTCAATATGTCGAAAATTGATTTATGGCGTGGTAGCGATATACGCGCTTTCAGCACTTGTGGTAATCTCTACACGATTAGCTGGAAAGGAACGCACAAATGTGGTCGTAATGGAGAACCGGAACTTCATCACGCAACTAAAAAAGTTGGGATGGCCTCTTTATGTATATTGCGTCCGACGAAATGTTGCTTGAATTGCGAAGGCGTTTTCAATGCTTACCGTGATTGTGGCCATATTGTATGCGATGCGCACTTGGGTAAGGACCAACGTTGCTGTCCAGAATGTTCAAATCGGTCTTGGATTTTTGAGCTGAATTTACCCGAGCAAAAAATCGGAGAATGATGGCTCCAATAGCTCGATTGCGACCTTGTTCGACCAAGCATACTGGTCAGTCTTTATAAAAATGCGACAGATAATCTTTTGATATAGTTTTAGTTCTAATGTGTGATAATCATGGCGCATGAATTGGATGTATTTATTGGTTGCGCAATAATCGGTTCCTTTATTATACACGCGAAACATAAAACTCCTGTTCAGCTTCTTAATATATATTTTTATGGAATCATCATCAATCCCGATAATAATACCCTCGTATGATGGGTCTAATTGCTCATTCCGCTTTGTTTGAAATATATTGACTAAATTCATCTGCTCATACGCCCTCTTTATCATAAAGCTCCGCCAATTTATGGAATGAATATGGTCGCGAATATTAAAAGCGCCACCTAATTGAATCTCATTGTTCAGGCATATCTGGTTCCATAAATCGACGAACCTCCTTATGGGGGAGGTCGCGTGAGTGTAATAAGTTAGGCCCAGTGATGAATGAATCACTTCCTCCGGAGAGCAATCTCCCGCTACTCTATAATACCCCTTATAAGACTTCATTCTTTGAATAATAGGTAAAACATCATTTGGGACCAACTGCTCTTCATCTATTTCATCTGGGGGCCGGTAATGGACGCGAAGGATACTGAGCGGGTTCGTCTCATATAAATATTTCGCGATATGCGTATTGTAAAGAATCATCAGCTTCGCAACCATCGCGCGACTGATACACTCATCAGGAATATCCCCATATTCCTGTCCGGAAGTTGCGTGAGTGTGTTGCTTATCCATAATCAACCGAACCATATAAATGTTGCGGTTCTCCGGCAAATCTTCCAGCTTCTTATTTATAAAAATGCGGTCGGCGCTTTTATAAGTCATCTTCCGGCGGTTTATAATCCGCGCGTGAATTAGTTTGGACCCCATGAGCCCGTATGATTCGTCAAACTGGAAGACTATTGATACAACATTCCTTGTGGCGCCTTCGACTAAACTACACTGGATTTCCCCTACATCCTTCGAAATCATATCAATTTTATTAACACCGTCCGGATATATCGATGACGTATTCGCCGCAATCTGTTCTAAAAATGTCCGGCACATCGCTTCATCCATCGAGTATAAAACGCTGGAAACATCTGCGATATGAATACCTATCCAATGAAAACCGTCGGCGTATTCATAATGGACTGCGTCATCCACATCCAAAGTGGAATCCCCATCAATTGAAAATACTGATTTCTCTGTCATATCGATGGCGGTTGTGTTTGAAGTAATCTCAACCGGCGACTTCCAGCGCTTAGGAACAGTATCAGTCGCGTAAAAGGGGGACATTATATCAAGTTGCTCGACCCCGACATTCCCACAAACGGACACGCATTTTAGAATATCTGCGCCCGATTCCTGCTCTGCGAAAGCATAAACATTGTGATTGAGGCGGGAGTTCGTTTTTATAAGGAGGGGGGCGCTTGTTGAAAAGGAGAGGGGCCGGAAAAGAGTAATGAACTTATTATCTTTTTTTCCATATTGTGTTTTATTTGTGTAATCTATGATTCCGAATATCTTTTTAGAAGAGGACGGCTTCTTTGTGGCCATTTTACAACCGCCGAATTTTAAAAAATTGTATTTTTTTAATAAGAGGTCTGTGGGGGCTTCTGATTCAGTTGAATCACCTGCGATTTTAACGGAATCGTATGGGTCAAGTTGGGAATCTGGATTCAATTCAAGTTTGTAGAAGAGACCGGCGCCTAAATCAACGGCGACCCATTCATTATATTCTTTTAAAGTGAAAATTGTCATGTTGTGATAATATATATTACGTTTTTTCTATATTGTTTTTACATTTCATGAAGAGATTCAGGAGGAACAAGTTCTCGTTCGAATCATTATTCGAATTCATCTCGTAGTCCAAGAAATAATAACTACACTTGCGAAATCGGGAGTATATTTTCTTTAAAGATAAACTGATATTCACATTGCGCATGTGGTCATCAATAAATTTGATAAAATCTTCCATTTTGGAATCCGGATTGTTAAATAGTTGGACTAAATTGTCGCAATTCTCATCTGAAATTACATTCTCCGCTGGGGAAATGGAATCCGCAATTATTTCTAAAAGCTCCATCTCGTGGATTTCACGACCGAAATTGTTGTATGTTTCGCAAATCTCTCTTATTTTTGCGGGGGGAATCGCCGGAAATAGTTGGGCGTATCGGTCTATCCGACCCTTCTGAATGCTCGTGTTCAAGTTCAGGTGGATACAACGGGAGAGGAGAGGGTCAATAATGGCGCGAGTATTTTGCGTGATAAATATGAAGCGGGTTATATTGTTGGAGGTCTCAATGATTCGACGAAGGGCGTTCTGAGCATCTAATGAAATATACTCCGCTTGGTCGAAGATAATTACTTTGACACTGGGGACATCGCTGTATTCTTTTACTTGGATGTTGGAGAAGGCTTTTATTTTGTCTCGGATGGTCGATATACCACGCTCGTCGTGGATGCTCATATACAGGACGCGCTCCTTAAAATGGGACTTGAATAGCTGGTGAAGGAGGTAATTGGTAAGATAGGATTTTCCGGAGCCACTCTCTCCGTGGATGAGAAGGTTCGGAATATTTTTAACAATACATATATTATTAAATATTTCGACGATAAGCTCATAACCGATTATCCCGTATTTTTTCATTCGGGCTTTTTCGCGGTTAGTTAGGAAAGTGGATTCATAATATCCAGTGCTTGATTGCTCGGGGACTTTTTGTGGGGGCGGGGGGTCTATGACTTTTTTCTTGCGACCGCGCTTCTTTTCTTGACTGATTATCATTTATGTTGTTATATAATAAAAGTTTTAATATAAAATTATAAATCACGACATGATTTATAGTTCTAGATTTATAAAAGATAAAAAACTATACTTTTTTTAAAAATCGCTAAATTTTTTCTTAAAATTATTTAGAAAGGATCATATTCGCATGGGATAATAAATTAGGATTAGTTTTAATTATATTACCTATAATATTTTTTCTATTTTCTTTTGATATTTCAGAAACTGTTTTTTCTATATCATCCATAATTTCTGAATATAAACTTTGTTTTTTTTTATCAGAAGATATTAATTCTTCAAGTACTATATATTCTGAATCATTAATAGGAATATAAGTTTTATTAGGAACAATTATGTATCTATACATACCATTTCTACTCCCCAAAAATACACATCCGTTTTCATATTTTAAAATAATATTATTCTCTATTTTTAATAATTCTTTAATTGAATTATCAAAATTATATTTTCTTATGCGAATTTTCAAAAGGTTTTTAAATACATTTCCTATTACACTTCTATTTTCTCTTCCACTTATATTTCCTCTTCCACTTCTATTTCCTATTACATTTCCTCTTTCACTTCTATTTTCTCTTCCACTAGTTTTTTCATTTATAAATGACTGTATCCTTTTATACTTATTTGGAGTTTTTTTTAATTCAATTAATAATTTATTTAATTTATTCTTTAAATCAATATCAATATCAACAATATCACTAACATCAAAACCATCGCAACTTGCAATACCAATTTCATTTCCTAAATGTTCTTTATTAAAAATAACAAATTCATAATAGAATTTATTAGCTATTTTATTTATATCTCCAAAATATATATATGGTATTTTAAAAAATCCGTATCCTTCGGGTCTAAAATCACCATCATCTTTTCTTTTTTCAAAATCCTTAGTCATCAAAACCCTACCCCCTCTCATTTTCCGAACCTTCCCGCAAACAACCCGATGCGTTATCTTCTTCCCATCCCGCTTAAAAGGCCGGTCCAGCTTCTCCATCCGGCCCTGATATGGCCCACAAACCCGCTCACAACCGCGCTTACATTCCTTCAAACTAAACCGGACCGCCTTGCTTGAAGTCCCGCACAGTTTTTTAACGACCTTCTTCGCAACCGCGCTCGGGGTCGGACCAGAGCAAGTCCCGCATTCTTTTGAATTGACGATTATCTTAAACTTACGAGCAGGTTCCATTTATATTATTATCAAAGATTTATATTTCAACACATTCGTATATTTCAATAAAATCTATATTTTTCGTTGATGCTCCGGATTTCTCTTGGAGGCTGTCTCGGATTGTATTGAATCGGTCCATCAGTCTCTTCTTTGAATTTATTCCGAATGATTCTGGTAATACGGACGCCAAGTATGTCGCACTTCGACCATCCTTAAAATGAATAGTTATCCCGTGTGTTCCGACCTTCATCTTATTTATCGAACTCGCTACCGGCCTCTTCAAGAAATTTATTTTGTATGTCAGTTGCGATAATTCCGATTTTTTGATGGGGGCGAACCGGCCGTCTTGGAGGGCGCTCGCAATTGTTCTATTGGCGATGGTATCATTCAAATCGCCGAGAAGATTGAATGTTCCGATACATCCACGCAATTTTCCATCTTTGTATATCGTCGTAAATATTCCTTCGACGTCGCGAATGAAAACGGAAAGCTTGTGGGAAGGCTCGTTGCCGTTTCTTCTTAGAAATGATTCCAGCGTCATTTTTGGAAGAGATTGGAACTGTTTATAATATTCCAAATTGGGCTCGTTTTTATCAAAGAGGATACCGGCGTATCCTACGGAATTGGTCCGGTTATTTGATTGAATATCGCTCGATGTGTAAATATACTCGGTATATTGATAATTTCGGAGCCGGATAATTTCCAGAAATAGTCGGACCACTGGAAACCCACACATCTCTTTCGGAAATATCTTCTTACCGCTTATGATTTTGCGAATGACGGAGAGATTTGTTTTTTTGGGATTTATGGGACATTCGACGCCGTAATTTGGCCCGCAGTGTAATAGGTCAGTATTTACAATAATTAAAGTGCTGTCCATTTCTGCTTCTATGATGCGGGAGAGTTCAGGGGAAAACTCCCCGACCGCGATGATGGAACATGGATAACCTATTTTTTCTAAATATGGGAGGATTGATAAATAGGAGTGTTCGCGTTTGAAAAAGGCTGGGTTTGTTGGAATACCACGAATTTGGTTGAGTTTTATGCGCTGGATTGGGTTGTCCATTTGAAAATTGTCGAGAGTGGAGTGATTCGTTGTGAGAAGAATCACTTTATTAAACGCAGAGATGTCTATTTTATCGAAGGCGAAGTCGAGGATTTCTTTTACGAAAGCGGAACCGGCGTGGGGGACAAGAAGGGCGCTAATATTTTTTGAACCAGTTTTGAAATTTGGGGGGAACGCAGAGTTTAAGAAATATGGTTTGGTGTGGTTTTTTATATATGACATAATTTTATAGGTGATAAAAAATTATATTATTGGGTGGGTTTATTGGCCAATTAATATTTTTTCTGCTTTATTTATTCGTTTAGAAATATCTATATTAAAATATTTTCTATTTTTAAATCCAGGCATTGTAGAAGAAATATATCTACGATAGAATTTAAGTAGTTTTATAGCTAGTTTAATATTTGAATTACATGAATATACATGTGGATAAAAAAGATATACTAAGTCGCAAAAATCAAATGGATACGTAATTCTACTAAATAAATTTTCATCAATTGGATAAAATTGTATGATTTTTTTTTGGGGATAACATATTCCAATATATATATTGTCATTACATATTATTGCTAAATTATAATATTGACTATCTTTTTTTTTACTAAAAATATAATACTCATCCGTCTCATGTATAGTAGAATATACTTTTCTTTTTAAAAATTTTGGTCGTATTGATTTTTCTGATTCTGCTACTTTATTATTTATATTGCTGTCTTCATCTGGTTTTTTACATATTGTTATACTTTTTTGTAATTTCATATAAAAATCGCTTGAAACAAGTTCTTTATCAGCTGTCATAACTATCGGTAAATAATCTCTTTCAAATAAATCTGATGGAATATTTAATTTTTCATATAATGATTTATTATTAAAATTAGTATTTTTTAATATTTCAAATAATCTTCTTCTTATTGTTTTATAATCAGTTAATTTTTCATTATATATTAAACTGTGTAATAAAATATATAATTTATTATTATAATTAATAATAGAATCTTCATTAATGTCATCAATTTTAATTTCATTATTTTCATGAGATAACCTTTGAAATTTACATGTTTTGTGTTCGCCAGTATGTTCTATATTAAAAACAACCAAATTATAATATTTGTTTCCATTTGCTGCTTCTATATTATCTCCAAAAAATATATGTGGTCTTAGTCCAATTTCTTTAATTTTAATGTCAGGATCATCTTCTCTTTTTTCAAAATCATCAGCCACTAATTCCCGACCACCCCTCATTTTCCGAACCTTCCCGCAAACAACCCGATGTGTTATCTTCTTCCCATCCCGCTTATACGGCCGGTCCAGCTTTTCCATCCGGCCCTGATAAGGCCCACACACCCTCTCACACCCGCGCTTACATTCTTTCAAGCTAAACTTAACCACCTTGCTTGAATTCCCGCACAATTTTTTAACAACCTTCTTAGCAACCGCGCATGGCGTCGGACCAGAGCAAGTCCCACATTCTTTTGAATTGACGATTATCTTAAACTTCCGAGCGGGTTCCATTTATATAATAATCAAACAATAAAAAAATCAACGTAAGAGGAATAATTTATTATTTTTAGGATTATTGTCAATAAAGTTTTTCTTAATTGTTAGATGAAGAATACAAGTCGTATTTTTATAAACTGGAAATATTCATGTTAAAAATTGAGGAGTTATAACTATTTAATGTATTTCTTTTACGAAAGCGGAACCGGCGTGTGGGACGAGAAGAGCGCTAACATTTTTTTGAACCGGTTTGGAAAGTTGGGGGGAACGCAGAGTTTAAGAAATATGGCTTGTTGTGATTTTTTATATATGACATAATTTTATAGGTGATAAAAAATTATAATATTGGGTGGGTTTATTGGTTAATTATTATAAAAATAAATTATTCCAATTATTTTACCTTTTTATTTTATTATTATAAAAATTCCATAACTTTTTGTTATTAAACATTTTATCTGCATTTTCCACTGAACTGCGATACTCTTCTACTAAAATTAAAATAAATAAACATTTAAATAAGTTTATAAATCTTAAAGGATATGAAGTCCGACGATACAGATCAAGATCGATGGGATAATAATTAACGATATTATTACGATTATCAAATATCGCAATATATACAGTATTTGTTAAATCAGAATAAAATGCGCAATTATAACAATCATTATCTTTACTAGAACTAAAAAATAAAATTTTATCCTTAATATAAAAATATACATATGTAGTAAAAATATTACTTTTTTTTTTTCTCCAATACGTAATTACCATATCTTCATCTTTATAAAAATTATTAATCGATTCTGGTAGAGAATTATAAAAACCTTTTGGAACACAATATTCTTCTTCTTTTGTTATAACGACTGGTAAATAATTTCTTTCAAAAAAATTATTTGGAATCTCTAATTCTTGAAATAACGTTTTCTGATTAAATGTTTTATTTTTCAATAATTCATAAATTGTTCTTCTTATTGTTTTAAAATCTGTTAATTTTTTACAATGTAATAGATCATTTAATATTATTAATAATTTAATTTTATTATCTTCATAATTAGTATTGTTGTTGTTGTTTGTTGTTTGTTTTTCAACAATAGATTCTCCACTAATTTCAACAACATCCATTGTTCCGTTATTATTTATTAATTTTTTAAAACCACATGTTTTTTCATTACCACCAAAATGTTCATTATTAAAAACAACGAATTGATAATATCTTTTTCTATTTACTTCTCCAAAAAATATATGTGGTCTTAGTCCAATTCTATCAAATTTAAAATTACGATCACCTTCTTTTATTTCAAAATCCTCAGCTACTAATTCCAGACCCCCCCTCATTTTCCGAACCTTCCCGCAAACAACCCGATGTGTAATTGTCTTCCCACTCCGCTTATAAGGCTTGTCCAGCTTCTCCATCCGGCCCTGATACGGCCCACAAACCCTCTCACATCCACGCTTACATTCCTTCAAGCTAAACCGGACCGCCTTGCTTGAATTCCCGCACAGTTTTTTAACGACCTTCTTAGCAACCGCGCTCGGGGTCGGCCCCGAGCATGTCCCACATTCTTTGGAATTGACGATTATCTTAAACTTCCGAACCGGTTCCATTTATATAATAATCAAACAATAAAAAAATCCACATAAGAGGAATAATTTATTGTTTGTTGTATCATATTCATTTTATCATATTCTAAGATTACTGTAGTTTACTTTAAGTAAATTTAGAATGTAAGGGGGGAAAACTGTTCTATTATTATTCATATATAGAGTTCTGGCAATAAGGATTCTTTGATCTTCTGGTATACTCAAAACTGTTTTTTTTAAATCATTTTGAAAATTATCACATAATTGTTTCACATATTTATTTTTTGTATCTTCTTCTTTGAGAATGTCTATATATTTATTCTCATTAATAGGAACGCGTATTTTATTGGATTCATTAATTCTAGTAATTATATATCTATAATAAATAATTCCTTCTATATTTACTCTTCCTAAAAATAAATAAGGTATTCCTTCTATTTTTCTATATTTTAAATCACCATCAGTTTCTTCTTTTTTAAATGTATAACTATCAAGATCAACATCGCATATATTTTTGATCCAGTTGCTATTATAATATCTCAAAAGTCTATCAAATATTATATCATCACCCCCTCTCATTTTCCTAACTTTCCCGCAAACAACCCGATGCGTTATCGTCTTCCCACTCCGCTTGTATGGTCGGTCCAGCTTCTCCATCCGGCCCTGATACGGCCCACACTCCCTCTCACATCCACGCTTACATTCCTTCAAGCTAAACCGGACCGCCTTGCTTGAATTCCCGCACAGTTTTTTAACGACCTTCTTAGCAACCGCGCTCGGGGTCGGCCCCGAGCATGTCCCACATTCTTTGGAATTAACAATTATCTTAAACTTCCGAACCGGTTCCATTTATATAATAATCAAACAATAAAAAAATCCACATAAGAGGAATAATTCATTATTTTTTTAGGATTTTTGTCAATAAAGACCAACTTTTCAACATACCGAATGAAGTCATCTTCCCCAATTTTATCATCATTCAGTCGCGCGACAAGTATTTTATAAAGTGATTGCGTGAATATTTCCGTATCGTAATATCCCTTTTCTAAACCCGCAATAAAATAAGAATATGCGTCATCCCGATTTTTGATTTCTAAAAAGTCCCGAATGTAATCATTATTCGGAATACGCAAGAGGGAGTAATAATTTTCTGGGTTCTTATTACATGCGTGATACCGGAATAATTGGATATAGTTCAGTATTTTCCTCATGTCCCCGTTCGAGTATTGAATAATCATCTCCAAGATATTCGGTTCAATAGAAATCGCCTCCTCCTTCATGATTTCCCCCAGACGTGATGAAATTTGAGTCCCGTCTAAATTTGAGAACTTAAATTTCGAGCACCGCGACTGAATCGCCGGAATGATTTTTCCAATGAAATTACAGATGAAGCAAAAGCGGACGTTATTACAGTACGTCTCCATAATCCTCCTTAAACAGAATTGCGCGTCATTCGTCATGCTATCCACTTCATCCAAAATAATCAACTTATAGCCCGTATTGAATAGGGTCTTCGAACTCGCGAACTCCTTAATTATTTTTCGGACTACTTGGATGTTCCGGTTATCACTGGCGTTCAGTTCTAAAACCATCAGGTTGTATTTCTCCTTGTAAATCTCTTTCGCCATTGCGATAATTGTTGATGTTTTACCGGTTCCGGAGGGCCCGTAAAATAAGAGGCTCGGGAAATTCTGCTTATCAATGAATGATTGAATACAGTTCATATTTTTTTCATCGAGGAATACTTCATTAATTGAATTGGGCCGGTATTTTTCAACGAGTGTTTTCATTTTAAAAAGAATTCGCGTTTTCTTTTTAAGTTATAATTTTTGGTCTATCGTCGGAGAATTGAGTTGATTTTCTCGGCAATCATCTCATAGACAGTGTTTGAATGCTCTGGGGCGGTTTCCCAGCATTTCTCACACTTAAATCCACTGGCGCCTTCCCGCCACTTCAAGCACTGAACATTCGTATTACAGGCGGGACAGTCATAGGTTTTAATATCATATGGGACATTATAAACAGTTGAGCTCATTGCTCTATATTATAAAATAATTATTTATTTTATACGAGGGGGAGAACCTTAGGTTCCCCCCTTACCCCCCTCCTCTGGGGAGAACCTAGGGTTCCCCCCTTACCCCCCTCCTCTGTAATAGTGGTTGGTTATAGAATGAAGAATGAAGAATGAATAATGAAGAATCGGATAAATTCATAATCTAAATAAAATCAAATTCTTAAATTAGGAATCGATGATATCATCTTCCAAAAGTGAGTCAATCGCGCTTGTTGAAGCCGTCGCATCCAGTTTCGCAATTTCCGCCTCGATATTTGCTTTAATATCTTCCACATTTTCAATCGCTAAAAGGGTGATTGTTCCACCATTCTTGTTCGGATTCACAGAATGACACGCCCTGTGATTTGGGTTTTGCTCATTACAGATTCGAATAATCACATCTTTGTCATGAGCTTTTGCGTCATACTTAATAAATTGGATGAAATTGGAAATAGTTTGAAATATTTCGTGAAACTTATCATAAACAGCATCGTCTTCAAAATGGACAATCGTGCTTCCCCCACATCCCATTACATTATCCGCCTCGATGTCAGGGTTCCTTTCCAGAATGATTTTAACCATTATTGGGGGACACTCAAACAAATACTTCTTAATGAAGTCCAAAATCTCTTTCTTCAATTCGACTTTTCTGTCTCCGACGACGGTAATCGTGGATAAATATTTGGCGGTCTCCGTGAAATATGCGGTAGTAATGTTCAGGATTTCAAAGAGCTTTTTGATGACCATATGGGAATGCGGTATCTCAAAAGAGAGCTTGATTGATAGTATATCAAACATCGCTTGTGATGCGCTTCCAGTAAGGGTAATTGTTGTTTCGGTTCCAGAAGAAACTACATCGTATTTAACAAAGCCAGTACTGTTGGCTTGAAGAGTTCGACAAATTCCAACAACAGAACCGTGATTTGTTTTTGGAGGCAATTCAATCTTTAATTTTTGAAGAGGTTGTTGATTCTTAATATTAAAATTGAGTTTGGGCATTTTGGTTTAATTACTATAAAAATATGAAAATAATCATTCAATTTTTTTATTTTTATGTTTTATAAAATGAAAACGATTCGTTTTCATATTTTTTGTTACTTCAACGACGATTTCAATTTTTTCAGTTTCAGTTCAAGATTGTCAATTTCAACAAGTCTTTTGATTTCAGGAACTACGGTTGGATCCGCGTCTTGTCTAAAAACAAATTTAATTTGACCATCTAAAAGAACAGACATGAATTCAACATTGGGTTTCATTTCCTCAGACAAAAGCGCGTCGCGCTGGGCGGGAGTCATGACAACTGTTCGAGATTTATTAAATTCTTCATACGCCTTTCTAAATTTCTCTCTTGGCTGAATTGACCAAGCATTATCTGAATATGAATAAAATGGCTCTACTTCTTTAAGTAAAACCAAACATGCTCCTGACTCTGTATCATATTGAACGCAAAAAACATATCTCGAAAAATTCAAACGAGTAATGATTGCATGTGCATCTTCTGGAGAAATATTCGGATAAACATGATAATCACACATTTTCTGAATTAGCACCGGTATCTCATTTGCAGTATAAGGATGCGCGCTGACAATAATCTCGGACACTATATTCGATATTTTCCTTATTTGAACCATTGTTGAAAGATTCTCCATTAGTTCAAGATTGTCGAAATATAGAATCATCTTTTCTAAAAGAAAGTTCAATAATTTAATCGAAGATTTAACCTCCACCGCTTTCTTTATTTCCAATTCATGAGGTTTATACAAGATGGTATAACCAGCACATTCTTTTCTCCAAATTTCTTGTTCGTTCTTTTCTAATTTTATCCGCATATAAAAACATTTGCCGTATCGTTTGTCTGCCATTTTGTGAATTACATATCATAAAAATGTCTAGAATTTACTATCATTTTTTATGTTTATGTTTTATAAAGTGAAAACGGTTTATTTTCATGGTTATTGTTCTTCCATGTCGAGGAAAATAAGCCGTTGAAGACCATGCATTTCTTTCAATTGCAACTTCTCTTCTAAGACTCTTTTCGCTTCTGAAAGTTCTTTTTCCAACTTCTCAACATTAAGCGTTTGCCTGATTATTTCAACATTCAAATCATTATTTTTAAAAACAACTTGTTGAGTTGTTTTGTTGAATGAGGAAGTAAACTCAACTAATTCGCTGAAATCTTGATTAGAGATAATCAAGCGTTTTTCCTGTTCAGGTGTCATGAAAATTGTTCTGGAATCGTTGAATTTTTGAACTTCTTTTTGAAACAAATGCCATGGCTGTTCATATTGATTTTGTGCGCGGACATTGGGCCCTAAAACAACCAAGCAGACTCCTGATTCATGACCTTCAAAGCAGTAAATAAATTTAGCGAGATTTAATCTCAATATGATTTTGTTCGCATCATCAAATGAGAGGTCCGTAAAAAATGATCGATCTATCATTTTCCTAATGGCTTCATCGATATGATGTTTCATATGATAGAATGTATTCACAACAACACTAAATTTTCCAAAATAGTCTTTGTTAATTGTAGCATCAATATTCATCATAGAATTAATTAGAATATTGAATAATCCTATTGGACAGCCACGAGCTACTAATCGGTTAATGCAATCTGAAGTAATATCAAGAGTATGTTTAGATACTCCCCTGTCGCGCGAGGCAAGGTCAATAGACACCGAACTAATCGGAAACGGTTCCATCCCGCATAGATTATATTTTAAATGTGGACGAACAGTCCAACGTCTATTTACAGTTTCAGTAGACATTGTCGATATAATATCATAAAAATATATCAAATTTACCATCATTTTTTATAAATGGGCTTAAAAACATCCCTACAATTCAAATAATGGATACCAATTCTCTACCACTAACTGAAAAATATCGCATTACCAAGCTTGATGAGTTAATAGGTAATAAGAATCAGGTCATATTCCTGAAAAAATTCATAGAGTCCAACCGTGTCCCTAACCTCATTATTAACGGGAATACCGGTTGTGGAAAAACATCGGCCGTCATCGCGTTTGCGAAGGAGTATCTCGGCGACTTGTATAATAATTATTGTATGGAATTGAACGCGAGTGATGATAGGGGAATCGACGCAGTCCGTTCAAAAATCAAGATATTTTCCCAGCGGAAGATGTCCGACCATAGGTCCAAGATTATTATCTTAGATGAAAGCGACAATATGACCATAATTGCGCAGTTGGCTTTGAAGAGGATTATTGAGCAGTATTCGGATACGACGCGTTTCTTCTTTACCTGTAATAACATTGAGAATATTATATCGGGGATACAGTCCTGTTGTAAAATTATGTATTTTGGGAAAATTGAGAAAGGAGACATGATAATTAAATTGAATGAGATATGTAAGGCGGAGAATATGGAAATTGAAGATGATGCGATGGAGATGATTATATCCCTGACGGAAAACAAGTCAGATATGAGGGAAATGATTAATAAATTGGAGTTGCTCAAAGCGAACTATTCCGCGCATCAGGACCTGATAAAGATAACGACTAAGGAAATATGTAATATTTGTGATAAGCCGTCTCCAATTATAATTCAGCATTTTTTAAAAATATTAGGCTCTGATTTGAGAGCGGGTATTCAGATTATTCATAATTTGAAGAATGACGGATTCCAGAGTTCCGATATTTGTATAACTCTAACGAATGAAATATTAACAATGGATATTCTAGAAATAAAAAAGAAGGATTTGATAACTTGTATCAGTGAGTATAACCGGTTTTTCTTGGAGGGGAATGACAGTTTATTACAGATGGGGAGTCTGGTAATTGAGATTTATAAGATATTGCGTTGTAAATAGTTAAAAAAAATAGAATATATAAATTATATGAATACAGAAGAAAATGATGATAGACCATTTGATGCGGATGAGGTCCGAATGTGGAGTGTTAGGACAATGAGTCGTTTTTTAGTTATTGGTCTCCCGCGCCTCATTTTTTTAATACTCATATACATCTTTTTTCTCCCATTTGGCTTCATGTTTCACGATGGAAATTACCATTTTCAAAATATATTATTCAAGATAATTTCACGGTTCAAGCTGTATGTATTTGGGTTTTTTAAGATCGATATATCGAAGAAAGACAGGGACATTCTCCGGAAAAGCGACGCCCAAGTTATTGTAGTTAATCACAGTTCCTATTTAGATTGTTGTGTAGTCGATTTGCTCATACCGGACACGAAGTATATTGCGTCGGAGTTCATTTCTAAAATGCCATTATTCAAGCAATTCCTGAAAACGAAATGTATATTTTTGGGGAATGATTTCAAGTCGGGGAATATAACGGAGAAAATACAGCGCGAGTTGGATAAGGGGACGCGGATTGTTTTTTTCAGTTCGGGTGTGTGTTCGAGGCCGGAGTTCGTATTGAAGCTTCGGAACGGGGCGTTTGTCCCGAAGCTGAAAATATTGTCGGTTCATGTGAATTATTACGATAAATTTTGGGTGATGGGGGAGCAGGATATGAATGCGCATATTATAAATACGATGTCATCTTTTCGGAATAAGGTGAGCGCCCGTATATTACCAGAATATATACCGAGCGACGATGAGAAGAAAGACATCGATTTATTTCGGGAAAATTACCGGAAGTATTACGCATCGGGGTTTGGATTGAAATTGAGCAATAAGAGCTATAAGGACCACCCATATTACAGACATAAAATGAAGGATTCAGAATAGGTTCTTCATCAGAAATTATATCTTTGTATATTGTATAATGGGATGCTCAGTCAAAATGACTTTGTCATTTTGACTCAAGAGATAAAAAACTCTTTGAGTTTTTTATCTGTTCAGAGAGATATTGTGCGTTGTGCGGATGTCCAATTTTACAAAAATCAACGATTTTACAATTGTGTAAAGAAAAAATATATAAACAATCTGATATATATTGGTTAAAGGATTGTTATTCATTATTGTCAAATTTATTATTATACAAAAAAGCGATTGTTGAAGATTGCGATATGTATTTTGATGAAACTGAATATAAATTTTTTAGTCATATTTATAGATTTAATCAAATATTAGAAGTTCATAAATTATGTTATAGTATAATTGAGAAAGAAACTAAAATAAAATTAAAGTATTCAGATTTTATAAATAATCCGAATAAAAAAAGTCAATATTTATTGGATTATGTAAATTATGGAATTATAGAAAAATATACAAAGCAAGAATTTCTATGGAATCTACAAGACTTGATTACTAATAAAAAATTAAGAGAATTATTATTGAATCCATTGAAAAATAAGGAGAATAAAAAAAGATTGTTAAAAATTTTTAAACAATTCAAAATAAAATCAGATAGAAAAGGTCCAAATATAAGTGCTACATTATTTACACCAAATACATATTTGATTGGAAATGATAATTCATTATGGAAAATTGAAAAAGGAAAATGGACGAAAGTAGAAACTATAAAAAATAGATTAAAATATAATGCGAACAATGATAAATTTAAAAAATATATAATACCATATCTTGAAAAAATTAGCGCGATTGGTTCGTACAACTATAAATCACGACGTGATTTATAGTTCTAGAGTTTATATATGACAAAGTCATATATAAACTGTACAATATGGATGGAATATGTTATAATATATCAAATAATTTTATTGATTTACTTGGAGATAAAAAACAATATAATAAATATAATAAAATATACAACTATTTACGTTCAATACTATGATTCTTAAATAAAACATCTAGATATAAAATATCAAAGATATTTATATGTACAAGTTTTATTTACTTTGTAAATAAAACATCTAGATATAAAATATCAAAGATATTTATATGTACAAGTTTTATTTACTTTGTAAATAAAACATCTAGATATAAAATATCAAAGATATTTATATGTACAAGTTTTATTTACTTTGTAAATAAAACATCTAGATATAAAATATCAAAGATATTTATATGTACAAGTTTTATTTACTTTGT
>Ga0214919_10004303_pt1 | contig 20896 bp, 18 predicted proteins | sample LL1503_MetaG_FD_177994 | JGI IMG/M metagenome (GOLD analysis project Ga0214919, IMG submission 177994) | Freshwater microbial communities from Lake Lanier, Atlanta, Georgia, United States - LL-1503 | ecosystem: Environmental > Aquatic > Freshwater > Lake | place: USA: Georgia | collected... | reverse complement strand
GTACTCCACCATGAGGAAGCCCCCATTAGCCGCCTCCCCTTTTGATTGGAAATTAATGTTGATCTGACCCCATTTAATTTAGAAGGGTTACAACTATTGCAATCTGGCCACAAATTCTTAAACTGTGTTCTTCAGTTCAGGAGATGCAAGATGAAGGTTTCACGACGGGTTTTTAGCAGTGCATTAGGTATTCTTAGCACCACCCCCATTTGGGCTCAAAGCGGCCCCTCCTTCCCCAACCGCCCCATCAAAATTGTCCCCTTTGGTACAGCTGGCGGACCCATTGATACCCTGGCCAGAATTTATGGTGAAAAGCTTCAGCAGCGCTGGGGGCAAGCCATCGTGATCGATGCAAAACCAGGTGCAAGCGGCATCATCGCAGCAGACTACGTCGCCAAAGCACCTGCCGATGGTTACACCGTCATGATGACGCTGCCCTTAACGCACGTGAACAACGCCATATTGCAAGCAAAATTACCCTATGACCCAGTCAAGAGCTTTACCCCCTTAAGCATGTTGGCCACCGGCGGCCCCATGCTGGTGGCACGCGCCAATGCACCCTTCAACAATGTCAAAGAATTTGTTGAATTTGCCAAAAAGAAAGGCAGCATGAATTACGGGACTTGGGGTACTGGTTCTTCTGCTCACTTGTTTGGTGAACTGCTGTCGCAACAATCTGGCGGTAAATTAGTTCACGCCGCCTACAAATCTGAGGCTGCTGCGCACAATGATTTATTTGGTGAACTCTTAGACTTTGCATGGGCCAACCCATCTACAGCCAGAAACCAATCTCAAGCTGGCAAGATCAAAGTGCTAGGCATTGCCGGCACCAAACGCGTTTCAACGATGCCTAACGTGGCCACATTTTCAGAACAAGGCTTCAAAGGATTTGACGTAGACAGCTGGATTGGCATGTACGCCCCAGCCAATTTGCCTGCAGACATTCAAAACATGTGGGTTACGGCTTTGCGTGAAATTACCATGCAGCCCGATATTCAAGCTAGGCTAGTAAGCTTCGGCTTTGAGCCCCTTGGCAACACGCCCGCGCAGTTTGCAGAGGTTTTTAAAGCTGACTTTCCCAAAGTTGCAGAGCTTATTAAAGCTGCCGGCGTAACGGCTCAATAAAGGTCAATGTGATGCAAGATTTTGCAGCTTCTGGAAGACGTGTTATTCCCATTCAAATTGACACTGGCACTGCCTACGGTAAACCAGAGCCCACTTCTAAATTGGAACTGGCGCAAGTAGGCAAAGGCACCCCCATGGGTGAATTGATGCGCCGATACTGGCATCCTATTGGCATGTTGGCCGATGCTACCGAAACGCCTAAAAAAGTAAGAGTGTTGGGCGAAGACTTAATCTTGTTCAGAGATAAATCGGGCAACCCAGGCTTGGTTTACCCCCACTGCGCTCATCGCGGTGCCTCTTTGTTTTACGGCAAGGTCGAAGAAAAAGGCATTCGCTGCTGCTACCACGGATGGCTTTTTGACGTGAAGGGCCATTGCCTAGAACAACCGTGCGAGCCCAACGGTGGCTTGAACTTAGAAGAAGCCCGGCAAGCTTGGTACCCCGTACAAGAAATGTATGGCCTCATTTGGACCTACATGGGGCCGCCAAACAAAAAGCCCATATTGCCTCGCTATGAATGTTTAGAAACCTTAGAAGAAGGGGAATTTTTAGAGGGCAATGATGACAGCATTGGCGGCGGCGGCCCGCAAATCATTCCATGCAATTGGCTCCAGCATTACGAAAATTTGGTCGACCCGTTTCATGTTGTCATACTGCATTCATCTTTCAGTGGCACACAATTTGTAGAGCAAATGTCGCTCATGCCCAAAGTGACTTGGGATACACAGGCGCACAGTGTTAGAACAGTTTCACTCAGACAACTGCCCGATGGCAAAACACTTCGCCGCATCAGCGAAGCTGGCCTGCCAACCCTTCGCGTCATTCCAAGCCCGCGCATTGGTCGTTATGGCATGGTGGAATCTTTAGGCTGGGTACTGCCCATCGATGATCATTCATTCAGAATTTTTGTTGTGGGACGTGTCAAAGAAAAAGGCGAGTTGGTCAAAATGCGATCGCGCTTGAACGGCAAACTGTGGGAACATTTAACCGAAGAAGAACACCAACAATTTCCAGGCGACTACGAAGCCATGGTGAGTCAAGGCCCCATTGCCAAGCACTCAGAAGAATACCTAGCCTCGTCAGACGGCGGCATCGTCAAACTTCGCAGATTACTGATGCAACAACTCCAAGCCCTCAAAGAAGGCAAAGACCCTGCAGGCGTTAGCTTCGACCCACTTGCAGAGCCAGTGAAATTTACGGCTGGAAATTTTTTGGAGTAGTTGTCACATAAATCAACAGGATGCAACATTAATTTTCAATCAAAGGGGATAAAAACTAAGGGGGGCTGACGATTTGTGGTACTCCACCATGAGGAAGCCCCCCTTAGCTTTTATCCCCTTTGATTGACCAAATTAATGTTGATCTGACCCCAATTGTTTTGCATGCAGGGTTTCCACCGTAAGATTCTTGAAGCGCAAAGTGCATAGTTCAATCTCTTGATCAACCCGGTTTGGAGATGTTCATGCGCAACGCTAAATTGATACTCAGCTCTCTGTTGGCCCTTTCGCTTGCCCCAATCACAGCCGCCTTGGCGCAGGATGTTCCTAAAGATTGGCCCAGCAAACCCATTCGCTACATCGTACCCTTTGCCCCTGGTGGCGCCACTGACATGTTGGGGCGCATGGTGGCACAGGGCTTGTCTAAATCGCTGAATCAATCTGTGGTGGTCGACAACAAAGCGGGGCAAGGCGGATCGGTGGGATCGGCTGAGCTGGCCAAATCTAAGCCCGACGGCTACACGCTGGGCGGAGGCACGATTAGCTCGCACGCTTTGAATGTGGCGCTTTATCCCAAGCTACCCTACGACCCCATCAAAGACTTTGCACCGGTGACCTTGCTGGCCGCACTACCCAATGTTCTGGTGGTTCACCCCTCCTTGAATGTGAAAAGCGTGCCCGAACTCATTGCCTTGCTCAAAGCCAATCCCAACAAATACTCTTTTGGATCAGCGGGCAATGGCACATCGCAGCATATTTCTGGCGAGATGTTCAAGCTGGCCACTGGCACGCAAATGCAACATGTGCCCTACCGCGGCAGCGGCCCCATGATGGCCGATTTATTGGGCGGTACCATTCAAATTAGCTTTGAAAACAGCAACACGGCCATTCCACAAGTTGCAGGTAAAAAGCTCATAGGACTGGCCGTAACGTCTGCCAAGCGTTCCAAGGCAGCGCCCGAATTGCCCACGCTTCAAGAAGCAGGTCTTGACGGTTTTGAGTTGAGTTCTTGGCAGGCCATGTTTGCACCAGCAGGCACGCCACCCGCCATCGTTAGCCGCTTGCAACGCGATGTCGCCGACATCTTGAAGCAACCCGACAACGTCAAACGCCTGGCTGAAATGGGGCTTGAACCTGGCGGCGGTAAGTCTGAAGAATTGGCAGCCTTGGTGGCCACGGACATCCCTAGGTTGTCCGAGGTGGTTCGGCGTTCGGGCGCTAAAGTCGATTGACTTAGGATCTGGCCACGTATCGCATTTGCCCAGCATGAAGGAAGTTAGATGACCGATGACGAAATAGCTTGGCTAGACCTCAGCACAGTAGCCAGACTCATTCGCGAGCGCGTTCTCAGCTCAGAGCAAGTGACCCAAGCGCAACTGAGGCGCATCGAAAGACTAGATCCCACACTTCACGCTTATGCCTGCGTGACATCCGAGTTGGCATTAACCCAAGCCCGTGCGGCAGATAAGCGACAAGCGCAAGGACAGGAGCTGGGCCCTTTGCATGGCGTGCCGATTGCTGTGAAAGATCTTTGTTGGACGGCTGGCATACCCACTGCAGCAGGCATGCAAATTTACAAAGATTTTGTGCCAGACCAAGACGCCACCGTGGTTCAGCGTCTGCGCGAAGCAGGTGCCGTGCTACTGGGCAAGTTGCAAATGACCGAGAGTGCGTTTTCAGGCCATCATCCACTCACCGTCGTGCCTGCCAATCCTTGGGAAGCCTCAGCCTGGACGGGGGTGTCCTCCAGTGGGTCAGGCGTGGCCACGGCCGCAGGTTTGTGCTTCGGTTCACTGGGAACAGACACGGGCGGCTCCATTCGCTTTCCCTCTGCAGCTTGTGGCGTGACGGGGCTCAAGCCCACATGGGGGCGAGTTTCGCGCTATGGCGTGTTTGAGTTGGCAGCGACGCTAGATCACATTGGGCCCATGTGCCGCACGGCTGAAGATTGTGGATTGATGTTGGGCGTGTTGGCAGGCGCAGACCCCAAGGACCCCACAGCCCTGCAAGCGCCAGTGCCCGATTATTCAGCGGGCAATAAGGACAGCTTGGCCGGTTTGCGAATCGGATGGGATGCGGCCTATGCCTTGAACGATGTAGAGCCTGAGGTGGTTGCAGCCGTGAAGAAAACCCTTGCAGTGCTCGAAAAATTGGGCGCTCAAATCGTGCCCATCACCATGCCTGAAGTTGGTGAACTGGTAGAAAACTGGGTGCCGCACTGCGGCATAGAAGCGGCGGTTGCACACACAAACACCTATCCATCCCGACGTGCAGAATATGGGCCCATGCTGGCAGGCTTGCTGGACATAGGCAACAAACTGACAGCCACAGACTATCAACGCATTCTGTTACAACGTGCCACACACACTGGACAATTAAACGCAGTTCTGATGCAAGTCGATTTGATCTTGATGCCCGCCATGCCGTTTGCCGCTCCCAGCACAGAGCGCATTGCGAATCTGCGCAAGGAGCCGGGCTATCGCAGGCTCATGTCGCGCTTTACCGCACCGACCGACATGTCGGGACACCCTACCCTCACATTTCCCGCAGGCCAGACTGATACAGGCCTGCCGGTAGCGGCGCAGTTGGTATCCGGACATTTGAATGAAGGCTTGCTGGTGCGCGCAGGTAGTGCGTTTCAAAACGCGACGAAGTGGCATCTGCGCCGTCCGCCGATTTCGTTTTTTTAGTTCGTTGAATTTAATTATCAAGGGCATTAAAATTCTAAACGTTGAATAAATGTAATATTCGATTAATAGAAGATCAACAAGCTCATTGAACTGATGAAAACTAATCTAATTTTTACAAGTTTGCGTAGATTTAATTTTCATTTAAGGTTCTGTCTACAGCAAACAATGAGCTTGTTGCTTGGCTTTGGTCTGACCTTAGCCACCGGTCTCGTGCTTACGCCAGCTTGGGCCCAATCGGCCATGGAGGTTGGCGCAAACACCACCGTATATTTTTCAGACACGCTCAACCCTCTGGTCTTAGAAGATAAGGCCGGCACTGCAACTTTAGACCAAGTTCGCAATCGCTTATCTGAATTCAAGCCAGCTGACACGGTTGGAAAAATCGATCCTAAATCTCAGTATTGGGTGGTTCAGCAACTGGTCAATCGCATTGGCGAAAACAGGGATTTCATTGTTGATGCAGGTAGAACTGACACGGGCATTAATTGGGTTCGATACCAACACTATGTGGTTTATCCAGATGGCAAAATCAGAGAGTTGAATGGCCCATACAGCGACAATGTTCCGTTGCGTATAGACGATATCGATCCTTATGTTTTCACAATGGACACGCTTCTCAGTCGCAGCCCAGTGTTCACGCTGCACAAAGACAGTGAGGTGCAGTTATTTTCCAGATTGAAGTCCAGCAGCACCTATCCGGCCGTTAATTTTTCATTGCGCTTATACGACCGAACCACTTACTTGGAATTGCGTAAATACGGTTTGTACATTGAAGGAATTCTGGCAGGCTTGTTGCTTGCATTGATCATTAGCACATGGAACAACCTCTACTACAAACGCGATGCAGTTTCGGTGATTTACGGCATTTGGTTGGTGTTGGGATGGTTGCAAATCATGATCATGCCTATTCACGATGGGCAGAGGCTGTTTGAGTTTTTCTTGACGCTAGGGCAAAGCAACATTGGCGTCTTTTCTGCCAACACTTTTTGGGTTGGTTTCTTTGGCTATATCCAAGTTATTTTCTATGTTTTATTTGGGAGATCATTTTTAGGAACTTACCGCCATTTCCCTCGTTTTCACCTATTTACGAATGTTTGGATTGCACTGCAAGCATTGCATTTCTTTGTTGCTTACTTTTTTGAGCATGAAATACCTGGCGCCTTATTTTGGTTGCCAGCATCTTTATTGCAAACTTCAGTTCTAGTTGGTTTGTTGGTCTGCGCAATAGCGCGCTACCGGCAAGGCTTGAAGGCAGCACGCTTTGCCATCATTTCTTTGATGTTTTATTTACCGTTTTGGTTCATCTTTTTATTAAATCTGACCGGCATGGTGCCCATCAACAATTACTTGCCTTCTTACGGCTTAGGCTTGTTTATCAAAGGCAGTTTCATCATGCAAGCCTTTGCTATTTGTTTTGATGCGGTCATTTTCAATTTGGGCGTTCAATCCAGATCAAGAGCCATTGAAAAGAAACTTGGCGTCACAATTCAAGCTCAAAAGGAAGCTGTTGAGAATCAAAACAAAATTTTAGAAACCACTGTTGAAGAGAGAACGCAAGAACTTAAAACACAGCACCAAGCCCTGAGCGAAGCACACGACTTGGTTGTGGGCTCTGTGAATTACGCTAGTCGATTGCAACGTGGTCAACTTCCAAGAGCCCCGCGAATTGAAAATCGATTTGCATCATTTGCCACGCTTTGGGAGCCCAGAGACACGATCGGAGGCGATCTGTGGTGGGTTTCCTCTTCTCAACGTGCAGGGCCTTACATTTTAGCGGTTGCCGACTGCACAGGGCATGGCGTGCCAGGTGCCATGCTGTCCTTGCTTGTTAGCAACTCCTTAGAGCGTATTTATGCACACAGCACAGATGAGGACCCCGCGACTGCCTTGATCTCGTTGGATCATTTTGTACGCACTGGTTTGAACCAAGACCGCGCCGAAAGCGAAAGTGATGACGGTTGTGATGCCGTGGTCTTGCGCATTGACCGCGAAAAACAAGCCATTGAATTGGCTGGCGCTAAAATTGGTTTGTTTCAAATGACTGTGCAAAGCCAAGTCATTCGCCATTCTGTGGCGCGTTGTAGTTTGGGTTATATCGAAGCCATTGCTGAGGCAGACAAACCACAGGTCGCAACAATTTCCTATTCGACAGGCGATTTATTTGTGATCGTCACCGATGGTTTTACAGATCAAATTGGTGGTCAAGGGGACAAGAAAATTGCTTATGGTTACAGACGTCTTGAATCCTTGCTGCAGAAAAACAAGCATGCTGACGCACAAACCATGGCAGAGTGCATGCGAGAAGATTTCAAGCGCTGGCAAGGTACCGAAGTCAGGCGCGATGATGTGACTGCAGTTGTATTCAGACTTTGATTGGATAGGTTATTTTTTAGTTATCAAAACGATGGCTTCTTAAAGGGTAAGCATATGGAATTTAACCAAGCGATAAAGATGCGCAATAACTTGCGCGATAACCGTGTCATCATGGCTTACAACGGCATGGTGTCCGATGAATTAATGGTAACTCTGGCCGAGTTATTGAAAAACAGGTTGATCGCAAACGATGATCCTAAAAGATCCAAGCTCATATTCTCCGTGTTCATGGAGGGCGTGCAAAACTTGATTTGGCACGGCAGCATTCACGACGACAAGTCAGGCATGATTTTGATCACTGACCATGATGGTGTGATCACTATCATGTGTGGCAATCGAATTGCAAAAGATCAAACAAAAGATCTTAGAGCTCGCTTGCAGCAAATTGAGGGTGCCGACAAAGACACTATTCGTCAACTCTACCGAGAAGGCATGTCCAAAGCCGATGGCCACGAAGGGCCAGGCTCTGGGTTAGGCTTGCTAGAAATTGCCAGAAGATCGTCTGAGCCCATTAGGTACAGCTTTGAGGAAATTGACGATCACAGTGTCGACTTCATTATTGCAGCGACCATCTAAAAAAATAGACAGGAAAACTTATGACTTTGCATATTCAAGGCACTGAGCGAACACCAGAAGTTCAATTAATGACAGATCCTTTGTCGCTCAAAATTCAAGGCGAATCTTTTCCGGAAGACGTTGCTGTCTTTTATGGTCCAGTGATCACTGCCGTTAATGCTCTAAGTTTGGAACCTAAAGGTCCATTGAATGTCAGCTTGGCAATGGTGTACATCAATAGCTCAAGCATCAAAGCACTCTACCGAATATTCGAAGGCGTAGACGCATATCGAAAGACTGGCAACCAGGTTAGCGTTCATTGGAATGTGCCTGAAGATGATGACATCATGGAGGAATTAGGCGAGGACTTTAAGGATCGTTTTTCTGAATTGGATTTCAAAGTGGGGCACCATGGCTGATGAGATTTTTGATCTTTATGACCGAGAAAAAATACTCCTCAATGAGGGCTCAGTCATACTGGCAAATGCCGACCCTCTCAAAGTCCACCAATATGCCGAACGACTGTTTGACCGTTTCTCTAAACTTGTTCGCGAAAATGAAGATCTAACGCGGCATTCAGACCGACAAGAGCAGCGCCTCTTCAAGCTCAATCGAAATTTAAAAACCCAAACACAAGAGCTTGAGCTTCAAAGAAATAAACTAGAAGGCTTGTCGCAGCAATTGGCCAAGTACTTGCCGCCTCAAATTCACGAAGCCATTTTTGCCGGAAAGTACGACACACAAATCACCACCCAGCGCAAGAAGCTCACTGTTTTTTTCAGTGACATCAAAGATTTCACGCGCACGGCAGAAAACTTGCAACCTGAAGCACTGACAGAGTATTTAAACGAATATTTTTCAGAAATGACTCAAATTGCTTTGTCGCATGGCGCCACCATTGACAAATACATTGGCGATGCTGTCATGCTTTTTTTTGGCGATCCAGAATCCAAAGGTGTGCGCGAAGACGCCCGCGCTTGCGTCGAAATGGCTTTGCAAATGCAAGAGCAAATGCGCATTCTCGGACGGCGCTGGAAAGAGCGGGGCTTTGATACCCCTTTTGTCATTCGAATTGGCATCAACACCGGTTACTGCAATGTGGGCAATTTTGGATCTGAGCAGCGATTGAGTTACACCATCATTGGTGGCGAGGTCAATGTTGCTCAACGCCTAGAGGCAAATGCTGAGCCTGGCGGCATATTGATCAGCCACGAAACTTACTCGCAGGTTGAAGACTTGGTAGACGTCGAGCCCAAGGATTCTTTTCAACTCAAAGGCATAGATCGACACGTGCGGTCTTATGCCGTGAAGGGGCGAAAAAATCATGAGCATCAGCAATTTCGGTTAGACCACCCTTCTGGTGTTCACATTGATCTAGCTTTGCACAATATCAATTTGCTAGAACGAGAAAAACTTGCCAAAGAACTAAAGGCACTGGCTGATCAGCTGCTTGATAAGTGATCTTTCTTAGGGTAAACCGCAATTTGGACAGACTGTAATTGGATTGCACAGTCAAAAGTGAGTGTCTATCATTCGTAGGCAAAGTTCTCCCCTAATGAAAGCCCGCAAAATGAAATTAGTTTCCTCCCTTATCGCCAGCCTTGCCATCTTGGCGGTGCCCTTCGGCGCGTCGGCCCAAGGCTACCCCAACAAATCCATCACCTTGGTGGTGCCCTTTGCAGCTGGCGGACCTACAGACATTGTGGCTCGCACCTTAGCCGCCAACATGAGCAGAACTTTAGGCCAAACTGTGGTGGTTGAAAACAAAGTAGGCGCTGGCGGCACTTTGGCCGGCGGCTATGTGGCCAAGGCGGCACCCGATGGCTATACCTTCCTGATCCATCACAACGGCATGTCAACAGCCCCCGCGCTGTACCGCAAAATGGCCTTCAACCCCATGACTGACTTTGAATATGTCAGCCAGGCTGTGGACGTGCCCATGACACTCATTGGCCGCAAAGACTTGCCTGCCAAGAACATGCAAGAGTTAAGCGCTTACGTCAAAGCCAATGCCAAGAAAATCAATCTGGCCAACGCCGGTTTGGGCGCGGTCTCGCATTTGTGTGGCATGTTGCTTCAACAAGCTTTGGGTGTCGATCTCACCACGGTGCCATTTTCTGGCACAGCCCCAGCTCTCAATGCATTGTTGGGCGGTCAGGTCGATATCTTGTGTGACCAAACCACACAAACCACACAACACATCAAGGCAGGCACTGTCAACTTGTATGGCGTGACTACCAAGCAACGCATTCGTGCTTTGCCAGATGCTCCAACCTTGACTGAAGGCGGCTTGAAGGATTTTGAAGTCATTGTGTGGCACGGTATTTATGCCCCTAAAGGCACACCCGCTGCCAACATTGAAAAATTTGGCTCTGCCGTCAGAACCGCTTTGAAAGATCCAGCCTTTGTGACTCGCATGGCCGATTTGGGCGCTGAAATTGTGCCAGACTCCAAACAGACGCCTGATGGTCTGCGCACTTGGCTTCAGTCTGAAATTAACAAGTGGGGCCCTGTCATTAAGTCGGCTGGCGTCTACGCAGACTGAGCTTAGGCCAGTTCAGAAATTTCTATTAAATTCAGGTCGGGGTCACGCACGTACACCGACCTGATTTTTTGTGTGGCGCCAGTGCGCATAACAGGTCCTTCCAAAATAGGCCAAGCCTCTGCTTCTAACTTGGCAATCACTTGCTCAAGCGGCACCGAGGCAATGAAGCAAAGGTCTAGCGATCCTGGCACTGGCAAGTGCGCCTTGGGGTCAAACTCTTTGCCCTTCACATGCAAGTTAATTTTTTGATTGCCATATTTGAAGGCCTTGCGAGTGACTGGTGGCGTACCGCCAACAAAGCTTTCCAAGCTCATTCCCATGATTCGCGTGTAGAAGTCCACGCAAGCGCTTTCATTGGCAGTCGTCAAGACTAAGTGGTCAAGATGGTCAATCATTTGGTGTTTTGAATGGGATTCGAGGCTGAGGATGTTATATTTTTAACTCAAATTCAAACCGCATCCATCAAGGTAAACCATTGAGCCCTGAAATACTGTCAAATTTGCAAAATTGGGTGGGTCGTTCGCAGACCTTAACGGACCAAGTAACCCTTGCGCCCATTCGCGGCCTCAGTGCCACGCTTGACCGCAAGGACCCTGAACCTAAGTTGGGCGATGCACTTCCCCCTTTGTGGCATTGGCTGTATTTTTTGCCGCACACACAGCAAAGCGAGCTTGGGCCCGATGGGCATGCCGCAAAAGGTGGCTTCTTGCCGCCAGTGCCTTTGCCCAGAAGAATGTGGGCCGGCAGCCGTTTTGAATGGCACTCACCCATCTGCGTTGGCGACACCCTTTCGCGCACCTCTAGCGTTCAATCTGTTCAGCACAAAATTGGAAAGAGTGGCGACTTGGTCTTTGTGAAGGTGCTTCACGAGTTGCGCAATGGCACTCAATTGTGTTTGAGTGAAGAGCACGACATTGTTTACAAGTCTGCACCCTTAGAAAATGAAATGGCCGCTCAGCCTATCCCTGCTGCGAAGCTGCTGGTGCCTGAGCTTGCACTTTGGCAGCGTGAAATTGTGCCGGATGATGTGTTGCTTTTCAGATATTCAGCTTTGACTTTCAATGGCCACCGCATTCACTACGATCGCTCTTATGTCACTCAACATGAGGGCTACCCTGGCTTGGTGGTGCACGGCCCCCTTATTGCCACTTTGTTGGTCGATGTATTGAGAAGAAATACCGATCGAACTTTGAAAAAATTTGAATTCAAAGCGGTGCGTCCTAGCTTTGAATGCGCAGACGGCCGCGCCATTAAACTCATGGCCCAAACCAAAGACAACTTGCATGTGACTTTGTGGGCACAAGACCATGAAGCGTATCTCACCATGCAAGCCACAGCAGAACTGAACTGATCCCGATGAAACAAGCCATTCCCAAGCCCGATGCGTATCAAGCCTTGCGAGAAGCATTGCGCGATATGTGCCAAAGTTTTGATTCAAAGTATTGGCAAGAAGTCGACGAAGCCCGCGGCTATCCCGAAGCATTTGTTCAAACATTGACCGAAGCCGGATGGTTGGCTGCCCTCATTCCTTCAGAATATGGCGGCTCAGGCCTGGGCTTGGCAGAGGCCTCGGTCATCATGGAAGAAATCAATTTGTCTGGTGGCAATGCGGGTTCTTGCCATGGCCAGATGTACAACATGGGCACCTTGCTCAGGCATGGCTCTGCTTTGCAAAAGCAAACCTACTTGCCCAAAATTGCTTCAGGCGAGTTGCGTTTGCAATCGATGGCTGTTACAGAACCCACCACGGGCACTGACACCACGCAATTGAAAACCACAGCCGTTCGCAAAAACGATCGGTATGTGGTGAATGGCCAAAAGGTTTGGATCTCTCGCATTCAACACTCTGACCTGATGATTTTGCTAGCACGCACTACGCCATTGTCGGAGGTCACTAAAAAAAGCGAAGGCATGTCCATCTTCATGGTCGATTTGAAACAAGCCATCGGCCATGGCATGACGGTCAAACCCATTCGCAACATGGTGAATCATGAAACCAATGAAGTGTTTTTTGACAACTTGGAAATTCCTGTTGAAAACCTGATTGGTGAAGAAGGCAAAGGCTTTAAATACATTTTGGACGGCTTGAACGCCGAGCGAACACTCATTGCGGCAGAGTGCATCGGCGATGCCTATTGGTTCATTGACCGTGCCACCCGGTATGCCAACGACCGCATGGTCTTTGGCCGGCCCATTGGCCAAAACCAAGGGGTTCAGTTTCCCATTGCTGACAGCTACATTGAAACTGAAGCGGCCAACCTCATGCGCTTTCGCGCATGCGAATTGTTTGATGCCAATCGGGCCTGCGGCGCAGAAGCCAACATGGCCAAGTACTTGGCTGCCAAAGCATCTTGGGAAGCTGCCAATGTGTGCTTGCAAACGCATGGCGGTTTTGGTTTTGCAGCCGAATACGACGTGGAAAGAAAATTCAGAGAAACCAGGCTCTACCAAGTGGCGCCTATTTCTACCAACCTCATTTATTCCTACATGGCCGAGCATGTGCTGGGTTTACCAAGATCATTCTGATGACTACAAACCCATCTGCATCTCATCATGCGCAGCGCACTAAGCCGCTTGACCACATCACTGTGGTGTCGCTAGAGCACGCCATTGCAGCGCCCTTTTGCACAAGGCAATTGGCAGACTTGGGCGCGCGTGTGATCAAAATTGAACGCCCTGAGGTAGGAGATTTTGCAAGGGCCTACGACCAACGTGCCAGAGGACAAGCCTCTCACTTTGTGTGGGTCAATCGCTCCAAAGAAAGCTTGGCTTTAGATTTAAAAAATGCGCAGCATCTAGAGGTTCTAAAAGCCCTGATCGCCAAAGCAGATGTGGTGGTGCAAAACCTGGCACCAGGTGCTACCACTCGCATGGGACTGGATGCTGCTACTTTGCGAGCGCAATATCCAAGGCTCATTGTGTGCGACATTTCGGGCTATGGCCTTGACGGCCCTTACCGCGACAAAAAAGCCTACGACTTGCTCATTCAAAGTGAATCCGGTTATTTAAGCGTCACGGGCACACCCGACAAGCCCAGTAAAAGCGGCAACTCCATTGCTGACATTGCCGCAGGCATGTATGCCTACACCAATATTTTGTCCGCCATCATTCACCGAGACAAAACAGGTGAAGGCTCGCACATTGATGTTTCCATGCTGGAGTCACTGACTGAGTGGATGGGCTTTCCCATGTACTACGCCATGGACGGTGCATCGCCACCGCCTCGCAGTGCCGCATCGCACGCCACCATTTACCCCTATGGGCCTTTCGCAGCTGGTGGCGCACTAGACCCCCAAACGCTCGCAAGCCCTGAAGACCAGGGCACTGTGATGTTGGGTTTGCAAAACGAACGTGAATGGGTCTTGTTTTGCAGGCATGTGATGTTGCAAGAAAACCTAAGCCAAGATCTACGGTTCGAAAGCAATGCCAAACGCAATGAGCATCGACAAGCTTTGGAAGCCCTCATCTTGAATGTGTTTTCCCAACTAACCGTTCAACAAGTGATTGAACGTTTAGAGACCGCTCAAATTGCCAATGCCAGAATGAACAACATGGCCGACTTATGGGCCCACCCCCAACTCAAAGCCCGCGATCGCTGGGTGAACGTGCCTTCCCCATCCGGCGATTTGCCTGCCCTCCTTCCCCCTGGCCGACAAACTTCTTTCGACTACCGAATGGACGCCATTCCAAGATTGGGCGAACACACAGACAAAATTCTAAAAGAGCTGGGCATGTCGCTCAAATCAATAGGGTCAGATCAACATTAATTTGGTCAATCAAAAGAGGAAGAGGCTAATAGGGGCTTCCTCATGGTGGAGTACCACAAATCGTCAGCCCCCATTAGCCTCTTCCTCTTTTGATTGGAAATTAATGTTGATCTGACCCCATTGATTTGAGGTTTCTGGAGATTGACTAAGATACCGCATTACTTCTTATGTCAATATGAATTGCCTCTCAATTGTTGATGCTTTGCATCGTGCCTTTCCCCTTAGCCAAGACAAAACTGACAAACCGCCAGTCAATTTGCTAACTTTGCTGCTTTTGTCACCCCTTTGCGCAATGGCACAAGATGTCGGTGTTGGAAGCCCTGCAGATCCCAGCGGCAGCGCTCAATCCAGTGTCATACAGCGCGTTGAAATTGTGGCAAGACAAGGCTCCACCGAATTGCGACGTGCAGCCAGTTTTGCCAAACAAATTTATGGCCGTGAAGAACTAGACCGCTATGGCGACACCAACGCACTAGATGTCATGCGCCGCCTGCCGGGGGTCAACGTTGACAGCGGCGGCCCTCGCATGCGCGGCCTCGGCGCCGGTTACACCCAAATTTTGATCAACGGCGACCCTGCCCCGCCAGGCTTTAACTTAGACCAATTGAGCCCCTCCCAAATTGAGCGCATTGAAGTCATCAAAGCATCGACCGCCGAACAAAGTGCGCAGGCCGTTGCTGGCTCCATCAACGTGATCCTGAAAGAGGCTTCACGCCGCTCGCTAAGCACTTTGCGCTTAGGGCTGGGCACGGGCAAGGACAGGCCCTTGGGCAACGTCAATTACGCCATCAGTGAATCGCTTGGCCCTTTCAACATGTCTTTGCCCATTTCTCTGTTCGAATGGAATCGCCAGGTTCGCAATTTGGTTGATCGAAAAATGGCAGGCACCGATGGGCAAGCCGCAATCTCAGAGCAGCTGGGCACAGGCACCTCTACGGGCTGGGGTTACAACCTTGCGCCACGTTTTAATTACAAGGTGAGCGACGAACAAACCATCGCATTGGCCACTTTTTTCCAAAAAGGCTACTGGAACTATCGCACCGACTACGTCAATCGCGCTGTCTCGGGCAAGCCCGTCTTTGACGATGATGCCATTCAAGGTGGCTATTGGGAAAACCGCCGCGGCAACCTCACCTGGATTAACCGGTTTAGCGAAGACCAACGCATCGAAATCAAGGCAGGTGTTCAGCAGTCTCGCTCTGCGTTCGATTTGCGCAACCTGCGCGCAGGGGCAACACAACTGCAAACTGCGGGCAACAACCAAGACGATGCCATTACCCAGGCCGGCAAATACAGCCAACTGCTGGGCAGTGCACACACTTTCACTGCGGGATGGGATTTGGAGAACCGTGAGCGGCTAGAAAAGCGCACCACCACCAATGGCGCAGGCATCGCCCTGTTGTCTAGCTTTGAAGGCCAAGCCTTCGAAGCGCAAATGCGCAGACAGGCTTACTACATTCAAGATGAGTGGGAAATTTCACCCCAGTGGCAACTCAATTTAGGACTTCGCAATGAACGCATTTCAGCTGAAAGTAAAAATGCAGCCGTGCCTGTGGCCAATGTCAGCAGTGTGCTATCTCCCTTGGCACATGTCACCTACAAATTTGATGCCAAGAGCCGAGACATGGTGCGCGCAAGCCTCACGCGCAGTTACAAAGCGCCGGGCCTGAATGCCTTGTTGGCTCGACCCGTGATCAATAGCGCCTACACCAACATCAACCAAACCAACACCTATTTGGCACCCGACCGCATTGGCAACCCCGCACTCAGCCCCGAACTGGCCACTGGCCTAGACATTGCATACGAAAATTATTTAAGCAACGATGGTATTTTCAGCGTTGGCATTTTTCACCGCAACCTGACCCATGTGGTGAGGAACCTAACTGAATTGCGCAACGTGACTTGGGCCACAGCGCCGCGGTGGATCACCCAGCCTCAAAACTTTTCGGATGCCATCACCCGTGGCCTTGAGTTTGAACTGCGCGGCCGCGCTTCAGACTTGATGCCCCAGTTATTGGGCCATGCCAAAGGGCTTAACCTTCGATCTTCACTCAGCTTTTACCGTTCCAGCATTGCTGCACTGCCCGGCCCTGACAACCGACTAGACGGTCAGCAGCCTTGGTCAGCCAATTTGGGTTTTGATCAGCGCATCAGTGGCTTACCGCTCAGTGTGGGCGGCAACCTTAGCATCACGCCTGGCTACGACACACGGCAGTCGGCTGAGCAAATGTTCAATCGCTCAATGGCCAAGAGCATTGACTTGTTTGCCATGATGCCTTTGAGTCCCACCATTTCTTTGAGAGCCGCAGCCAGTGCAGGCGTGCAGCAGTTTGGCCCTCCCAATGGCAACACCCTGAGCTTGCTTTCAAACGGTGACTACGTTCGGACCGATCGGTATGCCAAGCCTCAACTCAACATCACCCTTGACATGAGACTTTAAAAGCGGATTTTGGGCCTCTATGACCAAAAAGTGTTGAATTGCAACGCAAGCAGCCCGCTGAACATCCGAATTGGCATGAGCACGGGTGCAACGGTCGCAGGGGTCATTGGCAAGAGAAAATTTCTGTATGGCCTTTGGGGCGACGTGGTGCATACCGCCAGCCGCATGAAGTCACATGGCACAGCAGGCCGGATTCATCTGAGTGATGCGACCCGCCAAGCCTTGACCCAGCCTTTATCCTTTGAATATTGGGGCATCATTGAGGTCAAAGGCAAGGGCGAGATGAGCACTTGGTTCTTGAACAAGCGCGCTCTGAAATGATTCTGTCAATCACGTCTGCTGAGCCAGTCATTTCATTTTCGCTTATGCTGAGCTTCATTATGAAAGGCCCACCATGTTTTTGTCATTGCCCCTGATACGCCGTACTTTGTTGCTGATGGGTATTGGCCTGCTTGTCAGCGGTTCAGTCCTAGCCGAAGGAGCCGTGCGTGTTGGTTCCAAGATCGATACCGAAGGCAAGTTGCTTGGCAACATCATGTTGCTTGCACTCGAAGCCAACGGTATCAAAACTGAAAACAAGGTCTCGCTTGGCAACACCAAAATCGTGCGCACAGCACTGCTTGCTGGTGAGATTGATATCTATCCCGAATACACAGGCAATGGTGCCTTCATGCTGGGCGCTGAAAACAGCCCCGCATGGAAAGACTTTCGGGCAGGCTACGAATTGGCTAAAAAAATGGATTTGGAGAAAAATAAAATCATCTGGCTGGAGCCTGCCAATGCCAACAACACTTGGGCCATTGCGGTGCGCAAAGACATCGCCACGGCCAACCAACTGCGCAGCATGGACGATGTGGGCCGCTACATCGCCAAGGGCGGTGCTTTTAAGCTGGCCGCATCGGCCGAATTCATGGAGCGAGCAGATGCGATGCCTGCATTTCAGACTGCCTACGGATTCAAACTGCGCGCAGACCAAGCCCTTGTTTTGGCAGGCGGTGACACGGCAGCCACCATCAAAGCTGCCGCAGAAAAAACCTCAGGCGTGAACGCCGCAATGGCTTACGGCACTGACGGCCCTTTGGCCGCGCTGGGTCTGTTGGTCATGGAAGATCCTAAGGGAGTGCAGCCAGTCTATGCCCCTGCACCCTTGGTTCGTGAAGACGTGTTCAAGCGCCACCCCGCCATTGCCACAATTTTGGCACCCATCTTCAAGTCGCTGGACAGGCCGACCCTGCAAATGCTGAATGCACGCATTCAACTGGAAGGCCAAGACCCCCGCAAAGTGGCCACCAGCTACCTCCAAAGCAAGGGGTTTTTGAAGTAATTCGCGCCATGCCAGTATCGCTTGTTCAACGCTGCAACCTGGTGCTAGCGCTCTATGTGGCACTGGCCATTGGCGCTGCATGCGGCCTGCCCTTTTTGCGGCTTGCACCCAACCGCTTGCTGTCTGGCGAGCCAGTTTATTTGTCGGATGTGTTGCAGCAACAAGGCAGCCCACTGATGTTTGCGCTGATGTTGGCCATCTTCGCGCTGCTGTGCTTCGCCGTATGTCAACCCAGAAGGCGCATCACGCAAGCTTTGCTTATTTTGGCCATGGCCGCTAGCCTCGCTGGCGTGTGGCGTCTAGCCGGCCACTTTGCAGGCAGTGCCATCCAAGCAGGCAATCCTTTCACCCGAATCACCTTGGGCGCTGGGTTCTGGACCCTGGGCGCAATGGCCTGGTTGATGGCCTTAGACGCAATCGATCGCTTGCAATTGACAAGTTTGCGGCGCTTGATTTTGCAAAGTGCATTGCTGCTGCCGCTCTGGCTTTCATTGAATGAGGGCCAGCACTTGTCCATCGCTCAAGAATATGCCAATCAGCGCGATGTTTTTGGGCCTGCCATTCTGCGTCATCTTCAAATCGTGCTTCTAGCCGTGGTACCGGCCTTGCTCATCGGCTTGCTGCTGGCTTGGCGCATGACCAGGACCCGAGATTTACAGCAAGCTTTTTTTCCAGTTCTCAATGTGATTCAGACCATTCCATCGATTGCCCTGTTTGGCCTGCTGATGGCGCCATTGGCTTGGATAGCCATCCAATTACCTGCAGTAGGCCGCGCGGGCATCAGCGGTGTGGGCGTAGCGCCTGCCGTGATAGCGCTGTTCATGTATGCCTTGCTGCCCATTGTTCGCTCGGCGCTGGCTGGCTTAGAGCAAGTCCCTGCAGAGGCGGTCAATGCTGCGCGCGCCATGGGCATGTCTGCGGGGCAGATGTTGTGGCAAGTAGAGTTGCCACTGGCATTGCCTGTGCTGCTCATCGGACTGCGCACAGCGCTTGTGCAAACCACAGGCCTTGCAGCCGTCAGCGCTCTTGTGGGGGCCGGTGGGCTTGGCCAAATCATGTTTGATGGGCTCTTCAGCGCGGCCAACGAGTTGGTAATACTGGGCGTGATCCCCATCGTGCTTTTGGCCATGATGGCAGACACTTTTTTCAAAGTGCTAAGTTCCTTGATAAAGACACGCGCATGATGATCAGGTTTCAACATACCCGCAAGCACTACGATGGCGCAGCAGCCATCACAGACTTGAATTTAGACATCCAACAAGGTGAGTTGGTGGTGCTGCTTGGACCCTCAGGTTCTGGCAAATCGACGGTTCTCAAAATGGTCAACCGCATGGTCAGCCACGATGCCGGCCACATCTTTTTTAAGGGCAAAGACATCAACAGTTTCAACGTGCAAGACTTGCGTCGCCGCATGGGCTATGCCATCCAGTCGGTTGGCTTGTTCCCTCACAGAACTGTAACGCACAACATTGCCACAGTTCCCAAACTGCTGGGCTGGAATGCTCAGCGTGTACAAGCCCGTGTGAACGAGTTGCTGACATTGCTGGCCATGGACCCAGAGCAATACGCCAGTCGCTATCCACACCAGCTCTCGGGTGGACAGCAACAACGGGTTGGTGTGGCGCGCGCATTGGCTGCAGACCCAGATGTCCTTCTCATGGACGAGCCCTTTGGCGCACTCGATCCGGTGACACGCGCCGCCTTACAAATAGCCCTTAAAAATATTCACCGAGCTACCGGTAAAACCATTCTATTTGTCACCCACGACATCGATGAAGCTTTGTTGCTAGCAACCCGCATTGTGCTGCTGAACCACGGCCATATTGCGCAGGCAGGCACGCCTCTTGAATTACTGCAACAACCCGCCAACGACTTTGTAGCCGACTTTCTGGGGCGCGCAGATCTGGGGCTCAAACAGCTCTCACTGCGTTCCATAGCGTCTCACATCAAAGCCATTGAAGGCACAGAACCAAAGCACACCATCGCCCATACAACCACATTCAGAGAAGCCATTTCGCACATGGCCACACTGCATGTATCCACCTTGAGCGTCGTGAATGAAAGCGGCACAGTGCTCGGTCAGGTGCAGGCCGCTGATTTGCTAGAAAACTAACATGCCCGAGTTGCACATGCTTCCATTGAAGCAGCCACGCTACAGAGCGAATCGGCTAGGCATTAGTGTGGCGGCGCTGTTGTTGCTGGCTTATGGTTTGCCGCATTTACAGCCGCTGTTTGCAGCTCTGTTTCCAGCCCTGCCGCGTCCGGTTTATTTGCAAGAGCCAATGGCAGAACTTATGTGGCAACACATCGGGCTGGTGTTAGTGTCTAGCTCACTTGCTGTAATTGTTGCAACGTTATCAGGACTGGCCACCACCACCGCAACGGGGCGTGCATTCAAGCCTCTTATGGAAACACTGGCCGGCATGGGGCAAACTTTTCCACCCGTTGCTATCTTGGCATTGGCGGTTCCAGCCCTAGGCTTTGGAGAGTTACCCGCGCTCATTGCGCTGTCAATTTTTGGCGTGCTGCCCGTGCTTCAGGGCACGCTGGCCGGCCTGGCATCAGTGCCATCGCCCGTGCTTGATTCGGCCCGCGCCATGGGCATGTCGCCTCGGCACATACTGACGGAAGTGCAAATGCCATTGGCACTCCCCCTTTGGCTGGCAGGTGTGCGCACTTCCGTGGTTGTGAACATTGGCACCGCCGCCATCGCGTCTACCGTAGGTGCCAAAACCCTTGGCTTGCCCATCATCGTCGGACTTTCTGGGTTCAACACAGCCTACGTCTTACAAGGGGCCATGGTGCTGGGGCTGCTGGCTATTGCAGCCGACTTCGCATTCGATTGGCTAGCCCTTATCCT
>Ga0214919_10004301_pt1 | contig 20904 bp, 17 predicted proteins | sample LL1503_MetaG_FD_177994 | JGI IMG/M metagenome (GOLD analysis project Ga0214919, IMG submission 177994) | Freshwater microbial communities from Lake Lanier, Atlanta, Georgia, United States - LL-1503 | ecosystem: Environmental > Aquatic > Freshwater > Lake | place: USA: Georgia | collected... | reverse complement strand
CCCTTTTCGACAACTACGGGAGCTACGTAAACATTGAGCATCAGGAGGGTCTGGATACAGATAGGGTTCTCATCATCAACCACGGCCGTGCCTTTATTGGGGACGTGGATGAGAACGGCTACTTCAACGCCTACGGCATCAACGGATCACTCTGGGGCAGCCAAACCGGTGCCGGCCAAGTCATCGTCGTCCCTTCCTTCACCGACGAAGCAGAATGATTAAGAACCTTCCTCCGTCCCTACATACCGATTTCTCCTTTCGTGGTTTGGGCGCCTATGCCAAATGCCATGAAAAGTTGAATCCTTGGGTCGTTTACAAACGAGATTTAACCGTCAGAATTATTTGATGAAGGTTGTCTGCCTGGTTAGTGGAGGAATGGACTCAATCGTTGCACTATACCATGCCCACAAGGAGCATGAGATTGTCCATGGTTTGAGTTTTAATTATGGATCCAAGCACAACGCCAAAGAGATCCCTTTTGCCCAACAGCATTGCGGAAAACTCAAGATCCCGCATAGCACAGTTGATTTAGACTTTATTGCAAAGACCTTTAAGTCCGACCTCCTCGCCACAGGTGGTTCGATTCCAGACGGGCATTATGAGGAGTTGAGCATGAAGCAGACGGTAGTACCCCTTCGGAATGGTATCATGCTTACCATTGCCGCAGGTTTCGCAGAGAGTCGGGAGGCTGAAGGCCTCGTCATTGCAGCTCATTCTGGTGATCATGCAATTTACCCTGACTGCCGGGAGGATTTCATGACCGACATGGGTGGAGCGATCAAAAAGGGCACCTACGCGCAAATTGAACTTCTTCGACCTTTTATCGTATTTACGAAAGCCCAAATCGCGAAACGAGGCCAAGAACTGGGAGTCAACTTTGCGGATACATGGTCATGCTACAAAGGTAAAGATACTCACTGTGGCACATGTGGTACGTGTGTTGAACGAAGAGAAGCATTTGAACTCTCTGGCGTGCCGGACCCAACCTCGTACACTTCTCTTACTCCGCTTCCTCCCAAACCTTTAGCAAATAAATAAGTGGCTGTGCGAATCTCGGAAATATTTCATTCGATTCAGGGAGAAGGAGAACTCTCGGGCGTGCCCTCAGTCTTTGTACGCACTTCGGGATGTAACTTGAGGTGTGTTTGGTGCGACACTCCGTACGCCTCCTGGAATCCGGAAGGGAATGACCTCACCGTAGATCAAATTATTACAGAGGTCGGGAAATACTCCTGCAATCACGTTGTTCTGACCGGAGGTGAGCCGATGGTCGCCAAAGGCATTCACGAGTTAGCTATACAACTTAAAAAGCAACGTAAGCACATTACCATTGAAACAGCCGGCACGATCTCACCGGATGGCATTGACTGCGATCTCGCTTCAATCAGTCCTAAACTGGCGAATTCTACCCCTCAAACGGGTTCTATTGATGCTGCATGGATTGTACGTCACGAGCAGACGCGCAAACAACCGAAGGTTTTGCAAGAGTGGGTATCGTCCTACGACTTTCAGCTTAAGTTTGTGCTTTCGAGTCACTTAGAGATTCAGGAGATTGAGGAAATAGTTGAAACCATCGGGGTACCCATCCCCAGGTGGAAAGTGCAACTAATGCCGGAAGGCATTGATCCCGCAAAACTTGAGAGGACTCGGTCTGATTTAGTCGATATCTGCCGTACCAAAGGGTATCGTTTAACTGATCGACTCCACATCCATCTTTTTGGGAGTACCCGAGGAACCTAAATATGTCTTACAGAATTTGTAAAATTATCGAAATCGAGAATGGTCACATGCTCACTCATCACCCAGACAAGTGCCGATTCCCCCATGGGCATAGCCGAAAAGTAGAGATGGTTTTAGAGGCGGATGACGTCGATGCCCACGGCATGGTTTGCGATTTTAAGATAGTCCGGGATGCTGTTGGTGAATACCTCGACACCTTCGACCACGCACTCTGTGTAAACACTCAGGATCCGATGTTTGAGACACTGAAAAAAACCTACGGAGACCGGGTGATTGCCTTTCCAGATACAGAACCCACGACCGAAGTTCTTGCAAAAACCTTCTTTGATCACATTGAGCAACATCTCACTGCTTACGCAAAGCGCAAAGATACCCGATATCATCTTCGTTCCACGGTGCGTTTGGTTCGCCTTCGTGTCTGGGAGACGAGCTCTTCTTGGGCAGAATACGAAAAATGAAAGACGTTCAGTCTACGGAAGACGACAGAGGCATAGCCATTGATCAGGTTGGGGTCTGCGACCTCATGTACCCCATCACTGTCCTCGATCGGGAAAATCAGAAACAGCAGTGCGCCGCAACACTTTCTCTTTCAGTTAGTTTGCCTCATCACTTCAAAGGGACCCATATGAGCCGCTTCCTAGAGGTACTAGCCCAGCATCAGGGTGAGTTCACGATGAGGACCGTGCCCGCTATCCTGCACGATCTCAAGAAGCGGTTGGATGCCAAGTCAGCTCATATTGAGGTGTCGTTTCCTTACTTTCTCCAAAGGAAGGCCCCAGTCTCTGGACTCAGCGCACCCATGAATTACCAATGCACCTTTGTAGGTGACTCCAATGGGGAGTCGGACGACTTTCTAATGCGTGTCTGCGTGCCAATTGGGACTCTTTGCCCCTGCTCCAAAGAAATCAGCGACTATGGGGCGCATAATCAACGGGGTTACCTCACGATTTCTCTCCGCACCCGTAAGCGTGATGATGGCACCTGGGACTTTCTTTGGATTGAGGAGATTGTCGATATCGCAGAGAGGTCAGGCTCTGTCCCCATCTATCCCCTACTCAAACGTGCTGATGAACGTCATGTTACCATGCAGGCATACGACAACCCTGTTTTTGTGGAAGATGTCGTCCGGAATGCTGCCACCCAATTGAAGACTGACCTGCGCATAAACTGGTTCGAGGTCCGTGCTGTCAATCACGAGAGTATTCATAATCATTCCGCTTTTGCGGTAGTTAAGTCGTAATTTTCATGATTTTCAAAAAAAGGACAAAGGGAAAGAAGATGGAGGACTACGAGGTTATAGCCTTCATCGTCGATTATTACCCACACAAGGTTAGTAGTGTTTCCAAGCTCATTAAGATGTTGCGCAAGGAAGTCGGTCGTTCCTGCTCGGAGGAGCGCTTTAAAAATCTTTTTCAGAAATTCCTTAGAGAGTATGCGCCGCAGATTTTAATTAACAAATGAGGATCCTGATAATCACCTCATGCACGGGCGAGAAGGTCGTTGGGTCTGACCGGCAGTTGACTGCTGAAGATTTTAAAATGGGAAAGACCCATGTAACTAATAGAGAGAAGAAGTTGAAAGATCTGCTCCGTTCTGCCAGGGAGATGTATTCAGGTGAGCAACACGTACGACTCATGCGTGGGGTTGAGGAGAGCCGAAAGTCTGGGAAGAATCAGATTGATCTCCATGTGCTTTCCGCTGGGTATGGGTTGATCCCTGAGGATCGGATGGTTGCTCCTTACGAGATCACCTTTGCTACGATGAAGACGAAGGAGCTTCGGGAGTGGGCCGACACCCTTCATGTGGCTGAGGATTTCAGAAAGGTCGTTTCGGCCCCATATGATTTCGCGATGATCCTACTGGGGGACAATTACCTGACTGCCTGCGCACTCGATGCGAAGCTCAAGTTCGGTGGACCGACCTTCCTTCTCTGCGGGACGGGGATGGCGAAGAAGCTACCGCAGTTGGCGAATGTACGGGTGGTGCCTATCTCGAACCCCGAGGCAAAGCGATTCTCCTGCGGTCTAATCGGTCTCAAGGGAGAGTTGGCTTCCCGGGTACTCGGTGGGATCGCTGAACTATCACTAGTTATGAACATCCTCGACCCCAAGTTCGATGTGCTGAATTGGTTGGATGGTATTGAGGGGGCGAAAAAATCCATCAAAACTGCCCCGAAGGATCAAAAGCCAAGGGAGAATGTAATTGATGGAGTCATCTCATCCCGAACAGCAGTTCCAAATCCCAAGGTAGATTTCGTCATTCAGATCCCTCAGTCCTGGTGGGATAAGCCGCACAGAAAGCAACTCAGGTACTTCATCCCTGAGTGGGATGACTATGTGGATCCCGAATACGATTTCCCTACAGATACGCACTGGGGAGGAGGTGCGGGTGACTGGTCAAACGAGACCTACGCTCACCAGATGTATCCAGAGCCGAACTACGATGGAATTCTGATGTCTCGTGCCGTAGCTGAGAAGAGCAAAAAGAAGGATGCCCGGATCAATCAGATGGGTGTCCATCGCTATATTCGTGTACCAGAGGCGTTTCCAGTCATGGGGGATTGCGGCGCATTCGACTACATCACGCAGGAGACTCCACCCTACTCGACAGCCGACGTTCTTGATTACTACACTAGACTGGGATTCGATTATGGGGTCAGTGTTGACCACTTGATCGTTCCTGCATTTGAGAATGCCAGAAAGTTCCGATATGACCTCACGATCAGTAACGCCGCTGACTTCCTAAAAGAGCACCGCAAGGCGGGACTCAAGTGGGAGCCGATCGGTGCAGTGCAGGGCTGGGATCCGGCCAGTTATGCAAGGGCCGCCGCCCAGTATGTGAAGATGGGCTACAAGTACATTGGTCTTGGGGGACTTGTCAGAAGTACCACCCGAGAGATTCTGTCGATCCTACGAGACGTGCATCAGGTTGTCCCAAAGGGGATCAACGTTCATCTTTTTGGGATCGCCCGTCCGGAGGCGCTCAAACAATTCAGTTCCCTTGGTGTGACCTCGGTTGATAGTGCCTCTTATTTGAGAAGAGCATGGTTGGTAGCTAGGGATAACTACTTCACCCTAGATGGTGAAAGTTACTCTTCGTTAAGGATACCGGAGGTTGGGAAAAGCTTCCGGGCAAAGCGCGTTCTGACCGGAGGGAAAACGTCGGAGAAAGCACTGCTCGATCTTGAATCAAAGTGCCTCGGTGCAGTTCGCGAATTTAACCAAGGGCAAGGAGACATCCCCCGGACTGTAAACCTCTTGCTCAAGTATCACGGTCTCATCAGTGAGGGGGGGCCTGATATGAGGGTGGAGTACGAGAGGACCCTTGAGGCAATGCCTTGGAAGAACTGCCCCTGCGATATTTGTAAACAGTGGGGGGTTGAAGTCTTGATCTTTAGGGGGAACAACAGGAACCGTCGTAGGGGATTTCACAATACCTACTCATTTTACCGGCTCATGCAGGATGCTCTAATGTCCAACGCACCATCTGCCGCAGGTGGAAAGCAGCCAGATCTCTTCGATCCAGTACTATCTACGTGATTTATGGATTTTGATTTCCTAGACCAAACCCTGCTCAATGCTTCCAAGGAGGCAATCCAGCGGTTCAAGGATGCCATCGAGGGATCAAAACCCAGCGATAAGGAGTTGGAGGCTTTGGGTGCAAAAATTCGGCCTTACGATCACGCCCGAACCTTGCCCGCGGACTTCAGGATTTCTGCTGTGGATGGGTCCGGTGAATACCCAGTCCTCCAGCAGGATGACATCTTTGTCCACTTTGCCACGGCTGCCGGTGTCACCTACGAGACCCATACCAACCGACAGAGTAAGATTGCCGCGATCGACGGTTCATCACCTTTGCTCAAGCAGTTTATTCTTTTGCGAGATGAAAAGAAGACATTGTCAGAAGGGTACCGGGAGTTTGTAGAGCATGGGATCGGTTTAAAGCTGAAAGACTTGGTCGATGGGTCGGACTACTGCCAAGCCTACTCATCTCAGGGGAAAAAGACCCTCTCCCCAAGCCAGGTTACTTGGTCCGGCATGGGTTTTTCGCAGGCATCCCAGATCGCTTCTCACGCTTACCTGTTGCGTTCCACAGCAGAACTCGGGATGGCTATTCGGCTTTTGGAGAAACAACCACGCTATCTCCTGCTCGACACTTCATTGGTCTATTTCCTCTTAGGCGATTCGATCTTCCTACCCGAGATTTTCAAGCGCTACTTGGTCAATCAGGCCACTGCTCAGGGGACAGCGGTCGTGGCACTCTGCAAGTCTCACAACATTCCCAATGGAGATCTGATTGGACGCATTGCCAAGGAGGAGCATGGGTTCAAAGACCACTGGTATCTCCGCCTCCCTTCCAGCGCCCTTGGAGAGCCGACCCCGAACTTTTTGAAGGATAAGGAGATTCCTCCCAAGCTTTGTGTTTCTTACCTCTTTAAGTTTGAGGCGACATCCTTCCCGATGCGTATCGATCTGGACGTTGTATGGTGGTCCCAGAATCTCGCAGATGATCCAATTAAAGAGGCTAGATTCTTTGGAGACTTGGATTTTACCTGTCATGAAGTGCGGAGCTATGGTTACCCGTATCCAATGCACGCCGCGCACCGCAGGGCAAGCCTGACCAGTCAGGAACGGAAAGCGGTGAAAGACATCCTTCTCAAACAAGCTCAACATGAGGGACTCGCACGAGGGTCCGTTGTGCAGGATCCTGAGGCAGTACACATGGGAGGAATCTGATTATGACCTACAACGATATTGTTCAAAACTTAGAGAAGGATGAGTTTTTTGGAGTTCTGGCTCACGCCTCCACCACGGAGATCGTTATCTATGCTAAGAACCAAGACACATCGATCGGTGATCTCTACCTGATCCCTTCGGATCGAGGTGGTGAAAGGGTTTACCTCTTCAGAATGTCCGTCTATGCCAATGCCCTCCGACGCGAAGAGGACATGGAGTTCATGGCTAAGAATGAGTTGGCTTGGGTGGATGCCTACTACGCAGAGGACTTGGACAAGGACAAGTTACTCAAGCTCTCCGGAGTGCTGCTCGGATATGCTGAGCTCGAAGACGACAAGTGGAAGTTTCGGACACCACGCAAGCTCCCTGCCCACCTTTCTAAGGTCTACAAGGTAGGCTTTGGGGGCGACCAGGCCATCCTGAGACAGCAGAAGTGCCTTGCCGCCATTCTTGAAGAACAGTTGGGAGAAGGGGTTTACGTCGGAGATCTTTTGGCTGGGGAAAGGGCCCTCACCGGGGTTCGTGTTAATATCCCTGGGGAATACTTCGCTCATCACCTAGGGGTTTTCGGGCGTACCGGTACCGGCAAGAGCAACAACTTGATGGTCCTGATCGATTCCATCTACGCAAACAACCTTCGCCTAATCAACACGCCACGGACTGACTGGTTCCCTAAAGACCGCATGGTTTCACTCTTTGCAGTCGATCCCCACGATGAGTTTGCAAAATGGAAGCCAGGTACCTCGGGAGGCATTACTAAGATCCTGAAGCGGATGAATCCCCGCGATGCGGGTCTACTCGCAGACCCATTTTTCTACATATCGTGTAGGGAAGAGGGCACCATCCAGGCAGATCCTGAAATTGGAACTAGGGGGAGGAAAATAATCCTGCACCGTAAGGACCTTACACCTGACGACATCATCTCTATCATGGAGTTTACTGATCTGATGTCAGCTGCGGCGGAGCTCATTGGAGAGATGCATGGCGAGGAATGGATCTCTGCGGTGCTGAACGGGGATGTCGAGCAGGATGAAAATGTAATAAGTAAAATGTCATTGGCCGGCATTAATAGGCGACTTGGATTCCTTGCCGGCAACCGTTCGGCACTCGTCCCTAACTCGTCAACCTATAATTCACTCCTTGCGGACATCGTTATCGCGCTTGAGTCGGGGAGGCTCATCGACGTTGATACCTCACTTATGACCGAGGTGGAACAGTTCCTCCTGACAACAGTCGTTGCCCGGACAATCTTTGCACTTAGGAAGGCCCTGAAGAGCGCCTGTAACTGGGATGGATTCATCGGCACTGCAAAGCAGCCCGGTGAGATGGATCGCCATATACCATTTCAGATATCCTTAAAAGCAGCTCTTCGGGAGCGTTTGACAGCAGAGAACTCGCCCTACAGGGAAGCTGGCGGGACTCTCCGAAATATTAATCAACTCCCTGCAATTAATATCATCATCGAAGAAGCCCCCTCAATTCTCAATCCTGCACGACTTAAATTCGGATCAGTCTTCCGTGACATCTCGCGGCAGGGCAGGAAATTCGGCATAGGACTGACTGTTGTATCCCAGCAGGTCACCGAAATTGACACAGGTATCCTTAGCCAAGTGAATACCGAGATCACCATGGCCCTTGGCAATGACGAGGAGCGCCAGGCGGCCGTTCATACTGCGAGTGCTGACATCTTCTCCTTCAAGAGAGAGTTGCAGGTTATGGGTACCGGACAGGCTATTCTTTCCGCGAGTTACAAGAACGTACCTCTTCCGGTGCAGGTGCCAGAATTCAAATAAACATGTCTGAAGAACTACAACTTTCACTTGATAAGTTCGGCAGTATTGGCGGGGATTATTTTGAGCATCTCGTGGCTGTTGCTCTCGATGAACTGGGTTATGTAGAAGGCGAAACGTACATTGCTTCATGGGCGAATAAATGCGTGCCCGGAACATGGATCGAAGCAGATTTCATCATCAGCAGAAAATCTGATGCATCGCATGATCCTCTTAACAATGGGCGGATCGTTCTAGCAATTGGACACGCGACATCCGAAAATAGTGCAGGCATGAAGTTTCACCGGGATGTGGAGCAACTCCTTGAGGTAAAAGCACTCTCCAATGGAGGGGACTACCGGGTGATGGATATCCTCTTTTGCTGTCCCAGAGAAACCATGGGAGGATGGAGCAAGGAATTGGTGGCGATCAATGAGGCTATTTTTGACAATAGCTTGATTGTCTGGAAACACGATTGGGGTTACCGCCTGCTTCAGCAAATCCAACTCCACGGTGAGAAAATGACCCAAGGGGACAACAAGGCCAAAAAAAGAAAACTTGCGGCACTTTTGGAAAAACATCCTGCATTCCGACGACAATTTAATGCTTTCAGAGATCATTTTCAGACAATGCTCTCGGACGCCCAGAGCCATTCTAAGATTCACGATATCTTCAAAGAGGAGCGAAAGCAGCTACCAAAGAGACTCGCCATGCCTCTTCTTATAACTGAGGCAGAAAAGACTGAATTCAAACGCGGTCTCTTACAGGTTCTTGCCTTAAATCCATGGGAGGTTGAGATACTCCACAGGAATCACCAAGAGAACCGAGAGGGCAAATTATATCCTTTAGAAAAGCTAGCTTTAGAAGGGGGCATGACGCTAAGAGATTTTAATAATTGGTGGAAGAGGCTTGAATTGTTGAGTTTTAAAATTGGGAAATGTTCAATCGACTTCGTTGGTGACGAGATGTTAGATCCTGATTCAAAGGAGTGGCGTTTCTTCGCTGCAGGAAAAGAACTGGGATACATATTTAATAGATTTAACAGTCAGACCCTTAAGGCAGTTGTTGCGGCTGTTCCTAAAATTGCTCCTAACCTCGTGCCATACACAATTGATCTGCAGGATCTAAGCCGTGCAGATGCAATTTGTGAATTACTATTATCAACGACCACTGCAAAGTTTCCAAAACTCTGTAATGACTGCTTCGATAATGATCCATGGAAAGGTCTTTCAATGCCGCGTCTATTGCCTCTGGAAATAGCGAAATCTGCCATCAGGACTGAAATTGCCAAGTATAGTTATGATCAAATCGCTACTGATTCCAAAAATAATGATTTAATTAGAAATCCATTCACGATCAAGTTTCTGGCAGGTAAGCAGGGTCGTTTCTGTACACAGCAGGTATCTGATGCACTTAAAGGCATCTCCAAGCGACTAAAAGGTCTGAGTAAAGAACGCCTAACAACTGAACGTGGTAGTGTTATTGAACGACATATCTATGACCGACTTGATGGAATGGTAAAGCAACCTAAAGGCAGTGTTTTGGACGCTTTAATGGATGCTGAGATCAGGGGCTTTGCTAAACAAATTAGAGCCACGGTGAGCTCCGCTTCAACTCAAGGAATTCCAAGTGCTTTTAATTCTTTAATCTCTGCTAGCGCAGCTGGTGTCAATGTAGAGATTCCCTATGTGTTGACCCTTTCAGATAATAAAAAAATCTATATTCATCGGGTAAATGCTAATGATGGTCATGCTGCTGATAAACGAAAAGAATTCTCATCAAAAATCAGATCCATAAGATATCAGCCAGCAAAGTCAGGTTTTACTCAATGTACTGATATATTCTCGACTATTCTTGTAATCGACGGGCAATGGATTCCTGAATCCAATGAGGATCCGCTTTCGCACATTCGCATGCTCACTGTGGCAGGCTGGGATTATGTTGTTTATCCTGACCAACTGACTCAGGCATTTTGCAAGATTGAGAATCTCCTTAACCCAAAAGTAAAAAAGCTTGCCAATGGCTAAGGCCCGAAAGGAACACAAGAAAACCTCGAAATCCAAAAACTCAAAACCCAGAAGGACAGATATGTCCTCTGGGTTTTTTTCTGTCCGCAAGCATATTGGTCTAAATATCAGAGGCCTCAGAGAGGCTAGAAGTTGGTTCCAAAGTGATCTTGCCAAGGCCGCCGGGTTACCCGTTCGCACCATCGGGCGAATAGAGAGAGGTGAAGTTGATGTGCGCCTTTCCACTCTTCGCCGAGTTGCCAAGTCCCTTGGAATTAATCTCAAGAAACTCCTCCCATGACGATTTCGCAGCTTCTCAACTTGCTCTTTCCGGCGGGCTCCCCTAAGTCGCCGACACCGAATCAGGAGCAGATCATTCGTCACGCGGGTGGACCAGGTTGGGTTCTTGCAGGTCCGGGGTCTGGAAAAACAGAGGTCCTCACTGTTACAGTACTGCGACTTCTCTATGTGGATGGTGACCCGATTCAGCCCGAGCGGGTCCCTCCAGAGTCCATCTTTGTCACTACATTTACAGAGAAAGCTGCAAAGAATCTCGAAGACAGAATTCTTAATTACAGGGCTCGGTTGATAGCAGTTGATCCATCACTGGCATCTGTGGATGTCTCAAAGCTCCGGATCGGCACACTCCACGGCCTTGCAAACGACTTGCTTCAGGAGTTCAGAGCGCCGAACTACCAAAACGTCCGCCTAATGGATGAGTTCGAGCAGGCACTGTTTGTTCGGGAACATATCAGTCTGGTTAAGCAACCCAATACTGCGACTGAGATGACGTTCTGGCAGTCATTTCCGTGGATGTTCACCCCACAGCAATGGCAAGTAACGCGTGCTTTTCCACCAAGCCGGTGGAATGCGACACGAGCTCTGGTCTCGTTGATGTCCCGTCTGGTCGAAGACCGTGTCGATGTAGCTAAAATTAAGGCGCAGGGAGGACAACTCCTCCGTCTTGGCAATCTCTATGAGGAGTACCTTAACCTTCTCCAGACGAATTTCCGATGTGACTTCTCTCAACTACAAGCACGCTTCCTTGAGTTTCTGACTACGCCGTTGGGGCAGTCCTTCCGAGACGGAGATGGAACTCCTGCCAATCCTGGCATCAAGTGGGTCTTGGTTGACGAGTATCAGGATACGAATCCTATGCAGGAAGCCATCTACTTTGAACTGGCGAAGAGTATCCCACACAACCTTCTTGTGGTGGGAGATGATGATCAGGCTATGTACCGCTTCCGTGGGGGATCAGTGGAATGCATGGTCACCTTCGATCAAGCCTGTAACGCATATCTTGGTGTTAGTCCGACTTCAGTATTGCGCTACAATCTCGTCGATAACTTCAGATCTCACACCGAGATCGTCGATCTTTTCAACGACTACATGACCGCCTTCCCGCTCATGGGAACTCCGGGGGCACGGTCTCCTAAGCCACCCATCATCGCAAAGAAGATCATACTACAGAGCTATCCTGCCGTAGGCAGACTAGAGGGAGCCTCAAAGGAGGATCTTGCAGATAGGTTCGCCGACACTATCGCCGATCTGATCCAGACCAGAAAGGTCAACGACCCAAACGAGTGCTGCCTCCTGCTCAAGAGCACTAAGGAGTCCCCCAATAACGCCGGTCCCTATGTTCAGGCTCTACGGGACAAGGGGCTTGATGTTTACAATCCAAGAAATAAGACCTTTCTGGAACAAGAGGAAGTACAGGGTCTGCTTGGAGCTATTCTGGCCATTCTAGATCCCCATCGACGTTATGCACTTGATCCTGCAAACAGGGCATCGATTCCAAGTGTCGAGGCTGAATTCAGCGCCTCTTGTGCAGGGTTAATTACATCTCATCAGGAATTGCGAGATTACATTCACAACGCAAGGGCCGCCATTCTGTCGAAGCCGGGTCAGCCGTTTGACTGCAATCTTCAGGAACTTGCCTTCTACATCATGAGCCGCCAACCATTTTCTGGATGGCAGTCCAACCCTGAGCGGAGAGTTCGTCTGGCACGACTTACCAAATTGCTTGAGGCCTACAGCTCACTTCCTGTATTGGATCCAGCTACTGGAAGAGCCCGACCTGGGGTGACACGAGGCTTCCTAAGAGGTTCCACTCACTTTCCAGGAGAAGTCTATGGAGGGTGGCTGGGATCATTCTACCATCTCTTCCTAACTTATGTGGCCGATGTGGGCATGAACGATGAGGAGGACGACGAGGTGATTTGCCCTTCAGGAATGGTGCCTATCATGACCATGCACCAGTCTAAGGGGCTCGAGTTCCCCTTTGTTTTTGTCGGTCACATGAATGCCACGGTAAAAGTTGGTGCAAGCCACCATCTCGAGACCCTCTTTTCCCAATATCCATTCAACCCTGCAAGAATCTTCTCGCATCGTCCAGAGGCGGAACGGGCCGAGATGGATCTGATCCGACAGTACTATGTTGCTTACTCCAGAGCCGAGTACGCCCTTATCTTCCTTGGCCTGAGGACTCACTTCAACAGGGCAGCCATCCCATGCGGTCCCACCGCAGCATGGCTTAAACACCAGACACCATCTCTATGAGTGCTGCAACTTTGTTCCCTACTGGGCTGATAACTCCGCACACGAGCACTCCAATACGCCCCAGGTTCAGCCTGACCTCCGACATCGTCTCTTTTCGAAAATGCCAAAGGCAGTACGGTTACTTCGGCCAGGATGGATTTGTGCCCGCTCAGGCAGTCCAGATCTACTTCGGGCAGATCGTGCATCAGGTGCTCGATCGGTGTCACCGCCACTTCAGTGGGCGGTTCAAATACCCCGCAGGAACATTTCCCACTGATACGGATATCGATAACTACTTTGACGAGGTCGATCAGGCGATGCGTGCTCACGGCGTAAGGCCAACATCTCCTATCGTTGCTGATCAAGCGAAGCAGGTTCTGAAGACATTCAACACCATAGAAGGTCCTGTGCTCTATCCGAAGGTGGTGGATACCGAGTACCGGTTGGAATCCGAGCAATCGAATTACATCCTGCGCGGAGTGGTCGATGTGCTCGCCGCAGAATCAAGTGGCGACACTGAGATCTGGGACTACAAGGGCACGGAGATGCCACCGCTCTCGTCGATATCGCTACGGGATTACGAGTGGCAGATGAGTGTCTACGCGCATCTCTACAAGGCGAAGGCCGGGCACTACCCCAAGCGAGCTGTACTCTATTTTCTCAATGAGCTCAAGGGGAGGAAGGGAGTGCCTCCAATCACTGTGCGCCCAATTCCCGCCGTGCATATCGTGGATTTCTTTCGTGCAGGTATCGAACCGTGTGGAACACCTACCCTTGTAAAGCAGGGCCTAAACGCATTCGACCTTACCGCACAAGCCATCGTTGCGTGCAAAGCATCCCGTACGTGGATCGCACCTACTGGATCTGCTGTGCCAGATGACAAAACCTGTGATATCTGCGATATCAGGTGGAATTGTTCAGCACATGCTCCCGGAAAATATCCCGTTAGGCTGCCGATCTGATTTTTAAGAAGGAAGTTGTGGTTGTCAGGTTGTGTAGTGCTAACGCCATCGTGTTCAACTCACCTTCAAGCTGAAGGTATTCAGAGCCAAAGGTATTGCAGACGCGACAGGGGCAGCAATCGGACGGATTCTCGATTTCAGATAGTGCAGTGTAGTTCCCAGACTCCGGCAGCAGATATCTCTTACTTACTGCAGAACGAACAAAAGAAGAACTGTCCACTGAATCAACGCCGTGGTCAAAGAGGGCCTTGATAAGTTTCGGAGTTCCGATCCCAAAGACATGAAGTGGCTTATTGGAATCAATACGACGAATTCCCGAGATAATTTCAAAAATAGACCTGGGCTGTTGAACTCTTGGAACCATACCTCCCAGAGCAAACCCCTTAAAAGGGTGGGTCGCCAGGGCGTCTGTGATTCTTTCTGCTGAATTGCCATCCCATGCCTGGATGCTTGCGTAGAGATTCATATTCCCCTCCAGGTGCTCGATCGCCCAGAGTGCATTGTGCAGGGTTAATTGCTGCCGTCGACGTGCTTCCTCCTCTGTCGTATCAGGAAGAATGATGAAATCCACCGTGGCACCGAACTGAGCATGCTGGGACTGGAATGAGAGCACCTCTGCAGGATCTAATAGCGTATCCTCCGAGGTACGGATGCAGTAGCGATCTTGGATCATCTCGACACTCGATCCCTGAAACAGGCTCGCAAATCCTCCCGAGTCGATGAAGGTCAATGGGGCTGACGGACCCTTCATCTTCTGGGCGTAGTAATGACTCACCATGATGGCCGAACAGAATCGGCGGAGATACGGACGCAGGATTTCATCAACGGGAAACTTGCCTCCAAAGGTTGTGACGGGGAGGAACGGCGGCAGCCTGAGCTCCTCGCAAGGATAAATAACTGGTGCAGGTTGATTCATCTTCTTGCTCCGACAGAAGCTTTCTGAAGGAATCTTGCTCCGGAGTAATCGACAGTTCGTCCGGCGTACTTGTCATAGAGACCTCCGACTCCCATCCAGATTTCTCCAAGAGAGTACCTGAGTGGTCGTGAGGAGACTCCTCCTTTCCCCAGTTCACGCAGAAGGGGCATAAGGTCTTCGTCATCCAGAAGTTCAAGGCGGGCACGAAGGACGTGTTTGCAATGGGTATTTCCCTTCGCAAAATCTGCGCAGTCACAAGCGTAACTCCGGTTTCCCAATGTGTCCGTGCAGACGGATATACGGTGAGGCTCTGCTCCTCCACTCACCCGAACTACGTCCTCGGACCGGTGGTCGACGTTCAGTTCCAGTGCCCTGCGGAGACGGTATGGGTCTATATCGGAAGGCCACTTTGATAGGAGTGAGGGTTGAGAGGGTGGGAGAGTGGAAATAGATTCAACGGCAAAGGGATCGTCTGCGTATTGGTTAGAGGCAACTTTCCGCGCTGATTCTAATAAGATGGCAATTGGGGCCTCTTTCATCCTCAGGATCTTACCGAGAGCGGTTGGATTAGTATCGATGAACTGCTGGAGAGTGCGGACACCGGCAGTAAATAACGCATGTGCTCGCTTACTTCCAACTCCCGGGATCTGAACTAGTCCAATTGACTCGCGAGGCACCCCGTACTCGACCATCACTGCAAGGTCTTCACAGATTCTCTGGTGATTAGATTTTGGCTTCTCGGAGGGGTCTTCAGGTTCCTCATAGTCAGGATCTGCCTCGCATTGCCTCGACCAGAGGTATGCAAACACACGTCCTGCTACCGAGAGCACCCAGCAGAGGTTCTGCCGTAGGAGGATTAAGTCGTAAGGGTAGGCATCAGAATCTTCAGCTAAGGATTCAAGAGTCTCACCAGAGATGTGTCGGTGCAGCAGAACAGCTGACTTGATAGCGCTGAGAAGTGATCGGTGATTACTGGTGCCTAGAAGCTTCTCAAAGTGCACCATAGTTCCATCTAGCAACTCTGAGGGGACGGAGAGCAAAATATCGGCAATCTGGTCGATCTCCTCGAAGTTAAAGCCAAGTTTGGGAGTGCACTCCGAAGCGAGGCACGCGACAAGGAGGAGATCAAATTCAGTTGGTGCAGGCTGCCCCTCAAAAAATCTCACAAGTAAGGCAATCGTCGCCGGTTCAACAACCATCTGGCATGCAATCCGTCCTAAGGCGGTCTCTGAAAGATAAAACTCGGTTTTGTTGTCACGCCGCATGAGTCCCGCCTCGATCAATCCTACAACAAGATCACAAAACGGAGAGGCCCCTCCTTGATGATGCCAAAGTGACCGCTTTCCAAAATTTGTAACAAGGTGCTTCTCCGAGATGGAAAGTCGCCCGGTAACCTCGATGAGGAGTTCAAAAGATCGTCGCTTCTTCTGAAATAGTCCTGAACTGATGGGTTCGGGTATTCGTGAGAGGTAATCGGGGTCTGATCCGGCCCACTTGGGAAGCAGGAGAACCGATTCACCGTATGGGTCAAACCCTGCTCGACCTGCACGGCCTGCCGCCTGCAAATACCGTGCTACTGGCAGTGGACCGAATGTCTCTCCATCAAAGCCGTAGGAGTCGAAGATGATTACTTTGCGGGCAGGAAAATTGACTCCCATCTCCAAGCTGGAGGTCGTGACGAGGACATCAATCTCACCACGGTGAAGCATGACCTGAGAGGCCTGACGTTTTTCTGGTGCAAGTCCAGCATGAGTGAATGCACATCTGAAGTTTGTACCCTGGAGTGTCTTTGCGAGTTGTTCACTACGACGGCGAGAATTGGTAAAGACCAGAGCTCTCCCTCCACCTTCCACGGTTTTGGTCAGTTCATTTATCAAGATGGGAACCTTGTCGGATACCCTGGAAAAACGCTCGATTCGATGTTCCACAGAAATAGGTCGCCACTCAGATGTGAAAAGACGAGCGCCCAGCCAATCGGAGATTTCGTTCGCATTCGAGAGAGTTCCAGAGAGGCCGATGATACGGATGAAAGGGTTGATACGGCGGAGACGGTTTAGCAGGCACTCCAGTCCGGCTCCCCTACTGGAATCTCCAAGTAGGTGAACCTCATCCACTACAAGGGTTCCTACGTGGCCGATCCAGGAAAGATGGGACTTCCAGTTGTTCAGGTAGGAGGAAAGTTTCTCGGGGGTAAGTAGCAGGATGTCGTGGTCGCCCAGCTTCCCCGATTTTTTCTGACCAAACCGATCTCCAGTGAAGAGTCCAATGGAGAGATTGGGGAAACGTTCAGACCAATCAGTGAATCGTTCCTCCACAATGGCCTTGAGTGGGGCCAAGTAGACCCCAGTCAAACCATCTTTGATTGCTGATAAAAGCCCCCACTCGCCAATCCGGGTTTTCCCTGACCCCGTAGGGGCACAGATCAACCAGTGGTCCGCGGAATCGAAAAAGCCGGCTTTCAGGAGTTCGGCTTGGGGTGGAAATAAGTTGGGATCATCAGCATCCGGAGTGGTGATGATTTTTCTTGAGTTACACATGCATGTGTAATATTGCAGTAGAGATTCCACATGGCAAGAAAGAGCAAATCCGACCTCTTATACACCGAAACGAGGCTTCCCCAGCAGGTTTTGGGGTGGCGCCGCAACATTGGATGGACTCAAGGAGAATTAGAAAGGAGGGCGGGGCTGGCCCACAATGCCATCAGTCGTATCGAGCAGGGCGAGGTTTCCCCAAAGCTCGAGACTGTAGAGAAAATAGCCGTTGCCCTCTCTATTTCCGTCGAACAATTGCAATTCCGCAGACCAGTTGAACGACTGAATGAGAATACTCCGGTTTATGATGATCGATCGATAGATGCGGAAATCTCGATACTGCCAAAGCACGCCCAGTCTAAAGCCAAAAGGCTGATTCTCGAACTACTCGGTTTGCTTAAAGAAAAATGATGCCGCCAAAAACCAACATCTTTTATGAGGATGAGATAGGGAGCGAGAAGCGCCAGGGGTCCACCCGCCTCAGTGCTCGCGCTGAATTACCAGAATCCCTGCGCAAGGCCCTCATCGCATACTACGGGAAGGATATATTGCTCTCTCCTCCCCAGGAGGCGGCTCTTAATGGTGGTATTGCTGGGCGCACTGGACTCGATTATCTAATCAGTGCACCCACCAATAGTGGAAAAACCCTCATCTCCCTCTTCCGGATATTCACGAGTACCTTGGCCGGGGAGAAACGATGCGTATATGTGGCCCCACTCAAGGCATTGGCGGAAGAGAAGGCCGTTGAGTTTCGAGTTATCGCTGAGAACCTCCACCGAAGCGGGGAACGGAGGATAAAGGTTTCGGTCACCACGGGTGACTACCAGCTAAGCAGAGAATTCTTGGGGTCCCCTCCTCCCGATTCTGGAGAAATAGTAATCTGCACCCCAGAACGCCTCGAAGTCATGCTACGCAATCCAGAAAACCACGAATGGGCTCGGGCAGTGGACACTTTTGTGTTTGACGAGTTTCACTTACTGGGAGACTCGACGCGAGGCGCGGGTATGGATGTTCTTCTGACACGCCTTCTTTTGCTAAGCGATTGGCCTTCAATGATCTTCCTTTCAGCAACCATAGGAAACCCTGATAAAATCATCCAGTGGCTCTCCCACACCAAGAGAAAGGTGACCTATATTCATTCGGACTACCGTTATCCAAAACTGATCCGTCGGGTTGCCCTAAGCACCAATCCCGAGGATGAACTCGAGGCCTTCATGAGAGAGATAGTTACGGAGGAATCGCGGTCCGCTCTGGTATTTGTTTCTAGCAGGAAAGACGCCAACACGCTGGCTGCTAAATGGAGAACATTATACCCAGACCGTCATTTCGCAGCATTCCATGCAGGGCTGGGGGGTAGAGAACGAAATGAATTAATGACACGGATTCGTGAAGGGGCAATCAAGGGTGTCGCGGCAACTACCTCACTGAAGATGGGTGTTAATTTTCCGGTCACGGATGTCATTATTAGGGATCCCGTTCTTAAAGGGAAAAAGGGTACTTACCCACTCTCATCCTCGGATGTATCTCAAATGATGGGTCGTGCCGGACGTGGAGAAATCCCTGGACGAGGAGTCTTGATCTCCAACCAAGAGGAGGATGCCTTTGCGAGAAGGGAACAGCTTTCGACGGGTTACATCGAGGATTTACGCCCCCGTCTCATGACGAAAAGAAAAAGCTACTCGGGCGAGAAAGTCGGAGAAGGTGCTGCGATCCGGCCAATCAACGGAATTGTTCTCACCCAGATTATTGGTGGTGCAAAAGTCAGAACGGATGAAATTACAGGGTTTTTGAAACATACCTATGCGGCAATCTTTGGGGGGCTTGATGCCGCAGAAGTTCGATCAAGTCTGGACTTCCTAACTCGGAATCATTTGATCGAGCCTGTCGAGGGTATGGACGGGTCTTTTCAGGTTCGTCCGCTGGGCAGAACCATTGCCTACAGTGGTATTTCGCCCGAGTCTGGTTGCATTTTTGCGGGAATGATCAGGGCACTGATCAAGTTGCAGAAGAATGGACAGCGGGAAGCTCAACGAGGTGAAGATCTCATCTCCCGTCTGACGCCTCTGGATTACCTCTTTTTGGCGCTCAGTGCCCACGAGTGCCGGGACTACTGGATCAAATCGAGTGATAAGACTGCCATCGAGGAGGTTCAGACTTATATCGAGGGTCTTCCCGTCGATGAAAAGCCCCTATTCAACCGTTGGCGGAGGGAGGATGATAAGGAAAATCCAACCCGTCGACTTCTTTCAACTCTCCGAATCGAAACCGACATGGATGTAGAGGGTAATGCCTCAAATATTTTTGCCCGGATGATGGCTACGGCAATACTTCTCTACATTCACGCGAAGGGAGAATCGTTGAAGTCACTTGCCCTACGTTACAGTCATGCCAAACGACAACTACATGAAGGGGATCTGGAATCGGGATTAAAATTTTCTGCTATTTGGATGCTCAGTTGTATTTCTCAGATTTGCGATCCTGAAAAAGCTTATGGAATGAAGCGTGTGCAGTTACGGATTTTGGAACTGATCGAAGACGTTAGTCTTGGATCCGAAATGGGGAAGTTGTGTGTCATCTCAGGAATTGCTTCAAGATCTGTTCAAAAGCTTGTCGAGCGGGGCGTAACTAACCTCGAGAGTCTTAGAGTTCTTCTTGCGAACAACACAAATGATTTGGGGTTGACTGAAGCACAGAGAATTTCCATAGCCCAATGGTTGCGATCAAGAGCCCGGTAACTAGTGCTGCCCTACCAATAGGCAGTCTGAAGCCAGCATCTGTCCATACCGCCCTGCGTACGTCTTTCCTCCCCCACCTAAACCAAGGTCTGCCTTACCTTTGAACCTGCGGCGCCTGCTTCGACTTTTTTTGCTTTTCCGTCTTTCTTGGCGGGATTAAACGCCAAAAGGGCACCTAGCCAGCCATCAGGCGCAGTCCTCAATTCGACCCCTTAAAGCAGATGGGGCCATAGAATAGGTTGGGCCATTTGGAGTTCTTATTCATGTACTCCATCTGGATCCTGGGGTCTACCCCTTGTCGAAGTTTGGGAAGCAGAATCAGCCGATACCAACCTGTCAACCTACCGTAGACCGCCTTTCGGCCGTTTTTGGGGATTCCTGTCAGAAGTTTGATCATATGACATAGAGTAACTATCCGTAGCCAATTTCTAGGGCAGCCAAAAAAGGTATTTTAGCCCAAATTCCGCTCTTTTGTAAGTCGTTGTAAATCAGCGGTGTGATTTTTCTGATTTTTAGCTACGGATTAGCACTCTAGGGTATGACAAAGAATTTAGGTCAATGGTCTCAGACAGGCTGTTTACTAGCCCTCATCCTTCTTATTGGTGGCGAGTACAAGATCACTCACACCTCTGGAAGGGTCAGTTTCTGTAAGGTGAAGGCCATTACACTGGAAGGCGACTACCTCATCCAGCATCCAAAGAAGATACTGCGATATAACGCAGGGCGTATTCCCATCATCCTTTGGAACAAGGAAGACGTCCTTCTGTCCGCCTTGGACATAAGCGAGGCCAAATTACTCAAGCCGCCGACCCCAACCCAGGATAACTCATGGAATAGGCTGAGCGGGACGTCCTATCACACCCCACCTACTTGGCTTCCCACAAATTCGGAACTATCGAAGCCACTTTATGAGAAATAAAGTCCTCCAAGCCCTACTCCTTACGCTCATCCTCAAGTGCGGAGAGGAATAC
>Ga0214919_10004300_pt1 | contig 20906 bp, 18 predicted proteins | sample LL1503_MetaG_FD_177994 | JGI IMG/M metagenome (GOLD analysis project Ga0214919, IMG submission 177994) | Freshwater microbial communities from Lake Lanier, Atlanta, Georgia, United States - LL-1503 | ecosystem: Environmental > Aquatic > Freshwater > Lake | place: USA: Georgia | collected... | reverse complement strand
AGATCGGCACGGTATTTTCAAACATCTCTCCCCCACGCGCAGGGGTTACCCCCGCGACCACCTGAGTCCCATACTCCTTACAGGCCGAAGCATGGAACGAACCCGATTTACCGGTAATTCCTTGCACCAAGAGCCGTGTATTCGCGTCGACGAGAACCGACATCTTATTTGCCCTTCTTTCCCGCCGCCGCAGCCACCGCCTTCTCCGCACCCTCCATCAACCCCTCCGCCGGAATCAGGGGAAGACCCGACTCCTGCAAAAGCTTACGCCCCTGCTCTACATTCGTCCCTTGCAGCCTGACGATAATCGGAACACGGGGGGGATTACTCTTGCAAGCCGCAATCATGCCCAGTGCCAAGAGATCACACTTGAGAATCCCACCGAAAATATTGACGAAGACTGCCTTAACCGACGAATCAGCCTGCAACAGCCGAAAAGCAGCCGTGATCATCGCTTCCGATGCTCCTCCCCCCACATCCAAAAAGTTTGCCGGCTTTCCACCCGCCGCTTGAATCAAATCCAGCGTAGCCATGGCCAAGCCCGCCCCGTTCACCATACATCCAATATTTCCATCCAAGCCGATGTAGTTGAGATGATGCTCTGCCGCCGCCAAATCTCTCGGATCTTCTTGAGACGGATCCTGCAACTCCTGAATCTCCTTGTGGCGAAAGAGAGCATTGTCATCAAAGTTCAGCTTCGCATCCAACGCCAACACATCTCCACCCTTCGTCACAGCCAAGGGATTGATTTCTACCTGCGAGCAATCCTTTTCAATAAAAAGCTTGTAAGTGGCGTGCAGTAAACGGCAGGGAGCCCGCAATCCCGTCGACGGAAACCCCAAAAAAATGCTCACCTTTCGCGCCTGATAAGGCTGCAGGCCCAGACCAGGGTGAATGACCTCGCGAAGAATCGCCTCAGGGCTCTTTTCCGCCACCGCCTCAATCTCCATCCCGCCCTGTTGGCTGGCCACAATGACGGGACACCCTGAATCCCGATCCAAAACGATTGCCAGATACAATTCACGCGCGATTTCAGTCGATTCCCCCACGAGTACAGCGTGAACCGGTTTACCCTCCGGACCCGTCTGGTGGGTCACGAGCGTGTTGCCGATCATATGCTTGGCCACATCTCTCACCTGATGTGGGGTTTTGACCAAATGAACCCCGCTTTTGTAGCCATCCGTAAAGTGCCCCTTACCCCTGCCTCCTGCGTGGACTTGAGCCTTTACCACAAAGCTGTTGCACGGGAGAGATCGTGCGATCGATTCCGCCTCCTCAGGCGTCCTAGCCACTGCGCCTCTAGGTATCGCTACCCCAGAGGCGGCCAGAAGATCTCGGGCTTGGTACTCGTGAATGTTCATAAAGAAGAAAAACTAATAGAAGGGAGAGTCGTGGAAAGAGCCGTTTGAGTCAACCCACCAATCCCGTTTCCTTACTGCTGTTTCGGCTCGTCGGCTGGCACGGAATCCGTACCTGCTGCCTGTAACCCTACATCTTTACTTTTTGACCCAGAACGCATCGTCAGAGGCTGCAACTCCTTTGCCGAGAAACCTGTCAGATCCCGCTCCGTTTTACTCGCCTCGTCTAACTCCGAATTGTTTTGCACAACGGTGGGCTGAATCATCACCACAAGCTCCTGGCGGTTTGTAGTATCTCCGGTGTTTTTAAATAAGTTTCCCATGAGAGGGATGGTTGATAAAAAAGGAACTCCAGCAACACTCTTTGCGTCATCCTGAGTGACTAAACCACCCAGAAGAATAGTTGCACGATCAGGCACAATCACCGTGGTGTTAAGTTCCTGTGTGAGAATGTCAGGTACCACTACACCACCCCCAACATTCTGATTTTGACCTGGAGCAATGTTATCGTTTGTTTGCACAATTTGAAGGCTGATCTCCTTGGCACTGTTGATCAGCGGGACCACCTCAATCTTCAAGACTACATCCTGATACTGAATATTGGACTGCTGGGAACCTGAAGTAGCCGTCGCACTACCTCCTCCTCCCAAAGTCGTCACCGTGCTCGTGGGAACAGCGATTTTTTTGCCACTGTAGATCGTCGCTTTTTTATTATTTGCGGTAAATACGGCTGGTCGAGACGCAATACGGAATCGGTTCGTCTGGGTAAGGGCGTAAATGTAAAGGTCAATAGACCCTAGGATAAAGGTCGCAATCTGCATCCCTGGTAGTGCACCTGTTGCCATTTGTGCGATGTTTTTCATCTGTTGTGCCGCTTGTTTTTCGACAGGAGTAGTTCCTGATTGACTCTGAGTAGTATAGTCTCCGTTCACGTCGGTTCCATAAACGGTAGTTCCATAGTTGAATTTACCAGCGGCTGGCCTGCCCCCAGCAACCGAAGCTGCTCCCGTCTGCGGACCCCCAATGTATTTTTGCAGAATATTTGCGGCAAACTCATCCTGGTTATTCAAAGTCAACTGCCCAATCACCGTCGCTAAATAAACCTGCATCGGCTTCTTATCTAATTTAGTGAGGATAGCCTTCACCTTATCCTTTGCCTCAGGCTGTCCAATCACAAGGATTGAGTTCGCCCGATTGTCCGCAATCAACTTCGTTTTCCCTACGATGAGAGATTCAGCAGCCTGCTCCTCCCCAGGCTCCGTCAAAACATCCGCCTTTTTCCCACTCGAGCTTGAAGCTCCCGCAGCTCCCCCCGTCACACCTCCGCCAGCCCCAATCCCCCCAGAAACTTTCCCTGTTGATTGGCTCCCGCCCGCAGCCCCATCTCCCCCCTCATCCCCCTCCTCCTTCAGCATATCCCCCAAGATCTGCAACATATCGGTCGCTGCCACGTAGTTTAGGGCATGTTCGTACGGATCTGTTAACTCCACCGCAATATCGAACTGCTGAATCAAGGCTTTGATTGCCGCAAAATCAAATGGGCTGGCAATCACCAGGATTCGATTCGTTCGCGTATCTGCAATCAGCTGGATATCACCCGCAAAACCACTTTTACCTCCACTGATCGTGACTCCGGTCGCCCCACCCGGCGCCCCAGGTAAACCAGGAACTCCCTGCTGTGCTGGTTGGCCCGTGGCCGCTTTCCCACCTCCACCACTTCCCCCCTCCTGTCGCTTTTCGAGAATCGTGGTAATCAACTCCACCACCCGATCCGCATTCGCTTGGGCTAGGGTAATAAATTCTGACTTCTTTTCCGGTGCCGGGATATCGATCAGATTTTTCACATCGATCAATCGCCGGATTAGGGTCGAATTTTCCGTAATGACAACTTGGTTCGCAACCGGAACGGCCACCATGCTTCCGTACGGGTGAAGAACAATAAACTGATTAAAGATCTCCACCGCGTCACTGGCCGCCAAGTGAGTCAGAGGCAAGACGTAGGACGCAACCACCTCTCCATCTGGCAGCTCGCTCTCATTCGTGAAAAGGAAAACTCCCTCACTTCGCGGATTTTTGCCCCCAGCCGTGTTAATCACTTTGACCGAGTTCTTATCCACCGCAATAAAGGCGTACCCATTCAAAAGCAACGTCGACTCCAAAAGTCGAATCGCCTCCGCTTTGCTCACCGGCTGATTGAGTGTTAGGCTTAAATTCGCACCCCCAGCCAACAAGCTGGCATCTTTGATCAGGGTGACCCCCTTCAACTTTTCGTAAACCAGCAGAAAATCGGATACCGGATTGTTGGGGAACTGGATCGTGTCGGGCGAAATCATTTCAGCTGGGGTCGCCTCCGAGCTATTCGGCAAAGCCATTTTCTCTGCATTCAAGACCTCTTTCCCCTCTTGTGCTTGTAAAGGGCTACCGAAAAAAAGGCCTATTGCTGCAGCTAGTAAAGTGAGGACTAACTTCACTTCTTACCCCCCTGCGGGATCGGTATGACCCGTCGTCGTATAATCGGTGCCGCTGGACTTCCACCCTTCCCAGCCGCGTTCAGCTGCCCTTGGCCGGGTTGACCCGGCATTCCCGGAATCGGAGGCTGGCCTTGTGTCGCAACTGGAATTGGAGCAGGAGCCGCTCCTCCTCCCGTTGACTCATACTTCAAAGTCGCCATCTCTGAACCCTTCTTAATTTTTGCTTCAATTTTCGATGGGTCGCCTGAAGGGTCCTTCTTGAGCTCCAGCAAAATCATGCCCTGCGCAGCTGGTGACGGCTTCATCCCTACTAAAATGCGATCTGGTTTCGTTTTGTTCGCCACCATCACATAATCTTCCCCGTCCATCCGCACATATCCGCCCAAAACCAAATCTTTGGCAAAATCCGCCTGCGCCGTCGCAGACGCCAAGGTGAAGGGCGACTTCTTTCCCAAAGCTTCAAAACGGGATAAATCCAACGCCTTGGGCAGACCACTGCTCGTCGCAGTCTGGCTCAACACCGCTAAATTATCCGTAGGCAAGGCACTTGTCATCTCACCCCAGACTATCCCCTTCCCCCCTAAAACGAGGAATACTCCCACCCACCATGTGAAGAACTTGTTCACTCCTTGTTTGTCCTGAAAAACTGTCCCACCTCTGCCTCCCCCACCATCTTCGGGGGCTCAGGACTAAGTTTCAGATTCAGTGAAGTTAAGGCCACACCCCCCTCGGGTTGATACAACTGCCCCGCCCACTGAATAAATTGCCCCAAACTCCCCGTCAGCCTCATCCGATTACTCACCACCGTACAAGCCACCCCCGGTCGAGGAGCTTGCAGGTTCTGCTCCTCAATCTTCAGCCCAGCCGATGTAGCCGCACTTTGCGATTTTTTCTGCAGAGCAGGAGCAGGATTGTCCTTCGGTACCGTCTTTAAATTCTTCTCTAACCATGCCGCCTTCTCCTCCCACTCAGCCTTCTGCTCCATCCACCCCTGCGCCTCCTCCAATTCCAACGATTTCTCCGACAAAGCCCTTCGATTCGACTGATCCAAGCTCAAAACAAGCTTGATCCCCAAAAGATGGACTCCTGCCACAACAGCTGCACCCAGCAGTAAAATTAACTTTTTCTCATGGCGTGTCAGCGTTCGCATTGGTCTCTCCTTCCTCACTTGGTTGGCTTCCTAAAGGAATTCCCTCCGCTTGAAATCGAGCATTCCCATTCGGCAAAAGGGAGGGCTGCGGATGCTTCCACTGGTAAGCTGCCAACATCGGCTCCTTCTTCAGCCACTCAAAATACTTTTCCGTCTGCTCTAAATCCTTTCCCTCCCCCTGCAACAAAAGCCTCTTGGTGTTGTAGTCAAACGACGTTAATCGCACCCCTTCAATCTCCCCGGGGTCTTTTTCAATCAACGGCCGGGAGACCTGCCAGAGTAACTCCAAGGCGTTCATCTTTGGATTTACCAAAGCTCCCGCCTCTCTCCAACTCATAGCCGCTTGCCGGATTTTTGCCGCCTCTTCCCCAATTTTCGCCAGATCCCTTTCAACTAGGTGCCGCCTGACGATTGGGACAGTCACATAGAGCAACCCCAAGGCAAAGAGAACCGCGTAAGCCACCAACCCAAGCCGAATCATCTTTTTCTTCTCCCCCGCCTGGGCTTTTACCAGTCTTCGATCCGTTAATACGGTGGGCTGCAAATTCCATGGACCCGCCGGCAACCGCGGAGCGACTCGGCTTTCCATCTTCACGGGGCAAGGTAACTGTTTGAGAAACTCTTGTGCCCCCGCACTGCTCTCCCCCTCACTTCGCAACACCAATAAACTTAAAGAACCCAAAGTTCCCTCCGCATCCATCTGTGCCAAGAGGGAGGCCACCTCTGTCGCCGCCCCTGCCTGTAGATCCTTGGCCAATAAAGGTTGGGTATGAAGCCACTTGCCGTTGGAGTAAAAATCAACAACCCATCGCCCCAACTCCAGCCGCATGACAGCTGACGCCCCGCCCCCAGGCGCGGGTAAAACCCTGCCAGTAATCTCATACCGACCTGCACTCTCCAACAACCAATCCTCCTCCAAAGTCCCTGCCAAAACCGCGACCGCTTCCAACTGCCTCGAACCTGGCTCCCCATCCCCAACCGCAGGAACGGGCTCCGTCCGAATCGGCTCCATCGCCCAAACCGCCGTATCAGGATTTTGACCCAACAAATTCTTCGACTCCAAAGCAATCTTCGCCAACTCCCTTGCCCCAATACCCTCCTCCACTGGAATCCAAAGTGGTATCGAAAAAAAGGAGCGCGACGGCAAACACACCACTGCCCCAGCTTCTACCTCCAATTTCTGGGGACTCTCCACAGGCCCCACACACTGAACCCCATCCTCGGTTGCACTCCACGCCTCCCATCCCTCCGAACCAGGAAAAATAAAAACAGGCCCAGTGGAGACCTTTCCCTTCCCTTTTTTAACTTTCGACACCTTACCCTTCACGGAGCCTCCTCATCACTCCAACGCGCCCTTACCTGCGGGGGGTTGGATTTACGGGAGATTAAAGCCACAACTTTTCTTGTAGCTCCCCCTACCTTACCCGTCGAGGTCACCCGCCAAAGATCCTCCTCCTCGGACGTCACTCTTTCGTCCCAACCCGCATACGTGGGGCTCATAAGACTCGGGTTGATAAGGTCGTCGGCAGTTCCTAGCACCCCATCTTGCCCTGGCCGTGCTAATACAAAAGCCTGAGCGCCACCCTGCCCCAAACCTAACAGAGCCTCGATCACATCCTGCTCCGCCGAACGAAGAGAAAGTTTTCCCAATCCAAATACCGTGAATTTTTTTAACGCATCCACACCCTTACTCCCCTCTCTCGCTTCCTTTTCCATTTCCGCCCAACCCGCCACCTTTTTTAACTCATCCACTTTCTCAAAAACTCCGTTTCGCACATTCTTTTCCGTTCCACTATTGGACCCTGTGCTCAACTCATCCACATCCACCCAGTCAATCAATGCATCGATCAGAGAAGAAGCGGTCGTCAAGTTCACTTCCCAGCCTGAAAACAAGTTCTGCAGAACCGCCCTTGCAAATCCCTTATCTCCCAAAAGAAGTGCGTTCATATTTAATTTTCCCGCCTCCCCACTCATATCTTGTGTATCGATAGTAAATTCGACCGACACCCTGCTCTTTCCCGTTTTCCATCCTTCGCTAATACGACTACTTAACTGTTCGGACGCACTCTTCATATCAGCCGGCAAAAGTCCTGGATGCAGAGCCATCTGAATTCCTGACTCCGCCACTAAAGTTGCCCTCGCATTTTGTAAGGCGGCCAAATCCTGATCCAGCTGCCTTTGCATAATCGCAGTTAAGCCCAACATTGCCGTGGCAATCAGACTCACCGCCCAAAGGACGATAATCAGCGCCACCCCTGAGGAAGATTGAGGCCGATTCGCTTTTTTCATATCGTCGGATTTGGAACGCTGTTCGTATTGGTTCCCGCTGGCGCCAAACTTCTCGTCACCGGATCCAAAGGCGGTTGCCCCGTAGGACTGATTCCGGTTGGTATCCAAAAGGTTCCAATATTCGTAACCGTCGCTTTCCCTGCCCGCCTAGCCAAAACCAACTTCAGGTAAGCCGGCTTCACCGGCTCATTCCAATCTCGACGATTCATCTCCTGCTGATTCCTCGGATCCCCTGCCTGCCAAACCAAGCTCTGAATATCCCCCATCAGTCGAAACTCATTCACCTCCGGCTTTTCCGGCTTGGCGGTATTGGTTTTAGTTAAGGACTCCACCATCCATAACTCCATGCCATCCCCTGTTTTGGCTTTTCTTAGCTCAAAACCCAAAACCCGTACTCCATCATACTGCTCTGGAAAAATGGCCACAGGCGCATTCGTGATGACCAACTCATAGCCTTTTTTCCCACCCCGATTTTCTAGGCCCAGCTGCGAATTGACGGGTAAGTCCAAACACAACTGTCGCACCACAGCAAAAAGGCCGCTCACCTCCCGACTTCTTAGGCTCGCATCCGCCGCCGCATTGGCCCCCATCACAGAAAATTGCACTAGCTGAAAGATCACCCCAAAGATCAAAATGAGAATCGTCAGCCCGAGTGTTACCTCGATTAAAGTGAAGCTAGCAGTCCCACGGGATTCACGTTTCATCGCTGGGGCCAAATCAGGAAAGAGATTCGTTCCAAAGGAACCTCTTTTTTTGTCTCTGCTTGAATTTCTACCATCCACCACCCCCCCATGGGCCGGGGTGCCATACTGTTATTTGTCCCTGGTAGCTCAATCGGTGGCTCGATGGGATTCACCGCCGCTTTCAAGAAAAGCACCCCATCATCCTCCACCGGCCGAAACTCTTTTCCAGTGGGTTGCAGATTATTCGTGGTCGATAGAATCCTCGCGGCGCATGACTCCACCGCCTGCCTCCTCATCCCGGTTCGAAGCAGCTCGACATTGATTCCAATCACCTCATTCAGTGCCACGGCAAAGCCCACTGCAGCAAAGGCAAATACCGCTACGGACAACATTACCTCAATCAGGGTAAAGGATGCTGCCCCCCTTCTCACTTCTTCATCCTCGGCTCAGTCACACTTTCTCCCGTGAGCGCGCTAAAGGAGAACTGCTCCTCATTCTCCTCATGCTTCAATAGAACTCGGATGGGTTCCACCACACCACCACCCGTAAACAACCACTCATAATCTTCAGGCCTTTTCCATCCGTTCCTTCCCTTGGAGCGGTCGAGAGGTGTGACGATGAGCATCTCCACTCCATTTTCAAATGCACTTCCATCTACGCCTCCAGCACCCAGCACCACTCTCTGCGCCCTACCCGTGCTTAAAGCCTTCTCACGAGCCTGCCCCGCTCTCTCCTCCAAAAGTTTTCTAGCCGACTCCAAATCCCGATCCCCCCCCGTCGAGGAAAGAAACACTGCCGCCCCACCCATAAAAACCACCCCGATTCCCACTGCTAACATAATCTCAAGCAAGGTAAATCCTCTCCCTCCCCGCCGAATCGGCCGCCGCATCATCCGGCCTAACTCCTCTACTTACTTCGAACTGATATCGTCGCCCTTGCCCCCATCGTCCTTGCGATCGGGTCCCATCGAGTAAACACGAAAGCCTTTGGCCGATGCCGAATCGATCTTGTACTTGTAATCCTGCCCCCACGGATCTTTGGGTAACTCCTCAAAACCCTTCCCTGTCCCGACAAGCGCCTGTAGCCCCGCCGATTGCGAAAGCGGAACCCCGCCATTTTTCATCTCATACATTCGGACTTGAGTGATAATCGCCTGCAGATCCCCACGTGCTCTTTGCTCCTTCGCGAACTCTAAATTTCCCGTTAGCATAAAAATAGCCGAACCCATCAGCACGGTGATGATTCCCACCACCAACATAATTTCGATTAAGGTAAATCCAGCGCTGTGAGCTAGATGACGCACTTTGAATAATTTCGGATTCATTCTGTTCTCAATCCTACGACTCCGCTGGAAGAAGACAATCCTGTCCGCAACTGCACTTGTGCCCTTTTTTCCGCCACCGGCGCAAACTTCTGCACGGCTACCTGAGCTGCTACCGGTTGCGGCGTTACGGCAGCAGCACGCGATGTCAGCTCCTGACTCACCTCACCGAAAACAACCTGCAAACGTACATTCCGCACCGTCACGCGGCTTTCCCCAAACACTTGCCAATCCACCTGATTCTCCCCTTTCCGCAAAAGACCCACCGGCACATACGCCACCACTTTTCGCCAGCCTCCATAATGCAAACTTTGCCCCAAAGCCCCTTGCCGAAATCCTGGATCATCCAACCCAGGCACCTCCACCGCCACACCCGTTAGTGCTTGCCCGTTCACCCCCAACCACGGCTCCTCCCCAGGCGCTAAACCCGCCACTTGTGCCTCGATCCTGCCATAGGCCGGCGCACCAGCAATCGGTGCGACAAACTGCACCGGACTCTGTCCGTCAATTTTGATCGGCCCTTCATCCAAAACTGCATCCATCACCCGCCCCTTCTCCTCGTCTAAAGGCCGATGCCGCCCCCCACCATAAGTCTCATCCCCAGGCAAAACCTTGCCCGATGGCGTCAGGTAAAGACCCGACGGCCCAGCCCAACCTGCAGCCAAAACCAGTGGCTCCACCCATGCCAACTCAACTCTTTCGACAACCGACTCTTCCCCCGTTGACTCCACCGTCAACTGACCCGCCCCACCCAAACTGCTTCGCTCAATCAGCAAGGTTCGCTGATGCAAAGGCGCCGCCTTCTCAAATAAGTTTCCGCATAAGGTCACCGCCCTGCCTGGGGCTTGCCAAATCACCCGAGCAAATCCGTCTTTCGGCTCCCGGAACACCACCGTCACCGCTAGTTTGGAATCCCCAGCAGGGGGCCGAATCAGCACACGCCAGACCGACATCTGTAAGCCGCGCTGGGTTGTTACCGGACCAGCCCAAGCCGGCAATGGATCCCCCGCTCTTTTCACATCCCAAATAGCCGGTGGAATTGCATGCCCCGGCGGTGCCTCTGCCGTGCCCAAGGAGCAACCCCAGAGCAAAACGAAAAGCCACCCCATCCGAGAGAGTCGGTCGCTCCACTTTTTCACTGCCAATACTCTGACACGGATTTTGCCCAATTCTCCGCCCACCCAACCGCTTGCTCACCCCGCCCGTCAACAACCCTCGAAACAGCCCGAATAACTTATTAGAGACTTTTTCGCATTCCCGACATCGCACCAAATATACTCGTGATAATCGAATACACCACCACACCCACGACCAAAGCAATCACCACAATGATCACCGGCTGGATCAGTGCAGTAATTCTCTGAATCTTACGGTCCATCTCCTTTTCGAAACGTGCTCCCGCCTTGTCTAAGGCCTTGGCTAAATCCCCCGTCTGCTCCCCGACCGCAACCAAATCTAAAAACATGTCAGAAAAGCCACCCACCTGCCGCAATGCCCGACTCAAAGAATAACCTTCCGAAATCTGAACCGATGCCTTTTCCAATCGCAAACGATAGTAAGAGTTCGGCGTAGCCTGTGTCACCAATTGCATCGCCTGCAACAAGGTCACCCCGTTCGTTAACAAATTGGCCAAAGTCTGGCTAAACTGAGCATAGAAAGCCGCCTCCAGCACCGCCCCCGCCACCGGAATTTTCATTCGCGCCTGATCCCACCAGATTCTTCCCAAGGGTTTCTGAATCCACTGCCAGAAACCTAACCCTCCCAGCGCCATGCTCGCCGCCACCAACCACCCATAATGAACTAGAAAATAACTCGTCCCCAATAATAACCGCGTGACCAGCGGCGTAGTTTCAGGGGATTTACTAAACAAACTTTCCAACTGAGGAACCAAGACAACGACAAAAAGAACCATCAGCAAAATCCCCGCCCCACTGACAAACATCGGATAAATCAGTGCCTGAATGACCCGCCCCTTCAAATCACTTAACTTTTTCAGATACAAAACCTGCCTTTTTAAAATCGACCCCAACGCCCCGCTCACTTCACCCGCCGCAACCAAGTTGCAGTACAAATCAGAAAAACTGGCAGAGGCCGCTTTCAAAGCGCGCGAAAGACTCGTCCCCTCCCGCACCTGGTTCCGCAAACTCTGCGCCACCGCTTTCAATGCAGAAGCCTCCGACCTCTGCTCCATCATCTTTAATGCCCCCTCCAACTGGAGCCCCGCATCCAGCAGATCCCCCAACTCCTCTGTAAAGGAAATGATTTGCGCCTCATTCATCGGCTGCTCTACCGCGTAACCCCCCGCGCCCCCGCTGCCCGACGCCAGCACCGCCCCCTCCTCATATAATTTTAGCGGCCTTAACCGCAGCTTATTGAGTTGGGCTAATGCCTCCTGCCGACTTTTTGCCTCCAGCTTCCCCGCCGTCCGCCCCCCACCCGCCACCAACGCCTCATAGGCAAAACTCGCCACTTAACTCTCCTTACTTTTTGAAGCATCCACCACCGTCACACGCAGCACCTCTTCAATCGTCGTGGTGCCTTCGGCTACCTTCTCCCATCCGTCATCTCGCAAGTTTCGCATTCCTTGGGTTTTAGCCGCTTCTTTCAAGGCGGCGTTGGTTGCCTTGGCCGTAATCATTTCTTGAAGCAGAGGCGTGACCAAACAGATCTCAAAAATCGCCCGTCGCCCCTGATACCCCGTCTGCCGGCACCGATCACAACCCACCGCTCGATGTGCCGTCACCGCCTTGTCCAAGGGAATTCCGATATCTTTCAAATACTGCTCCGAATAGGTTGCCGGTTCACAACACCAAGGACAAAGCACCCGAACGAGCCTCTGCGCAATAAATGCCCGCACCGAAGAACCAACTAAAAACGGCTCGATCCCCATATCCACCAGTCGCGTGATTCCTCCGATCGCATCATTCGTATGCAACGTGGAAAATACCAAGTGCCCCGTCAATGCCGCTCGAATCGCGATCTCGGTTGTTTCCACGTCTCGCATCTCACCCACCATCACCACGTTCGGATCTCCCCGCAAAATACTCCGTAACCCCGCGGCAAAGGTCAGGTTAATCTCCGGCTTCACCGCAATCTGCACTACCCCAGGAATCTTATTTTCCACAGGATCCTCAATCGTCACGATTCGCCGATCTTTCGTATTCAGGGATGCTAAGAAAGTATACAAAGTCGTTGATTTACCCGATCCGGTCGGCCCCGTAATCAAAACAATCCCATTCGGCAGCGCCAACAGGTTCCTCACGCTCGCCTCATGAACCGGACTCAAGCCCATCTGCGCAAAATCAAAACGCTGTTGGCCCAACAATCGCAGACTGATCGCCTCCCCTGTCACCGAGGGAATTGTCGCGATCCGAACATCGATCGGACGCCCTTCGAACTCCAAATTAATTCGCCCGTCTTGCGGGAGACGTCTCTCCGCAATATCCAAGTGAGCCATAATTTTGATTCGAGAAATTAAGGAAGCTTGAAACAACTTAATTCGAGGGGGGACAGGAATATTTCGCAACACCCCGTCGATTCGGTACCGCACCTGCAAATCATCCTCCAAAGGCTCAATATGAATATCCGTCGCTCTCTCCTGCAACGCCTCTCGGATAATCTGATTCACAAACTTGATGACCGAAGCCTCGGAATCGTTCTCGTCCAAGATTGTCGTTTCCTGCTCCAGATCGTTGGCTGCCGCAAACTCGCCACCCGCCTCTAAGATTTCGTCAAAAGTTTCTGCTCCCACCCCATAGCCACCCCGCAGACCATCCAGCACTGCTCGCCTCGGCGCCAAGACCCACTGGGTATCCCCTCCCCAAAAACCAGCCAGCGCCTGACGTGCCACATGGTCGAACGGATCAAAACAGAGCACGGGCAAAGGGGCCCCCTCAGCAGGAGTCACCGGTAAAAGACGATGCCGCAAAGCGATCCTCGCAGGAAACTTCTCCCGTAGCGGTGCAGGAATCGGAGGAATTTCACCTTCCCACACCGGCAATCCAAGCGACTCTCCTAGCTTATGAGCAAAAACTTTTTCATCTACCTGACCCGTCTCCAAGAGCGCATTGACCATCGACCTCTGCTCGGTCGAGGCATCCACCACCGCTTTCTCACAGACCGGCAAATCCTTTGCGCCCGACTGCTGGGCCAACTCGACTAAGGATTGCACCAGACTCATGGGGTTAAGACCTTGGCTAAACGATCCGGATTTAATCCCGCCAACTCCTTCGTCACAAAATGACCATCCTCCCGGATCAGCTTTCCATCAAAAAAGATCTTCCCTCCCCCATGAGCGCGATCTTGCAGGTTCACTAAATCCCAATGAATCTGGGAACGATTCCCGTTATCGGCCTCCTCATACGCTTGCCCAGGCGTAAAATGGAATGACCCTGCGATTTTTTCATCAAAAAGAATATCCCGAATCGGATTTCGGATGTAAGGATTGAGCCCAAGGGAGAATTCGCCGACATAGCTTGCCCCTTCATCGCTAGAGAAGATTTTCTCCAGCTCCCGACTCTTTTCCCCAGCCGTAGCCCGAACAATCTTCCCCTTGGCAAAACGCAAGCAAACTCGATCGAAGGGAATCCCACGATACACCGCAGGAGCATTAAAGGTCACCTGCCCCTCCACACTCGTTTTCACGGGTGCAGTAAACACCTCTCCGTCCGGAATATTGCGCTCCCCCACACAAGGAATCACCCCGATCTTCCGTATCGAAAAACGTAGGTCGGTCCCTGGCCCCAAGATCTGCACCCGATCCGTCCTCTTCATCAGAGATACCAAGGGTTTGACCGCATGGGACATTTTTCGATAGTCCAAATTACAGACCTTGAAAAAGAGGTCTGTGAAAGCTTCCGTGCTCATGCCCGCCGCCTGCGCCATCGCTGGGGTCGGCCAGCGCAAAACCACCCAGCGCGTTTTGTTGATTCGATAGTCCGAGATCGGCCTTAGGATTTTCCCCGCTAACTTCTGCTTCTCGGCCGGAACATCGCTCGATTCAAATCCGTTCTGGGCACCCCGCAGAGCAATAAATGCCTGCATCGTCTTCATCCAACCGAGCTCATGCTTCAGCGAAAGTTTCAAGCCCCTCTCCGTCACCCCGCGACTCATCTCCCGTGAGATCCTGCCACTTGAAACCCGCACATACGGCTCCGCCCCCTTGGCCCGAACCGCCCGAATCAGCTCCACCACGAAATCCTCAGGAATCTCAGCCGCTTCGATCCATACCCGATCCCCTCGACGTAAGGCCGTGGAATACCCGGTCAAAATTTCTGTGAGCCGATGATACCTAGGATCACTCATCAGGCTCTTCCCCCCGAACAGTTCGACGCGTAGAATAGAGGCATATGAAAGGTCATACGGTTAAGTTTCAACCAGTTACCCTTTTTGGCAAGCTGGTCGGTGCGTCTCTTTTTCTTACCTGGCCTTTAACTTGGGCCGAACCCGTTCACACCTCCCTCTCTGGCACCGCCACCATTCAGCTAAAAAATAGTGACTCTCCTCAGAATTTATCAGGAATGGACCTCGCCATCGCCCCCCCCTCCCTTATCCCCGAAATCCGGCGCTTGCGGATGGAGACCTGGCGCACCGACGGTCTTGCCATTCAACGAAAGCCAGACGGTGAGGAGCAACCCGTAGGGATCAAGATAGACTTCTCCGACGGCTACAAAAATCTGGATTTAAAAGCCTTGAGCCAAGCCGCCGCCAACCTTGCCACGTCTCGGACTCGGACCGAAACCAACGGAACATTCACCTTCACCAACTTACCTCCGGGCCGCCACGCGCTCTATGCTCAGTACAAAAGTCGCTACGCCGTGGCTTACTGGCTTCTTGAGGTTAACCTCGCCCCCGGCAAAACCAACCAGCTCGACCTCTCGCAAACGAACGCCGCAGAAATCTTTAACCGCTTCGACAAAAAATCCCCTACCCCTCCCTCCCGCTAGCCCCCACCCCCCTTACGTTAATTTGTTACAATTGTAACAAGTTAACGGCTTCAACCATTGGCGGCTTGCCAAAGACGCCAGTAAGCACCTTTTTGGGTCAGTAACTCCTCCCCCTTGCCCTGCTCAACCAATCTCCCTTTCTCCAAAACTAAAATTCGATCTGCTCGATGCGCCGCGTGTAACCGATGCGTCACCAGCAGTGTGGTAGGGCGACTCATCAACTTACCTAGCACATCCAGTAACTCTCTTTCGGTCGTCGCATCCAAGGCGCTCGTCGGCTCATCCAAAAGCAGGATCGGAGCATCTCTTAAAAAAGCCCGTGCAATGCCAATTCGCTGCCTCTGCCCCCCACTCAACATCACTCCCCTTTCTCCCACCGAGGTTTGATATCCCTGCGGCAATCCGAGAATAAACTGATCCGCCTGCGCCTCTTGTGCCGCTTTTTCGATCTCCCGAAACGACGCCCCTGGCCGACCATAGGCGATATTTTCCTGCACCGTCCCATTCATCAACACTGTCTCCTGCAGAACAAGCCCTTGTCTTCCACGCAGCTCCTTTTTCGAAAGGTTTCGCAAATCAACCCCGTGAATCAAAATCTTTCCTTCCGTCGGGTCATAAAACCGCGGCAAGAGTGATAATAAAGTCGTCTTTCCAGCCCCTGTTCCTCCCACCACAGCGACCGACTCCCCCGGCTGAATCCGAAAACTCAAATTGTGTAAAACCTCATCTCCCCTGGCATAACGAAAACCCACTCCTTGAAACTCGATCGATCCTGCACCAGCGGGCAATGGCACAGCTACCTTGGGATCTGGCACATCATCGGGCGTATCGAGCACCTCAAAAACTCTCTGCGCTGCCGCGGCTGCACCCTCCATCGACCACGCGGTATAACTCAACTGCTCCAGCGGAGAGTACAACATTCCCAAGTAAGCCAGAAAAACAAGTAGATCACCCAAAGTCATCCTCCCTGCCATCACCTCCCCTGCGCCTGCCCAAAGCAAAGCCGCCATACCCACCGCTAAAAAGGTCCCCACGACAAAAGTGCTCGCCACATTGGTCATCGAAAGACGCAGGTTGGCCTCCAAGGCTTGACGACACTCCTGCCTAAAAAGGTCGATTTCGTGCGATTCCCTCCCAAAGGCGTGCACGACCCGTATGCTCGAGAGACCCTCACTCGCCCTCGCTAAAACATCACTTTCCTGCGCCTGCAAAGCGGCCGTCTCTTTCCGAATTCGCCCGGCGTACCGCACAATCGCCATCATCAAAAAAGGAACTACCGCTAACGATAAAAGAGCCAAAAGAGGGCTCATTTTCCACATGACAAAGAAGGTTCCCACTAAAGTCAAAAGCGATCCCAGAATCGTAACAAACCCGCGGTTGAAATAGGTTTGAACCGCCTGCGCATCGTAAGCTACACGAAAACAGGAATCAGAACTCCTGCGTCCATCGTGAAATCGAAGCGGCAAAAACTGCAAATAGGCGTAGAGCTCAGTTCGGACGCGCAAAAGGGCTTGAAGCCCCACCCCAATCAAAGTGTAAGTTTGCGCAAGATTTACTGCTCCCCACAAAAGATGAATGCCGACCAAAGTGGCACAGGTAATTGCTAAAGCGCTCGGAAAGGACCAGACCGCATCCCCCAAGGGAAAATGAATTCCTCCCTGCGGGGATGGCAAAATCGTATCGACAACAAACTTCAGTGGCCACGGCTTCAGTAAATTCAAAACGGTCGCCACGAGCAACAAAGCCAAAGCCAAAAGAATTCGCCCGGCAAAGGGACGAAAGTACCTCAAAATACGCCACGTCAGATTCATCGGGCCTCGATTTTTCCACTCAAAGGAAGCAGTTGCGCTCGGCGAGCTGCCACCCGAACCAGGTCACCCACCCTTCGACGCAACTGCCAACCGGTCCAAATCCATCCACAAACCGCTAATCCCAAAATCGACAAAAAGGCCGGCAAAGCGGAGCGATAAGACAGTCCCACCAAAACATCTGCGGTCACTGCGGTCAGCGCAAACAGAATGCTAAATGTGCTCGGAATAATTCCCTGATGAACTCGTGTTAAACGCCGCCCGTGAGGATAGATTTCTGTCAAAGTCCGAAGCCGCACATGCCACCACCGATTGGCAAAGATTTGAATGTCCCAAGAATTCCACCCCGTGTCCTGCGCGTACCTCCACCCCTCCTCTTCTAGAATTTTCTCCACCTCCTCAAGAAGCGAAATACGCTCCCGACCCTGCTCACTCCAAAAGGCTAACTCCCGTGCTTTCCAAAGGGGCAAACTCGGCCCGGCATCTTTTTCTGGGGTTTGCACTACAGAATCGGGCGTCCGCTTTCCTTTCAACCAAGTAAAGTATCGGGCCCAATCCCGTACCAACGGCTGAAGTAAGGCCAAATAAAATACCGTCAGTCGCGCCAAAACAGTATCGTGCCGCGGTTCAATCCTCGCCAAGACCATAAACGAGAGCGCGGGCACCAGCGTCGCCCCCAACATGAGTAACGGCAAAATTCGTAACGGTTCAATCTGAATGGAGACGAGAAATACAAAGAGAGTCAGCGCATTCCATTCCAATCCCCCTACTAACTGCGCCCAGGGTGAGGCAGGCTTCGGATACAGACACTGGAAAAATCCGGTTCCAAACACCCCGTGATAAATAATCGGGCGATGGAAAACTCGCTCAAATCGCGGAAGCCCATAAATGACCCCCTTCCATCTGGCCGATCCTTGGGGATCGAAATACTGCATATGTTTAAATCGTAACATCGCCTCCGCCTCCCCGTACCCCTTCTGTTGCCGAAAGTAAGCCTGCATCGTAAAGCGACGGTGATGCCAGACCAGTGCACTGGGACTAAAACCGATCCGATGCCCCTGCTGCAACAAACGCCAACAAAGATCCACATCATCCCCCGCTGTTCGAAACTCACCGTCAAACCCTCCCACCCCCTCAAGGGCCGACCTCCAATACGCCATGTTGCAACCCGGTATATGTTCTGCCTCCGTATCGGTTAATAGCACATGGGTCGGAGCCCCTGGACAAGCAGCCACCGCGGCAGCCACCGAGTTTTGTGCTGGGGGATGTAGATTTGGCCCGCCCACCGCCGCAAACGACCCCTGCAAAAGCGTCGCAACCAGGAAATAGAGCCAATCCGAATCCGGCATGCAGTCCGAATCGGTGTAGGCAATAATCTCACCCGTCGCGGCATATAATCCTACGTTCCGTGCAACGGAAAGACCCCGATTCGGTTGAAGAATATTTTTGACGAGGGGAAATTCGGCCGCAATCGACTGGGTATTATCTTTCGATCCGTCATCTACCAGAATCACTTCGAAGTCCGGATAGTTCATCTTCTGTAACGCCGCCAGACACCCCCGCAACGTCGCCCCGCCATTATAACTACAAACCACCACAGAAACCTTCGGGGTCCGCGATAAAGGAAACTTTTCCACCAAGGCGTCCTGCGGACTGATCGTCTGCCTGGCAAGGGCTTGGTAAGCCAGTTTCGGTTGGCGATCTTTTCGTACTAACCCAAAGGCCCAATCCTCCACGTCGATTCCATCGGTAAACCACTCATCCGTCCAAGAAAATAGAATTGTTCCCGCTAACCCGCCCCGAAACACCTCGTCCCAGTGTAACGAAAGTAAGTTCGACTGCTCCTCCTCGCTATGCCGAATCGTATCCATTCCAAATTCACCCAAAAGCAAAGGCCGCTCCTCCGCTAGATTCTGCAAACGGGAAAGGTACGCCCTTAAGTCAGCTCCTCGGTGCAAATACACATTGTAAGAAAGAAAATCGGTCTCTCGTGGAATTAAATACTCGGTCGGGGGAAAGTTCGCATAGGCCGCTAATGCTTCCGAATCCTCATCCTTCACAATTCGTGCCAATGAATCCAAGAAACCCTCCACCCGCTGCGGTCCATACCAGCGCACTAAATCGGGGGGAATCTCATTGTCCACGTAGAAACCTAAAATCGCTGGGTGGCCCGCACTCCCCCGAGCCGCCCGCCCTACGGAGGCACGAATCTCCTTCCGTACTGCCCCATCATCCAGAAAAAGGACTCGCCTTTGCCATGGCACGGTCACCATCACCCGCAACCCATGCTCAGCCGCAAGGTCCAGGAACCACCTTCCGGGGGGATGATAGATTCGTAGCGTATTGAAACCAGCCGCTGCGATCAGGCGAAAATCCCTTTTTACCTTTTCAGGATGACCCAGATGATCCTCCCCATCCCGAAATGGCCCGTAGGTGACCCCTTGTAGAAAATACTTTTCCTCACCTGCAAAAAGAAACTTACCCCGAACCTGAACCCGCGGTCCGCGCAACGAGCTCGGTCGATGCCGTGGCTCCGCCTCCGAGGAAATCGGCCACGCCGGAAAAAGCGGAACAGGGGCGGAGTTCACTCCCGAATCTGGCCCTGACCCGCCACCACATACTTATAAGAAGTCAGCTCCTCTAAACCCATCGGACCGCGGGCATGAATTTTATCGGTGCTGATTCCAATCTCTGCCCCAAAGCCAAACTCACCCCCGTCGGTAAAGCGGGTCGATGCGTTCCAATAGACCACCGCAGAATCTGCCTCTCGCAAAAACTTCTCCGCTGCACTTCGATCCTCCGTCACGATCGTGTCCGAATGGTGGCTCCCGTGCTCCGCCAAATGCTCCAACGCACCCTCCACCCCATCCACCACCCGAATCGCCATCGTCAGATCCAAATATTCGGTCTTCCAAGCTTTCGGCTCCTTCAATGCGTGCCCAGATGCCTTGGCAGCGGCGGCGTCCCCAACCAGCTTCACCCCTTTTTTCTGCAAAGCCGCCACCAACTTCGGTAAAATACTCTCCGCTCCTTGGCGATCGATGAGCAGGGTTTCCGCCGCATTACATGTCGCAGGCCTCTGACACTTTGCGTTCACCACAATCTCTTCCGCCATCTTCGGGTCCGCTTCCCGATGAATAAAAATATGACATACCCCATCCGCATGCTTGATGACAGGAACGCGCGCGTGCTGAACCACTGCGGCAATCAATCCCGGCCCACCCCTCGGAATCAAAAGATCGATAACGCCTTCCAATCCGCACATCTCGGCAACTCCCTCGCGACCCTCATCTTCAACCAAGGCAACTACCTCTTTGGGCAGCCCCTTCTGATGGGCCGCCTCTCCCAGAACATCCGCCAGTGCCCGATTACTCCGTCTCGCCTCTCGGCCCCCCCGCAGAAGAGTCGCGTTGCCCGCCATCAAACAGAGAACGGCACTATCTACCGTCACATTGGGACGAGACTCGTAAATGATCCCAATTAATCCGATCGGAACTCGAACCTTAAAAATTTCCAACCCATTCGGGCGCGTCCACCTTTTCATCACCTCCCCCACCGGATCGGGCAACTTGGCCACCTGACGAACACCCGCCACCATTTCCTGAAACCGCTTTTGCGTGAGCTCCAGCCGATCCAAAAGAGCACCCGACGTCCCTGCCGCCCTCGCAGCTGCCACATCTTCCTCATTTGCCTTACGAATTTTTTTCTCTTGGGCGGTCAGTCCGTCAGCCATCGCCATCAGCAGCCCTTTCTTCTCCTCCGTCCCTAAACCAGCCAGCGCCCGGGCAGCACTTTTGGCCCGTTCGGCAACCGCACGAATCTCACTCATTTTGCAACCCACGTCCCCGGCGGGATTCGATCGACGCTTTTAGCGACGACCC
>Ga0214919_10004299_pt1 | contig 20913 bp, 13 predicted proteins | sample LL1503_MetaG_FD_177994 | JGI IMG/M metagenome (GOLD analysis project Ga0214919, IMG submission 177994) | Freshwater microbial communities from Lake Lanier, Atlanta, Georgia, United States - LL-1503 | ecosystem: Environmental > Aquatic > Freshwater > Lake | place: USA: Georgia | collected... | reverse complement strand
GTGGGCGCAGGACGTTTTTAACTTCGCTGGCCAACAAGGGCACTGCGATACACATTTTGAAGACCTTGGCCGGGCACAGGAATATTGCGACAACCGCCGCTTATCTTTACAGCAGTCCTGCGCAGTTACGGGCAGCTGTTGAGTTAGTCTGAGTCGATATCAAGTTCACTTGCAATCCACTGCTTTTCAAGGTTTTTCATCGCAAATTTGAGACTTGATGATTTCCCATTTAGAAAAGTTATCAAACCCATAGGTGCACCCCCCCATTCATCAACACCGTATTCTGCTTCACCCCAACCTCTAGTACGTATCTCAACTGCTTTGGAGCCAGTCGTGAGCGATTTATTGCCAGTACGCACTGCATGTTTTAGCGAGTTCGATGCATCGTGAATAACCCTGTAATCAGCGTTCTCACTTGCAAGTTTCGCTAAAAATAGTTTGTCACCAGCTTTCATTTGGTCGCTGTAATTTTCCCAACAAATGTGTTCTACGAGGGCATCAATAGCCCAAATAGCAACTACCATTTTTCTGTAGCTAGTCGGCTCAGCATAAAAATCCTGCAAAGATGGTTTAGTAATTATTTTCCAAAAATCTAGTGAGTCGATCGAGACATTCATTTTTAAAAGTTATTTCTTAACGCGTACGTAAGTTACGTTGAACTCTTTTGATTGCCTATGCTGCTGCATCCGGTTGGCAAAGTTAAAGGCGTCGTTCAACTCGAAGCGTTGAAAGACATCAAGCCCTCGGCTCAGAACAATTTTCCAGCCTTGGTCCGTTGTGATGTCGCGGTCATGTTTTGTGCCGGAGGTGTCATAAGCCCAGGTGAACTGAATACCTACGCTTTGGCAGGCATCGGCAATCTTTTGTAGATTTTCTGATTGACGGTCACCATTGAATTCGTCTTCCACCGTGACTGCGTGAACAGCAACCTCCTCGTCCGGCCCTTTGAACTTAGTGATGGTCTCCATGAGGTCCATCAAGTTGCGCACTTGATGAAACATGCGCATGTATGGGTCCGTGATGACGATCCGCTTAGCACCAGCAAGGTATGGCCCAAACAAGGCGTCAAAACTCACGCCGCGCTGGTTTTCTTGAAAGACTAGGTGTTGCTCCTTCAAGACTGCTTCAGGGGCAACCGTGACCCTTGGAGTAGCCAGCAAGGGGACTGGTGATGCTTCCGAAGCGGTTGCAGCGGGACTTGTATCCGTTGATGTTACTTCTGCTGTTTGAGTTTGACCTTCAATCGGCAAGCGACGGTGGTACTGATTTGGGTACTCGTCTTCCTCCAAGGTATGAACCAGTTTCTCCTGTCCGTCATTGCCCTCGTAGGCAAAGCGCACTTCGGGGTAGGTTGAGTCGATGCGAAGCAGTTGATCCTTCACCCGCTTTCGTCCCTCAATGGCTGTGCGGAGCACGTCTTCAACTTCCGCCTCAGTCGCCTCACCCTGTGGGTACAGAATTTTCATCAAGCCTGAAAATGTCTTGTTAATACCGTCACGGTCGCGGGTCGAGATTTCTTCAGACAAGCTGAAATGCTTTTTGTAGCGATCCGAAAAGTCATGGCTTCGCAATGACTTGAGAATCTCGGCCAAATAGTCCACGACAAAGCCATAGCCACTCGAGAACATCTCACCACGAATCACGTCCACTTCCCAGCCTGGGATGTAGCTGTGAACACGGTCGAGGAATGCTGAGTCATGAAACTTCTCTGGCAAGGGGTCAAACAAGTCAGAGTGCTTGAGCATGTACGGCACAGTGTGGTCGGTGTTGCCCACAAACACCATACTGGCCTCTGCCCCTAGGGTTTCAACTCCCCGGGAGAATGACTTGTTGGCCATGTAGTTCTTCATGATGTCGACAAGTGCTTTGTCGACCTTCTTTTGCTTGCCCGCAAACTCATCAAAAGCGACCACATCCCAATAGCCGACCAGGCCCAGCTTGCCGGAGGAATTGCTGACGAACAGCTTCGGTACAGTGACCTCACCACCTGAAATCAGGATTCCGTGCGGTGAGAACTCGGAATACACATGCGACTTACCAGTGCCCTTAGGACCCAATTCAATCAGGTTGTAGTTGCGCTCACAAAACGGGATCAAGCGGATCAGTTGCAAAAGCTTGTTGCGCTTGCCAAACATCTGCGGGTTAAAGCCAATGCTCTGTATCAGCAGGTCAATCCACTCTTCAGTGCTAAATTGCTTGCGTGCCTCAACGTAGCCATCAAATTCAAAGCGAGAGATCTGGATCGGCTTGAGGGAGGCAAGAATCCAAGGCGTCGCAGCCTTTTCTTCTGTGTGCTCATATTCCAAGTCCGCAATACACCAAACACCACCAACCAACAACTTCTGATGTGCTTTGACCGTGCCCGAGTCAATCAAAACTTTCTTGATACCAAGGTTAGAGAACTCTACCTCATAAACATCGTCTTTGTCATTCAGTGACACACTGATGCGATCAATGACTTTGTGGCGACCTTTTTCTTTGATGGTTGAGCGCACCAGACCTGCTTCATTGCGATGAACGTAATGCTTGCGCAAAATCTCTTTGACGGTGTCGATCCCCGTTTGTATGGTTGCTTCGTCATTGGTGGCGCAATACTGGCCAAGCAAGTACTCCAGCACGTAGGTCGGCACGATTGCATTGCCTTTGACGGCTTTTACTAGGTCCTTGCGCACCACAAGGCCAGCGAAGTGCTGATTTATTTTGTCGTCAAGTTCGCTCATCGCCTACTCCTTGTACTTATTCTTAAAAATCGTTGCCAAACGCCAAGTCAATTTGAACTGGCTGACGGAGCACTTCAACTTTGGTCACCGCATCACGCATGACCAAGTCGTAGCGCTTGTGTGATTCGTAGTTTCCGCTCAGAATTGTTAAAAAGACAGATCTCTTGCGTTCATCCAGTAGCTGTGAATTGCTGTCAAAAGTCAGGGTTTGTTGATCGCTAATCAGCGTCTCACCGTCTCGTAGAGATACAACTACGGATCGGGCAAGAACGCGTTCCGTGACAGCGTCCGTCTGAATAAATTCAAACCGTTGAGTGTTGGTCACTACTTTGTTTGTAGAACCCAGTAGACTAATACTGACTGAGCGTGTTTTTGAATCTTCTGAGTAGCTTTCCCGAACAGTCACCAGTGGCACCACAACCTCTTGGGGCATTGCACTGCCGTGAACGAAACGAGCTCCACCTGCAAAATGAAAACGGCTTGCACCCTTAGGGACCCAATAGTCCAAGCTGCCATCAGGTGTCGTACCTGCTGAAATTGCGGTGTTACCGCTCCAGGCTTTTGCTGTCTCGCCTAGGTCAGTTCCAATCAAGTAGCGCTTTTTGGCAATCAGTGTTCCGCTTGGTTTTTCATCTAATGCGGACTTGTCGGCCACATCCAAAGCTGACTCTTGGTACATGAAGCCGTGATCGGCAGTCAGAAGGACAGTTGATCCATTTAGGCCGTTAATGATGAAGCCCAACACGCTAGACAGTTCTTGGACCGTTTGGTCTGCTGCTTCAAACGTCTTGGTTTCAGAAGCCTGCTTATCGCCAATCATGTCAATCCGGTCGTGGTACACGTAAATTAGCCGGTGGTCCCGCACCAACTCACGACCTTTGTCCTTACCTAAAGACATCAAATCCTCTGCCTTGATGGCTAAGCCGCCAAAGCCTTTCAGGTGTTCATTGCGCTGTTCCAAGGTTGCGACAGTTTGGCCATCAACCTGAACCTCAACAGCGTTACCCACCTTGTAAGCCAGCGTCTTGTGGGGAAGCAGCGCAGCCATGCCTAATGCTGTGTAGCTAGGTAACACGCCCAGCATGCCGTCTAGGGAGGCCTTGAAACGACTCTTGCTGTTGGTTTGCTGAACCAGCTCATGGGCAACTTCAAATCGGAGCGCATCTGAGATCACCACAAAGACTCGTTTCACGCTGCCCTCAAACAATGGCTCTATCTTTTGCTTGAAAAAATTCTGTTGTGGTGTAATACCTGGCAAGGACCAACTCGAGAGCAATCCATTCGGTCCTTCCATGACCTTGGCCCATGCGCTACTCAATTGAGGTACGAACCAACCTGAGTAGAGACTTTCAATAGTTCCACGCAACTCGTGCAGGACCGCCCACCCCGTTGGCTCAACAGCATCAGCCGCTGTGTGAAAGTGCCGATAAAGCTGGTCGAATTGAAAGAGTTCATCACGGTAACTTGCGAAGGCTACTGATGCATCAGTAAAGCTGAACCCACCAGCATGGCTGGCTTTGAGTGAAAAGAAATCTGCTGCTGCCGTAAGAGCGTCATAGCAAGCGGCCAGCGCCTTTGTGCGGTCATTGGCGCTTGCCAGAAGAGGGTTAGCCCAATGGCCGTCTCGCCGACGCGAAATGTGGCCTCGCACCAAATCCATATTTGCACCGCCTCCATCCACAATTCGCTTTTTGAGATCCTGAACAATCCTTAGCTCAATCTCTTCAAAAGTCATGCATTCGATCAATTGCTCAGCAGACAAGCTTCCAAGTAGCGTTGTCAGATCAAGCTCACTCGCAACAGCCTGAGCCAAAGCGTTGTAACTGCTGAATTGAGCAATATCAGAACGCCATCGCGAAACAAACACAGAGGCGTTGGCTGCAAGAGATCGCTCAGGCAATACGAAATGCGCCAACTGCCTTGGAGCATCACCCAACTGGCTTCGGCAGAAGTCTGTGACCAAGATGCGGATTAGCAAATCACGCAAGTTCGGTTGAGACTCTGAGTAGCCGAGTTGCTGTCGAACGAGTTCCCAAAACACAGGCTCAAGATCGTTGCCACAGATGTCAGACCACACCTTTGGTTGGGCAGATAAGTCCGCTGACTCGTTCGCCACGAAAGTACCATAAACCCGTTGCAATATAGCAAAGAGTTCTGGTAGGTCAGCGCGTGTAATCACCGCCAACATCTTGCGATCAAGGTCCTCTGCTGAGTCGGTGGGTGATACAAGTCGCTTTAACCGATCTACGCGGTCTTTGGCTCGCAAGAACTTGGCGCGCTCTTTCAGATGAGTACGCAAAGAAATGGTTGTCAACCCCAAGTCCTCCAGCAAGATGGAGGTGGAATCGGCTCGGAAGATTTTGGAGCGCAAACGGACATCCAAAAGCCAGTCTTTGGATGGTTCAGGCTCAGGTCGGTTGCTGTAAAGGAGCCAGCGCTTATCAGGTGCACCTTCAACTAGCAACTTGATCCGAAGGTTTGATTGCTCATCCATCCGAATAATCTCAACGCCGTCCATAGCCATTGTGGCGACGAAGCCTGAAAACTCCGCCTCCACGTCATGCCAAAAAACAATGGGGTGGCTTGCAAACAATGCACTCAAGCTATCTGAAATTCTTGCATTGCTCATAATGGATTGCCCACATAGGATTCAGCGTTGTAATTGCGCATTTTTTTAGTCATCACTTGCTCCTCCTGTGACGGCCTTCACTTCAGCAAGCAAATCACCAAACTTGCCGTAGTTCACCTTCACCCCATCGTCAAGATCTAGGGTGATGCGCATATCGGCATAGTGTCGGAGCTGTTCGTCGTAGGCCAGAAGCTCTACGTGCTTCTTTTTTAGCTTCTCGACTTCTTTGGCTAGTTTGTTGCGGGCGACAGTGCTGCTAGCAGCTGCGACATCTTTTTGCAGCATTTCTAAGCGACTCTGGATCTTGCCTGTGAGGGGCACGACGTATTCGGCACGAAGACGGGCAAGTGTGCCTTCGTGATAGCGGTGCAGGTAGACCAAGGCCTGAAAGGCACCTTGTTTGCCGCTACTGAAGTGCCAGTAGATGGGGCGCTTTTTGTAGGTTTGCAGGTGGTCTTTAAAAAACTTGTCGGCGATGTAGCGGCGGATGGTCTCGTTCGGGGTTTCAGACGCCTTAGATCCCAGGCCTTCAGCAAGCCAGGCCATGTTTTCCTCCAGGGTGTCTGCTCCCCAGACGGCTAGCAGAAATTCACGGATACGGATGGGCGCGTCGTCGGAAAACCAGAGTTCATCGGTGATAGGGATGATTCCGTCGGTATCTGCGGGAAAGGTGGTGTAGCGGCCAGGCTCAAAGCCAACGTTGCTCGCGTGAGCATAGATCAGACCGATTTCGTCAAGGCTGTAGCGGCCCATCATGCAGCCAATGGCGTAGGAGATCAGGCGCTGGCAGTCCTTTTCGCGGTCAGCGCGACCTAAAGTTATTTGAGCTTCCGGGACATCTGATTGGATTTCATTTTCCAAGTCGTATGCCTTAATTAGGATTTTATTATTTGTCTCTTCAAAACTACGCATCATTTCAATGCGGTAGATGGTAATCTTTGCCCAGTCTTCCCAAGCATTTTGGAAGTTCGATTTGTTTAAAAATGGTAATAATTTAAATGCCCAGGAGGTTTCATAATCATCCCAGTCATTACGAGCAATTTCCACACATTTCTCGGCATTGATTGAAAGTTGATTTAAATCCGAGTCATTCAAGTCATCAAGGATTGGGAGTTTGCTGATATCACCAGATTGATAATTCAATGTAGGATTAATTAGCTTGATCATTAAAGCAGCAACTTTGCTGTTTAACAAAGATAAAACTGCATAATTTGGTTTATCCATGATGATTGCTGGGCTGCAATCATCAAAAAAAACTTCATCATTGTCATGTCTAAAAGATATGCTTGAAGATGTTAGTTTTGACCATACAAAATGAGGTTTTCCGAAATACTTAGATGACCCAAGTCCTGCACCCGCAAACTTTGACAGCTGCCCCTGACCATCTTCCCAAAGAAGTTTGTAGGATGCATTGCCATACCATTTTCTAAAAGCACCGCCTTTAGAATAAGTAACCCACCTTCGGTCATTAATTGGCACCTCATGCCACTCTCTGATAAATCTAGCGTTCTCTCCAGTAAAAATTCCTTTGGTAATTTTTATGGCTACGGTACCAACTTTTGGGTTGTCATTAAAAGCCCGGCGAACTTTATTGGAAATCCAATATGCGATAGGGGCTCCTGGTATAAGAAGAAGATCAGGTAAATTAACATCAAATCTTCTTGTCCAATCTAAATTTTTAGAATTATTTAAGAGCAATTCAGCCTGCTTATCAGCACCTACTACATCAGATAACCCAATGAAAGTGGTAGACCCCACATAATCCTCAACGCTGAATGCACAGAACGCGCAAATAGGGACTGCAGCTGACTCCCAAATTGAGTGATATTCGGGATGAACTAACGATGTCAAAGGTAATTCACGTAAAAGAAACTTTCTAAAACCCTCATATGAACTAAGGAACATCCAGGTAAACGGTGTCATAAAGCATATGGATCCTCCGTTCTTTAAAAAACTTTTCCCACGCACAAAAAATGCCGCAAACAAATCTCCTTTACCTTCTGCAAAATTTTTTTCAACATACCCTTTTAATTGGATATTCATTGCTTTGGCTGCAATATAGGGCGGATTAGCAACTACTGCATCAAACTTCATTGAAAGAATCTGCGCCTGCTGCACGATTTGCAAAAAATCATCTGCCGCTGATCTTGCATACATGTCATCACAACTGGATGCTTTTTCTAGCATCAGAGAAATCTCAGTCAGCTGTACTTGAATATTGTTAGGTATCTCAATTAGAGATCCAACATTATCAGCGTTCTTAAAAATTTCGATTAACTTAAAAATTGTTGCACTTTGAATATTGAAAGGTCTAAGATGATTCGAAATTTCTTCAGCATCTAGATTTTTACTAGCTTGTAATGAGACTATATTCAATTTGATCGGTTGGTAGTCGTTTGAATAGCCCGTGGTGCTCAGTATCCGTCGATCGTCTGCGCGAGCCTTCATTAGTAAAGCAAAACCCGCCATCTGCGAGGCACGGTCATCAATATCCAACCCGTAGAGGTTCTTTTCCAGGATCAGACGAGGGATGGTTCTGGGCTGGTAGCCGCGCTCCAGGTAGATGGCCTTGAGTACGTCATAGGCAACCACCAAGATGTGGCCGCTGCCACAGGCTGGGTCCAGCACGGTGATGGATTCAGGGTTAAGGGTATCGCCATCTTCACGCACCCGGGTCTGGACGAGGGCATCGAGCTGGGCTTGCACCTCTTGCGTTTGCTCGGCGGGTGTAATGTAGTAAGGCCAATCTTTGGCTAACGCGCTTTGCGGGTTGGCCATGAGCCACAAGCGACCCACGCTGTTTTGCACTAGGTATTGCACGATCCAGTTAGGCGTGAAGAGCTGGGTGGCGGCCGGGATGTCTTCACTTTTAACAACCTTGCCAATGACCTGGTCCTTTCGCTCACTGATGTAATACTGGTACAGCCAGCCAACAATCTCGACCTCGGCCCAGTCTTCTTCGGGAATAGCTTCCACCATTTTGGCAATGACGGAGTCGCTGCGCAGCAGGTTGTCGGGTAGCAGCAGTTCAGAATCGTCGTCAATTCGTTCAAACAAAAAAGGCATAGCACGTGACAAGGCGTTGCACTGTGCAACCAGCAGCATGCGGTATAGCTCGCCATCGCGGTTGCCTGCGAGTTTGAGTTCGGTGACTTTCGCTGGGATCAGGCCAGGCAAATCATTTGATAAATCCGTTGCATGGGTCAGGATGTCTGGCAAGCCGCCTGCCGAGCTGGACAGCGCTCGATGGCCATGCCCCAAGTAGTCGTGCAGTTCCATGTAGCGCAGTGCAGCGAAGCGGTTGAACCAGGTATAGGCCACCGCTTCTATGGTGTGTTCAAAACCGTCTTTGCGGATGCGCTCTATCAGCTTATCGCGCTGGCCACTGACTTTAGATGGCCAGGCTTGGCCAGCAATGACAGTGACATCGCCCTGCGTTTGGGCGGGGGCAACTTCCAGTGAACCAGCCTTGAAGGACAAGCCCAGCTGGTTAGCGCGAACCGTGACAGCCGCAATAAAATCTTTGCGCGCCTGTGGGGCATAGGACTTGAGGTTTGCTTTATTCATTATTCTTTACTGGATACGAGCGATTTGCCCTGAACGAACAGCTGCAAGCAACTCTTCTTTGAGCTTGCTGATATAAGCATCTACATCGGCCTCGGTCTCTAGGTATGTTTTTGTGGAAAACTCGGAAGCTTTAACGACCTTGGTCGTTTTCGCTGGCGCTTGCGGCACATTGGTCGTGCCTGTTTGCGAGGACTTTGTTGTGTTGTTTCCAGGTTCTGCCACATGAAGTGGTTTGACGGCAGCAGAGGCTTCAATTAGGGTGATCGCCTCATCCATAGCATCGCCGCCTTGACCTTGCAGGTACAAGATTTGAGCAATGCTGGTTTGAATAGCAATACGTGATTTGAGATCTTGCAGCAGGTGCAATGCCTTATTGCTGACATCTGGGTTTGCAGAAACTGCTGATAGCTTTGCTTGAACTTCAGCGAGCTTCTCATCGATCGAAAGCAAAGCACGATCGCGCTTTTCTTGAGCAAGCTGCTCGTTGACGGACGTCACCGTGGCCAACAATGGTTCAATACGATTCACCAATCCATATGGCTTGCTGTTGTCTCTGATTTGAGTCAGTTCTGCCAAAGCAGTCGCAGCTTGGGGAACTTTATTGAGTGCCTCGCGATTGTCGGTAAAGCCCCGGAGACCATCCAACAGTTTGCGCCAAGCTGCAATCTGGGTTTTGTAGAAATTCACCAGGTCATGAATATCCTCTGAGGCATCAAGCCAGTCGTCCTTGGCATTCAGAAGTGCCTCAATAAACGCAAAGCTGTCACGCACTGCTAACTGCTGAGCGATGCGACTCAGCGCCGCATCAATTTCAGCTTTGCCTGGATGGTGGGCTGTGCTAGCAGTCAATGTGAAAGCATTGAGGTCCGTTTGCCATTCGCCTAAGCAAGCACGGAAGTCAGAAACCAAGCTGTCTTCTTCATCTCGGCCCAGTTTATGAAACAATTCTTTGTAAAGATCGCGGGCGCGTTTGAGGCTGCTGGCGTCAGCAACTTTCCGTTTGAGGATTGAAACTTGTTTGAAGCGCGCAGTCTTAGTGAGCACCTCCACTGCAGCCGCAGGATCTAAATCTGCACCTTCAAGTAACAATTTGATTTCACCGGCCATGAAAAGACGAGCAACCAGAAGAACAGTCTCCCATTCAGGTTTCCAACCCCAAGGGATGCCTGAAAACCGATCAACTACATCCGACAAAAGTACGCGTGTTTGGCTGGCCGCAAGGTGCAAGTAATCGCGCATTTCCTTGATGGCAAGTGCATTGCCTTCTTCGCCGTCCAAGCCCAGTCCCGCAGCAGCCACGGTATCAGCAGTCAGTACGGCTTTAATTTCAGCAATTGGATCGGCTTGACGAACTTTGATGTACGGAAGCTTGCTGTAGGTATTCGTTACTAGGTAGTTCAGGAGGTCGTCCAGAACTTTGTCTACTGTGGTGGCTTTGATTTGCACTGACTGGCCCAAGGCAAAGAAATCTCCTTGTGTCATCAATGTCGTGAGTTGGTAAACCAGTCGTTGACGGCGCTCGCGGTTTTCTTCTTTGCGATCTGCCAAGATGCGCTTGAGTGATGGAGTTGCTTGATCAGCTTTTGGACTGACGATGTATTTCTCAATTTGCTGATACAAAGCGAGCTCGAGGTCCAAGCGCTGGCCTTCAGCCAAACGCACGATGGCTCTACCATTGCCTTCGCTGCTCCGCAATATGCACTTCGCGCTCTGCAGCTTTTCGTAGTCGTCGCCCAGAGGCGTCAGTACTTCGAAGCTCAGAGTCTGGTTGGCTTGTCTGTAAGGCGCACCATCTAGCAAACGATTGAAGTCGTAATCTGCCTTGGTATCTCGATGGCGAATCTTGGTTTGGCCACCAAGTATTTCGTCAAACACCAACTCAGCTAAAAGGCGAGACTTTTCAGCGGCAGAGACTTCGACATGGCCGATCTCACGCGCAACATCCCGCTCCTCATTGGTCAAGAAAAACCAAAGATCTCCATTGCGACTGACCAGGCGTTGTTGTTCGAGTCGATCTAAGCTGGCTTGAACTTTTCGCTTGAGTGCTAACTTGTCAGCATCCACCTCGTCGATGCAAAGCGTGGCCAGGTTGTCGATTGTTGGTTTGACGATGTCAGGGATGTATCGGATGAGGAACATCGCTTTGATCAACTGCGTGTCAAAGTGCTGCAAGGCAGGATTCAAAGGTGCTTCGTCAATGGAGCGCTTAGCCATCCCATCAATGAAGCTCTCAATCGACGGGTAAAAGTCATAGAGAGGAATTAGGGCATCAGTGCTCTTGCTCAAGTTCTGCAAAGCGGCAGACTGAAATGCATCAAGCAATGAGCGCTCGCCACGCGAAAGATGTTTGCCGGTTGCGCCAACCTTGCGGATGGTTTCGAAGATTTTTTGGAGCAGCGTGAACTGGTACGGGGCAAACGGATAAAAGGCTGAGAACTCATCTGCATCCTTGTAGCCCTTGAGCGAGACAGAGTTTCCGACAAACGACAACTGGTTATTGATCACGTCACCTTTGTCAGCGAACTCTTTCTTGAGCTCTGTCTTGGCTGCATCTGTCTTTGTAAGCAACCGCTCGCCAATCACTTCATCTGTGTTGCTACTGGCCAGTGAGAGCCGGGTGTGAAAGCGCCCCTGAATCTTCGAGAAGTCTTGTGACTTGGCTTTGTTGGCTTCACCGATGGCGGCATCAATGTCCTCCTGGCTGGTAACAATGACCCAAGCGCGACCTTTGCACTGGGTGCCCAGTTGCTCAGTAATTGTTTGAAGGCTCAACATTAGCTGAGAGTTGGAGCCAATGAACTGCCCAACCTCATCAACCAAGAAGATCACTTTGTGATTTGCAGGCTTGGCGGCCAAGTAATCGTTGACGATCTTGGCGAAACCTTCAATGTTGATCTTGTGACCTTCGCGAGCGTTGTCAAACCAAGTACCCGCCGATTGAGGCGTCATCTTGAGTGACTGTGCTAAGGCAGAAACGATGTCGTCGCGCAGGAAGTCAACAGCATCTCTTTCCTTGTCCCACGTGCTGCCGTTTGAATTAGAAAATGCTGTCTTGAATGCGTCGTAGGCACCTTTGGAAACCAAGTACCTTTCCATGTCTGCAATGTGGGGAGCGTCACCAGAGTAACCCAATTTCTCGTTGAAGACGCGCAGAAAGACCTGCAAGATTGCGTCGCGATCCGACTTGCTATCGGCTTTCGCATCGATGTTGAACAAGATCACATCTGCAGTTCCTTTGGTGGCACGCTGGATGTCGCCCATCAACATGATGTCTTTGATCTTCTGTTTGTCAAAAAACTGATTCGCTGTGCGTTTCTCCCCTGTCAAAGGGTTGTGTGCCTCAAGGTTCTCAAGCAAGTACGAAAGGATTTTGATGAAGTGCGACTTACCGGAGCCGAAAAATCCAGACACCCATACACCCATGCGTTCTGTTATCGCCGCATCATTGGGGCGATCCATTGCTTCAAGGTAAGCATCAAAGAACTTGCCCAAGTAGTCGCTGATTTGTTTTGTGACGACATACTCTTCCAGCTCTTGCCACACGCTGGCTGCATCCATCTGGTCAGCTTTGATAACGCCATTGATGGGGCGATCTATGGGCTTGAGGAACAGGTCTTTGATTTTCATATTCGTTTTCTTTCGAATCAATTATTTGCGTCGACTTGTGTTTTTCACACAGTTTCTGGAATCAACCGAAAAGCCCGGTAGTAATGGTCTTCTGCGAGTGTGTTGAAGAGTCGAAGCGAATGCCCGTCGTACTTGCCGGGAAAAAACATCAGCAGCGGCGTGTTGCCCATGATTGGGTGGAGCGCGGACAGAAGCGTGTGCGTTCTCAGCATGGGGTAAACAGAGCCAACTCCAGTCAGTATCAAAAGGTCAAGGTTTGGGATGTCAAATTGGGCTGCAATTTTTTGTGCAAGCTTGTCTTCTTTCAGAACCGAACGTAAAGCTGCCAGAGTGCTTTCGTCCCCTTTGGATTGCTGCATCTCCATGGCTTTTTCAAGAAGATTGCGTTCTTTTAAGAGGTCTGAAACAAGCGTCAATAGATTCACGGTTCCTGCTCGGACGCTCGGAACTTGCTTGGGAAGTGCGGGAAGAACTGTGCCGTTCAGAAAATCACGCACGTCCATTTCGCGATCTGGTGGGTAATCGAAAATCCAAAAACCAATTTCATTCCCCAGCCCCTTGCTACCGAGAAAGTCAGCAGAAGTGATTCTTGGGATGATTTGGTTGAGACGTTCATCAAGCGTAAGAGTCATTTTGTGCGCTCCAAGCAATCAAGGACAAATTTTTCGTTGCGTTCGACTAGATACCGACGAACAACTGGATGCAATGAGCGAGGGGAGAGGCGCATCGATTTAGAACTTTCCAGAAACTTACACTCCACCAAAATTCGAATGATTACTTGGAATAACTTAGCTTTTGTCAGGCTTGACCAAGTAGCCACATTTGCGTCTCGATGTGCACAATCGGCGAGGAAGTCTTCCCAATCCAAAGGAGCTAAAGCGGGCTCCAGGCGACGCTGTGAGTTGGCGTATGTGACGCGCATGAACTCTCCAAGCAACTCGCTGTGTTTGACTGCTGCGGCTAGTAACAGCTGGTTGGCAATCTCGCTCTCGCGTTCACAGATAAGAGTCCACCCTTCATCATCCAGCGTCAATAGCCTTTTTCGGATCAATGTCGATTGACGGCGTGCAGTAGAAGGGGTATTTTTCTGGAGAATGTTTTCCACCTCAATCGCGTTCGTCCACACCTGCTCACTCGGGTGCGTGAGCAAAAGCGTAGCAATCCGCTTACTTTCAAGCGGCATCAATGAACCAGCAGATATTTCGGCGTTAAGGCGACTCATATTCCGTTTCAAAATTAATGTTCAGGGCTGGAGTTGCCGCAACGGTCAATACCAGACCAGTTACCGTCGGCTCATATATTCGGCCATTTAAATTTATGCGTGGCCGGTTTGTAAAAAGTCTTTTTTAGCCATCTCAAGTCGTTGGTCCACTCTTCATTGGCTTGAACTCGCTTGGGACTTTTTCCTTGCCAGCCAATCAACCATTGAATATGCGACGCGACTCGAAATAGGCGCTGTACGCTTCGGGGCCGTCCCCAATGTAAACGATAGGTATCGGAAGCATTTACTTCAAAAGTTAGTGTCCTTGCTTCCAAAAACCGGGTAAGAATCTCCCTTCGCTTGTGCTCGGAAAGACCGGCTTTTGACCCCACTTCGTACCCAAAGTTGTGCAGCGGAGATGTAGATCCAAGTTCATCGCCCTGAGTGACACCTTCTTTACCTCCAACAAGTCCGCTGGTGGTAACTTCTGGCCATGCGTTATCCCTAGAAATTAGATATTGGAGCGCATCATGGTCCTTTGCGAAGGCCATTAATAGATCCCAGTTGTCCGAGTCAAAGGGGTCACGCCCGGTAGCAAGTTTGGCAAACCACATTTCTTGCGAGTAGATTCGCAGATCGAGATCGACCATACATGCGATTTGCGCTTCCAGCTGATCGGCACTCCACTTTGTTCTGCCAACCACTACATGGCGAACGTCACGATCGGGAAGTTGCCACAGGCTAAATCCTTTTTGCTCCACGAGCAGCGCTAACTCGTCATGTTCCCAAGGACCCTCGCCTATCAAACCTAAATAGCCATGGTCAACTTCAGCTTGCTTAGGCGATGCTTCTTCTAGCATCCAGTCGACAATCTTTTTGTCCGACAAAGAAATTAGGGTTCCGATTGGTCTACCCAGGCCCTTGATTTCTCCGTTGGTGCCTGAATTCTTCCGACTTGCGATCTCAAGCAACTTTTCTAGCTCACGTTTGGATGCAAGCAGGTGCTGGACACTGGCGTCGGCAGCACCTAACTGAACTTGCAACCCCTCTAACTGCCCTTGCAAGCCCGCTAACTGCTGCTGAGAAACCACGGTGGAGGAGCTCAATTGATCTTGAAGAGTCTTTACCTTAAGCTGCAAATCCGATACCGCCTTGGGTGTACGGTCGTCCTTGGCAGACTTTGCATTCTCCAATTGAATTTCTCTGCGCTGCAGTTCGGCAAAGTTCTTATTGATGGTGGCCTCACGCTGAGAAAAGCGCTCTGCTTGTTCATGGGTGACGGTTCGTCTACGTAACTGATCATTTAAAGAGGCGACCTCTTTGGTTTGCAGCTCGAGCTTTTGCTTTAGTGTCCAAACTTCAGCCCCCACCCCTTTTTTAAGCGCACTATTCTCAATTTCTGCAGCATCAATTCTTTGCTGAAGGGCCTTTTGATCATGTAACTGCCCGGACGCAAAGGCCAACAAACGGCGAACGTCTGCAAGTTGCCCGCTGAGTGATCTGATCTCTGCTTGAAATTTGTTAGCGATGAGTTGATGCTGCTGGTCAGTATCAGATCTTTCTTCCGCCTCCTCAACTCCAGATGTCTGCATTGGTGGCTTCTGCTCATCGAGTTCAGGGGCAAACGATGTATCTTGGATCTCCGGGATACCTTCGCCACTTGTCTCTTTGTTTTCAACGTGAATATTCACTACGGTTGGAACATCTGCTTGAAGGACAGAACCGTTTTCACGATGAAAATGTATTGCTTCATCACTGAGCCGCACGATCTCCAACTTGGAGTCATGCAAATCGCTAATCAGCCGCTCGGTTAACAATTGCCGCAATGCCCTGGCGATACGTAAATTTGCGAGGACGCGATCCGAAATTGCCAAGTCACTCCCAACCGACTCCATTTTTTCGCGAACAGCGTCGGAGAGCGTGTCTTGCGCCCTGTTCCCAACATCCTTGGAATAAGGCAGCACCGGTGTTGAAGTCGGCACTTGGCTGAATTTTTGATCAGCAGACTCAATGATTGCAGGCCGAATGGGAGTTGAAATCGTGGTGTCAGACCTAGCAACTAGGGCCTCCGCTTGCAATGACTTGACAAGCTCTTGCAAAACTGAATTTTGCTTACGGAGTTCACCGATTTCATCTTTTGGGAGCTCTATTGCTGGCCTACCGGAGGGCAGCCTCTTCCCAAAAAAATCGCCAAAAAGTCCCATGGTGAATTCCTGATTTTTTTCGGGGGGAAACTTAAAGCGAATTTGTTGTACTACGAATTGGTGGCGAGAAAAACTTTTGGCTGATCAGCATTTTGTGTCAAACATACCTCCCTACCGCCCCGAGCAACGCCCGATGAACCTTCACCCTCAAATCCCCTGGCTCCAGCACCTCCACATCCGCCCCAAACCTTAACAAGTCTCCCACCAGTTCCCGTTCATCCGAGTAAGGGATTTCCAGCACATAGCTGCCGTCGGCCAATGTTTCGCTGCGCTGTTTGGAGTGCCAACGCTCACGCGACACCCACCGCGCGCGCTCGGGAGTGAACAATAGCTTTGCCCAGCCCTTGGGGCTACCACCAAAAATCCCATAGCCCTCGCCAACGGACTGGTCAATGGTTTTGGCCGATACCTCTTTGGCTGACGCATCAAGAATACTCACGCGGCTAATGGCGTCGATGCTGAAGCTGCGCACGTCGTCCCGCAGGTGGCACCAGGCGTCCACGTACCAGTTATCCCGGTAGTGGACCAGCCTTTGCGGCGAGACCTCGCGATCGGTAGTTTTGCCGTTTTGGCGGCTGTAGTGGGCAATGCGTATGCGTTTGCGCGCCAAGGTGGCAGCTGCGACTTCTTCAAACGACTTGATTGCCAGCGTGCGCTTACCCGCGTGCACGATGCGGATGCGCTTGGCGATGTCTCTGCCCGCAAGCCCGTGCTTTTCCATCAGCTCAGCCAACCGTCCCTGGAGTGGCTTGAGCTTGGGGCCAAGTAAGCCTGGCTCTAGCTGCACGAGTAGCTGCTGGATGGTGACCAGGGATAAGACTTCCTCCGGACTGAACCACAACCCCGGCAACTCGGTATCAGTGTGACCTTGGCGCATGACGTAACCACCCTGATCACGGTCAAACTCGATGGGAACATGCAACTGGTCGCGCAACTTGGCCAGGTCACGCTTGAAGGTCGCCTCGGAAATTTCGAGGCGCTCCATGAGCTCTTGGCGGGGGACCGCCCGCTTGCCGAGGAGTAGCTCCTTGTACTTGTAGAGGCGGACAATTTCACTCATGGCGGCGCTTCTCCGAAGGGGGTGTAGCCCATCCTATCAGCGCAGATGGGGGCTATGACAGCTCTATTGACCGCAGTTTCGCAAGCCACAGGCTCACGCTATGAGCTTGAAACACTGTGATTTTTAGCAGCCAGCTTACCCACCCAACAAGCGGCTGCAGGCTCACCGGGTGAGCCTCCGCGCGGCTTAGACTGCTGCGCACACACGCGACACACCCACCAATGAACGCCCTCCTCTCTGAACACCTGATCCTGCGCGGGGAGAAGATGGTGCTTGATTCACAGCCTTTGGGTGGGTTTTTTAAGATCAACGGGCATCCGAGTGGTCTGGGTGGGCACCCGCGCTGGCGCGGCTATGCGGCCACTTGGGAGATCCAGGACGGGAGGCTGTATCTGGTGGCGGTGGATGGCGGCCAGGACGTGGGCTTGGACACCTTGTTCCCAGACTTCCTCGAAGGTGTTTTTGCCCATTGGTACACCGGCGAACTGCGTTGCCCGGGCGGCAAACGGCTTCAAATCGCCCACCGCCTGTATTCGGTCCTGACTGAATTCGATGTCTTCATTGCAGTCAAGAAGGGTGTAGTGACCAAGGAGCGGGTCGTGATGAACACATTGACTCCGCTAGAAGATGACGATCCGGCTTTTGAGGCCGAGCACCAAAAGCTGATGAGCTTGCCGCGTAACGCGCATTTGAGGAAAAAGGACTAGCGTGTTGATCTGGGCCTGCGCCTACTTGCTTGCCGCTATTCCGGCTCTGGTATTGATGCGGCTCGCTCATGTGCCGGCGGCACCTGGGGGAGAACTCTCGGGCTTTTTGAAGGACTTGATCAGCATGCTGCGGGAGCAGTACAAGCTGGACCAGGACAAGCGGCTCTTGGCAGGGAAGTGGGCTGTCGCGTTTGTCGCAATCCTGGTATGGCCATTGGCAGTGGCTTTTTGGGTCAGCGAATTTCGGCCAAAGCCTGAGACGCCTGCACGCTTGCCGGATTCAGAAGACGCGTTTGAGATCAAAAGTGCGCACCTGCTGCGCACAGTGACCGCCGCTGAAGCAGAAAGCCAGGCCATAGTTTTCGACCCACTGGGCCGCGTGTCCGCCCTGCCGTTTGGACACCTGAACCCTGGCTGGCTGCGACTGCTGTCCCAGATGCAAGACGGTGACACGCTCTGGTACGGCGAAGTTCCGGGACGCCAACTTCCATTCCCGGCTCCTGAACGGCATGTGCAATTCGAGCTGCCCATAGGCGCAAAGCGCGGATATGCGATACAGCGCCAGGGGAAGGTAGTGGCAGATTTTTTATTTGAATGGGACTGACTTTGACTACATCTATAAATCGTTGGACCACACGCGTACTAGGCCTCTTGGCTGTTTTAGCGTGCACCGCAGCCCAGGCTGGTTTTGTGCCTGCCTACACCGTCATGCGGGCCTTAGACACCTATGACGTCAAGGTCGACGGCAGCAACCACCACTACTTTGAGTGGGCTTACCGGGTAGACACGCCCCAAGGTATTGAGGAGCTGGGGGAGTACAAGCTGACCTACAACGAGAAGTTAGAAAAGGTGGAGATCCTGGAGGCCTACACCCTGCAGGCTGACGGCACACGGATAGATGTACCGGCAGACAAGATCCGCAAGCAGGACGGCGACGGTGGACAGGAATACAGCGACAACAAGGCCTTGGTGGTCATTTACTCCAAGGTCGCGGTCGGCAGCACGGTCTACATTCGCGCGCGCACCCATCAGCACACGCCCATCTTTCCCGGGCATTTCGTTGTGTCCCAGTTCTTTTCTCCACACTGCGCTTTTGACGATGCCGAAATGCGGATCAGCGCTGAGGCTGGCGTGAAGCTGCGCTTCGATCTCGATCGCACCAGCGGCGGCCAGGTAGAGGCACTGCCTGAAGATGCGCCGGGTACCACGCGCTACCGCTTTACGTTCAAGCAGTCAGAGGCACAACCCTTTGAGTCCGGGGAGGTCAGTTTGTCGGACTTCGCCCCCTTTATCGCGGTGACCACCTTTGCCGACTATGCCGAATTCGCCAAGTCCTACCAAGTGCGCGCCAAGCCGATGGCGGCTGTCACTCCGTCCATCGAGAAACTGGCCCGGGAGCTGACCGCTAACGCCAAAGACGAGCGTGAAAGGGTGCGCAAGCTCTTCAACTGGGTGAGCCAGAACATCCGCTATGTCGCGGTCTACGTAGGCGACGGTGGATTTGTGCCGCACTCAGCCCAGAGCACGCTGGACAACCGCTATGGGGACTGCAAGGACCATGTGACGCTTTTGGAGGCGCTGCTGCAGGCGGTAGGTATTGAGAGCATGACTGCCTTGGTGAACTCAGGCGACGCGTACAGACTGCCCAAGCTGCCGGTGTCCACGCCCTTTAACCACGCCATCACCTACATACCCTCGCTGGACCTGTACCTGGATTCAACTTCGCGCTTCTCGCCTATGGGCACCCTGCCCGACGGCGATATGGCCAAGCCCACGCTGCTAACCGCCAGCGGAACCATCGGCAAAACGCCTATGAACTCCTGGAAGAACGACTACACCCGAAGCCGGGTCGAGATGCGCATGCGCAAGGATGGCAGCTTTGTCGGCAAGAGCACCTCGGTGATGCGGGGCGTTGAGGAAATAGCTTCGCGCGGAACCCAGTTTGCGAACCAGAACAATGACCAGACGCCCTGGATCAACCGCCTGCTGGCGCGTAACCAGGAAACTGGCACAGGGCGCATATTGCCCACCGAGCCGACCAACTTGGACGCGCCCTGGTCAGTGGAGGCCGAGTTCCAGTTGGATCCGCTGGTCAATGTGCCGGGACCCAGCGCTATGACGATTCCTTATGGCCTTGCGCCTGGCAAGCTGCACTCCATAGCCTCATACAAGGCCATCGAGACGCGTCGCTTCCCTCAAGCTTGTTCTTCGCTGGAGTTTCGCGAGACAACTACGCTTCGGTTCCCGCCGCATCTGAAGATCACCCGCATACCTAGCAATGTGAAGGTCAGCGTTGGAAACTACCACTACCGGTCGCGCTATGTACTTAAAGGCCACACCCTGTTGGTAGACCGCCTGCACTGGTCAGAGCGGCAGGATCCGTTTTGCGAACCAACCGTGAACCGGGACTGGAACCGGTTTCGGGAAGTGCTGCAGCGGGATTTGCGGGGGCAGGTTTTTTTCAAATAGCGCGTGACGCTAGCAAGGACGCCTTATGGACGAACAGTATTTGGTTGACGTAGACAAGCAGCCGATTCGGAATGCGATTTTTCGGACGCTGGCGGGTGTGATCAGCGTGGGGAATCTATTTGTATTTTGGTCCTATGGCGTTCGGATCTACGAGACCGGATGGACGCACTTTGATATTTCTTCTGGCTTATGGACCTTAGTCACTGTGCCTGCAGCTATCGTCATGGGCCTTTTTGCCATCGGTGGCTACGACGCCTTAGACAAGCCGCATCGTGCTCTAAATGACGGCTTGCAAAGACTGCTGGACCCGAACTACAAAGCAGATGTAAGCAGCTCGCACCTAGGCCAGCAAATGGATTGCCCGCGTAGGAAAAAGTACAGGAAGCTGTTTTACGCTGCAAGGGGTCTGAGGCCTTGGCGGTGAAGACAGCGCCGAAAGCTTTTCCTGATCGATTAGAAGGATCCAAGCAAATCGGCTCTGCACAGGCCTCGCCACTACTTCTCAACCAACCTCATAACCCTTGCATGCAGGCCCATAGAGTTCAGTAGCGCTATTTCAGATTTTTGTTCAATGGAGATGGGTTCATCAGGCTTTTTCACCTCAACAAACCGGGCGATGGCATGTATGCCAGTCACAGTATTTTTCGCATATAAAAACAAATCAGGCACACCAGATTTCCCCTCATGATCCTTGGCGTTGTGCTTATCAATGAGCACCTGAATCCTTTC
>Ga0214919_10004298_pt1 | contig 20923 bp, 13 predicted proteins | sample LL1503_MetaG_FD_177994 | JGI IMG/M metagenome (GOLD analysis project Ga0214919, IMG submission 177994) | Freshwater microbial communities from Lake Lanier, Atlanta, Georgia, United States - LL-1503 | ecosystem: Environmental > Aquatic > Freshwater > Lake | place: USA: Georgia | collected... | reverse complement strand
GGATGTATGATAAAAAGTACTTGCATTCTGTTCATTTTAATGTCCCTTTGATTTGTGTAGGCAATTTATCGATGGGGGGTACTGGAAAGTCTCCCATGGTAGAACATCTTTTAGCTATTTTAACTGATGAATATAAAATAGGCACTTTAAGCAGAGGGTACAAGCGAAAAACAAAAGGATATGCTTTAGCGGACGATTTAACCACCGCACTTGAAATAGGAGATGAACCCATGCAGTTTCATATCAAATTTCCTAATGCAGCTGTAGCGGTAGGAGAAAGAAGAATTGAAGCCATCCCTCAACTCATTCAGGATGTGCCTAAAATTCAAGCCATCATATTAGATGATGCATTTCAGCACAGAGAAATTGAATCAGACTTTAATATCTTGTTGACTGAATACAATAATTTATACTGTGATGATTTTTTTATACCAACAGGAGATTTAAGAGACGATAGAAAATCTGCAAAAAGAGCAGACATTATTATTGTCACCAAATGTCCTGCGGAATTAAACATAGCAGAAAGAGACGAAATTGTAGAAAGGATAAACCCTGAACAACACCAGAGTTTATTTTTTACTACCATTAAATACGAAACGCCTTATCATATATACAATCCAGCCGATCAATGGATTTTAACTTTGAGAGACGAGGTATTGTTGGTTTGTGGAATAGCCAACCCTTTACCTTTAAAAAATTATATCCACGAACATACTGATACTTATTATCAACTAAGTTACAGTGATCATCATATTTTTTCTATCGAAGACTTACAAGAAATTAGAGAAAAATTTGATCAAATTAAATCAAAAAGCAAACTAATATTAACCACCGAAAAAGACGCTGTAAGATTGGTCAAATACACAGAAGAGTTAAACAATATCCCTTTGTATGTATTGCCCATTAAGCCAAAATTTTTATTTGATTCAGAAAGAAATTTCAATGAATTGGTGTTGAATTATCTTGCACAATTTTATAAAAAATAAATGGGAACTAAAAAGAACACGAAAAAAACAAAAACGACCACTAAACATACACACTTGGTAACTACTTACAAAGGGGTGCTTGACATTGCCAAATCGGGAATGGGCTTTGTGATGGTACAAGGATTAGAAAATGATATATTGATTTTCCCCAACGATTTCAATACTGCATTGAAAGGGGATGAAGTAAGCGTTAAAATAACAAAAATTAGACAAGGCTCTGGAAAGAAAGAAGGAAAGGTTTTAGAAATTCTAAAACGTAAACAAGTATCCTTTGCAGGCACGATGCAGGTAAAAGAAAGAACGGCTTTCTTTATTCCAAGCAGTGTATTTCCCATGCCCGATATCTACATCCCCATGAATAAACTCAATGGGGCCAAGGACAATGACCGTGTGATGGTGCAGTTGACCAAATGGGAAAAATCTACACGCAAGCCAGAAGGAGAAGTATTAAAAATATTTACGCCTGAGCAAGAGAATGATATGGCCATGCAATCCATTGTGGCTGAAGCTGGTTTCTCTTTATCCTTTAGTGAGGAAGTGATTGGCTTTGCAAAATCATTGACAGAAAATATTGATGCCAATGAAGTAGCCAAAAGAAAGGATTACCGTAAAGTATTAACCTTTACCATAGATCCAGTTGATGCGAAAGATTTTGATGACGCTATTTCTTATCAAAGATTGGCCAATGGAAACTTAGAAATAGGGGTGCACATAGCAGATGTAAGTCATTTTGTGCAACCTGGCACAGCCGTAGATAAAGAAGCTTATGAAAGAGCTACTTCTGTGTATTTGCCAGATAGGGTGTATCCCATGCTGCCAGAACGAATTTCCAATGAACTATGTTCTTTAAGACCTAAGGAAGATAAACTTACTTTTTCGGCATGTTTTGAAATAGATGCACAGGAAAAGATTGTGGCTACCTGGTTTGGAAAAACCATTATCCATTCTGACAGAAGATTCACCTACGAGCAAGTACAAGAAATTATTGATACTAAGATAGGAGATCATTCCTCTGAAATTTTATGGTTATTGGATTGGACCCAAAAACTGCGTAAAGCTAGATTTGATAGTGGTGCCATTAATTTTTCTTCACAGGAAGTACGTTTTACTTTGGATGAAAAAGGAAAACCAACAGGCATTACCATCAAAGAAAGTAAAGAATCGCATCAATTAATTGAAGAGTTGATGTTAAAAGCCAATCAACTGATTGCGCAAAAAATGGGGCAAGTTAAAATTAAAAAAGAACCTATTCCATTCCCTTACCGTGTGCATGATCAACCCAATGAAGAAAAATTAAATCCATTTATCACATTTGCAAAAAAGCATGGCTATCCATTTGATATATCTTCACCTACCCATATCGCACATAGCTTTAATGAATTGATGTTGGCCTCCAAAGGGAAACCCGAACAACATGTATTGGAGCAATTGGGTATTAGGACCATGGCCAAGGCTGTTTATACCAGCAACAATATTGGACATTATGGTTTGGGCTTTGAACATTATTGTCATTTTACTTCACCCATCCGACGTTATCCTGATATTTTAGTGCATCGCATTGTACAATCTGTTTTATTAAATCATCCAATGAATGATACTGATTTAGAACAGAAATGTGTGCATTGTAGTGAAAGAGAGCGTGCAGCGATGGAGTCAGAAAGAGCGGCCAATAAATACAAGCAGGTGGAATTCATGCGTGATTATCTTGGTCAAAGCTTTGAAGGCATCATTAGTGGGGTTTCTAGTTTTGGATTTTGGGTAGAAACCATCGAACACAAATGTGAGGGCTTAGTAAGCATTACCGGTTTATCCAAATTTGATGATTTTAGATTGGTGGAATCTGATTATGCCTTAGTAGGGATGAGATCGGGACGCAAATTCAATATGGGCGATAAAGTCACCATTAAAGTGGTGGCTGCAAGCTTAGAGAAAAGACAATTGGATTACGAATGGGATTCGGTAAAATCTATCCCTGTAGTTGTAAGATAATTAGTTTATTTGTTTTGTTATTTCTTCAAATACAATTCCTTCTTCTGCCAATGTTTTTAGTATTGGAGTATAGATAGAAGGATGGGTGGGAATATGTAATCCAGTTAAATTAAAATCCCCTTTCAGATAAGCACAAACGCTCATGGCTAGAGGTAGGCCAACGGTGGTGGCCATAGCTGTATAATTAGCATCCAAGCCCTTTTTGACCATGCTGCTTTGAACCAAATATTTTTGATGGTGGAGTGTATATTCAATTTCGTGCATCATGACCACCATGTCTTTATCTGTTGGTGCTAATTTCCATTTTTTTTCCAATATCCATTGCATAATGGAGGCATTGGATTTTAAATTTGGAGGGATGATGGCGTCTGTATGAAATCCTAAATAGTCCAACTGTTTTTTTACGATTTCATTTTTTAATAGTGAGTCATACAAACTATTCAAATGATGAGTAGCCAGATGTAATTCAAGCCAGTCTTTGATGCTGGCATTTTCTTTCAAATCTATAGGATGTTCATTGGTTAAACTCAATTGCACTATGGCGTTCCAGCCAAGAAAAAATTCAGGAGGTCTTAAAGTAGTTCTTACAAAATTGCTTACCCCATTTAATGCATAGGTATCTATATAGGTCAAAGAATTTCGATTGGGATAAAAACCAAATAAACCAATGTTTGGAATCTCTAATTGGGGGGCATTTTCAAACAAATGCAAATAAGGGATTGTTTTTTGCTGTCCATTTTCAAGATAGACTGCTCCGGCTTTACCTGCCAGAAGTATATTGTTGGCATTCCAGCTAATTTTATAATGCCAAGGATTATTGTCCGACTCAGGGGCAATTAATCCACCACAATGCGATTTAAACCCAGTTATTTGGCCTCCTTTTGCCTTTATTTTATCAATGAGTTCCATTGCACTCATGTGGTCAATACCAGGGTCTAAGCCCATCTCACACAAGAATAAAATATTTTTGGCTTTAATGCCTGGCTCCAAGGAACGCATGTTTTCATCCACATAAGAAGCCGTAAATAGAGATTTTGAAAAGCTTAGGCAATCCTGGGCCACTAAAAAATGTAAACTAGGAGGCAGCATAGAAACTACCACCGTCGCTTTTTGAATGAGCGCTTTCCTTGCACTAGCATCATTTACATCAATTCCTACAGCGATTCCATTTTGCGCTTGATTCCATTTTGCTTGGGCTGTTGCTTGGTCTCCATCAGCAAGTACAACCTGCCAGTCATTTTCGACCGCTTTTTGCTTCAAATATTGAATCAAAACAGTAGCCGATTTGCCTGCCCCAATAATTAAAATTTCTGCACTCATTTTGGACTATCTAAATCATTAAAAATCTGTGTTTTAAAGTTAGCATTTCTTACCCACAACTGTGGATAAATCTGCTTAAAAATTAGGGTTTAAAAATAGCAAAAAAGGGCTTGAAAAGGTATCTTCGTAAACCATCTATTAGGGCTTTAAAAAACACCCCTTTTTGAGGTAAAGAAATTAAAACTTATGGAAGATAATATCAACGAAAATTTAGGTACAGAAGCCACCCAAGACAATGACCGTGTCATAAGAGTCAACATCGAAGAGCAAATGAAAACCTCTTACATAGATTATTCTATGTCGGTGATTGTTGGACGTGCTTTACCCGATGTTAGAGATGGTTTTAAACCAGTACATCGCAGGGTTTTGTATGCGATGAGTGAACTAGGTAATAACAGCAACAAAGCGTATAAAAAATCGGCACGTATTGTGGGTGAAGTAATGGGAAAATTCCATCCCCATGGAGATAGTGCTATTTATGATACATTAGTGCGTATGGCCCAAGAATGGACCATGCGTTACAAATTGGTAGATGGTCAGGGTAATTTTGGTAACCAAGATGGTGATCCACCAGCAGCGATGCGTTATACAGAAGCTAGATTACAAAAAATTTCTGAAGCCATGTTGGATGACTTGGAAAAAGACACCGTCGATTTCCAATTAAATTTTGATGATAGTTTATCTGAGCCATCTGTATTACCTACACGTATTCCTCAATTATTAGTCAATGGGTCTTCTGGTATTGCGGTAGGTATGGCCACCAATATGTTGCCTCATAACTTAAATGAAGTAGTAGATGGTTGCATCGCTTATATTAATAACAAAGACATTACGGTAGATGAATTGATGCAGTATGTGAAAGCCCCTGATTTTCCTACGGGGGGAGTTATATATGGCATGGAAGGGGTAAGACAGGGATTAGCTACTGGCCGAGGCCGTGTGGTACTTCGTGGAAAATGCAATGTAGAAACCAAGGCCAATGGTCGCGAATTGATTGTGATCAATGAAATTCCTTATCAAGTTAATAGAGATAATTTAACCGATAGAATTGGACAGTTAGTGGTAGATAAAACTATCGATGGCATTACGCATGTCAACAATGAAAGTAATAAGCGAGAAGGAACTCGTATTGTGATTGAACTTCGTAAAGATGCAGTAGCCCAGGTTATCATCAACCAATTATTTAAGTTTACTGAATTACAAACTAGCTACGGTATCAATAACGTGGCGTTGAGCAAAGGCCGTCCTAAAATTTTAAATCTACGTGATTTAACAAGTGAGTTTATTGAGTTTAGAATGGAAGTGATCATTCGTCGTGCACAATTTGAATTAAGAAAAGCACAAGAACGTGCACATATTTTAGAAGGTTATTTAATTGCTTTAGATCATTTGGACGAAGTAATTCGTTTGATCCGCAATTCTGCCAACCCAGAAGCTGCTAAGGAAAGTTTGATGACCGCAGGCTGGGGCATTTCAGACATTCAAGCCAAAGCCATCTTAGAATTAAGATTGCAACGTTTGACAGGCATGGAGCGTGAAAAAATAAAAGAAGAATTTGAACATTTAATGCAAATCATCAAGTCATTAAATGAATTATTAGGTAGCGAACATTTACGTTTTGAACTCATCAAAACAGAATTATTGGAAGTTAAAGAAAAATTCGGTGACGAACGTAAAACAGAAATCCAATATTTAGCAGATGAAATGAAATTGGAAGATCTGATTGAAGAAGAAGATGTGGTGATTACTATTTCTCATTTGGGTTATATTAAGAGAACTGCGGTTTCAGAATACCGTCAACAAAAAAGAGGTGGCAGAGGTGCCATGGGAACCAAAACAAGAGACGAAGATTTTGTAGAGCATTTGTTTATCGCATCTACTCATGATACTATGTTGTTCTTCACAGAAAAAGGAAGATGTTTCTGGTTGCGTGTGTATGAAATTCCAGAAGGAGAAAAGACAAGCAAGGGCCGTGCGGTGCAGAACTTAATACAAATTCCACCAGATGATAAAGTAAAAGCCATTATTGAAGTGCGTAAACTAGATGATAAGGATTATGTACAAAATCATTTCATCATCTTATGTACTAAGCGTGGTATCATCAAAAAAACATGTTTGGAAGATTTCAGTCGTCCAAGAGTAAGTGGTGTGAATGCCATTACCATTAACGAAGGCGATGAATTATTAGCAGCGCGTTTAACCGATGGTAACAACGAAGTAATGATGGCGGTGAAATCGGGTAGAGCCATTCGCTTCCCTGAAGAAAAAGTGCGTCCTACAGGTCGTGGTGCCATTGGGGTAGCAGGTATCGAAGTAGACAATGAAAATGATGAAGTGGTAGGTTTAGTTTGCGTTCACAAAGACGATAAAGACCGTACCATTTTAGTGGTGAGTCAACAAGGTTTTGGAAAGAGAACTGCCATCGAAGAATACAGAATCACCAACCGTGGTGGTAAAGGGGTTAAAACCATTAATGTTACGGAAAAAACTGGAGGTCTAGTAGGCATCATGGATGTACTAGAAAAAGAAGATTTAATCATTACTTGTAAATCGGGGGTGACCATTAGAACTAGAATCACCGACATCCGCGAAGCAGGACGTGCCACTCAGGGCGTTACATTGATTCGTTTGGATGAAGGTGATGAAATCGCAGCCACTTCTAAGATTGAAGAGCAAGAGGAAACTGGACCAGAGGAAGATGGCGCGCAAACCGATGCGTCAGCACCTAGCACAGACAGTCCAAGCGATGAAACAACACCTAATCTAACACCAGAGGTTTCCTAAACATTTAATCAACTAAATATGATAACTTTAACAGCAATAATTCATAATAAAAAAATAGCTATGAAAAAAATAATCGGGGCATTGGTCATCTTATTGAGCTTTCAAAGTATGCAAGCCCAGGATTTTGAAAAAGTAAAAACCAGTATTTTAATTACCAAATTCGAAAATGCGAAATTGGAATACGATAAAGTCATTACTAAAAAGCCTACGCTAAAGGAATCTGCAGAAGCCTATTATTGGAAATCTCGTATCTATAGCGGAATCAATAAAGAGACCACCTTGGCTTCTAAATACCCAGATGCTTATGATCAAATAAAAACCTCTTTGGATGAATACATCAAAGCAGATAAAACTTTAGCCATTGCCAAAGAAAACGGACAAGATCCATTTTTTGATATCTATGTAAAATGCTTTAAGGATGGAGTAGCTGCTTTTAATACCAAAAACTGGAAGGTAGCCGCACAAAATTTTGATCAAGCGGTCTACTACAGTGATATTGTATTTACTCAAGGGTGGGCTGCTTCTAAACAAAAATTTGATACTACTTCTATTATTTACGCTGGTTATTCTAATCAAAATGCAGGTAATGTAGATGCAACTATTGTTTATTATAGAAGATTGATAGATAGCAAAATTATGACTCCAGAGCTGGTAGAAGTATATCGTTATTTATTATTGCAATTGACCCTTAAAAAAGACAAAGCTAGCTTTGATACCTATTATGCAATTTCAGAAGCTACTTATCCTAAAGAGTCTTGGGTTGAATACAAAACAGAATACATCGATAAGAACTTAAATACAGATGAGAAAATAATATTGTACGACGAAACAGTGGCCGCTGGAAAATTAACAGAGTTGGAATTGCAAATGTATGGAGATATGTTTATGGCAGGTAAGAATGCCGACGGGGTAAGTGCTGAAAAAGGAGATTACTACATAACAAAAGCAGCAGAAGCTTATAAAAAAGCTTATACCATGAATACTAAAAACTTTGCTGCAGCTTATAATGTAGGTATTAGTTATTACAATCAATTTACCATATTAGATGAAAAGGTGAGCGACAATATTCGTGCCTTACAAGCATTGAATGCAAATAAGCCCGCAGCTTCTAAAGATCCAAAAAAGAAGATCGCTATGGAGGCACAATTTAAAGTGCAACAAGATTCAATTAAAAAGTTGAATGTTGTTTTAGAGGCGCCTATCAAAGAAAAAGTAGATGCTGCAGTGGAGTGGATTGAGAAAGCCTATGGGGTAATTAAAGACAAGGATAAATTAGATAGAGCAGAGAAAAATGTAGCTTCAAGATCTGTAGATTTCTTGGCTACTTTGTTTGGATATAAAAGAGACAAAGTAAGAGGTAAGGATCAAAAAGCCTACGACGAATTTGATGCTAAGTTCAACTCTTATGATAAATTACATGATAAGTATCAATAGTAAAAATAAGTAGGCGAGACCTATGAAGAATAATAAAAAAAAAGGATCCTAAAATTTAGGATCCTTTTTTTATGAACTATTGGGGGGCTTTAAACTTTGCAATCACTTGAGTTAATCTCTTAAGGTGATAAATATTTTATAATTCTTGGCTTCATTAAATTCAACTTGAATTTCTTCATCATTGATTTTGAAAAGTACATGGGCTGGATAAATTAAATTTTGAAATATATAAGTATTTCTTTTTTGTTGATTGGTGATAGGCATAATAATTTGATAGGAACCTTTTTGAAAAATGGCTTCTCCTAAAGTAGGCTTGGGAATTTCACCATGTACATTAAAAGCACCACCAGAAACACTTTCCATACTTAATTCAATGGTGCTATTGGGTGGTGTTGGATTATCAAAGGTAACCTCAACGCTACTCACCATAAATGTTTTATTAACCACTTTGAAAATATTTTCATACTGTCCTATAAAGGCATCAGTTTTCCAAAACCCACTCAATACACTATCTTCTCCATGGACATTTTTAAAAAATCCAGTGCCTTCACCTTCGCGTTTGCCTTTTTTAAAACTTCCTTTGTAATAATTTCCATGATCATCCGTGAGCTTTCCTTTACCTTCTGGAAGGCCATATTTAAATTCACCCTCATAAGTGTATTTCCCCACTGCTTTACCTATACCAGAAGCTTTTCCACTTTTACAATCACCAGTATAGGTTCCAACCAAATTTGGATCTAAGACTTTGCAATCCTGCGCCAATAATGGGGTAGTTCCAGCAATGGACAAAGCAATCAGAAAGAATAAACTATTGCTTTTTTTGAAAGGGAATTGAATCATAGTTTAAAATTTTAAATGGGCTATTTAATTGAGTAAGTAAAACTACAATCAAATAGGATAGAAAAACTAGGCGCAGGCATCAATTTATCAAACTCATTTAGTCTCTAATAGGTATAATTAATTTATAATTTTTTGCTTCATTGAAATCTATCTGAAGTTCTTCGTTGTTGATCTTAAAAAGTAGGGTAGCTGGGAAGGTAATGTTTTGAAAAGTATAAATATTTTTTTTAGGGTTGGTAGTAACCGAATTCATTACTTGATAACCGCCTTTGATGATTAAGACTTCTCCAATAGTTGGTTTGGGTACAATGCCTTTTAATCCACCACCTTCAGAGATATTCTCAAGGCTTAAAACAATGGAACTATTCGGAGGGGTTGGATCTTCATAGGAAACGGATATGGCACCTACATTAAAGGTTTTTTTAACCAAGGTGTAGGGATGCTCATATAGGCCCAGATAAGCATCATTTTTCCAAAATCCATTCAAGATACTGTCCTTGCCTTGAGCTGTTTTAAAGTTTGCTAATCCGTCACCATTTTTTTTACCTTTTTTAAAACTACCATTAAATACATTGCCTAGGTCATCGGTTAATTGACCTTTGCCTTCGGGTAGGCCAGCTTTAAATTCACCTTCATAAGTATATTTTCCTACAGACTTGCCTTGGCCTGAGGCTTTACCATTTTTGCAATCACCAGTATAAACACCTGAAAGATTGGGGTCTAAAACTTTACAATCCTGAGCCATCAATGAATTCGTATATAGAAGGGATAAAACTGTAAAAGCAAGGGTAAATGTTAGCAAACGATTGGATGAAAAATGTGGGAACATAAAAAGGAATTGAATTAGATGAGGGAATTAATTTGTTTTTTCTAAAGCTACAATCTATTCGCCATTGATTAGACAGGTATGGGGTAAGAATCAGAACCGCTTATCAAACAAGTATGAATTCTAATATAATATTTAACATAATGTTAATTATAAGCACAAATATTAGGTTAAATAGGTTAATCAGCTGTAAATCAATAGTATTGGATAAAGTATGGTATAACATATTATTAAGGGAATATAGAGGGTTTACTACTAGCCAATAAGTAAACTAGTAGTAATTTATTCGGGTAAATATTCAGCATAAATTAGTATTTTGTATATCATTAATCATCTAATTCTAAATACAATGTCAAAGAATTTAAGTCGTAGAAAGTTTGTACAAAATGCAGGATTATCCTCTATTGCTTTAGGACTTTCTCCTCAGTTTATAAAGGCTCAATCCAATGCTAAAATGGATAAGGTACGCATAGGAATTATAGGTACTGGTTATAGAGGTCAAAGCCATCTAGAGATGCTTTGCCAGCGTAAAGACACCATTATTGTCTCTTTTGCCGATCCAGACCCAAGAATGTTGGCCGATGCCCAGAAGATACTTAAAGACGCAGGCAGACCAGCTGCAGTAGAGTTTAAAAATGGCAATGAAGACTATAAAAATCTTTTACAAAGACATGATATTGATGCAGTTATCATCGCCACCCCTTGGGAATGGCATATACCTCAGGCCTTAGAGTCTATTAAAAATGGTATTATACCAGGTGTAGAGGTTTGTGGAGCCATTAAACTATCTGATTGCTGGGATATAGTGAATGCTAGTGAAAAAGCAGGTATTCCAGTAATGTGTTTAGAGAATGTATGTTACCGTAGAGACGTACTTGCGGTCTATAATATGGTTAAAAAAGGCTTATTTGGTGAATTATTACACCTACAAGGTGGGTATGAACACGACTTAAGAGGGGTAAAATTCAATAGCCCTAATTCCTCTGATAGTGCTTCTGGTGTTGAGTTTGGAGCCGGTAAAGGATTTAGTGAAGCAGCATGGCGTACCAACCACTCCTTATATAGAAACGGAGAATTGTATCCAACCCATGGTTTAGGACCTATAGCCATGATGGCCGATATCAATCGAGGCAATTCATTAACTAGGTTATCATCTGTAGCTACCAAGGCTAGAGGTTTACATAAATATATAGTTGAGCACCCCAAAGGTGGTGATAATCACCCTAATGCGAAATTAAAATTCAAGTTGGGAGATTTAGTTACGACAACCTTACAGACAGCCAATGGGGAAACAATGCTACTTACCCACGACACCAATTCTCCTCGTCCTTATAATTTAGGGTTCAGGGTTCAAGGGGTTCAGGGTTTATGGCAGGATTTCCATGCTGGAGAATTTACAGCGGGACATATATATATAGAAGGCGTTTCGCCCAAAGAGCATCAATGGGAAAACCCAGAGGCCTACTTAAAGCAGCATGACCATCCTTTATGGAAGAAATTTGAAGCCGATGCTGTGGGTGCTGGTCACGGAGGTATGGACTTTTTTGTAGACAATGCCTTTGTAGAGTGTATTAAAAGAAAGGTCCCTTTCCAATTAGATGTATATGACTTAGCTACTTGGTATGCCATCACGCCACTTTCTGAAAAATCGATTGCGGAAAATGGACAGATGCAAGTAATACCAGACTTCACCAGAGGCAAATGGAAAAACAGAAAGAATGATTTTGCCACCAATGAAGATTATTAATCAATATTATTAGTATCAAGCCCTACTCTATTAAATTCAATTTTATGATTCGACCTACTTCCCTCCTATCCATTATAGGTATTTTTTTCTTCTCCTTTTCTGCGCAAGCACAAGTAGATCCTGCTATTCAAAAAGCAAAAGAAGAAGTAAAAACTATTTTGAATGCTTCCTATGAGCAGAATAAAAAAACAAGTAGACAGTTATGGGAATATGCAGAAGTAGGTTTTAAAGAATCTAAAAGTGCTGCCCTTCATGTACAACATTTACAAGAAGCAGGATTTAAAGTAACTACAGGTGTGGGTGATATGCCCACAGCATTTATGGCAAGTTATGGTTCGGGGAAACCAGTTATTGGAATTTTAGCTGAATACGATGCCTTGCCAGGGTTGGCACAAGAAGGAGGCAATCCGCAGAAAGCTATTATCGAAAATAAAATTGCAGGACAAGGTTGTGGGCATGATATTTTTGGCACTGCTTCTGTTGCTGCAGGCATTGCTATAAAAAAACTAATTGAGTCAGGAAAAATAAAAGGTACTATTAGAGTGTATGGTAGTCCTGCCGAAGAAGGCGGCGGTGGTAAAGTATATTTAGTAAGATCGGGCGTGATGGATGATGTTGACGTTGCTATTCATTGGCATCCAGGTAATAAAAATGAAGTGACCATGAAAAGTGCATTAGCCTATAAATCGGCGAAGTTTAGATTTTATGGTATTTCAGCACATGCTTCAGCACAACCTGAACAAGGCCGTTCTGCTCTAGATGCAGTGGAAGCCATGGACAATATGGTGAACATGATGCGTGAACATATTCCACAAGAAACAAGAATACATTATGTGATTACCAGTGGTGGTAAGGCGCCCAATGTAGTGCCAGATTTTGCCGAAGTATTTTATTATGTGCGTCATCCTAAAAGAGACAAAGTAGTGGAGATATTTGACCGTGTAGTAAAAGCTGCAGAAGGCGCTGCCATAGGTACAGGTACTTCTATGAAGTTTGAAGTGATTGACGGTACGCATGATTTATTATTGAATAAAACATTAGCAGATGTGATGCAGTTAAATTTAGAAGCCGTTGGTGGTATTCCTTATACCGAAGAAGAAAAAATATTTGCAAAGACTTTACAGAAAAGTTTTTTAGGGACTATCCCTCCTATTGAAGATGCGCAGAAAGTTTTTCCCATGAAAGTTGATTTTACTGCTGGTGGTGGTTCTACCGATGTGGGTGATGTGAGTTATACTATACCTACTGTAGGTTTAAGCACGGCTACCTGGGTGCCAGGCACGCCAGCGCATAGTTGGCAGGCGGTATCTTGTGGTACTACAGAAATTGCTGCTAAAGGAATGATCAATGCTGCAAAAGTAATGGCCATGACTGCTATTGATTTATATAATAGCCCTGCTACCATTCAAAAAGCCAAAGAAGAATTCCTGAAACAAAAAGGAGATTATAAATACAAGGCTTTATTAGGAGACCGTCCCCCTGCTTTAAATTATAGAGACAATTAATTGCTAGTTCAGTTGATTGTACTGATCTAACAATCGAATTTGATTAAGTGTGCGTATTAAGTTCTGACCTTCATACTTGGCGCCATAGTAGACATCATTGTTTAAATGGTCGCTTAAAAACCTAAGTGCTTGCATGTATATCATAAACTGCCCTGCATAGAAAAAATGGTCCCTTTCAAAACTTGATAATTCATCTTGCATTAAATGCAAATACCCTTTTTCTAAAGCCTTCCATTTAGCAGCATCTACCACTACTTTATTTAAATCTTTTTCTTCTTCAGAAACGGCGCATAAACAAGTGCGGCACATATCTCCTACATCACTTATAAAATAACCGGCCATAACAGTATCTAAATCAATAACGCAAATGGCTTTTTCAATTCCGTCATTTTTTTGAAAAAGTACATTACTTATTTTGGTGTCGTGATGGGTTACGCGTTTTTTCACTTCAGCATGCTTAATAAAATGAGCATATGTATCAACATATTTTTTATGGGAGGCTAAAAATGAAATGGCGTCTTTGGTATCGGTAATTCTTTGAGCATTGCCTTTTATAATGGCCTCAGAAAATTGATGGTATCTTAAATTTAAGTTATGAAAATCGGAAAGGGTATCTTTTAATTGGTTGACCTCAAATTTTTTTAAAGCATGGGTAAAGCCCGCAAATTGTTTAGCTGCCTCTTCTACTTGATCTTCATTATCTAAAACACTTAAAGCATAGCCATCAATTTTTTTAAAGGCGCGGTAAAAACCTCCCTCCCACTCCACTAATGTATTTGCTTTTAAAGTGGGTACTAAATGGGTAAATAAATAATTGGGCTTGTTTATTTTAAGGTAGGAAGAAATACTATTGATATTGGCATCGATGGCGGCAGGATTTTTAAATACCTTATGGTTGATAGATTGTAAGATATAGGCACCATTATTGGTTTGAATAGAATAAGTGCTATTAATTAGACCTTGATGTATTGGTTCATAATTACTTACCTGCCAGCCATATAAATTGAAAATTTCTTGCATAAAATATAATACTTAAAAGTACTTAAAAATAGGCGCATAGTTCGTATCTTGAAATCTATAAAATGAATTTATATGAGCATGGATAGGAGAAAGTTTTTGAACCTAAGCAGTTTGGGTATTTCTAGTTTTACCATTACAGGATTTATACCCAATACAGTACAAGAATTAGCAACTGGGGCCAATGCCATAAACAATATTAATCCAGTGGCAGTGGCTACCTGGGATGCAGGTTTGGCCGCTAATCTAGCAGCTTGGAAGGTGCTCGGCAATGGAGGTAAAGCATTAGACGCAGTTGAAAATGGCGTTAAAGTAACAGAAGATGAAATTAACTGTTGTGTTGGTTTAAGTGGTAATCCCGATAGAGATGGTCATGTGACTTTAGATGCTTCTATTATGGATCATGAATTTAATTGCGGAAGCGTTGCTTTTTTAGAACGCATCAAACATCCTATTTCTGTAGCCCGAAGAGTGATGGAAAAAACACCACATGTGATGTTAGTGGGTGAAGGTGCTCAACAATTTGCTTTGTCTGAAGGTTTCACCTTAGAGCCAGATACCTTGTCAAAAGATGCAAAATCATCTTATGAAAATTGGTTAAAAAAATCGGAGTACAAACCTGTAATTAATATTGAAAGAAAACAAGCTACAAGCCAATTAGATCCATCACTGATGGCCCCGCATAAACTAAGTAATGGCGATTGGAACCACGATACCATTGGTATGATTGCCTTGGATAGTTTTGGAAATTTAAGTGGTAGTTGTACCACCAGTGGTGCAGGTTTTAAAATGAGGGGCCGTGTGGGCGACTCTCCTGTAATTGGTGCAGGATTATATGTAGACAATGAAGTGGGTGCGGTGGTAGCCACTGGTCAAGGAGAAGATGTCATTCGTGTAGCTGGTGCGAGTGCCGTAGTAGAACAAATGAGGCAAGGTAAATCTCCTGCGGAAGCTTGTAAATTTGTAGTGGAAAGAGTAAACAAAATCAAAAAAGAAAAAGCCAAAGACATTCAAGTATGTTTTATTGCGATCAATAAAAAAGGGGAAGCTGGTGCTTATGCTTTGCATAAAGGATTTAATTATGCAGTGCATACCAAGGATGGGAATAAATTATTTGAATCTTCTTCATTAGATTAAACATATGTCAACAACCATTGAAATAGCAGTATTTTCGGTAGAAGCCGCTCTTGAAGCCATTAAAGCCGGTGCCCATAGAATTGAGTTTTGTGAAAACCCATTAGAAGGTGGGACTACCCCCTCATTTGGTAGTTTAGCCACTTTGATTGCTTTAACTTCTAAGCCTGTATTTCCAATCATCAGACCTAGAGGAGGTGATTTTTTATATACGGAGAACGAATTTAATTCGATGAGGTCGGATATACTCATGGCCAGAAAATTAAACTATCCGGGCATTGTTATTGGATTATTAAATGCAGATGGAAGTATTGATACAGCGCGCACAAAAAGATTAGTGGATCTAGCTAGTCCAATGGAAGTTACTTTTCATAGGGCCTTTGATAGATGCAAGGATCCATTCAAGGCATTAGAAGATATCATTACCACAGGTTGTAAAAGAATTTTAACCAGTGGTCAAGTACCCAATGCAGCAGATGCCCTACCCCTATTAAAAAAATTAGTAGAACAAGCCGGGGATAGAATTATTATTATGCCAGGTTCTGGAGTTCGTTCCAATAATATCAAAGAAATTCTTACATCCACAGGAGCCAAAGAAATACATAGCAGTGCTAGAAAAATGCAAGTAAGTCAAATGCTTTATTCAAAAGATTCCATGCAAGAAAATTTGCAAGCTACAGGAGTAGATACAGAAGAGCTTAAAAAAATGTTGTCCGAATTATAGCCTTTTGCTATTAATACAACATACGCACTCTGATGGTGTGTTTTACTTCTTTCAATAAGGCGATGGCTGTTTTAGACAATTTAGAATCTACATCCAAAACTACATAGCCAATTTCATCATTGGTTTTTAAGTATTGACCCACAATGTTTATTTTGTTTTTAGACATCACCGTATTGATAGCACTCAATACACCAGGTACATTATTGTGTATGTGTAAAATACGGTGTGCATTTTCTACTGGAGGCAGGCTGATACTAGGGATGGTATGAGAGCCATAAGAAACGCCTCGTTCTAAATATTGGTACAATTTTATACTCACATCTTCGCCAATATTTTCTTGTGCTTCTTCGGTAGACCCACCAATATGGGGCGTTAATATAACATTGGATAAACCTTGTAGTGGTGTAGTAAATTTATCTCCGTTTTTTTCTGGCTCAATGGGAAATACATCAATAGCAGCACCAGAAACTAATTTGTCTTTGATGGCTTGACTTAAGGCATCTAAATCTACTACTTCCCCACGGGCATAATTGATAAGGATTGTCCCTTGCTTAAATTGCTTAATGACTGCTTTGCTAATTAAATTTTTAGTTTGATTGGTCTCAGGCACATGTAAAGAAATAATGTCTGAACTACTTACTAAATCTTTGATTGATTTTACCGCCACTGCATTGCCCAATGGTAATTTTGTTTCAATATCATAAAATTTTACTTTCATGCCCATGGCTTCGGCCATTACACTTAACTGTGTACCAATATTACCGTAACCAATAATGCCAATAGTTTTGCCTCTTAATTCAAAACTTCCTTTGGCTTCTTTGTTCCAAATGCCGTTGTGTGCAGCAATATTTTTATCTGTTATTTTTCTAATAAGCATGATGGATGCACCAACTACTAATTCAGCCACTGATCTGGTATTGCTATAGGGGGCATTGAATAAAGCCACGCCATTTTGCTTGCAAGCTTTTACATCTACTTGATTAATACCAATACAAAAACAGCCAATGGCTTGTAATTTTTTTGCATTGTCTAAAACCTTTTTTGAAATAAATGTTTTAGATCGGATGCCAAGAATATGAACATCTTTAATGGCTTTAATTAATTCTTCTTCACTTAAAGCGCCGGATAGTTTTTTGACATCGGTATACCCTTGATCCTTGAAGTATTGTACCGCTTTGTCGCTGATGTTTTCAAGAAATAAAACCTTGATTTTGTCTTTTGGGTAACTGGTGTTATCTAAATTGCTCATGTAGCAAAGTTAAAAAAAATTAACTGTTTGCTATTCATTAACAATAAATTATGTATTTATAGCGTTATTTTGTTAACTATTGCTGTCCATTGGGTTCCTTATAAAAACTAACAGATGATCGTACGATTGGTCTTATTCATTGCCTTCTTCTTTTTGACTAGTGCTTGTGGAACAAGCCAGGGGCCAAAATATTTAGAAAACCCGAATTTTGCTGCCCTCAAATTAAGTTCAACTGAAAAAGAAAGATTGATTGCAGAAGTAAAAGCCAAATATGATTTGCTATTGGGTAAAAAGGGATTTAGTGGAGAAATTGTTGTGGTAAAAAACGGGGAGATCATATTTGAAGACTACCGTGGGTTTTCCAATTTTGGCACTAAGTCGGCGATGCTACCTGAAACCCCTATTCATTTGGCTTCGATTTCAAAAACATTTACAGGGATGGCGGCGCTAAAATTATGGGAACAACATAAATTAGATTTAAAAGCACCTGTTACTCAATATATTTCCAATTTCCCTTATTCAGAAGTAACCATCGAACAATTGTTGTCACATCGAAGTGGTCTACCCGACTATACAGTTTTTATGGAGTCGCGAAAATACATCATGACCAAGGTGAAAAATAAAAGAGGTAGATGGGTCAAAAAAATACGATTGATAAAGTCTGAAGCCCCTTTCAAACAAGGGCTTTACAGCAATCAGGATGTACTGGATTATATGATCACAAAAAGACCAGCCCCACAAAGCAATCCAGATAGAGTGTTTAAATATTGCAATACAAATTTTGTATTGTTGGCATTACTTATTGAAAAAATTTCTGGACAGAATTTTCCTAATTATATGGCTGAAAATATTTTCAAGCCATTAAAAATGGACAATACCTTTATTTTTAGTGCTAAAACCATTGACAAGTACACCCCCTCTTACAATGCTAGAATGGTTCCTTACCGCATAGAAAAATTTGATTGTATTTATGGAGATAAAAATGTGTACAGTACGGCAAGAGATATGTTTCTTTGGGATAAGGCATTGACTGAGGGAACCTTTTTGGCTCCTGCCACTTTAGAAATGGCCTATCAACCACAAAGTCCGACCAATAAATACTATCATAATTATGGTTTGGGCTGGCGTATTTTGACCAAACCCAATGAAGAAAAACTAATTTACCATAATGGATGGTGGCATGGCAATAACACCGTTTTTACCAGATTAATCAATGAATCGGCTACCATCATCATTTTGGGCAATAAATTCAATAAATCCATCTATAAAGGCAAAGAAATTGCCTCCGTTTTCACTGGTAAAGTGGATACGACCTCATTAGTGGAGTAATGTTGAGTTTTTTGCACTTTTTTTGGCTTTTACCCCCTATTTTTGCAGTCCTTAATTATAACTAAAGAATACACTTTTTTATGAACGATTGTTTATTTTATGCCGTTCCGGCAATGGGTATTGTGGGTTTATTGTATACACTCTTGAAATTCAATTGGGTATCTAAACAAGACGCAGGTAATGACCGTATGAAAGAAATTAGCACTTACATCGCTGAAGGTGCAATGGCTTTTTTAAAAGCGGAGTGGAAAATCCTAGGCTATTTTGTGGTAATCGTGGCCCTATTATTAGGGTTCATGGCTACTAAAAATGCAGAAAGTCATTGGAGTATTGCTATCTCCTTTGTCATTGGCGCTGTATTTAGTGCAACCGCTGGTTATATTGGAATGAAAGTAGCTACCAAGGCCAACGTAAGAACTGCTCAAGCAGCTAAGACAAGTTTAGCGCAAGCATTAAAAGTATCCTTTACGGGCGGATCTGTGATGGGCTTAGGTGTTTCTGGATTAGCAGTATTAGGATTAGGTGGTTTGTTCTTAGTGCTTAAACAAATGTTCTTTGTAAATGGTGACCTTTCTGAAATGCTAAGGACCATTGAAGTATTAACTGGATTTTCTTTAGGCGCTGAATCGATTGCATTATTTGCTCGTGTAGGCGGTGGTATTTATACAAAGGCTGCAGATGTAGGCGCTGACTTAGTAGGAAAAGTAGAAGCAGGTATTCCTGAAGATGATCCTCGTAACCCTGCAACGATTGCAGATAACGTAGGAGACAATGTAGGTGATGTGGCTGGTATGGGTGCCGATTTATTTGGTTCTTATGTGGCCACCGTTTTAGCTACCATGGTATTAGGACAAGAAGTAACTGCAGTAGGTGGTGGAAAATTAGTAGATGCCTTTGGTGGCTTATCTCCTATTTTATTACCTATGATGATTGCAGGTGTAGGTATATTATTATCCATCATTGGAACTTTATTTGTAAGAATAAGTGAGAACGCTGGTTTAAATACAGCTACTGTTCAAAAAGCATTGAACATGGGTAACTATGGTTCTATGATTTTAACAGCCATCGCTTGTTATTTTTTAGTAGGCTATATTCTTCCTGAAGAAATGTCACTTCGTGGCATTACGTTTACAAGAAATGGTGTTATTGGTGCAATAGCAGTTGGTTTAATAGTAGGTACTTTAATGAGTATCATTACTGAATATTATACGGCTATGGGTAAGCGTCCAGTAATGAGTATCATTAAACAATCTAGCACTGGACACGCAACCAATATTATTGGTGGTTTAGCCATTGGTATGGAATCTACTTTCATGCCTATTATTGTTTTAGCTGCTGGCATTTTTGGAGCTTCGTATTGCGCAGGTTTATATGGAGTTGCCATTGCTGCTGCAGGTATGATGGCTACAACCGCTATGCAATTAGCCATTGATGCATTTGGTCCTATCGCAGATAATGCGGGCGGTATTGCAGAAATGAGTGAACTACCAGCTGAAGTACGTGAGAAAACCGATATTTTAGATGCTGTTGGAAATACTACTGCTGCAAGCGGTAAAGGTTTTGCCATTGCTTCTGCTGCCTTAACTTCATTGGCATTGTTTGCTGCCTTCGTAGGTGTAGCCATGCCAAATAATCAACATATTGATATTTATAAAGCGGATGTTTTAGCGGCTTTATTTGTAGGTGGAATGATTCCATTTATATTTTCTTCATTAGCTATTCGCGCGGTAGGTGAAGCGGCCATGGCCATGGTAGAAGAGGTTCGTCGTCAGTTTCGCACTATTCCTGGCATTATGGAGGGAACGGGTAAACCAGAATATGAAAAATGTGTGGCTATCTCTACAGAAGCTTCTTTAAAGAAGATGATGTTACCTGGTGCTATCACTATCATCTCTCCTATTTTAATCGGATTTACAATGGGCCCTGAAGCCTTAGGTGGTTTCTTAGCAGGAGCTACTGTAAGTGGTGTGTTAATGGGTATATTCCAAAACAATGCAGGTGGTGCTTGGGATAACGCTAAAAAATCTTTTGAAAAAGGG
>Ga0214919_10004297_pt1 | contig 20930 bp, 23 predicted proteins | sample LL1503_MetaG_FD_177994 | JGI IMG/M metagenome (GOLD analysis project Ga0214919, IMG submission 177994) | Freshwater microbial communities from Lake Lanier, Atlanta, Georgia, United States - LL-1503 | ecosystem: Environmental > Aquatic > Freshwater > Lake | place: USA: Georgia | collected... | reverse complement strand
TTTGTAATATATTTTGCTACATTATTTTCACCTTTCTCTAATGTTTTTAAACTTAAATATGATTTATGTTTAATTAACCAATCATTATAACCACTTAAATTTACTTTTTTTGCTATACCTTGTAAAACATATAAAGGTGTTTCTTTTACTATTTTCAAACTTTCATATATTTTTCTTGTTTTTTCTGCTTTATCTCCAGGTACTAGATTACTATAATCTATAAAATATTGAATATCATAATTATTACTTTTTAAAATAAAAGCAATAGATAACCAATTTTCAAAGCTTATTTTATATGATCCATCATTATTTAAATCATTTTTTATAACATTAAATAATAGATCTAAATACTTGTCATTCTCAAAATTTTGTGATGGTGGTATCAGAGGTGAAATATTTCCTTCTTGTTGAATAGGCAAAGGGGGAGGAGTTAAAGGAGGTGTTATAGGTTTAAAAGTATTTTTTGTAATTTCTTGTAATTTAATATTTATTAAATTATTTAAAAATTCTAGTATAAATGTATCAGTATCATCATTGATAACATATAAATATTCATTATTTAAAAATGTCCTTACATCTCCTAATTCTTTTGTTATTTTACTTATGGTTTGAGATGGTGGTATTGCTTGATAACCTCCAATCAAAACTTCTAATTCTTCATTTTTAAATTTATTATTAATATCATTTTCATTTAATTTCTCAATCATTGTATGTATTATAAAACTATCAGTATAATCTATTAATACATTCATATTACCCATAGTTGATGATGAAAACATACCATCTTTTCTATCAATATTATCATTAAATTCATTCCATTTTTTAATTGTTTCTTGACACATTAAACGTTTCCCACTTCTTTTATCCTCTTTTCCGCAACAATCAAAATCTAATGACATAATATATCTGCCATTACATTGTAATCCCATTTTCATACCCCATAATTTACTATTTAAATTATGTTCTTTTTGTAATTGAGTTGCGGTTTTCTTTTCCCAACCAAACATTTTGACACCCTTTTTGTTAATAGGTGCCTTAACATCATTAATGTTAAAGACATTGAAGTCATTAGTAATAAAGTAAGTAATTGAAGACATTTTAGAAAATTGTAAATTAGTTGAGTAATTATTAAATTATAAAAAGATTTTTATTTTATTATAGTATAGTTAGAAAATAATTTTTTGTTTTTAAACTTTATTTTTTATAAATAAATTAATTAATTTAAATAAAATTAAAAATGAATAAGTTGAATATTTCTTGATTTTTTGATAGTCTATCCCTAAAATAATTAGAAAAGAGGTGAAATAAAAATTTATAAACATAAAAAAAAATTATTTTTTTATTTAATTTTTAAGATAGTTATATTTAATTTATAACTTCTTTAATTGACTTCTTCATTCAAAACTACATTTTTTTTATTATGATATTTTTCAAGTTGTTTTTTTATAACTTTTTCTTTATTTTTTTCATAATAAGTTTTAGAATATTGTTTTTTCTTTTCTAAAAAGTGAATATCTTTTTCTTCTCTTTTACGTTTTTCATAATTCATAGTATGTTGTTTGTGTTTTTGTTTAATTTCTTCATATTTAATTGCTTTATTCATAATTTCATTTATAGTTAAATTAACTAGTATAGGATTAATTGACATTTTTAAAATGTTTATCTAATTAACATATAGTTAGATAATTATTTTTATTTTTAAATTTAATAAATTATAAATTAATTAATTTATTATTTTCATTTTTTTTAATTTTTAAAATTAGTGTAGGGTATGAATTATAATTAGTGTAGGGTTTCAAAATACCCTTCACCGTGTTTTTGTTAAAAAACGGGCGGGAGTGTAGGGTGTGTAGGGTGTGTAGGGTTAGTTTTTGAAATTCTAATAAAATAATTTTGATCTTCTATTTTTTTTTCTAGGAATTTTAAAATAAACCCTACACACCCTACACACCCTACACTAAATAATATTATTACATATAATATATATATATTTACACTCAATTTAAGAGTGTAGGGTTTGGTGTAGGGTTTGGTGTAGGGTTTCAAACCCTACACTTTTTATACTTTTCAAAAAATAATATCTTCTTTAATTTATACTATTTATAATTCTATTTTTTTCTTCTTTCTTTTTCAGATAGTAAGCCTTAGCATAAGCCTTATCATTAGCCTTCTGCGCTTCAGACTTAGGATGTGCTTCTCTATACTTTCTTTGTATTTCTCTCCTCTTCTCAGGATTGTCATTCATATACAACCTATGATACTTATTGTACATATTCTTTACAATCCTACTAAGTGCATTATCTAAATCTCTTCTTTCTTCTTCAGCAACTATAACAACTATTCTATCAATATCAACCAATACATTATTAATAGGTAAAATGTTTAAGTTTTCAAAATCCATAATTTAAAATTATATTTCTTTTTTATATTCTTACAATATTTTTATTTTCTTTTTCAAAAAATAATATCTTCTTTAATATTAATATATAAAATAAAAATGGATAATAATTATAATGATGACTATTTGCAATATTATGTAAAACGTAATAACTATATTACTAGAATAGTAGAAGAAAATGAAAAACGTAAAAATGAAGAAAAAATTAAAAATGAAAAAATTAGAAAATATTATAATTACAAAGATACTAGAATTAAAGAATTAGAAAAAGAAATTGAAACATTAAAAGAAGTTATAAATACAAACAAAGAAAACTATACAAATACAAGAGATGAGAATATAAATAAATATAAAAAATTAACAAATTTAAAAATATTAATAAATGAATATAAGTATTAAATATATTATGTTATATTATATTAGAAATAAAAATAAATAAAATAAAATAATTTAAAATGTCTCAATCTAATCTAAATAGTTTTCAAGGAGTTATAGGCGCTAATTCTTCATTTGTAGGTAAGAAAGAAGTTATAAATAGTAATATATCATTAATATGCGTATTAAAATATTCAGTTGATTTAACTCTTAATATATATCAATCTCCTGATGGAGTTAATTATATTAAAACTAATACATACCTTACAAATATAGCATTAAATGGACCAACTGCAAGAATACAATTTTATATAGAAGGTCTTTGGGGTTATGTAGAATTAGTTAATAATAATGCAGTACCAGATAATGACGTTATACTACGCACTATATATACTGCTAATAATCATGATGGTACAATAACACAACCTACATATGTAAATGTTGTAAATACAGTACCAGCACCTATAACTGGTATTGTAGAAGTATCTAAAATAAACCAAGCATTACCAGCAGGTGCTAATGCAATAGGTAGTGTTTCAGTAAGTAATCTACCAGCAACTCAACCAGTTAGTGGAACAGTAGCAATAAGCAATTTACCAGCAACTCAACCAATTAGTGGAACAGTAGCAGTTTCTTCTATTGCTTCAGCATTACCAGTAGGTACTAATTCAATAGGTAGTGTTGTTGTAAGTAATCTACCAGCACAACCTTTAGTATATGGAGAAAATAATAATTTTGTTTTTTATCCAACACCAGCAAATAATACTCCAGCAATATATGCAGATGGTACACAAGGTACTAATGTAGCAGGAGGTTGGAAATATACTAATGCTATAACAGGTAAAATAAATTGGTATTGTTATTCTTCTGCAACTTCTGCTACTGATTACAAAGTATCTCAACTAAATAGTATGTATACAGTTGTAAATCAACAAAGCACATTAGGATTAGCAACCGCACAAAATCCATTTATAATTATTTATACTAGACCAACTAGCACTGCTACTACATGGTATCAGAATAAATTCTTTTTTGGAAGTAATGCATTAACAGATACAACAGGTGTCCGTTTGCTTTATACCGGTGCTGATCCAGTTGATGTTCATCCTGAAATTGTAGCACCTAATAGAATTCAGTTAGATTTTAAACCATTATTATCAACATCAACAATAGCATTATCTCAAAATGAAAGTGTTTGGTTAGGTACATTACAAACTACTAATAATACTACACCAGCAGGTAGTTTTGATTTTACCATGCAAGAATTTGGTGTAGATTGGGTAAAAACTCCTTCAGTATTACCTATTGAATTTAATAGTGTTGTTGTTAGTGGAACAGTAGCAGTTTCATCAATTACATCAGCATTACCAGTAGGTACTAATTCTATAGGTAGTGTAGTTGTAAGCAATTTACCAGCAACTCAACCAGTTAGTGGAACAGTAGCAGTTTCTTCTATAACTTCAGCATTACCAGTAGGTACTAATTCTATAGGTAGTGTTGTTGTAAGCAATTTACCAGCAACTCAACCAGTTAGTGGAACAGTAGAAGTTTCTTCTATAACTTCAGCATTACCAACTGGTACAAATGCTTTAGGTAGTGTATCAGTATCAAACCTACCAGCAACTCAACCAGTTAGTGGAACAGTAGAAGTTTCTTCTATAACTTCAGCATTACCAACTGGTACAAATGCTTTAGGAAGTGTAGTAGCAAGTAATCTCCCACTTCTAACACAAGCAGGTACACAAGGAGTATTTTGTAAAGTAAGTGCAACTTATATAGGCGATGATACTACACAAGATAGTAGTATAGTTTGTTATGCTACACAGGGACCTGATTTTTTAAAAAGACTACAAATTGCTGATGCATCTGATATACCTAATAATGATTTGCGAGAATTGCGAACAACTGATAATTCTGCAAATATTTCACTAACTGCTATAAATGGAAAAATAACAGCATGTAATACTGGTGCAGTTGTTATATCAAGCGGTACAGTTGGGTTATCCAATTCTTTAAATAGTATAGCATTTAATGCACCAGTTAATGCAGGAGGTTTTCTGGGTGCAACTTATGATATGGGTGATAATAGTATTGTAGATATTTTACTATTAGCAACAGGCACAATAACAACTGGTAATATTCGCCTAGATTATAGTGCAGATGGTTCAAATTGGTACCCAAATAATACAACTACTTACAATATTTCAGGTACAGACCCTCATTTAACTATTATAGGATTAAAAACAGGTAGTAGATATATTCGTATTAGCACAGGTTTATTATCAGCATTTAGGGCAGACAACTTACAATATACATATACTAGTAAAAGAAGTTAAATATTATCCATAATTTTATTATAATAATTAGCAGGTATTCTATGTTTGTATTTTTTCAATTTTAATTTAACATCGTTTATTCTACCACCTTCTATATCACTTTCAACACTGCTTAATATATCATCCATGTCAGTTTCACTTTCACTTTCTACTTCTTCTTTCTTTTTAGGTGCTTCAACACCTTTACCTTTAATATTATATTTGCGTTTAGGTATCTTATGTACAGTTTTAATAAATTTATGTAATGTTGTATTATATCCAAATAAAGATGGATTAAAACCCTTCTGATGTGCTTCATTAGCAAATAATATTAATTGTTGTTTCAGATTTTCAGGTATTTTAAAATTACGTCCACCATCAATCATAGTACGTATTATAGTTGGATGATACTTGTCCAGATCCATACCTATGCCATTTAAATGTGATAGTTTTTTTTTATTTTTAATGGCATCATCATTTCTATCTTTCTCTATTTTTTTACTATCCACCTGATTATCACAAATAACCTTATTACTTACAATTTTTACAAAACATTTTTCAATCATTTTTAAAAATTTAAATTTTTTTTTATTATAATATTATTAGATTATAATTTTAAATAAAAATATCTTATTATTATAAATAAATAAAAATAAATAAAATGATTAATGAAAAATTATTATTTAAATTGGGCAGTAAAATCGACATTTGTGGCGCATCAGGTAGTGGCAAGACGTTTTGGCTTACTAATTATTTAACAAAAGTTGATGATAGATTTGATAGTATCATTTGGATCACCAATGAATTGAGTGCTGAACAAGATTTAATAAAAGAATTACAAAAAAAATTAGGTAATAAATTTATATTAAAAGTTGGTTTAACTGAAAATGAAGAAGAATTAAAAGAAATGTTTAAGGATAATAAAGATGATAAAATAAGGACTGCCGTAGTATTAGATGACTTACAAATGCAACAAGGTAAATTTACAGGTGAATTATTTTTAGCAGGTAGGCATTTAGGATTAACAATATTTCAGATAGTTCAAAGTATATTTACAGGTAATAAACAAGCCAGAAATATGACCAATAATGTTCAATATTTTGTATTATTTCAATTTCCAGATGTATTAAGTGTTGCAGAAAAAGCTAGAAGATTAACAACAAATAAAAGAGATAGAGATTTAGTTGTTGAAGCATATAAAAATGCTATATCAAAACAAGGTGGTTGTCTTATAATAGATACTATTACATCGCAATCAGGTTTAGAAGATAGTGAATTATTGCGATTTCGTGATACTGAAATGGATTTAGTTTTCAAAAATTTAGCAAAAGTATAATTAATAATAATTAATAATTATAATTATAATTATAATATTATATAATAATAATAATACTAAATAATTATTTAATAAATTTATAAAATGCCAGATTATACAAGTCTTATGTTAGGTGGTAAAGTTAGAGGACGCAAAGTATTAGATAAAGGTAAGAAAGCCATGAAAGAAGAAGAATGTAATTATGAAAATAATAATTCTTCAAGTGAAAGTGAAGAAGAAGAAAAGAAAGAAGTAGTTGGTGAAGGTAAAAAACGTGGTGTCAAAGGTATGTCTTATGAAGAAAGATGTAAGAATTTAGAAAAAGCACGTGCTACTAGAATGGCTAATTTGAAAAAGAAAGTTTCTGGTAAAGGTCAATATACTCAAGACTATACTGATGAAAGTCAAGTGAATTATCGTGGATCTCCTTTAGATATGTATTACCAAATACCAGAAAAACAACAAGAAGAAATACGTCGTGAAAGAGGAGAAAATATTAAAGGTAAAGGTGTACGTAAAGGTATGGGTAAAGGTGATGCTATAAGTGAAAAAATGTTAGAAATGGCTAGAACTGGGGGTAAAATGCACGGTGGTGATATGTCATTTATTGAGAATGGAGTGCACGCAGGTATGGATATGCCTACAAAAGAACAATTTGTTAGAGGTGGTGAAATGACACATAAACCTGGTAAGAATAAATATATGGAAGAAAAAGGTAAACATACTAGAGATACAATAATGGATATACCAACTGCAATAAAAAATTTAGCAGTTATTGCAAGTAAGTTTGGTTTGAAATTAGTTAAATAAATAATAATTATTTTTATTTTTTTATTTTTTTTTATTTTTAAATAATTAATTTAAAATATTTTATATATATAATATAAATCAAATAAATAATTAATTAAATATTTTATAAAATGTCAGAACAACATACTGAAGGAGGTCGTCTAATAAACCCTCAAGTAGTCGCCGTTGAAGAAGGTCATCAGGAAATGCTTAAACAATCTCATATTAAAGTTGATAGTAGATACTTTGCCATTGATCCAAACCTGGATTTCGAAAGTAGTACTATTTTATGTGAAGATAGAGTTTATGTTTCAGATCAGGCACCAAATCCTACCCAGCCTATTACCTTTACTATTCAACCTCAGTTCAATGTTTTCAGAAGTTTGTCTGAAAGTCGTTTCGTATTTACCGTGCAATCAGTTATACCAGTTGGTGTTAATACTAGTTTAATTCCTAAACCATATTGGTCTCAGTTGTTTGTACGTGATTTTACGTGTAATATTAACAATGTCGCAGTTAACGACCAACACTCCCGTACAGCTTCATATGCTGGTTTTATTAAAATTTTGCTTACACAAGGTAATCTTAAAACTACAAATATATCTACTACTTTAACTCAAGGTGGTGTTGCCCCAAATTTTACTAATGTTGCCATCATAAATCAATGGGCTGGTGATGATACTCGTGCATTACAAGAAGGTATTGTAAATATAGATTCTTTTAATGGTGAAGATTATCTTTTCGGATATAATAATATGGTTATGGCTATGTCTGCTGGTCCGGGTAATTATTTTGGTAATATGCAAATTCAATATGCATCATTATCAAGTCTACCTCTTTCAGGAAGAGTAAATCTAGAATTGACTTACCGCCCTCAAGATGGTATTTGGCGCCAACCTAAACTTCTACCACCTGGTGTTAATCTTAACTATATTTTTAATCTCAATACATTGGGTGTTTGGTGTAATGGTTATCAATCAACACAATCTGCTACAAACATTTTTGGGTTCGGTCAAAATCCTGATGGTCTAGGTATTACATTCAATGTTCTTAAAGCACAATATTATGAACGCCAGTACACCTGCACTCAAACCTGCCTCAAGGCTTACCAGTCTTTGATAATGCGTCAACCTTTGTATTTTACATGTATGACTACTAATACTCTTTTGTACCCAGTCCCAGCAACTCAACAATCTCTTCAGCTTACAAACGTATTTTCTGGGCGTCTACCTAATATTATAGTAGTAGGTCTTCTTAATCAATCTCCAAGTGCATATGCAAATGTAAACGCAACCGGCAATATATACCCTTTGAAAACTTATTCGCCTATACTTACTTCTATGGACTCATTTATTAATAATGGAACAATAAATCTCCCTGCTACTGCTGATAGTATTCAATCACTTCAATTAACGGTTAACGGTCGCACATATCCTCACTTATGGTCTAGTAATATGCAACCTTTTACACAACAAGATTTATCTCAGTGGTATGAACAATACCGTCAGTGCAGTTTGATTACTGCTTTGAATGGTCGTACTGATGGTGAAATGAATAGCAATTATGATACTAAATATAAATATGATAACCCTATTTTAACTAAAGCCGAATTTGCTAGTCAATGTACATTTTGTTGTTTTAATATCAGAAGAAGCGGAACCGTAATGAATAATTCTGGAGATAAAGAAGTTGGTGGTATAGATTTACTAGTTAATATCAATGGAAGCAATCACCCCTTTGCACAACTTCTTATATCTGGTATTAATACTGATAGTTTAATGTCTATTACTGATGGAGGCAGTACTACTTCTTTTGTATTTTAAAAATAATATATTTAATTTCTTTTTTTTCATTTTTTTATATTTTTTAAAAATAATATATTAATAATATATAAACTATAAATAATTAAATCTTTTAAATAAATTTTTTATATAAAATGTCAAGACATTCTAAAAGTATGAAAGGTGGTAAACTTATTAACCCTCAAGTTGTTGCAGTTGAAGAGGGTCATCAGGAAATGCTTAAACAATCTCACATTAAAGTTAATTCTAACTATTTTGCAATTGATCCAAACCTGGATTTCGAAAGTAGTACTATTTTGTGTGAAGATAGAGTTTATGTTTCAGATCAGGCACCAAATCCTACCCAGCCTATTACCTTTACTATTCAACCTCAGTTTAATGTATTCAGAAGTTTGGCTGAAAGTCGTTTCGTCTTTACCGTCCAAGCAGTTATACCCGTCATAGTTGCAAATTTGGTTTTAGTCCCAAAGCCTTATTGGTCTCAGTTGTTTGTACGTGATTTTACTACAAATATAAATAATGTCGCAGTTAACGACCAACACTCACGTACTGCTTCTTATGCAGGTTTTATTAAAATTATCATGACACAAGGTAATCTCAAAGCAGTATCTCTAAATTATACCGCACAAATAGTTGCAGGTGCTACTACTACATCAACTGAAGCCTGGATTTATAGTTGGGCTGGTGATGATACTAGAAGTTTGCAAGAAGGTATAATAAATATTGATGCTTATAATGGAGAAGATTATATGCTAGGATATAATAACATTGTCATGGCTTTATCTGCTGGTGTTGGTAATGCTTTTGGTAATACAAGATTTTTAGTTAGTAATCCTTATACTGCCATAAATCCAGTTGCAAATTGCACTTTAGAATTGACTTATCGCCCTCAAGATGGTATCTGGCGCCAACCTAAACTTCTACCCCCTGGTGTAAATCTCAACTACATCTTCAACCTTAATACAATTGGTGTTTGGGCTAATGGTTATCAAAAAGTAAATCTTAATGCTACTCCATTATCTTACAGTTTAAACCCAGATAATTACGGCGTTTCATTCACAGTCCTTAAAGCACAGTATTATGAAAGACAATATACCTGCACTCAAACCTGCCTAAAGGCTTACCAGTCTTTGATAATGCGCCAACCTTTGTATTTTACATGTATGACTACTAACACACTTTTATACCCTATATCACAAACTCAACAGTCTATTCAGCTTACAAATGTATTTTCTGGTCGCTTACCTAATATTGTTATTGTTGCACTTCTCAATCAATCTCCTAAAGCACTTTCAGCAACAATTTCAAATGGTAATATTAATACATTAGGTACATATTCTCCACAACCTGCAATTACTGATGGAACTTTATATAATCCTCTTACTTCTGCCGTTGCTAATTCTACCGGTGATTGTATTCAATCACTTCAATTGACAGTTAACGGTCGCACATATCCCCATCTATGGTCTAGTAATATGCAACCATATTCACCTCAGGATGTATCTCAGTGGTATGAACAATACCGCCAATGCAGTTTGATTACTGCTTTGAATGGTCGTACTGATGGTGAAATGAATAGCAATTTTGATACTAAATATAAATATGATAACCCCGTTTTGTCAAAAGCTGAATTTCAAAGTCAAGCAACATTTTGTTGTTTCAATATTCGCAGAAGTGGTACTATTATGAATAATTCTGGAGATAAAGAAGTTGGTGGAATAGATCTATTAGTTAATATCAATGGAACTTTTCACCCTAACGCCCAACTTCTTATATCTGGTATTAATACTGATAGTTTAATGTCTATTACTGATGGAGGTAGTACTACATCTTTTGTATTCTAATTTATTCAGATTAGAAATATATAAAATAAAAAATATAAAAAATTAATTAATTTTTCTCTTTTTAAAATTTAGAATATCCAACACTTGAATAATCTATTTTACCTAATTTACCACCATTGATTGGAAAGTCTAAAAATGCATATGGTTGTTGATTTTTATAAGTATTATTAAATTCATCTCTACTAAAGTTTATACCAGATACTCCACTAGTTATTAAGAAATCTTGTAAAAATTTAGGTTTATTATCTGCATTATAATGAGAAATAGTAGGAAAGCGTATAGCATCATCCATTATATAAGGATCATTATAATGTTTCAAATTAGCAACTGAAATTTCGGACTCATCAACAATTTTTTCTAATAATTTATCTAAATCTTCAACTGCTTGTTTATTTTCATTTGGAATTGGAATATTGTTGGGGCTAGAATTTGGTATTATGTTATCATTATTAGTAGGTGTTATATGTGGTTGGGATGGTGTAGAAGAAGAAGTAGAAGAAGAAGTACTAGGTGCATTATGTATATTTTCAAAATCAATTTCACCATCTTCATAATCATCATATAAACCCTCCTCATCATAATCATATGCATATGGATCATTAATATATGCATAAGGGTTATCTGATGATGAAGTTGTTATTGGGTCCTTTTTTTTAGGTCCATTATATAAAGCATTAGCTACTTGAATAGGAAAAGTCCAGGGTTCTAATAATGCACCTACTGCATCTGGTCCATAACTTACAACTGCATCTACAACATCACTAGGTTTAGTACCAGCCATAACTAAAGATAGAACGGGGAATGTTTCTACAAACCAATCCCAAATACCACCGCCATGTATTTCTTCGTGTTTCAATATTTGTCTTGTTTCATTAACAATTGCTTTATGTACTGGATTATGTAAAGGTACACCATCTAATAAACCAACTCTATGTCTAATTCTATGTTCTGGTTTCATATTGGCATATATTGCTTGTATTTGTTTTTTTGCTTTAGTCTTAGTAGTACCTTTACTCATTACTTTACCACTATCTTTATTGACAACACTAAACTTCTTATTCTTCTTTTCTTTTATTTCATAAGGCATTTTAATAAAAAGTATATTTGTATATTATAATAATAAAATATTTAAAATTTAAAAAAATGGATATATTAACAATAAATTTAATAATTTCTTCTTTAACATTATTTTTTAGTTTCATAGATAAATTAAAAATAAAACATTGTGAAAGTGAATGTTTTAAAGGGTGTTCTGGAGATTGCTTAAGAAGTCCGCCTTCAACACCACATACTGAAAGAGAAGCATTATTAAATTGTTAATTTGTATTTATCAAATAAAGATTTCTTGAATATATAACATTCACAATCAAAATCACCAGTTCTAACAATCTTATGATATAATTTTTTATTGATCATTTGTTTTAATTCATTAACTGGTATTATACATATATCATATGTATTAAGCTTTCTATCTATAATAGCATAATGCACCCAATAGTCTGCAGTAGTAGCATTGATACCACTAGCTTTTTTATTACAACTGAATTCTACTAGAATATTACCATACTTAAAACAATTCAATTCACTTTTAACTTCATAATAAGTTTCTTGATTATCTTTAATTGTTTTAATATCCCATTCTTTGAATTTACCAATACTAAATTCATAAGTATCATATTTAATATGTTTTAAAGTTTCAACTTCATAAGTTTTACCAAATTTTAAACATTCTTGAAAATTCATTTTATATATCTCTTAATATTAACAAATATTTTAATTTATGAGAAATAAAACAAATAAATTTTTTTAATAATTCTTTATTTTTATTTTTATTTAATTATATTTGATAAATTTATTGTTATACTAGACATAAAAAAATTTTTTTATGTTTAATATCAATAGAAATATAACTAATATATAATAAAAAACATAAAACTAATTAAATCTTCTAAACATTTTCTATTTTTATTTGAATAATTAATAATAATATACAAAATAATTAATTATTATAAAATAAAATCTATTAATAATATAATAATACTACTACAATGCCTACACCTGCTAATAAAGAATTATATAATAAAGTAAAAGCATATGCTGATACGGTATATGAAAAGCCTAGTGCTTATAAGAGTGGCTTCATAGTAAAGAAATATAAAGAACTAGGAGGTACATACATTGATGATAAAAAGCCTAAGGACTTGAAGAGATGGTTCAATGAAGATTGGAAAGATATTGGCGGGTTAGACTATCCAGTATATAGACCTACAAAAAAAGTTTCTGAAAAAACTCCATTGACACCAGATGAAATAAAACCTTCTAATTTAAAAAAACAAATTATATTAAAACAAGAAATTAAAGATAAAAAGAATTTACCAAAATTTATAAAAAAATAAATAATTAATTATTTAAAAAATAAAATCTATATATATAATAATAAATAAAAATTATAAATTTAAAATGGAAAAAGATATAGCTAAACTAATCTTCAAAGAGAAGCCAACCTTAAGTGAGTTGAGTATTAAGACTTATGCCAACTGCATTATTAAGATAATGCAATTTCTAAAAACAACATCATATGATGATCTATATAAAGATGGTAATAAGGTTGTTAAGATATTACATGAACATTATGATAAGAGTAATACTATTAAAACTAAACTTGCTTCATTGATAGTATACTTGCGTTGTATTAAGAATGATAAGAATAGTAAAGATATTGATACTGCTATAAATATATATAGTAAAGTAATTGATATGTTGAGTAATAATATTAAAACTGAATTATCTAGTAGTGAAAAGAATAATAAACAAAAAGAGAATTGGCTTGATGATAATGACATTAAACAATTAGATGAAAACTTAGTTGCTAAATTACCAAAGGATGGTGTAAGGACTGCTAAGGATTTAATGAACATTAGAAACCTAGTTATCTTTAAACTATACCAGGACAACCCTACTAGAAATGAAATAGCTGATAGTAAGATAATATTTAAACCTACAAAGAAGAGTGAAGCATTAAGTGATGAGTATAATTATATCATACTTGATAAGAAAGCGAAAAGCATTACATATAAAATGAACCAATATAAAACTAGTAAAAATTATGGACAAAAAAATGTAGAAATAAATAAAGAATTATACCCTTTGTTTCTAGCATATAAAAAAGCTATTGATTTATTTACAAATGAAAATTGGTTTCTTCTAAATGATAATGCTAGTAGTAAAATGACACGTAATAGATTAGGTGTTGTATATTCTACATTAGGTACTAGTATTAATAAGAAACTAGGGACTAGTATGAATAGACATATTCAGTTGAGTAATCTGATACCAGTTAAAGCAATTAAAGATTTAACTAATAAAATGGGTAATAGTCCAAAAGAAGCTTTAGAAGTATATGCTAAAAATTAACAACCTTCTCTTGTCCTCCAATAATTTTCAACATCATCCATTGTTGTAGGTACTAGTTTTTTACGTGGATCCTCCAAAGCTGAAAACATTAAGTGTTTTATATATTCTTGTTTTTCTCTTGACAATGGTACACTTACTCTTGTAGTATCTTCATTGACTTTCATTTTGTCTTGAATAGCTTTACTTTCTTCTAAAGTTAAATATTTAATAGTACATTCATCAGTTGATTGATTATCCATTTTATATATTTTATTTTTATTTATATTATTATATATTTATATTTTTATTTTTGTGAAAATAATTAATTTAAATTAATTTAATTTAAATTTTTTTAAAATAAATTTTATTGAATTATCTAAAGTATCCATTGACCAGAGTAGCCACCTACTCCAAAAGCCTTTTGTTTCAATACCTGATTTAGTCCAATCTTCTCTTTTACTATGTCTAGTTAAATATAATTTTTTATGTTTATTTGCTACTATTTTACCTTCTTCTTTGTTATATAAAATAAAGTCTTTCATACCATTGGCACCAAATTGTATTCTTTTAATTTTTTTTGTTTCAGTATTATATAATTCTACTTGTAATTTATATTTCTTATTTGGTGAATTCTTGATAGATAATAATTTATACATTCTGATTATATTATTATATATAAATATATAATTTATAAAATAGTTGTTGCTACTACGTGAGAATTTACCTTCTTAATTAATATATTAAAATTAGTAGGGTAAGCACTAGTAGGGGTTTGAGGATTAGCAGTGGGTGGTGTATTTAAAGGGGCGCCAGTATCATCTATGATCCAAAATGAAATTTCTTTAATTACTTTTTGAGTAGGATTAATAAACTTCCAGGCAACATTTGCTATATCACCAACGGCAGGGTTCATATCTTGCGATGCACCACTTCCTGGTTTAAATTGATGACCATAAGATAAATATAATAATTGGGATTTGTTTCCATATTCATACTGGTATTCTAATAAATCACAATAAATACTAAAATTATAATATCGATTTGTATATTGTGAAACATCCATTTCTTTTTTAATTAATGCTATAACATATCTATGGCTTATATCTAATATTATAGGATTTGCTAGTACACATGTAAAACCTGCGTTTATATTAGTATATCCTGCTAATGGTATAGCCCCACTTTGACTACCTATATATAAATCTATAGTACTGAATGACTCATCATTTAATTGAATATCTTGATTACTTCGTGAAGAGTAGAATGTACTCATTTTGTTTTAATTTTTTATATACTATTTATATATATATTATATATTTTTTATAAATAATATAATAATTAAAAAAATAATTTATTTAAATTTTCATTTATTTTATTTATGATGAAGGTATTGGTTGAGGGCGACGACGTCTACGTCTATGTTTAATATTTACAAAATCATCTTCTACATTTTCAGATTTATGTCTAACTCTTTCGTGTTTTGGTGCTTCATCTTTACCTTTTAAAACTTCTCTTAAATCTTTTAATGTTTTTAAAACATCAGCCGTTTTACCAATTACTTCTGGTGCTTTTGCAACTGCACTAGGTATAGAATAAATACCTTTTTTAATATAAGCTAAATATTTAGCCCAATCAATTGCGCCTCCTTTCATCATAAATTCACTATAATGACGTGTTTCACTCTGCATATCAGGTACACGATTAGGATTACTATCATAATAATCACTAGCACTACCTGAAGAAGAAGCGCCTAATGCACCACCATTAAAATTACTTTTAAAAGCATAAGGATTATTCATGGCAAAATCTACTGCACTACCACTACTTGGTGCATTAGTGCCTCTACCCTCCATTGCACCTTCACGAAAAGAAACTGAAGGTTTAGGCACAAAATGTTGTTGAGATATATTAGACATTGTAGAATGAGATTTAGGATTTAATAAAGCCTTGTAATAAGGATTAAAATACATATAATCACTTGAACTACCTGAAGAAGAGGCACCTAATGCACCTCCTTTTTTAATATCTAAAGCGTTGACATTACTTGACAATGTTGAAGGATAATATAGGCGTTTATCATTCCCGCCATCATCCATAATAGTGAAACCTGCAGTATTACTACCTGAATTAACAGGGTAATGGGTGGCGTATCTGCCTTCTGGGTCTACTTCTCCATTATCATAATTACCAATATTACGTGGATCATAGAAACTATTAGAAACGGAGGACCCTTGTTGATAAACACTTTGACGTGAAGTATTCTTAAAACGTCTATGCGTCAAATTATGAACTACTTTATCTAGAATTTGATTAGATTGCATTTTATATATTATATTTAGTTGTTTAATATATATTAATATAATAATCTTATATTATTTTTTAATTTAGTTGATATATTATTTTAAAAAAAATGTGTTTTTTCATACATTTTTTATTATATTTTTACAATAAAAAAATTTAAAAATTTATAAAAAATCTAATTTTCTGGTGTTTTTTCAGCTTGTTTTGCCCTCCATTCTTCTAATCTTTTATTTTCTTTCTCCATATCGTGAATATGAATTTTATGATGCATAACACTTGCTAGTATACCTTTGGCAATTAGTTTAATATTTTCATCATTTACTTTTTCACTATGTTCTATTGCTTCTAATAATAAATATAAATTTGCAGAAAAACCACTATCAGGGCTATCTTTATATTTATAACACGTAAATATGTGAGTTTCTAATTGTATCTCTAAATCTTTTACTGAAATTTCAGATTTTGACATTTTAAGTTTTATGTTTATATATTATTATATAATAATATTTTTATTTTTGAAAAAATAAATTAATTAAATATTTTTTAAAATATTATATAATTATAATAATAAAAAACAAATGGCTAGTTTTCATACTAAAACATTTATTAATCACGATGATTATATGACACCAAAATATGCTTGGGATAATATCAAACAATATATACCTAGAGACAAAATAATTTGGGAGGCTTTTTATGGTAATGGTGCTAGTGGTAAATATTTAAATGAATTAGGGTTTAATGTAATTCACGAAGATATTGATTTTTTTGAAAATAATAAAGGTGATATTATTGTTAGTAATCCTCCTTTTTCTTTAACAAAAGAAATTATGACACGTTTAAAAGAATTAGATAAACCTTTTATATTATTAATGCCTTCTAGCAAAATTAATACTAAATATATTAGAGAAAATTTTAAAAATAAAGCTTTAAAAATAATAATACCTAGAAAAAGAATTCATTTTGAAAAACATATAAATGGTAAAAAAGCTGATAATTGGTCAAGTGTTTGTAATTTTGATTGTTTCTATTATTGTTATAAAATAGATTTACCAGATAGTATAGTTTGGTTAGAATAATAATGTTATATAATAATAATAATAATAATAAAATGTCTTCAAATATTCAGATTGAAGATTATATGCGAAAGAATTTTAAAGGTCATTTTTTAGGTTGTTTTAATGCTGATGATCTACCTAATAATCCTCCACCAAGTAGTAATTTAATAGCAAATTATAGTGATAAGAATGATGGAGATGGTGGTACACATTGGGTTGCTATGATTAATTTAAATTCTGATAATGGACAACCATCACTATTTTTTGATAGTTATGGAGGCGATGCAGATTTTGAAGATGTAGTTTTAAATAAAAAAACTAATTTTAAAAATTATATGAATAGACATAGTGGTGGTAGTTATGGACATAATAACATTAATATACAAAGTCGAGATGGTAATGCATGCGGACATTATGCAGTACACGCTATTATGACACAATCAATACCTAGTTTAACAGGTCAGAAGAGAAGTCATAATAATGCATGGAAAGATTATACTAGTGCTTTTAATACACCTGAAGAAAATGACAAATTAATAAAAGAAAAAATTAAATTAACAAATGAAAAACCAGAAGTTATTGAAAAGCCTAAACCAGTTGAAAATCTAGAAGGTGGAGGTATTAAAGTAGTTGGTGGTAAATTAAGTGTGAAACATTTGAAAGCTTTATTAAATGCTAGTTATGAAGAAAAGCCACCTAATAGAATTGATGATTTTATTCTAGATAGTAAATTAAGCACTAAACACGTTAAAGTATATCATAATCCAAAAACACTACAAACCGTTATAGCACATAGAGGTACTAAAGAATGGTATGATTGGAGTAATAACCTAATATATGGTTTGTTTGGTAAAACAGGTTATAAATTAACACCACGTTTTAGAGAAAGTCAAAGAGTGCATAATGCTACAGTTGCTAAATATGGTTTGAAACATTTAAGTACTATAGGACATTCACAAGGTGGTATTGCTAGTGAAATATTAGGACAACAGGGTAAAGAAATTATAACATTAAATAAAGCAACACGCCCATTTGCAAATGTTAAAGGTAAAAAACAATATGATGTATCTACTACTCTTGATCCAGTAAGTAAATTAAACCCATTTCAAGGTAAGAGTAAAAAAGACATTTCAATTAAAAGTAAATCTTCAAACCCTATCAAAGAACATTTGTTGCCAGTTTTAGAAGGATTAGATGAAGATACTGAAATAGGTGAAGGTCAAAAGAAAAAAAAGATATGTATGAAACGTACTGATTTAATAAAAGAACATAAAGAGTTAATACCTATTCTTAAAAGAGGTAGTAAGAAGGAGAGAATGAAAGAAGGCAATAAACAAGAAAGAGAGTTAAGAGAATATTTGTAATTTATTTATTTTTTATATCTTTTTATATATTAATAGAATATTAATAAAATGGAGAAATTATTAAAAAAACAATTATTACAAGTTGTAAGAGATTATAACTTACATGTTTTGATACCTAATTATCATAAAATGAAAAAGAATGTTTTAGTCAATGAGATGAACAAGCATTTAGCAGTAGATGAAGCTACTAATAAATTTATGAGAAAACAACATTCACCTATTGATATAAAGAAAATTGAAAAGAAAAAGAAGGTAGAAGAAAAGAAAGAAGTAGTTGTAAAAATTAAAAAAGTAAGTGAGGAGACTAAAAAAAGGGTTGCAGAATTGAAGAGAAAAAGAGAAGAAGATGCAAGACCTAAAAAAGAAGAAAAAGTAGAAGAAGTAAAACCTCAAGAAGGTAAAACTATTAAAGAATATGAAAAAGAAATTGAAAATACTGGTACCATTTTTTATTTAGTAAACATTATAAAAAAATTATCAAATGAAGATTTAAAAAAATTAGAAAATGATATTTATAAAAAATATTCAGAATTAAGAAAAAAAGTAAGAAAAGGTTTAACAACTCATTTGTCTAAATTATTAACTAAAGATAATGAATTACATTTTAAAATACAAGATTTAGAAGCTAAAACAAAGAAGGCTAAAGAAATGGTTAAAAAATTTAAATTACAAGAAGAGAAATTAAAAGTTATTGATGAAAGAAAATTATTAGATGAAGAAATAGATAAATATGAAAAAATTGATGATAAATTGATTAAAACTAAATTAAATATTGATGATATTTTTGCTACACATGAATATATTCATAATTTATATGAAGATGAACACGATAAGAATTTTGAAGGTATGGGTATGGTACACGCGCATTTAATTAATTTATCTTTACCACAATTATATGAAATTTGTAGAAAATATAATTTACATAATAGAATTAGAGGTTATTCTAAATTAAAGAAGATTGATTTGATCAACAAAATGAAACCACATTTAGCAATAGAAAATAATAAAGTTGTTATTAATTCTCAGAATGAAAAATTAGAAGTAAAAAGAAAATAAATACTATGTATAGTAGAATGGATAAAAAAGAATATGAATGTGTAGATTGTAAGACTAAAAGATTTTTAATATATCCAAATCATAATGAAAGCTTTATTATATGTAGTGCCTGCTATAGGATTAGAAATGAAAAAAAAGAAGAAAAATTTATATATACTCAACCTATAGAAATTAAAAGAAGAGAAGTAAAAGATGGTTGTTGTTGTTCAATATGTGAAAGACATAATGAATATTTAAATAAAATAAAAAATGAAAAATAAAAAATAATTTATTACATATCAATCTCAATACTATCATAATCAAAAAATTTACAATATTCTGATATATTAAAATTATATACCATACCTTTATTTGTTCTTTTTACATCTACAAAATCAAATTTTTTTATTTTAGTACCAAATAATGTACCAGACATTACATTTTGTATTTTCATTCTTTCTACATATTTACAAAATTCTTTATAAAGTTCATCAAATTTCAAAGACAATTCTTTTTCTTCTTTAAAATTATTATCTTTATTATATAAAATATATAAGTAATCACTTAAGAATTCATCAACAATAGGTTTCTTTGCAATCTTTAATGTACTTTCAGTGTTAACATTAGCTTCAAAATTATAATTATTCAAATCATGATTTAACATATATTCATAAAAACACCTTAATACTTTATAATTAGGTTCATTATCTTCATCACCTATTATTTTGTATAAATTATCAAAAAATATTTTCTTTTCATCTGATGTACCATAATTACATTGATCAGTTTCGAAAATTCTGATACGTCTATTTTCTTTTGTTAATTCAACTGGTATATCATTATTACTTGCACCTAAATAATTTTCATAACTATCATATTCAAAAGCATTAATACCTTTAGGTTCTATATTCATTGTATCACTTGTAATAGCAGTTTTCATT
>Ga0214919_10004296_pt1 | contig 20931 bp, 22 predicted proteins | sample LL1503_MetaG_FD_177994 | JGI IMG/M metagenome (GOLD analysis project Ga0214919, IMG submission 177994) | Freshwater microbial communities from Lake Lanier, Atlanta, Georgia, United States - LL-1503 | ecosystem: Environmental > Aquatic > Freshwater > Lake | place: USA: Georgia | collected... | reverse complement strand
TATGGCGGTTGATATCAAACTGCGTTTGGTCTGAGCTGGGTAAGAGTCCAGCCGACCCTGTTAGTACTTCATCAAGCCAATCCATGCCCGTTGTCACGCCCACCATGCAACCCCCGCGAATAAAATCACAACCCAAATATAGGCCTAAGAAAAAATCCACCACTCACAAGGTATCTAAACCTAAACGTGCGCCCATGGCCCCAGCACCCAAGCCTCTACCCAAGCCCAAGCCACTTACCCCCACGCATTTGCAAACCAAGAAAGCTCAGACCCAGCAGCATCAACAACTTGCCAGCACGTTTATCATGCATTCAACAAACCTAACTCATACTAAAAACTACAGCCCCAATCAAGAACGCCACAGCAATCTCCACCCAATATCGAGCCCAAGGATCAATCGATCAACCCCATGAATAATGATTACAGCAACAGAGATAAAGATGAGTTGGTTTTTCATAGCCGTCAAATCCCATTAAAGCCCATTAATAATCTGCGATAAAGCACGATTTCGGGTCAAAACCACGATTTTTTACCAAAAATATGAGTGCGATTTTGAATCAGTATCGCGGTCACGACAGGCATAGCTAAAATGGTTAGATTGCTGAAAACTTCAGTATGTGTAGGTTTATGAATTAATTTTTATGTGGAAATTAGAAATATGCAAAACGATGAAGGTCTATCAGGTCAGTCTATTCATAATATTGTGTACTGCAGCCGAGCCGTGAATGACATGGATAAAGATGCACTCGAAAAAATAATTGATACTGCCAAACACCATAACCCCAGATTTGGTATCACTGGGTTATTAGTCTTTGGTAGCGGTATTTTCTTCCAGTGGTTGGAGGGTCCCAAAGACAACGTGAGCAGTTTATTTAAGATTATTTCTGCAGATCCGCGTCACTCTAATGTTGTTCTACTAACTAAAGAAGATGAGTTTCGTGAAAGGCTTTTTCCCAATTGGGACATGGAGCTAGTGGCGGCCACAGACATCAGTGCTGTTTTGGAGGATGCTATGAATGAGGCCTCAGATCCAAAGCAAAAAAAGGCTTTGTCAAATATGTTGCAAGAACTCAATAAGAATGCGATCGGTTAGGTTGGTAGCTAATCGCGGTCATGACATGCATAGAAAAAATGGTTTTTCTATTTGATATGATCATTTGCATATGCAATTGTCATTTGATTCAATCGACACGCCAGCCCTGACCAAGGCTGATATAGCTCTTTTACTCTTTGATCAAATCGGTCTCAACAAGCGTGAATCTAAAGATTTCATTGATGCATTCTTTGAATTAATAGTTACCGAACTAGTTGCTGGGCGTGATGTCAAGATCTCGGGGTTAGGTAATTTTGAGGTTCGCACTAAAAATGCAAGACCCGGGCGTAACCCACGTACCGGAGAGTTAGTTCCCATTTCGGCACGCAGAGCCATCACATTTAAAGCTAGTAATCTGCTAAAAGACAAAATAAACCAGATTACTCAATAGCCCAATATTTTCAATCAAAAACGAGTTTCGACTGAGCTAAAACTATCTAGCTTTGATAGAACCTTTTGTGATTGCGTAATATCTTCGGTAAAAGAGGGCGCTTTGCTGGGAAACATGAACTCGTGCTCTTTATAAAACCAGCCAAGACCTCGCCACTCACCGGCAGCAACTGCTTGGACTAGGGATATTTCTTGATCTTTTGTCCACCGAGGTATTTTTTCTACATCTTTTATTGAAGGGAATATACCCACTTCAACGTTAGAAATATATTTTGCAGCTGATAGCTTATTTTGACAAAATAAAGATCTTATTGATCGCTGTTTTTTTACTGCCGCACTCTTTGAATTTTTTTCTATTTGTTGACTAATTTCTTGACGACCAAGTTTCAAATAAATCCCCATTTCATAACAACCCCAATTGTTTATCCTTTCACCTGTTTGTGTTTGTTTTACACATTTTTCTAGTGCAATTGACTGATAAGCAGAAACAATGGTTTTTTTGCTTTTACCGTCAAAATTGCGAATCTGATATTTTGCACAACTCGGAATATGTGCGCCAAACATAAGCGCTTTTTTCCATGTATCAAACATAAATGTGCTGGCTTGTAATGGATCCATTGAAAAGGGAACAGCAAGGCACAACATCTCAGGAAATGGATTAACTAAATCTTTATCGGTTAGAACTTTGATGCCCGATCCTCTAGGGGCCAGCATACTCATTTCAGTTTGTGGATTGTTAAATAAACGCTCACCGTGCTCGTTCCACCAATGAATAATTGATTTGTATTGATAGATATCACCAAAGTCTGTCCATACTTTAACTAAACGTGGATCCTCGCATTTACCCTTTTGTTGGCAGATCCACCAAAAATCCAGACTACTCCTTAAATACGCTAACCACCAAAAATAAAGCGTGCTCACCATCTCTCGTGCTGTAGGAAAACTGAGGCTGGGATGCGGTCTCATACGGTCTCCAAAAAATTGGGGACCCTTAATAATTTCAAAAATAAAGTGTTAAGCCAAGTTGTAAATGGCGTTACTTAATCGGTATTTCCACTAGCCTTGATCTCAGCAGTGCATGTTGCCTGCCATAACCGTATTAACCCTGAAACTCTAGGAGAAAACCATGCAATTAACCAATGGCGCACTAACAAAGAGCGCAACCCCACCACCTATCGCAAGTCAACTTCCCGTGGACGAACTTGAAGGCGTGGATTTAGAAACCTTTGATCTAAGTGCCTTTGTAGTCACTGGTATGACCAAGGACAAAAATGCCGTGACCGTGCTGGCACCCGAGGTCATGAACTTTGTGAAAGAAAGCGAAGAATTATTCAAGCTGGGTGAGAAGTTCGAACTGGGAGAAGGAAATTTTGCCTTTGACTGACTTGGCAGAAAAGATTGATGGCGCAATTGGAGACGCGTATTGCGCAATAGTTGAAGCTGCCCAAGCTTTTAATCAGGCTTGTGAAAAAAGTAAAAACTTACAAGACCTAAGCGCAATGGAGTTAATTGGCTTAGACCGCACATTTGAAAGCTTTGACAACAATTCGCTTTGTGAAATTTCCTATAAGGTTGAGGAGATTTTCGAAGTAGAAACCTTCAATACCTAACATTCATAAAAGGATTCGAAATGTCTAAATATTTAATTGTTCAACGAGTAGAAAATTCGCCCATGGTTCATGCCGGAGGTACCACAGAAGAGACTGTTTGCAAAATTGCCAAGCATTTGCTCAATCATCCTTGGCCATCGGATTTTTTAATGGCCGTGCCAGCTGAAAATAAGATGGCCTCATTTGCAATCATCAAAGACGATGTGCTTTGCTCAATCGAGGTTACCAAGAGGACCCTGGATATTTGGCGCGACGATGTGAGCAACATTCAAGAGGCCATTGAAGGGTTTGTGCAAGCCAAGGACCGAGCAGAGATGCTGCTTGATCGTGCATTGTCTGAACTGGATGACGCATACAACGCCAGCGAAGAGTTCGGTGGCTATGTGCCCAGCAACGAGATTGGCGTTTACTCAGCGCTGGAGGAGCTGGGTGCTGGAGACCTTGAGTACGCTTTTGATCGAGCATTGCGCGAGATGTACAAATTCAATGCCTACCAACGGCAGTCGGCTTGAGTGGAGTGCCAAAATGGAGCAAGCACAACTTTTTAAGCGCCTTTTGGCTATGACCGAGAACGAGATCTCCTCATTCGTCAAGCACGATGACGATATCAGCAAATCATTGATGAAACTGGACCTTGCAGCGAGGACTCGCCACATCATCAATGCCGTTCAATTCGAGGACATGTGGCAGCAACCAAACGAAGAGAGTCAGACTTTCAATATTCATCTGGCCATGAAGCTCTCACCAATGACACTGAGCTCATGCTTAAACTTTGAAGAGGAGATGAACTGTTTGGAATGGCGCTTGGTACTTCCCAAGTACGCAGACATCAAGGAGGACGCAAAACCCGCATGCGTAGGCGACTATCTAGCCATGATGAAGCAAATAGATATTGTGGATATCAACAACTACGATATTACAAAGGCTTGCACTTATTTGGATCAGGCATATGACTTCACTGCGTTCATGAATGAGCAAAAGCAGCGCAGGCCTTTTACCCGTTCAAGACAATAGGATCTCAATCAAAAGAACATAGTGAATAACAGAGTATTTTCCAATCCAGGTATGAGCCTGAAGAAGTGTCTTTCCGAGGACTTTGGAATTAGGATTGATCGGAGTAGTAAAGCTGAGAGTTTACGATTTTTTTCTGGACCTAGTGAAAGAAGCAAATAGCTTGCTTTTGGCTAAACTCATCTGCTTGGCGGCCTGAAGATCGGTTTGCTGTTTAGACTCAAGTATGAGTTCTTGCAGCATCGTATCCGTTTTGAAGATCACCAGGTCTCTGCCATTCAGGAGCACCAAGCATTCCAAGGGCGTCTTCACATCTGCGTGTTTATAACGTTTCACGACCTTGCCCTTTGGACTCACGATGTCTGTTGGATATAGACACGGACGATGCAAGTTGAGCCACGAGTTAAACGTTTGTTGGTAGAACTGATTGATGGCCTCAGCGTGTCTTCTGGGGATATGGCTGTAGCCCATGTGCTTGCGGACTACGCTGTTGTTTTTACTCTCAGCAAGCCCGTTATCGTTGCTATGGCGGGGCCTGGATTTAGTTTGTTCAATCCGCAATTTCTCCAGCATTTTGGCCACGCGTGAGTTGATATATTCTGAGCCGTTGTCCGAGTGAAACCCTTGCAATACAAACGGGAGCTGCTCCATGATCAACTCAAGAACGGGCATGAGAAAGACTTCACTAATTCCCTCTACACAGGCCTCCACTTGCCACTGACTAACGCTATCCACGCAAGTGATGTGATACACCCCTTTCTCCCCGTCAAAGTCCCCCTGGTGAACACTATCAATACGAACAAATCCGGCACGTCCACTGGGGCTTGGGGCTTTGCGAATGCCAATCGGTATGCCCACCGGCCGAGTCTTGGTAATTTTAGTCCGTTGACGCTGATACCCCGTACTCTTTCTTAGGTTGTAAAGATGCGAAACAGACAGATTAGAGATGCGCTCATAGCGTTTATCGCCGTAGTATTCGTAAGCCCTTTTGAGTAAATGAACGATAGAGGGCCCACAGACGTCCTCGTTGGCACGGTCCATCTCAACGAGGAGTCTGACATCACCTTCAGTGTATTTGCGCTTAAAGGGCTCTACGGGGGCTGTATAGCGTTTTGCAAGTGGGATGTTGGCGAGTCGATTTGTGTGCCATGCTTTGACCAAGCGGGTGATTTGGGCACGGCTGTAACCAGTCGTGAAGCGCAAGTACTTGAGTAGGACGCCGCGCTCGTATTTGGAGCACCGGGGAAAGTCAAATCGCTTGAGGACACGGGTGATGTGTTGATAGAGGGAGGCCTCATCGTCGTGCTTGGTAACAGAGATCTCCAGGGTACCAGCAAGAAATTGCTCGATAAGCTCAATGGTGCACAGTTTGGACTCGTTCATGTTAATAATCATCCTTGGATGATCAACCTAATATGAAAAGTCAGGCCCAAATCAGAGTTTCAGGCTCATACCTCGTTGGAAATACACGTCTAACTCAGGCTCATACCTCGTTGGAAAGGGCTAACCCTTGACACCATGCATTCAACATGTAATATTCGTGGCATAAATTGATAGAAGTAGTGGGCAAAAGTCGCCCAGAAGTCCTTACCGCGACAAAGTTCGTAGTAAATAAGGAAATAGCTGGTCTTTTTACCAAGCTTTTTTAGGTGTCTCCTCAAGCTGATTCTGTATGAGCCTCCTACGGATTAACAGAAAGCCAGGCTGCTAAAAAACACATATAAATCAACGACTTATACGTGTTTTTGATAAACGTGTAATATTTCGTGCAATTGAACAAAAATTGTAAATTACAATTTTTCCAGCACTTTCGTAGATTTTGCACTCAGACGCGTCATTTTGCACGTGAAAAGGTTGGGGCTACGCTTGGGGCTCGAAACAGTTAAGGACATTTGTTAGGAACTACAACTAGGGCTCGAAACGAAAAAGACAAAAGTTAGAAGTTAGACGAGGACTTGAAACATTTAGGGGCGTTTGTTCGACAACAGAAAAGTGGCTTGAGCACGGGTTTACCCAATGATACAAATGCATCTATAACTGTCATACTTACAATGATAAATTATCAATACTTCGTCATTTCTTGGCTACCTTGAACAATAGAATAATAATCAGACGAGGAAGATGGCAGTTGCAGAGATACTTGTAAAGCTTAAATAATTTGAAATTTCATTCCAACAAATTTAATTCAGAGAATATGTACGATATTAGACAACTGCCCAAACAAATTCCTGTAAGTACCCTTTTAAAGCTCGGCATGGTTGAGACGGCCACAGTAGGGCATTTTCAAATGCACCATTTCATGGATGAACGTATTCGTCCCATACAAACTGGTGTAAGAGCCTGCGGAACAGCTGTGACTGTACAAACAGTGGGTATTGATTCCACAGCAATTTTGATAGCCCTTGATTCTTTGCGACCGGGTGATCTATTGGTCATCGATCGCTCGGGAGAAGATCGACACGCTAGTTTTGGAGCAGTCATGACGGCAGCCGCTATTGCTGCAGGCGCAGTAGGCGTTGTCATTGATGGAAAAGCTTGTGATTTCCCAGAGATTAGAAAGCAGGGCTTGCCCGTTTGGTGTACGGGTGCTTCCCCCATTTTGTGTAAAAGATTAAATCTGGGGCAATCTGTCAATGCGCCTATATCGTGCGGCGGTGTGGCAGTTAATCCTGGTGATGCCGTATTGGCCGATGATAGTGGGATCCTCATCGTTCCAAAAGAGGATATTGAAAAAGTGATCATCGAGGCTCTCATGTTTCAAGACAGGGAGGTAATGATTTTAGACAGGATTTCCAAGGGAGAGAAACTATCTGATATTTCTAATCTACCCAAATTCACCGATTATTTTAAAAATTAAGAAGCGTACACAACTCTTAAACTTGTCAAAATCAGTTAATAAATTTACAATAAAAAAAGAAATGCTTCACTTGCTACTCGCTCGTTGAAGAGTTAGCTCATATCAAAAAGGAAACACTGTGAATAAACGTCGAAAGTTTCTCAAGTATGTCGGTACTGCAACTTATTTAGGCTCTGTATTAGCGTCGCATTTATTACCCAGCATTGGACAGGCACAAACAAGTAATTCCCCGACTAAACGTCATTTAGTCTGGGGTGGGACAGTTCCATTGAAACTTGATCCGCACGATGTGATTGATGTGCCCACTTTTTTCTTTAAAAATAATTGTTACGACGCTTTGTATGAATATGTTGCAACTAGTGCAGGCCCAGACTTAAAAATGCAGTTGGTTAAATCTGCACAATCATCTGCAGATGGTCTAACTTGGGATTTTACCATTCATGACAATGTGAAATTTCATGACGGGAAAAAAATGACGTCAGAAGATGTTGTCTATAGCTTTCATAGAATGGCTGCTGTCAAGACCGCAACATCAGCAATGCTGAGCACTTTTTTTGATCCAACGCGTATCCGCGTTACCAATGAATTTTCATTTAGATTGGTGCTTAGCCAAGCTTATGCGCCATTTTTGTACATCTTGCCATTGCTACCCATTGTGAATAGCAAGTTAGTCATTGCAAATACAAAGGATAACGATTGGGGCAAGACATTTTTGTTATCCAATGATGCAGGTTCTGGGCCATACAAAATAACTCCTGGTAGTTTTGCGCCGCTTGATCGTTTTGATTTGGAATGGTTCCCCGATTATTTCAAAGGATGGCCAAAAGATCATGAACCCATGAAGGTTGTTTTGGATCGTTATATCAAAGACAACACAACAGCATTGCTTGCAGTTCAAAAAGGGGACATTGACGCAACAAACGGTTATGTTCCGCCCGATCAATTTGAGCAACTGTCAAAGGCGCCAGGCGTACGAATGTCAATAGAGCCATCTCTTCGTACATTCATGATTCGAATGAACAATAAGCGCGCGCCTTTTAATAATGTGAATTATCGCAAAGCTATTTCTCATGCCTTTCCATACAAAGTATTCATTGATAAAATCATGCTAGGAAACGTAGACAGAATTCCAGGCCCAATACCACCTGGTATTTTTGGTGCCCCTAAAGATTTACTTGGATATGATTACGATCTTAAAAAAGCTCGCGAATATTTTGATAAAGCAGCAGCAGATGGCGTTGATTTGAAACAAGAAATAGAATTTGTTGCACTGACTTCATACGATGAAACAGTATCAGTTGCCCAGTTGTTGCAGTCAGAGTTGCGCAAATTAGGCATCACACTTCGTATCACCAAAGGCATTTGGGCAAATCTGGTAACTGCTTGCCTCAAACCCGAAACAACTCCACAGTTGTGGTCGCATTGGTCAACACCATATTACTTTGATCCAGATAATTGGAGTGGTCCTTATTACACCAAAGCTGGACATGGAACTACTCGAGGCTCATCTTGGTATTCGGGTGAGCGTGTTGAGTCCTTATTGGTTGATGCCGTTAAAACCAATGATAAATCCAAAAGAGTTGCAGCATATGAAGAGGCCAGTCGACTTTTGGTTTCAGACGCTGTCGATGTGTGGATATACAAAGGAAAAGTTGCGCGAGCAATACGGACGCGAATCAAAGGGTATCAACCCGCTATAACGGGAGATGGTATTGATTTACGAACAATTTGGGTTGATGGATAAAAATGTTTATTTGATGTCTCAATTGAAGTGTAAATAAAGCAATCCACGTATAACGGAGTATTTTAAAAATGAAAATAAAAACAAGTTTTGATGGGATACCTGGATTAAACTTTTTACCTTATCTAAATGGAGAGCCTGGTGCACTTGAGCATCTGGCCCAAGCATTTCGAGAAGTGGCTGAAGAAGTCGGGTTTGTATACATTGAAAATCACGGCGTACCTCAGGCAACCATTGATCAAGCCTTTGCTGCTTCACGATCTTTTCATGAGATGCCATTAAATAAAAAACAAGAAATTCCGCTTAATAGCGACAATGTCGGCTACATGGGATTGAATATGAGCATCCAGAAACACTCTAAAGTGGAAGTGGCTAAAAAGCCAAACTATAACGAATCTTTTTTCTGCAAAAGAGATAGAACGCCAGATGATCCCGATGTCATTGCAAAAAAACCATTTCGTGGTTTGAATCAATGGCCACAAGATTTACCTGGATTCAAAGAACCCATCATTGCCTATCAAAAGGCTGTAGAAAATTTGGGACTTCAAACCTTGCCTATGGTTGCCAAGGCTCTTGATTTGCCAACTCACTATTTCGATGATTATTTCAATCCTGCTCAGTTCACGCTTCGCTTACTACACTATCCCATCAGGGATGAAACAGAGCCACATCAATATGGTACGGGGGCGCATACTGATGGTGGATTTCTAACTTTCTTGATTCAAAATGGTGTAGGGGGGTTGCAGATCCGAAAGACGGATGGGAGCTGGATTGATGCGCCGGTATTGCCAGGAAAATATTTGTTAAATTCTGGCGATATGATGAAGCGGTGGACCAATGATAAATTCCTATCAACACCACATCGGGTGATGAATGAATCAGGTGTTGATCGGTACTCTATGGCTTTTTTCTTTGATCCGCATCTTGATCGCTCTCTAGAATGCCTGCCTACTTGTACAAGCGCTGACAATCTAGCCAAATATCCACCGATTACCTACGGTCAGTATCTGAAAGAATTTTTAGACGCCAATTATCTGAATCGACAGAAAAATAATTATTAAACAATGTTTGGATTTCTTGCCAAAAGAGCTTTGCTTGCTGTACCGATACTTGGCGGGTTACTGTTACTTATTTTTATTTTGACTCGTGTCGTAGCTGCCGACCCTGCCGCCATTCTTGCAGGTGAAATGTCAACTCTGAGTCAAATTGCAGATCTTCGAAAAGAGCTTGGCTTGGATGAACCATTGGCGATTCAATTTCTACTTTATATCAAGCAAGTTGTGACCGGTAATTTTGGTACAAGCATGTTTACACATAGAGCTGTGACGCTTGACTTGGCTCTGAGACTGCCTGCAACAATTGAGCTATCGATTTTTACAATGTTACTTTCAATTGTTATTGGAGTGCCATTGGGTATGATGGCCGCCGTTCATCGTAACAGCCTCATTGATCATGGACTTCGACTTTTTAGTTTGGTTGGCTTAGCAGTTGCTTCATTTTGGTTGGCAATTATTTTTCAATTGATATTTAGCCTGTATTTGGAAATATTACCGCTTAGAGGAAGAATTCCAGACTCTTTGATTCCACCAGATCCAATCACGGGTTTATTTGTCATTGATTTTATTTTGCAGGGTCAATTTAATTCTGCCTTTAAAGCATTTACCCATCTTATTTTACCTGGGCTCACCCTTGGATTTCCAGCTATTGCAACGATAGCTCGTTTCACGCGATCTGCCGCTATTGAAACACTAAGCAAAGATTTTGTAGTTTGGGAGCGTGCGGTCGGATATCCGATGCGAATTATTATTTGGAAATATGTCCTAAGAAGTTCAATTTCATCTACCGTCACACAAATTGGATTACTGTTTGGTCTATTTTTATCTGGGTCAATTGTTGTTGAGGCAATTTTTGGTTGGCCTGGTTTGGGTGATTATTTGTACAACGCTGTGATGATTTCGGACTACCAACCCATCATGGCAACCACACTGGTCATTGGTGTCATTTATATTCTCGTTAACTTGCTGGTTGATATTTTCCAATTATGGATTGATCCTCGTTTGTCAGATGATTAAAGGATGAATGCATGAAATATTTGATTGGTCTTTTGATTCGAGATAAAACAGCTGTTTTAGGTTTTTTTCTTTTTGCTGTTATCTTTTTTTGCGCAATTGGGGGTGAATATATGGTGCCATACCCTGAAGATGCGTTTGATGCAAAACCATGGCAACGAATGCTTCCCCCCTCTGCTGAACATATTTTTGGAACAGATGGGATGGGACGCGATGTTTTTAGCAGGCTAGTATTGGGTTCGCGTATTGCTTTAATCATTGCATTTGTGACTGTTTTTTTCTCAATGATAATCGGTGTTCCATTGGGTTTATTCGCTGGCTATTATGGTAAAAAATTCGGTCAATTCATTATGCGATTAACAGATGTATTTTTAGCTGTTCCGCAATTGGTCTTAGCACTTGTATTTGCAACCATAATGAGGCCTTCAGTTTCTACGGCAATGCTTGCATTAACTATTACCTACTGGCCCTTGTTTTGTCGAGTTGTTTACAGTGAAACTCGACGAGTCGCTGCAAGTCCTTTTGTGGATGCTTTAGAAGCGGCAGGATGCAGTTCTAAACGCATTCTTTTTATGCATATTTTGCCTAATGTACTGCCTGTCATTATCATTCGAGCAACTATCGGGATGGGTGTAACCATACTCGTTGCAGCGGCCCTTGGTTTTCTGGGGCTAGGTGCTGTTCCACCAACGCCTGAGTGGGGTCTCATGATTGCTGAGAGTCAGCGATACCTACCTTCGGGATGGTGGATATCGGTTTTTCCAGGTATTGCAATTCTGATAACAGTTTTATCATTTAATCTAATTGGTGATGCACTACGTGATGCGATTGACCCCCGATTAAGGAGGTCAAGGTGAATATCGATCAAGACAATTTGCTTTGTGTAAAAGATCTTTCAGTTTCCATTCATACGCCGAACGGTAATGCTTATATATTGCATCAAGTTAGCTTTGAAATAAAGCAAGGTGAGGTTTTAGGTTTAATTGGTGAGTCGGGTTGCGGAAAAAGTACGGTTATAAAGTCTATCCTTGGACTATTGCCTGGCAACGCAATCGTCTCGCAAGGACAAATTATTTTCAAAGGCCAGGATTTACTCAAGCTCAATGAAAGTCAATTGAGTACGTCTATTAGAGGTCAACGCGTAGGCTTTATTCCACAAGACCCCGCACAAGCCTTCAACCCTAATTTCACGGTGGGCGAGCAGATTCTTGAAATATGGCGTTGGCACGGTCCTGTTGGATCAAGAGATCGTCAAAGTGGCATTAATCAATTGATTTACCTTCTAGATAGAGTTCAAATTGCAGATCCAATTTCTATGTTGAATCGGTATCCCCATCAGTTTTCAGGCGGTCAACGACAAAGACTTTTGATTGCAGCTGCATTACTTTGTAAACCTGATTTGGTTTTGGCTGATGAGCCAACAACCGCGCTTGATGTAACAACTCAACAACAAATCTTGCATTTGTTGGCTGATCTTGGCAAAGAGTTTGGTATTTCTGTACTCTTAGTTACCCATGATTTTGGTGTTGTTTCTCAGATATGTGACAGAATCAATATCATGTATGCGGGGCAGACAGTTGAGTACGGCCCCAAGAGACCCATGCTTCAAAATCCTGAGCACCCTTACACGGTTGCTTTGATGAATTGTCACCCCAATAAACTCAATTCCTTAAGTGGGATTCCTGGTGTTGTTGCATCTTCTTTGGAGCCACCAACTGGATGTCGATTTTTGCCGAGATGCATCAGAGGCCTACCATCGTGCAGCAACCGAGAATCTAATTTTGTCCTTCGCGATGATGGGCGATATTTAAACTGCACACATTACGATTATGTAATTTAGATTCAATGCATTCATATGACTATCCATAAAAGTTCTTTGCTATCTGCCAGAAACCTTTCCGTTTCTTTCGGCAATAAAAAGTTTAAAAATCAGCAGCTAATTCATGCTTTAGATGGGATTGATCTTGATATTTTAAAAGGTGAAATTCTTGGACTTGTTGGCGAATCGGGTTGTGGGAAAACTACTTTAGGTCGAACATTGCTTGGTCAACAACGTGAAAGCAATGGCGACATTTGGTTCAATGGAAGTCTCGTTTCCAACTTAGAGCCAAAATTAGCAAGGCAGGCAAGAAAAGATATTCAATATGTGCATCAAGATCCTGGTGCAGCACTTGATCCGTGGTGGAATATTCATTCAACCCTGCATGAGTCATTAATTATTTCTGGCGTAAAGAGTAAAGATGAGCGACAAGATAGGATTGATTTTATGTTGAAGGCAGTAGGGTTAGATCCATCATTACAAAAGCGCTATCCACATGAATTTTCTGGTGGTCAGTTGCGCAGAATTGGCATAGCGCGCACTTTGATTCAAAAGCCTTCTGTGGTTATATTAGATGAGCCTACTTCAGGCCTTGATTTGTCTGTACAAGCTACAGTATTAAAACTATTTTTAGAATTAAAGGAACGCTTTGGATTGACCTATGTTTTTATTTCACATGATCTTTCTGTGATAAAGCTTTTATGTACACGTGTGATGGTGATGTATCTGGGTCGAATTATTGAGGTTGCACCTAGCTCCCATTTTGCAGATCATCACGCACACCCGTATTCAAAGGCATTGTGGAGTGCTGCTCCAAAACTTGATCCCGATGCAATAATGGATGGCCACCTATTAAAGGGTGATCCACCTTCTGCATCTTCACTTCCTGTCGGTTGTCGATTTGAACCACGATGCCCTATCGCCAATTCTGATTGCAAAGTAATTTCTCCTATATTAAAAAATATAAATTTAGAGCATCTTGTTGCTTGCGATTTCGTCAAACCTAATTCAATGTCGGTAGTCAGTAAGTTTTATATAAAAGAAAGCACCTGATCAAAGGAGGACTTGATTAATTTCTAGATTTTTAAAATTATTTTGCACACAAAAAATTAGGCGCCAGAAAAGGGCTCGAACTAGATATTGAAAAATGCATTTAGCTGTAGTATATTCCCACCGATCCCTACAACACAGGTGGTACAACTACGATTGTGTTTATAGTCAAATCAGTTAGACTAAAAACTCTCACTGAGATTGGACCAACATTTAACTCGGCCTAATTCCACTTATAAAGAAGATTCCATGAAGAAAGCCCTTTTCAAATTATTTGCCACAGTATCGGTGTTCACTTTATTTGCTATTGCCAATGCTCAGACCAACTACCCGGATCGTCCTATTCGGATTATTCTGCCTGGTGCTGTGGCCACAGGTACTGACATCGCCACCCGAGTGCTGGCTGAGCAGCTCTCGTCGAGGCTAGGCCAGTCGGTAGTCGTTGATAACCGTCCAGGTGCGGCCGGTAACTTAGGTGCACGAGCAGCTGCGCGAGCGAGTAACGACGGCTACTCTCTGTTCATGGGAACCATTGCAACACTGGCTATGAATGAGCATCTTTACCCCGACCTAGGCTATGATCCTGAAAAGGATTTTGAACCGATTTTTTTCACCGGATCTATACCGATGCTCATCGCGGTGCATCCTTCAGCACCCTACAAGAACCTCACTGATCTGTTAGAAGCTGCACGAGCAAAGCCTGATCAGGTGGAAATAGCGATTCCCAGTACGACTGCGCGTGTAACCTCTGAATTTTTACAGCAACAAACCGGCGTAAAGTTTTTCGCAGTTCCATACAACACAACGGCTGCTGGCATCAACGGAGTATTGGGCGGACAAGCGGTTGTGATCATCGATACTGTTGCTGGTATGCGATCGCTGGTGCTAAGCGGAAAACTTCGCGCACTTGGTGTGACTAGCGCAAAGACATCTGAACTTCTGCCAGGCGTTCCGTCGGTGATGGAGCAGGGCGTCAAGGACTTTGAGGTCACTGCTTGGAACGTTCTAGCTATTCCGCGCGGAGCCACCTCAGTCGTAAAGGAAAAGTTGCTTGTAGCAGTTCAACAGACCTTACGTGACCCTGGCTTCCGAGCCCGCTTGCTGCAGGCAGGCTTTGAGCCCACACCGCCTGAAGGTTTGGGTCGAGCTCCACAGGACTATATCCGCTCCGAACGCGAGCGCTGGGGCAGCTTAATAAAGTCTAAAGCTATCAAACCCTGAGATTCTGGCAACGCTGTGTGATGCCCCCACTAAACTCGGGCTTAGTAAGAGTGACCCTTCCAAACGCTCAAAACACAGCGAGTGATATGGCGGGTCATTGAGGCGCTCGGCAACTAAGCATGCAGATGAAAACGTCCGCCTAACAAAATATTTCTCTGTCGGTAAAGCTCCTCATTACCAAGCACTTGTACCCGGTACATGTGCCGTGGCATGGTTCTATCATAATCCGCAGTTGCAGTATGTATTGATGCACAATTGTCCCAAATAAGTGTGTCACCTGTACGCCATTTATGAGAATATCCAAATTCCTTTTTTTCTGTATGCTCGATGATGAGCGAAAGTAGCGTTTCACCCTCTTTTTTATCCATTCCAACAATTGATTCTGTCATTCCACGGTTTACATAAAGGGCCCTTTTACCCGTCCAAGGATGTAATAACACGACCGGATGGACTACTGCTGGTTTTTGGCGGCGTTGATCTTCAGTAAACGCTGGTCTTTTAGATCCTTGAGCGATCATGTCTTGCCAGACTTTTTCAAAAGAATGTACAGCTTCCAATTTATCGATGCGTTCTCGTATGCTTATTGGTAAAGCTTTATATGCCCTATGCATATTTCTAAACTGGGTGTTTCCAAGCGATTGGCCATCTCGGCTTGGCACTTTGTGCGCATGAAGAATAGTAGCCCTTCCGGAAATGCAGTTGTAAGACATATCCGTGTGCCAGACTTGACCCGCATCTGGAGAACCAAGTGGTTTACCATCAATTACGATATTTGATAAAATATTGACATGTGGGAATTGTTGGTCGTGGTAACTCTTGGCCGCACTTATTTCCAAATCGCCAAATAGTTCACCGAATTGTGTGAGTTCGTGTTGGCCGTAGGGATTCCCAGAGATGGCTATCACCAAGTAGTCAAGAAAAACTTTTTCAATGAAGGACTTCTGATCCGAGGTTAACGGCTGTGAAAGGTCAACTCCATCAATGCGGGCTCCTAGGGCTTCACCTGAAGGTGTCACAGTAATCGGCATATAAGCACCTTAATCTTCAGTTTTTACTCCAGCGCGGATCACCACATCTTTCCACATGCGTAAGTCTCGCGCTAAAAAAGCCTCGAACTCAGTTGGAGGTAAGTAAGAGGGCTCAAGTCCTGAATCTAGCAACTTTGCCATGATGGAAGGATCCTTTAGTGCTGTTTCCATGGATGCAGATAAAAAATCTCTGATAGCTAATGGTAGTTTAGCTGGTCCAAAGAGGCCTATCCAAGAATTAGCAACTAGATCAGGTAGTCCTTGTTCTGCAGTAGTACTTAGATCTGGAAGCTGGGAAAGACGCTTTTCCGAAACCACAGAAATACCTTTAAGACGCCCATCTCGGATATGGGGAAGCAAGGCTACTGTATAAATCAAAATTGGCACATGACCAGCAATAACATCAGTGATACCTTGGCTAATATTGTTGTAAGCCACGCTGACAAGATTTGCGCCTCTAAGTCGTAACATCTCACCAGCAAGATAGTTTGAAGAACCTATAGCTGAAGATGCATAGCCCATAGGTTTAGGCTGCTGCTTAGAATATGCAATCAATTCGGGAAGCGTCTTTACTGGTATTGAAGGATGTACTGCTACTACAGTTGCAGACTTAGTTGCAAGACCGATCAAAGTAAAATCGCGTTGCGCATCGTACGGAAGGGAAGTAGGCCGCATTGCAGGCCCAATAGAGTGTGAGGATACAGCACCCATTACTAAGTTGTAGCCGTCTGGGAGAGCGTTTTTGATCACTTGTGCGCCAACGATACCACTGCCACCTGCACGGTTCTCGATCACAACTTGTTGCCCCAGTCTTCGAGTCATCACTGGTTCAATTAAGCGAGTCATTATGTCGCCAGCTGAACCTGCAGCAAATGGCACTATTATTTTGATGGGACGATTTGGGTAATTTGATTGAGCCCAAATCTGTGATTTTCCTCCCAAAGCAATTAGACCAACCGCAGCACACACCTGACGAATAATAGATCTTCGGAGAACTTTATCAACGTTCATATCAAGTTTCCCCATAATTATTTTAAGATGATTCCACCCATGCTTGCGGAGCTAATCCTGCGGTACCAAGACGATGCATACGGCGAGGCTCTAGCCCATAGTCAAATATTGCGAGATGCTGAACCGCAGGGTTATCCCAAATGAGTAGATCCCCTTTTCGCCACTTATGCCTATATTGATAATTGGGTTGCTGCAAGTGCTCCCATAAATATTCAAGCAACTCATTACTTTCTTCATTAGTTAAGCCGTCGATCTTTGATGTATGACCTTCGCTGACAAAGAGGCAAGGTAATCCAGTGTTGGGATGACGACGAACAACTGGATGCTGAACATCAGGCACCTGAGATTGTTGCTCGGGTGTTAACGGAGGTCTTTTAAGCTGACCCTTAGATCGTTTCTTTTCTAGATGGTGCAAGAAACTATGGGTAGAAGTCATACCAATGAGCTTCTTACGAATTTCTTCGGGTAAATCATGAAATGCGCGTATTACGCTAGTGAAGGCCGTATCCCCAATGGGCATGCCATCCTTATGTGGAACCTGAATGCTGTAAAGTAATGAGTACATATCTGGGCACCGGTTGAAGGATGCATCTGTATGCCACATCATTCCAGCATCCTCAATACCAATAGGCTCACCATTTTCACGGATATTGGAAACGATGGTTATCTCGGGATGGTTTGGAAGCGTAAATCGGTTATAAAAAAGTGGCTGCAAGGGTCCAAGTCCCTTGGCAAACCGAACTTGATCCTGTGGTTGTATGTCTTGATCGCGAATAACAACAACGCCAAACTGATTCAATGCAGTACGTACGATTTCAAAATCTTCGACTGAGGGATTGCATAAATCAATACCTAATATTTCTGCACCGATTACTTTCCCTAGTGGATTCACTGAAACACCAGATTTTTTACTCGTATGGTGTGATGTTGAAAAAAGGGCCGTTGGTGTCATAAACCATTTCTCCTTAAAAATCTGCTGTAAATATATCCGATTAACTAACAAAACACTAACTCGGATAAACCCCTGTAACAATTAAAGAACGCTCTAAATAAGTAGGAATTTAAGTGGGAAGTAAGTGAATGTAAGTCGTTTATGAATAAAGCAACAACTATTGTATTCGCATTGAGCTCAGCTAGACTAAAAACTCATATCGAGATTAGGCTAACATTTAACTCGAATCAGTTGTGTTGTATTGGTGTTTACATCAGTAGCATCAGTGGCAGGAATTGCTTAAAGTTATCCTATTAAGTAATTAATGAATTTAAATATCAATTTTGCGTATTTTCAAATTTTACAAATTAGCCGCAGTTGAGCCTTTCTTAAAAGGTAGATTCATAACTACAACCGATGTTAAAAATGTTTTCTTGTGCTTGGCTTGTTGAATATGATTTTGGTTACTCAGATTAATAAATCTAAAAATATCATCTAAATTATATCAATATTTAACTTTGTTTAATTTACTAAGGGGCTTATGAGTAATTCTAAAAAAGCATTATTGCTAGTCATGATGCAAATCGACCCAGAGACAGAAGATGAATTTAATCGCTGGTATGACGAAGAGCATCTTCCAGAAAGAATGGCTTTACCTGGATTTCTGGTTGGTCGACGATTTAAAGCTATTGAAGGTGAGCCACGTTACCTAGCACTTTATGATCTCGAGGACACTGATGTGCTGAAATCTAATGCCTATTTAGCAAAGCTTAATGAAGAATATACAGATTGGACAGCTCGAATGAGGACTAAATTTAAAATTGTAAAGCGTAATGTCTATGTTGAAATAACTTCAAAATAGTTATTTTTCATTTGTGTAATCAGGAATTAATAACTCTTCCTTCAAAGAAATAAAATATGTTTAATATTTACTTAAAACGAGTTTATGGTGGTCAATTTTTTCCATCGCATTTGTTTGAAATAACTAGCGTGATTTTTGCCAGAGCAATCTTTGCGATTACTCTAACAACTATTCTTTTTTCTGCTCATGCGGCATATCCAGATCGTCCAATTCGGATAATTGTTCCATTTACTGCGGGTGGTGCTACCGATGTTGTTACTCGATTGGTTGCTGAGAGGATGCGTCAGAGTTTTGGGCAAAATGTTATTGTTGAAAATAGACCGGGTGCTGACGGTAATATTGCTGCTGCAATAGTGGCCAAAGCTCCGCCAGATGGCTACACCCTTTTAATGGGTACTATTGGAACAAATGCAGCAAATGCAAGCCTATACAAAACCTTACCCTATGATATTGCTCGAGATTTTTCGGCAATTACACAGGTTGCGGAGTTGCCAATTGCACTTGTAGTTCATCCAACTGTTCCAGTAAAAAATGTTCAAGAGTTGATTGCACTTGCTAAAAGCAAGCCAGGTGGTCTAACTGCTGCTTCAGGCGGTGCTGGTGCATCTCAGGCGCTGGCAACCAATATGTTTGAGTCGGCTACCGGTGCACGATTGCTTACTATTCCATTTAAGGGTTCAGCTGCGTTTATGCCAGACCTTCTCGCTGGTAGGGTTGATCTGGCTTTTGACGCAATGGTTTCCGTTCTCCCATTTATAAAGACTGGCGCTCTGCGTGTTTTAGCTGTTACAACAGAAAAGAGAACACCTGCTCTACCGGATGTGCCTACGTTGAGTGAGTCGGGTGTTTCTGGTTACCGTGCTTCTGCATGGTACGGTTTGTTTGCACCTGCACGTACGCCACCAGAAATCTTAGTCTTTATCCAATCTGAAGTAGCGGCATATGTTAAAACAGCTGATGCAATAAGAAAATTTCGAGAGCTAGGAGCAGAGCCAGTTGCCTCCGATCCTCCTACTTTTGAAGCATTTGTTCAGTCGGAGATTATTTCTTGGAAACACGTTATCTCTGCAATGAAATTAGAACTTAAATAGCCTACTTTTCATAAAATAAAAAAGAAAAATTATAATTGGCCAAATAATAAGACGGGGTGAATTATGAATACAAATAAAAGTAGTCCAGTGCTGGCAGACATGCCTAATACGATGGATCCAGAAGAATGGTTGGTTAGAGTTGATCTTGCTGCATGCTACCAATTATTCAATTATTTTGGTTGGACAGATATTATTTTTAACCATATTTCTGTCAGCGTGCCTAACAAAAAAGACCAATTCCTTATCAACGGATTTGGACTGCTCTACAACGAGGTGACGGCGGAAAACCTTGTAAAGGTTGACATCGATGGAAACGTGATAAGTGATCCGACTGGCATGGGCGTATTGCCAGGTGGGTTCACAATACATAGTGCAATTCACATGGTGCGTCCAGATGCCCAATGCGTAATGCATACACATACACCAGCAACGATCACTGTTTCAGCAATGGATCGTGGATTGATGCGTCTGACCCAGCATGCAATGCGATTTACAAACCGTATTGCATATCACAACTATGACGGTGCTTTTTTTAATGATGAAGAGAGAAAACGTTTACAAAAAAATCTTGGCAACAAAATGGTTATGTTGCTACGCAATCACGGAACGCTTGTTTGCGGTCGTACTATTGCAGAAGCTTTTGATACTATGTATTACCTTGAGCGGGCATGTCAGACGCAAGTAATTATGATGTCGACAGGGGAAAAACTGATTGAACCAACAATGCTAGTTGGGGATCAAGTTGCAAGTATGTTTGAATCTCCTGGACGTAAAGCAAAGGGAGGGGATCAAATTTGGCCAGCCATGATGCGCTTGCTAAAACAGAATATAGCGCACTGACATTAAATATTTAATTTGGTTTTCTTGCAGTAAACATAAACAGCAGTCCCTTAACGAGTTTTTCTCTCTTTTTGATATCCCAAGAGCGTATTGCCAGATTTATTGATACACCAACTTTGGCAGAAAGTATTCCAGGATTGGTTATTCCAGGACTTTTTGCTGTTGTTACTCCGGTGGCTTCTATAACCACCCGTGAGTGCCAACAGTTTGGGCTTAGGCATGACCAAGGGTAGATGAACTTCCTTCCAGACCAATTGTTTAAACCCCAACATTAGGCGTATCTTTTCGGCAAAAGGTGATTGCGCAA
>Ga0214919_10004295_pt1 | contig 20931 bp, 20 predicted proteins | sample LL1503_MetaG_FD_177994 | JGI IMG/M metagenome (GOLD analysis project Ga0214919, IMG submission 177994) | Freshwater microbial communities from Lake Lanier, Atlanta, Georgia, United States - LL-1503 | ecosystem: Environmental > Aquatic > Freshwater > Lake | place: USA: Georgia | collected... | reverse complement strand
GGTGCGCCAGCTGCGCCGAAGCCACTCACCGGATTGAATGAGGTTTGTACTGCGCTGCGGCAGGGTGCGCGGATGTAATCGCGTCGATGCGATCTACAACTCGGGCTATTTGTTGGCGAGCATCGCCAGTAAATTCAATTGGTTGGCTTATCAGCGCGGCAAGTGCGGCGCGATCAAGTGGCAAACGATCATCTGCCGCAAGCGCCTCAAGCAAGGTGTTGGCTTTGCCTTCCCGCATTAATTGCGCTGCTTTAACGGCGTGTTCTTTAATAACTTCGTGTGCAACTTCGCGACCGACGCCGGCTTTTACTGAAGCCATCAAGATCTTGGTGGTTGCCAAGAAAGGCAGATAACGGTCTATTTCTGCAGCGATAACTGCAGGAAATGCTCCGAATTCGCTGAGCACTGTAAGCATCGTTTCGAGCAATCCATCAATTGCATAGAACGCATCAGGCAGAGCAACGCGGCGAACCACACTGCAAGAAACATCGCCTTCGTTCCATTGATCGCCGGCAAGTTCTGAAACCATAGATGCATATCCACGCAAGATCACTGATAAACCATTGATACGTTCGCATGAGCGTGTGTTCATCTTATGTGGCATCGCAGATGAACCAACTTGTCCTGCCTTGAATCCTTCAGTAACGAGTTCGGCACCAGCCATTAAGCGGATAGAAGTTGCCAGCGATGATGGGCTTGCGGCCAACTGAACAAGAGTTGTCACAACGTCATAATCAAAAGAACGTGGATAGATCTGACCAGTTGAATCAAGCACGCGGTTAAAGCCTAGTTCATTGGCGATCTCTAGTTCGAGGCTGTGATGCGCCTTTGAAGAACCAAGGAGATCAATGGAATCTTGTGATGTGCCGACTGGACCTTTGATGCCGCGCATTGGATAGCGATCTTGTAATGAAACTAAGCGTTCGTACGCGAATAACAGTTCTTCGGCCGCTGATGCAAAGCGCTTACCTAGAGTTGTTATCTGCGCTGGCACATTATGAGAACGTCCTGCGATTGCTTGATCTGAATACTGCGCTGCCTTTTCGGCCAGTTGTGCCAGAACGGCTACTACTTTGTCATGGACTATCGCCAAACCGTTTTTGATTTGCAGCGCTTCAATGTTTTCGGTTAAGTCACGGCTAGTCATCCCGGCGTGAATTGCTTCGTGGCCAGCAAGTGCGTTGAACTCTTCGATGCGCGCTTTCACATCGTGGCGAGTCTGCTTTTCACGGGCATCGATTGATGCCAGATCGACTTTATTGATTACCTTTTCGTAGTCCGTGATTACAGAATCTGAAATCGTGTGGCCAAGCTTGTTCTGCGCGCGTGCTACCGCAAGCCAAAGGCGGCGTTCGGCAATGATTTTCTCTTCTGGCGCAAAGATGGCGCGCATTGCAGTTGATGCATAACGATCAGCAAGGACGCTCACTGGCTTATTCTCCCCCATTTAATTGCCCTTCTCAGCGACCGACGCATTAAGTGCGATATCGCTGCGATAGAAAGAGCCTGCTAGTTCAATTTTTGAGATCGCCCGATATGCGCGATCACGGGCTTCAGTTAGATCAGAACCTAAACCGGTCACGGTTAAGACGCGACCACCGCTAGAAATCAAGCCATTTGTATTTTGCGTGGTGCCAGCGTGGAAAACCTGAGTCTTTGCAATTGTTGGAATATTTGAAATTGCGCCATTGGTCTTTGGTGATTCGGGATAACCATGTGCAGCAAGAACTACGGTTACTGCGCTTTCATCTCGCCAATTCAAAACAACATCATCTAATGAATCTGTTGCGGCTTTGTAGAGCAAGGTTGCTAGCGGCGTTGCAAGACGTGGAATAAGTACTTGTGTCTCGGGATCACCAAAGCGGGCATTGAATTCGATAACTTTTAGTCCGTGATCAGTTAGCGCTAAACCTGCGTATAGCAAACCGATAAACGGTGTTCCTCGTGCCGCCATTTCTGCGATCATCGGTGCTAAAACTTTTTCATAAGTCTCATCAACTATTTCGTCAGGTGCCCAGGGAAGCGGTGAGTATGCACCCATACCACCGGTATTTGGTCCTTCATCACCGTCGTAAGCACGTTTAAAATCTTGGGCAGGTTGCATCGGCAAAATATTTCGGCCATCTGAAATACCAAAGAGTGAAATCTCTGGCCCATTTAAATACTCTTCAATTACAACGCGTTGGCAAGAAAGGGCATGTTCTAAAGCTTTTGCACGATCTTCAGTTACAACAACGCCTTTACCTGCCGCTAAACCATCATTTTTAACAACGTAAGGTGCACCAAAAGCATCCAGCGCTTTCTCAATTTCATCTTGAGTCTGGCAAGTAAAACTGCGTGCTGTTGGAACTCCTGCATCGCGCATCACGCCTTTAGCAAAATCTTTAGAGCCTTCTAGCTGTGCTGCAGCTTTGGAAGGGCCAAAGACAGCCAAACCCGCTGCCCGGAGGCCATCTGCCACTCCATTTACAAGTGGAACTTCTGGACCGATAACAACTAGATCTACTGCCAATTTCTTTGCGAGTTCTACGATTGCCGAATTATCTGTAATGGCAATGGAATGCAGCGTTGCAATTTCTGCGATACCGGGATTTCCTGGTGCGCAATGAATTTCGGTACAACTTGGATCTGCCTGTAACCCTAGTGCGAGTGCGTGTTCACGACCGCCACTTCCGACTAGGAGGATTTTCATGGTTTAGATGAAATCCTTCACGACAATTGTTTGGTCGCGATCCGGCCCGACGCCGATCGCACTCATCGGCGCACCTGAAATCTTTTCCAGGAAGGCGATGTAATCTTGTGCATTCTTCGGCAGATCGCTGATCTTGCGCGCACCGGAAATATCTTCAGTCCAACCTGGCAAGTTTTCATAAATTGGCTTTGCGTGATGGAAATCAGATTGTGATGCTGGAAGTTCTTCGATGCGCTTGCCATCAATTTCGTAAGCAACGCAGACCGGAATCTCTTTCCATCCAGTTAGAACATCTAGCTTTGTCAGGAAGAAATCGGTAAGTCCGTTTACGCGAACTGCGTAACGTGCAATCGGTGCGTCATACCAACCGCAACGACGAGCACGACCAGTTGTTACACCGATTTCGCCACCGATAGTGCGCAACTTCTCGCCATCTTCGTCGAAGAGTTCTGTAGGGAAAGGACCTGAACCAACGCGAGTTGTGTAAGCCTTAACGATTCCGATTACGCGATCAATTTTGGTTGGACCGATGCCAGAACCGGTGCAAGCACCACCAGCTGTTGGGTTTGAAGAAGTTACGAATGGATAAGTACCGTGATCGACATCGAGCAAAGTGCCTTGAGAACCTTCAAGTAATACGCGCTTTCCAGCCTTTAACGCTTGGTCTAGCAACAGCCCGGTATCTGCAACGTATGGGCGCAGGATTTCGGCGTATTCGAGGTATTCGTTAAGAACTTCATCAACTTCAATGTTCTTGCGGTTGAAGACCTTTATTAGCACTTGGTTCTTATCGCGAAGTGCACCTTCGATCTTCTGACGCAGGATAGATGGGTCAAAGAGATCTTGAACGCGAATACCGATGCGGTTGATCTTGTCTGCGTAAGCAGGACCGATGCCGCGACCAGTTGTACCGATCTTTGATTTACCCAAGAAGCGCTCTGAAACTTTATCGATGGTGCGGTGATACGGAGTAATCAAATGCGCGTTAGTTGAGATAACCAACTTCGAGCAATCGATTCCGCGTTCGGTTAAGCCGCGAATTTCTTCGAGCAAAACACCTGGATCAATCACCACGCCATTGCCGATTACTGGAACAACGTTGGGACTTAAAATTCCAGATGGAAGTAAGTGCAACGCGTATTTCTGATCACCGATTACAACGGTGTGGCCCGCGTTGTTGCCGCCTTGATAGCGAACGACATAATCAACGCGGTCACCGAGAAGATCTGTGGCTTTACCCTTGCCTTCGTCGCCCCATTGAGCTCCGAGCAAAACTAACGCTGGCATGGCAAAGCCTCTCCGCTGATTTTAGGTTTGTGAAATTACTTTTTAAGTGATGTGCCGGTTGAACGAAGGTCTGCGCAAGCATGAGCAACGCGAGCTGCCATTCCTGCTTCAGCAGCCTTACCCCACGCACGTGGATCGTAAGCCTTCTTATTTCCAACTTCGCCATCGATTTTAAGAACTCCGTCGTAGTTCTTAAACATGTGATCAACAACTGGACGTGTAAATGCGTATTGAGTATCAGTATCAATATTCATCTTGATTACGCCGTAATCAAGTGAGTCGCGAATTTCTGAAAGAAGTGAGCCAGAACCACCGTGGAATACCAGATCCATTGGCTTACTTCCTGCGGCAAGGCCCTTCTTTGCAACGACTGCATCTTGAAGAGTCTGCAAAATCTTTGGCTGCAATACAACGTTGCCCGGCTTGTAAACCCCGTGCACGTTTCCGAATGTTGCCGCAACCATGTAGCGACCGCGTTCTCCAAGACCAAGAGTGTCAATTGTCATTAACGCATCTTCAGGTGTTGAGTAAAGCTTGGCGTCGTGTTTTGCTTCAACGCCATCTTCTTCGCCACCGACAACGCCGATTTCGATTTCAAGAATTGTGCGCGCTGCAACGGACTTAGTTAGAAGTTCATCCGCGATCTTCATATTTTCAGTCATATCAACTGCTGAGCCATCCCACATATGTGAGTTGAAGAGTGGCGCTTGGCCGTTCTTGATGCGCTGTGCGCCGATTTCAAGAAGTGGACGCATGTAGCCATCGAGCTTTTCAGCTGGGCAGTGATCTGTGTGGATTGCAATATTTACGTTGTAGTTCTTTGCAACTACATGTGCGAACTCAGCGAGCGCTACAGCGCCATCGACCATGTTCTTAACTGTTGAACCAGATGCGTATTCCGCACCGCCCCATGAGAATTGGATGATTCCATCTGATTCGGCTTCGGCGAATCCGCGAATAGCAGCAATGATGGTCTGTGATGAAGAGACGTTGATTGCAGGATATGCGAATGCGCCAGCTTTAGCGCGATCCAACATCTCAGCGTAAATTTCAGGGGTTGCGATGGCCATTATGACTCCAAAATATCTCGGGGCGTAATCCCTGACCGAGCGCGTCATTGGGCCGAATTCAGGCTTACGCCATATCCAACCACCTCCACGGGCGGATGAAAAATCGCCATTCCCTACACGCGTAGGACCATTCCCTACGCGCATAAGTTTTGGCGATTCTCCGGCCCTTTTTCGGTCAGGGGTGCAGGGACTTCTGCAAGAAGGCGATCAAGCCTGCCAGTAGCGCTGGATTGGTTATTAGCTTTAAGAAGATGGCGAGAAATGAAGAAAGCATTTATTTCCTTTCGTAAAGTGATTTCAAGATTGGGGATCTTTCCTTCTTTTTTCTCTCGCACATCGTTAGAGCCTTCCCCCTGTTGATATTCACGGGTAATCTGCAGAGTTATGAGCAACGCATCTACTGGCGATTCAATCGAAAACCTTTCCCAAGAGAATCGACAATTTCCCCCAAGCGCCGCCTTTGCCGCGCAGGCCAATGCCAAACCAGATTTGTATTCACATGCTGAAAAAGATCGCCTGGCATTCTGGGAAGAACAAGCGCGCGAGCTAACTTGGGAAAAGAACTGGGAGAGCGTTCTCGAATGGAACTCTCCGTACGCTAAGTGGTTTATTGGCGGAAAGATAAATGCATCTGTAAACGCGCTTGATCGCCATGTTGCCGCCGGTCATGGAGATCGCGTCGCATTTCACTTTGAAGGCGAACCTGGAGATACGCGCACCATTACATATGCACAGTTGTTGGCTGATGTAAGTAAGGCAGCACATGCGCTTACTGAAATTGGAATTAAATCTGGTGACCGCGTTGCGATTTATATGCCGATGATTCCTGAAGCAGCGATTGCGATGTTGGCCTGCGCACGAATTGGTGCAGTGCATTCGGTTGTCTTCGGAGGATTTTCTGCCGATGCGCTTCTTTCACGTATTCAAGATGCTGATGCCAAATTGGTAATTACAGCTGATGGTGGATTCCGTAAAGGCGCGGCATTTGCGCTAAAGCCAGCAGTTGATGAGGCTTTGAAAGGAAAACATAACGTTGAAAAGGTTTTGGTTGTTAAGCGCACGGGACAAGAAACTGCCTGGAACTCTGAACGTGATATCTGGTGGCATGAAATTGTTGATGGCCAAAGTAGCGTTCACGCCCCAGAATTCTTCGATAGTGAACATCCACTATTCATTCTCTACACCTCAGGTACAACCGCAAAACCAAAAGGTATTTTCCATACAACTGGCGGCTACTTAACCCAGGCTTCTTACACACATCGTGTGGTCTTTGACATAAAACCTAAGGCAGATGTTTATTGGTGCACTGCAGATGTCGGTTGGATCACCGGCCATTCATACGTTGTTTATGGGCCGCTGATTAACGGTGCGACGCAAGTTATGTATGAGGGAACTCCCGATACACCTCACAAAGGGCGGATGTTTGAAATCGTGGCAAAGTATGGCGTAACTATTTTGTATACCGCACCAACACTTATCCGCACCTGGATGAAATGGGGCGATGAATTTCCTAGAGCGCACAACTTAACTTCACTGCGTTTACTTGGATCTGTTGGTGAACCAATTAATCCTGAAGCATGGATGTGGTATCGCGAAGTTATCGGTGCAAATAATTGTCCAATTGTTGATACATGGTGGCAGACCGAAACCGGTGCGATCATGATTTCACCGCTTCCCGGCGTAACTGCTACAAAGCCTGGGTCTGCGATGAAAGCTATTCCTGGAATTAGCGCATTAGTCGTCGATGAAAATGCGAACGCTGTTCCGAATGGACATGGTGGATTCTTAATTCTTGATAAACCTTGGCCATCGATGTTGCGTGGAGTTTGGGGTGAAGATGAGCGTTACAAAGAAACTTATTGGTCTCGCTTCAAAGGAATTTACTTCGCTGGAGATGGCGCAAAGTTAGATGACGAAGGTGCTATTTGGTTGATGGGTCGCGTTGACGATGTCATGAACGTTTCTGGCCACCGCATTTCAACAACTGAAGTTGAATCTGCGCTTGTTTCACATGCAGCAGTTGCTGAAGCGGCCGTTGTAGGCGCAGCTGATGAAATGACTGGCCAAGGAATCGTTGCCTTCGTTATTTTGCGTGGTGGAATTCCACATGCTGGTGGTGAGGAGTTAGTTAAAGAGCTTCGCGCCCATGTAACTAAAGAGATCGGGGCCATCGCCCGTCCGCGTCAGATCATGGTTGTGGCAGAACTACCTAAGACTCGCAGTGGCAAGATCATGCGCCGTTTATTAAAGGATGTCGCTGAAAATCGCGCAGTTGGCGATGCCACAACGCTGGCAGATCCAAATGTGATGAAGCTAATTTCAGAAGGCTTAAATAGCGCTAAAGATGAAGATTAAGGAACTCTTCTTTAACCCAATCGTTAGCCTGTGTAATTAAGCCTGGAATATAAGGATAAACTTTCGGCAAAATTTTGCTTTGCGTGATCTGGTTCTGCGCGCTTTCCCACGGTGACCATAAAAGCACTGTCGCTATTAAGTAGAGCGCAATCACGGTTCGGAAGATTTCCAGCCCAGCGCCAGCAACCGAATCGAAAAAGGCAAGTGGTCCGCGAAAGATCGTGGCTCGTAAACCTTTGGCGAGCACTCCGCCGATAAATGAACAAAGATAACCGCCACCAATTATTGCGATAATTACGAAACCGATTCGCTTTATATCTAAAGTCCAGTCGTGGGAATACTTGAGCGATAGATAAATTCCTAGAACTCCACCGAGTACGAACCCAATAAATTTGAAAAGCGTGCGGATAAACCCATTGCGGTAACCAATAATCGCAGTCACAACCATTGCCACGATAATTACTAGGTCGGCTAGCACTATATATTTACTCCCAAATATTTCGCGGTTAGTGTTATTAACTCTTGCTCAGATTTTACTACTCCGATTTTTTTGTACTTTACAGCGCCATTTGCATCAATAAACCAGGTAACCGGTACGCCCATCCCAAAGTAACTGCGTGTTTTATTATCTCGATCATAAAAATTTGGCCAAGTCATACCATGCTCTTCAATGAATTTTTGCGAGTTGGTAGGAGATGACTCTTCGACTGCGACTCCGACAAGTTGAACTTTGCCTTTTGCCTTGCTATAAAAGCTAACAAATTTAGGCGTCTCGGCCAGACATGAGGTGCACCATGATCCCCAAACGTTTAGGATCATGGGCCCGCGGAGCGATTGAATGACTGTTCCAGCAGAACCATCTACGCATTCCACAGATATCCCCTGGGTTATCGATTTATCAGATTGAACGGAAGTGCAAGAAATTACTTCACCCTTTTTTGCCACTGGTTCTGGCGCTGAACAACCAGTAAGCAAGAGAGCCATAACGATTAATAAAGCTCGCTTCATCGAAAATCCTCATCACTCTTCACCAGCGCCTTCGCCTTAACTTTATCCATTTCACCAATACCTGCTGAAGGACAAATCTTTGCTACAGGGCATGCGCCACATGCCGGCTTACGTGAATGGCAGATGCGCCGTCCATGCCAAATCATTCTTTGCGACAAGTTCGTCCATTCTTCTTGAGGGATTAACTCTCCCACTTCAAATTCAACTTTTACGGGATCTTTGGATCGGCTCCACTCAAATCTGCGGGAAAGTCGACCAAAGTGAGTGTCGACTGTTATCCCCGGAATATCGAAGGCATGTCCTAAAACTACATTTGCAGTCTTGCGTCCAACTCCTGGCAAGGTAATCAATTCATCTAAAGTTTGTGGGACTTGCCCATCAAAATCTTCAATTATTTTTATTGCTAGGCCTTGAATATGCCGAGCCTTAGCGCGAAAGAATCCCGTTGTATAAATTAAATCTTCAATATCTTTTAAAGAAGCTTTGGCATATGCCTGCACATTTTTATATTTCTTAAATAGGGCCGGAGTAACTTGATTAACCCTTTTATCGGTGCACTGTGCAGATAGCACAGTTGCGATGGTTAGTTCTAGCGGATTGGAAAAATCCAATTCACAGCGAACGTTCGGATATGTCTTGCTCAATATTCGATAAATCGCCCTTGCGTTCTTTCGAGTTTCGCGATCAGGGGCCATGCGAGTAAACTACCGATGTGTCTCAAGAAGATGAAGTCGTACGTAGAGCCCCGCTTTTTACCGCCCTCGACGAGGCTGCCGCCGCTTCACTGCGCGGCTCGATGGACACGGTAAAGATTGCTAAAGGCTCAGTTCTTTTTAAAGAGGGCGATGACGGAGAACATCTCTACGTAATTATCGAAGGTAAATTAAAGCTAGGTACATCCAGCGGTGATGGTCGCGAAAATCTACTTTCTATTCTCGGCCCAGGCGAGATGTTCGGTGAACTTTCGCTTTTTGATCCGGGTCCACGTACTTCAACTGCAACTGCTGTAACCGATGCCAAATTATTATCTCTTAGCCACGAAAAAGTAATTCCCTGGCTAAAGCAAAATCCCGAAGTTTCTCTGCAATTACTCGCTCGCTTGTCACAACGCTTGCGCCGTACCAATGAAGCAGTTGGCGATCTAGTTTTCTCTGATGTGCCAGGCCGTGTCGCCAAAGCTTTAATTGATCTGGGAGATCGTTTCGGTAAAACAACATCCGAAGGATTGCTAGTTAACCATGATCTAACTCAAGAGGAACTTGCGCAGTTAGTTGGTGCTTCTCGTGAAACGGTAAATAAGGCGCTTGCCGATTTTGCTGGGCGTGGCTGGCTAAAGCTTGATGGCCGTTCGGTGCTCGTTATTGATATTGAACGTCTAAGCAAGCGTTCTCGCTAATTAATTTATATTGATTAAGCAACTTCTACAGTCAACTCAACTTCGACCGGTGAATTCAGCGGAAGTTCAGCAACACCCAAAGCGCTACGTGCAGCAATTCCGGCCTCGCCCCAAATATGCATAAAGAGTTCTGATGCTCCGTTGGCAACAAATGGTTGGCTTACAAATCCGGGTGCGCCATTTACATAACAAACAACTCGAACAACTTTAACGATTGAATCAACTGGCGCAACCAGCTCTACTGCAGCCAGTGCATTCAGTGCGCAAATCTGCGCAAGATCTTTTGCGCGTTCTTGAGAAATTTCAGCACCAACTTTGCCAGTGTCAGCGATTGCGCCATCAACCATCGGTAGTTGTCCTGCTGTGAAAACAATATTTCCAGTGCGAACGGCGGGAATATAAGCAGCAACAGGCTTTGCAGCGACTGGAAGGGTTAAACCTTTTTCAGCTAACTTGGCGCGGACATCAATAGTCATTATTACTTAACCTCTCGCTTCATGTAAGCAACAAGTTGTTCGCCGCCTGGTGCTGGAATAACGGTGACTAGTTCCCACCCATCGGAACCCCAAGTATCAAGAATTTGTTTTGTGGCGTGTGACAAAAGTGGCACCGTCGCGTATTCGAATTTCATTAATTTCCTCCGGCTAGCGCTGCTTTTACGAGTGATGAAACCATTGATCCATCTGCCTTACCCGCGATCTGTGACTTAATTGCTCCCATAACTTTGCCCATATCGGCTGGTCCTGCTGCGCCAGTTGACGCGATAGCGGCAGCAATTAACTTCTTAATATCATCTTCAGAAAGTTGGGCAGGTAAATATCTAGAAATTACTTCACCTTCAGCTTTTTCATCAGCGGCCTTATCCTCACGACCAGCTTTTGCAAATTCTTCTGCCGCTTCGCGACGTTTCTTCGCTTCACGAGATAAGACGGTAATAATTTCATCATCGCTAAGTGTGCGCGCTTCTTTGCCAGATACTTCTTCATTGGTGATCGCAGTCAAGACCATGCGAATAGTGCCTGATACAACCTTGTCGCTACTGCGAATCGCCTCGGTTAGGTCGCTCTTAAGAGTCTCTTTGAGTCCCACTAGATGTTGCTCCAATTCCCTGAACTGTTCGGGTGTATCTTCTCATGCAATGAGTTACCAACTTCGCCAGGCCGAGATCCCAATCCTGCCCGCTGGCCACACTCCGATCCGAATACTTCACTTCTCTGATCTGCACCTAACGCCTACCCGCAAAACCGAGATCGCCGATATTAAATCATTTATCGACCTCTCCCCTGATCTCGTTATCTCAACCGGTGATTTCTTAGCTCACATGCAGGCTGTTCCTGTCGCGCTAGATGCGCTAGATGCGCTCTTAAATTTGCCAGGCCTCTTCGTCTTCGGTTCTAACGATTACTATGCCCCCAAACCTAAGAATCCCCTTAAATATCTGCTTCCAAACCACGGCAAAAGAATTCATGGCGATGATCTGCCTTGGCCAGAGCTAGATAAAGGTCTGCAGTCACGTGGTTGGATAAATTTAAATCGTTCTCGCGCCACAATTAAAATAAAAGATACAACTATCGAAACTCGCGGCACCGATGATGCGCATCTCGAATTTGACGATTACTCGCTCGTTGCTGGAAAACCTGGTCCATGCGATATCGCAATTGGGGTAACTCATGCACCTTACTTAAGAATTATTGAAGGCATGACCGAAGATGGTTTAGATGCAATATTTGCGGGCCACACTCATGGCGGGCAAGTTCGTTTGCCGCTTCCTGGTGGTTCGCGTGCGTTAACTACTAATTGCGATCTACCAACTTGGCGCGCACGCGGTCTAACAAAATTAGATAAAGAGCCTTATCTGCATGTATCTGCAGGAATGGGAACAAGTCCTTTTGCGCGAATTCGCGTAGCAAGCCCGCCAGAAGTAAGTTTAGTAACTCTTACTGCAAGGCTTTAATATCAGCATCAACCATCAGCTCGGCCAACTCTTTCCAATGAGTTGTGGCTTTCCAACCAAGAGCTTTTGTGGCTTTAGATGGATCTCCGATAAGAGCATCAACTTCTGTTGGGCGAATATATTTCTTATCGGTTTCAACATGGTCTTGCCAATTCAAACCAGCACGTGAAAATGCTGCTTCCGCAAAGTCTTTAACAGTGGCTCCAACGCCTGTAGCAACCACATAATCTGAAGGCTTATCTTGCTGCAACATCAACCACATAGATTCGACGTATTCCTTGGCATATCCCCAGTCGCGAACGGCATCAAGATTTCCGAGGAATAACTTCTCTTGTTTGCCAGCTTTAATTGCCGCAACTGCGCGAGTGATCTTGCGAGTAACGAAGGTTTCACCGCGACGTGGTGATTCGTGGTTAAACAAGATTCCGTTAGTGGCATGCATGCCATAACCATCGCGATAATTAACTGTGCACCAGTAAGCCATCAACTTTGCTGCTGCATATGGAGATTGTGGGCGAAACATAGATAGTTCGCTTTGTGGTGGTGGAGTCGAACCAAAGAGTTCAGAAGTTGAGGCTTGGTAGAAGCGCGTATCGATATCTGCAGAGCGAATCGCTTCCAGCAGACCAACTGCACCGACTGCATCTACTTGACCGGTGTATTGCGGCATTGTGAAAGAGACTTGAACGTGTGACTGAGCGCCAAGGTTATAAACCTCGGTTGGCTTAATTTCGCGGATTAAGTTGGTTAGTCCAACGCCATCAATTAGATCTCCGTAGTGCAAGAAGAGCTTTGGGTTCTTTGCGTGTGGATCTTCGTAGATATGGTCGATGCGAGAGGTATTAAAAGTTGAAGAGCGGCGGATTAGTCCGTGTACTTCGTAGCCTTTAGCAAGCAAGAACTCTGCAAGGTAAGAGCCATCTTGGCCGGTAACACCGGTGATAAAAGCAACTTTTCTACTCATCGTCGACTTACTCCCTTTGCAGTTGCATCGATGTACCACTCGATGGTTGAAGCGATTCCTTCGCGCAACGATATGGCAGGTGCCCAACCTAGCGATTTCACCTTCGTAACATCAAGAACCTTGCGCGGTGTTCCGTCTGGTTTCGAGGAATCCCACGCAATTTCACCTGTGAAACCCGCAAGATCAGCGACTAATTCGGCCAATGCTTTAATTGTTAAATCTTCACCACTGCCAATATTTAAATGTTGCGCAGAATCGTATTTTTCACCAGCCATAACAACTGCGGCCGCAAGGTCATCTACGTGCAGGAATTCACGCATTGGTGAACCGGTGCCCCACAAAGTTTCCTTGGCGCGGCTTGCGGCTTGCGCTTCAACAAAGCGGCGAATAAATGCGGGTAGCACATGTGAGCCTTGAAGTTCAAAGTTATCGCGCGGACCATAAAGATTGGTTGGCATAAGTGAAATCCATTTACGACCATATTCTTTGCGGAAAGATTTAATCAATTCGATACCTGCAATTTTGGCGATTGCATATGCAGAGTTAGTTACTTCCAGCGGTCCAGTTAATAAATATTCTTCTTTGATTGGCTGGGCGCAATCACGTGGGTAGATACAACTCGATCCCAGAAAAATGAACTTTTCTACATCAGCTGCGTGCGCGGCCTCCATTAAGTTGCTTTGAATGCGCACGTTATCGGCTAAGAACTCAACTGGGTAGGCGTTATTTGCTCCAATACCGCCTACTTTTGCGGCAGCATCTACGACGATTTCAGGTTTAGCTTTCTTGATGAAATCGATAGTCGCATCGCGATCTAAAAGATTACAGACGCTGCGATTAATTCCGATGACCTCTTTGCCAGCTTTTTCGTAGGCACGGGCAATTGCCGAACCAGCAAGACCGGTGGCACCTGCGACAACGATGGTCATGCAATGAGTCTACAGGTGAGCGGTTACTGAATTAGCGAGTGAATTCAGCAGCAACGAGCTCTGCAATTTGCGCAGTATTTAACGCTGCGCCTTTGCGCAAGTTATCTCCGCAAACAAATAGGTCGATTGACTTTGGATTATCAAGTGACTGACGTACACGGCCAACCCAAGTTGGATCTGTTCCAACGACATCTGCAGGTGTTGGAAAAATTTTCTTCTCTGGATCATCGTGAAGAAGTACGCCTTCGGCCTTCTTAAGTGCTGCTTGCGCAGCTTTACGGGTGATGGTCTTTGAGAAAGTAGCGTGAACAGTCAATGAGTGAGTCGTGATAACTGGAACACGAACACATGTAACGGCAACCTTAAGTTTTGGCATTCCAAGAATCTTGCGAGATTCATTGCGAACCTTTAATTCTTCAGATGAATAGCCATCTTCTTTGAGTGAACCTGCCCAAGGAACAACGTTCATTGCAAGCGGAGCAGGGAATGGGCCGAGATCTTTAATTACATTGCGGAGATCTCCAGCAACATCGCCTAAACCTTTACCTGCAACCTTTGAAATCTGATCATGCAGCGCATCGATTCCTGGTTGTCCAGCACCTGATGCCGCCTGATATGAAGAGACAACGAGTTCCTTCAAACCAAACTTCTTATTTAGCGCACCCATCGCAACAATCATAGAAAGCGTTGTGCAATTTGGGTTAGAGATGATTCCCTTAGGGCGATTCTTGATCTCCTTTGGATTTACTTCTGGAACAACCAATGGAACTTTCTTATCCATACGGAATGCACCGGAGTTATCAACGACTACGGCGCCGCGCTTTGCAGCAATTGGCGCCCACTCAGCAGAGATGTCATCCGGAACGTCGAACATTGCGATATCAATTCCATCGAATGCTTCAGGTGAAAGTGCGACAACAGTTAACTCTTCACCACGGCACATCAACTTCTTGCCTGCGCTGCGAGCAGATGCAATCAGACGGATTTCTCCGTAAACATTTTTGCGCTTGCTAAGAATGTCGAGCATCACGGTACCGACAGCACCAGTTGCACCGACAACGGCGAGAGTCGGAAGCTTCTTTGTTTTGGCCTTCTTGCTCATCGCCCTGTTCCTCCATATACGACTGCTTCAACTTGGTCAGCATCCAAACCGAATGCTGTATGTGCCGCACGTACGCCCTTTTCTAGGTCGCTTTCGCGGCAAATTATGGAGATGCGGATTTCTGAGGTTGAAATCATTTCGATATTTAGCCCTGCTTCCGCCATTGCAGCGAAGAATGTTGCGGTTACCCCTGGGTGTGAACGCATTCCTGCGCCAACTAGTGAAAGCTTTCCAATCGAATCGTCGTATTGGATTGAAGCAAAGCCAACTTCACCTTGAATGCGCTTTAAAATTGCAGTTGCATTTGCGCCTTCTGCTTTAGGAACAGTAAATGAAATATCGGTTAGGCCTGTTGCTGCTGCGGAAACATTCTGAACAATCATGTCGATGTTGATATCGGCATCAGCGATTGCTTGGAAAATGCGTGCAGCAATACCGGTTCGGTCTGGAACACCAACGATGGTGACCTTGGCTTCGGATTTATCGTGTGCGATACCCGAGATGATTGCTTGCTCCATGTTTCCTCCTTCAGGGTGGTTTTCAACCACCCAGGTTCCTTCGTTTGGTGAAAATGATGATCGTACGTGAATTGGTAAGTTGTAACGGCGTGCATATTCAACGCAACGCAAGTGCAGCACTTTTGCGCCAGCGGCAGCAAGTTCGAGCATTTCTTCGTAAGTAACTGTCTTTAATTTGCGAGCTGCTGGAACTACGCGCGGATCAGAACTAAATACTCCATCAACATCTGTGTAAATTTCACAGACATCGGCGTCAAGCGCCGCAGCAAGTGCAACCGCAGTTGTATCGGAACCACCGCGACCAAGCGTTGTAATGTCTTTGGTATCTTGTGAAATTCCTTGGAAGCCAGCAACGATTGCAATTGCACCATCAGCGAGCGCTTCTTGAATACGTCCTGGCGTTACATCGATGATGCGTGCGCGACCATGTGCAGAATCTGTAATAACACCTGCTTGTGAACCAGTGAATGAACGAGCTTCGTGGCCAAGATTTGAAATCGCCATTGCAAGTAGCGCCATCGAAATTCGCTCACCTGCGGTTAGCAACATATCTAGTTCGCGCCCGCCCGGAATAGGGGTGACGGCGTTGGCTAAATCGATGAGTTCATCGGTGGTATCGCCCATGGCGCTAACTACGACTACGACCTGATTGCCATCTTTCTTGGCAGCGACGATGCGGGCAGCAACGCGCTTCATGCCCTCGGCATCGGCGACGGAGGATCCGCCATATTTCTGAACTATTAGCCCCATGGCTCAATAGTGAAGCAATTTTCTCATTCGCTCCACCTGATTTAGGAAAATCTCAATATATGGAACAGAACGCTTATCAAATAGTGAGACAACTAGCTTTCTACGTTACGGCGGCCTTCAAATGCGCGGCCAAGGGTGACTTCATCTGCATATTCAAGATCTCCGCCAACCGGCAGGCCGCTAGCCAAGCGCGAGACGTTGATGCCGAGCGGCTTAATCAAGCGAGCTAAATAAGTGGCGGTGGCTTCGCCTTCTAGGTTCGGGTCGGTTGCCAAGATGACTTCGGTGATATTTGAATCAGAGAGTCGAACCATTAACTCGCGGATACGAAGTTGGTCGGGGCCAATTCCATCGATTGGACTGATGGCGCCGCCGAGCACGTGGTACTTGCCGCGGAATTCGCGTGTGCGCTCGATTGCGATGACATCTTTGCTCTCTTCAACGACACAAATCTGTGCAGGGTCGCGGCGAGGATCACGACAGATGCGGCATTCGATTTCTTCAGAAACGTTTCCACATTGGTTGCAAAACTTAACACGTTCTTTAACGGTGCGGATCGCATCAACTAAATTAAGGGCAGCGTCACCATCGGTTTGCAAAATATGGAATGCAATTCGTTGTGCGCTCTTTGGCCCGATTCCAGGCAAGCGACCCAAAGCATCGATGAGATCTTGGATCGCACCTTCATACATTCCAGTGCTCATCGATCTTTATTCTTTTCACTAATAACTTTTGCCCCAAGTTCGGCAGCAAGCAGTGCTGCACCTGAAAGTAAGTTTTTATCAGATGGCGCTTCATCTTTGCGAACTGCACGCGCTTCTGGCGTTGAAGTTGTATCTATTGATGCATCTACAACAACTTCGATCTTGCGATCAATTCCGACAATTTCTATAAATGCTTGGCGCAGGATCTCATCTGATTCGGAGCGCGTAAATGAATCGCGAGCGCCAGCATTAACGATTCCGATCGTAATTAATTTGTCATCGACCGCGATTATTTGTGCGGAGGCGGAGAGGAGAGACCACGTCAAACGACGACGTTTCTTAACGTTTTCGATGACATCCGGCCACAAACGTCGAAGTCCAGAAATATCTATTTGCTTATTGGAAGCAACCTTCGGAGATTCGGGAACTTTTTCCGACTTCACAGAAACTGCTTGGCTTGGCGCCTCGGGAAAAGCTTCTTTAGAGTCGCCTCCGCCAACAGTTTCTTTTGAAGTCTCTTCCACTATTGGTGCCGTAGTTTTCTTGGGTGCATCCGCAATCTTTGGGGCTGGTGGAGTAACAGGTGTTGGGGTGGAAATATTTTCGACGCGCTCTAAGCGTTCGATGCGAGAAAGTAATCCGGCTTCGGAGTTATCGCCGCCGGGAAGAAGCATGCGCCCGCAGATAAGTTCGAGAATTAAACGTGGTGCAGTTGCACCGCGCATCTGGGTTAATCCTTCGGCAGCGATATCTGCACAGCGCGATAAGTTTGCCGCACCAATGTTTGTTGATTGAGTGCGCATGCGCTCGAGCTGATCATCTGGAAGGCCGCGCAGAATTGAATTGGCGTTAGTTGCTTCGAGTGCATCAACGATCATTAGATCGCGCAGACGTTCAAGTAAATCACTTGCGAAACGACGCGGGTCGTGGCCGGATTCGATTACGCGATCAACGGTTTTAAAAAGCGTTGCGCCATCGCGTGCCGCAAGTGCGTCAATGGCATCGTCGAGAAGCGCGCCGTCGGTGAAACCAAGTAGCTGAATTGCGATTTCGTAGCTAACGCCATCGGGACCGGCACCGGCAAGGAGTTGGCCAAGTACAGAAAGCGCATCGCGGACTGAGCCGCCGCTAGCGCGAACTACTAGTGGGATAACGCCCTTAGCGACAGTTACACCTTCTTCTTTGCAAATCTTTACGAGGTGTTCCGCCAAAATTCCAGGAGGAACTAGTCGGAATGGATAGTGATGTGTACGTGAGCGAATTGTGGAAATCAACTTTTCAGGTTCGGTTGTTGCAAAGATAAAAATTACGTGGGGAGGTGGTTCTTCAACAACTTTGAGAAGTGCATTTGCCGCACCTGGCCCAAGTTGATGCGCTTCATCAATAATATAAATCTTGTACCGACTTTGTACTGGCGCAAAAAATGCTTTATCTCGCAGGTCGCGGGCATCGTCGACTAAACCGTGTGTTGCTGCATCGAGTTCGATGACATCGAGTGAACCCGGACCATTTGCAACTAAATCTTTGCAGGATTGGCAGAGTCCACAAGGAGTTGGCGTTGGGCCTTTTTCACAGTTAAGCGAGCGCGCCATGATGCGAGCGCTGGAAGTTTTTCCGCATCCGCGAGGTCCGCTAAATAAATATGCGTGGTGAGTTTTACCAGAAGTTAAAGCGTTAGAGAGTGGAACAGTGACATGGTCTTGTCCAATTACATCTGCAAATACAGACGGCCGATACTTGCGATACAACGCGAGTGACATATTCACTCCTCTCTTCTGCGCAACAATATTTAAAACCTATTACAAATCACTGACCTGCACTATATAAAGGACCCCTCACGCACCCATCAGAGCGCGCCTACCCTTGCTGTATTCCTACCCTGGGGGAGTTCAGCGCGGTAATGCCGCGTGAGGGATCTGGCGTAAGGATAGTTGTTACACCTATACCCTTAGCCAGTCGGGAGCGATCCCGCCAGGAGGATTCGCATAGCGGCCGAGTGCGCACGCTTGGAAAGCGTGTAAAGGGCAACCTTTCGAGGGTTCAAATCCCTCATCCTCCGCCGAAATCTGGATAAGCCAGACGTAGTTAAAAGCAGTGAGTATTCGAGCGCACAATTAAATGATTCGCTAGTTATTTCTGATATGGCAATCATTAATTGATATCTGGCATAGATTGCTTCAGAGATACCGCGCCGAAGTCGTCGAACAAGAGGATGATAACGTAATGCACACGGTATTCGTTGGAATTCTCTAGAAAGCGTTGATGACTCCAGGTCTGTATTGCAAGAGAAAGTTCCAGCACCACATTGAGTAAAAAAGTAAAGCTCGAACGAGGCATCTCGCACTATAGAAATTCTTCCTCCGCAACTCTAACTTGCCGAAAATGCAGGGCATACTTGTAATTAAGTCTTCAGCTTTTCGGGACTGCCTCATAGATCTCGAATCGCTCTCATCGATTCACTCTTAAAATATTCTACCTGCAAGTAGTTAAACTTTTTACTTTCACTCCAATTTGAGTTTTCTAGAACTCGTAGATCCACGTCCACATCTGCCACGGAAAGTCTTTTGAATAGTAAGTTATTTATTAAGCCAATATAGCTTTGTGAATCAGTAGTTTTCTTCTTTGGGGCTTGAGTAAGCGTCTGTTTACTGTAGTCGCTACTAGAAATGAATGGGATTGAAGAAAGAGAAGGAACTAAATAATTAACGACCTCCATAATTAGATTGTTCCTCTCTTTAACTGGTCTTGGTAAATTAAAAAATAATTCAGCAACTTCCTTTTTTGCAGTTAAATTGATTAAACCCATTCTTCCCAATATTCGATTACGATGTGAATATGAGTTTGTATAGGAAAGACTCCAATTAAGAAAATCAATGGTTCTAAATTTTTCTTTGAACGGGCTGCATTTGATATAAGTTTCTAGCAGTCGACTTTGAAGTTTTAATTGTTTAGTTTGGATATTTCGTGACGCCTCTGGATTTGAAATAAATCTCAATCTTTTACCTTGATATTTTCCATAAAGATCAAAGTATCGACCTTTGAATTCGTATGGAGTAAAGCCAAAAAACAATTCATTTTCCAAATTATTATCTTTGCCTAAATTATCTGCAATAACACCAGCATAGGCGGGTATAGTAGGTCTCCAGTTTGACGATTCACATATTGATTCGATTATTTCATTTATTTCCATTCCACGTTGAGTTTGCACTTCCATATCATGCATAACCAAAGTTAACGAAAACGCATGAGCGATATTTCTCACAACACTTGTGGATTCTTCGTCTTCATAAAAACTATGCAAAATAATTGTACAACTACTTTCGCAAGTCTTCATTAGAAGTGCCAACTCTAATCGAGAATCAAATCCAGCTGAAATAAAAACGTGTACAACTCTTTTATTTCTTACTTTTAATTGATACTGGTTGATTAACTCAGAAATGAAAATTTGCTGATCCGTGTAAAATTCCTTGAATCTAGTTTTGAAAATTATGTCGGAACTTTGAGAAAATTTACCCTTGGGCACTCCTTGACTTCCGAATAGTAATAGTGAATTTGGAGGGCATGACCAAATGGAGTCGTGAATAGAAGCAACTAAGGGGGCGTGATTGATAAAATGTTTTATTCCCACCGACGCTGAAATTTCTTTTGCATCACCGAAAGATGGGTCTTCTGACAAGACTTTTTGAAATAATTCTTTTTCGCTGTCACTCACAATTAAAAGACCGCGGTCCTCTAGCCAAATGTCAGAATAGTAAAATTGGGCGTACAGTGGATCAGGTATTGTTACTTCATTAAATTGATCTGACTGCAAGAATCGTAAAGTCATATTACAACTGTATACGAATTCCAAATCAATTCGCACTAGGTTCTTTCGAGATTGAACCGAAGATCCATTGATTAAACTTCCGTGGTTTCACAACCGTAAGTCAAGGCTTATTAAAAAAATGTCATCTGAATTTTGTTTTTGAGTTAACACATGCGCTTAAAAAGTTGGGGGCTGCCTAGGTTGGACCGGCTAAGCCCTCATCCTCCGCTGTTGGAGATTAAATCTCCACGCCGATGTATTTGGTCTCGAGGAATTCGTGGATGCCATCGAAGCCACCTTCGCGGCCAAGGCCAGATTGCTTAACTCCACCAAATGGCGCTGCTGGATCTGAAATCATTCCGCGATTTATGGCGACCATTCCAGATTCAAGAGCCTC
>Ga0214919_10004294_pt1 | contig 20934 bp, 18 predicted proteins | sample LL1503_MetaG_FD_177994 | JGI IMG/M metagenome (GOLD analysis project Ga0214919, IMG submission 177994) | Freshwater microbial communities from Lake Lanier, Atlanta, Georgia, United States - LL-1503 | ecosystem: Environmental > Aquatic > Freshwater > Lake | place: USA: Georgia | collected... | reverse complement strand
GGATCTGGTAAATCAAATGTGGTTGACGCACTCTCTTGGGTAATGGGAGAACAAGGCGCAAAATCTTTACGTGGCGGAAAGATGGAAGATGTAATTTTTGCTGGCACCTCTGGTCGTGCACCCCTAGGCCGTGCTGAAGTTTCAGTAACAATTGATAATGCAGATGGTGTTCTACCAATTGATTTTTCTGAAGTAACAATCACTCGTGTTTTATTTAGAAATGGTTCATCTGAGTATTTATTAAATGGTGAAACGACAAGATTATTGGATATTCAAGAGTTGCTCAGTGATAGCGGTATTGGTCGGGAAATGCATGTGATTGTTGGACAAGGTCAATTAGATGCCATCTTGCTGGCAAATCCAGAGGAGCGTCGAGCATTTATTGAAGAAGCTGCAGGTGTTTTAAAACACCGCAAGCGAAAAGAAAAAGCAATACGAAAATTAGATTCAATGCAAACTAACCTTGCTCGAATTCAAGATCTCACAGTTGAGCTTCGGCGCCAATTAAGACCGCTAGGCAAGCAGGCTGAGGTAGCAAGAAAAGCTTCAGTCATTCAATCAGATGTTAGAGATTCAAAGCTCCGCTTACTGGCTGATGACCTGACTCGGATGAGATCTGAGATGGAGGTTGAAGTTGCTGATGAAAATGTCTTGCGTGAGCGAAAAGAGCAGGTGGAACGAGAGCTAAACACTGCAAGATCACGTGAGATTGAGTTAGATGCAATTGCGGCAAGTGAGAATCCACAATTAATTGCTGCTCAAGAAAACTTTTATCGATTAACTGCCCAACGCGAACAAATTCGTGGCGTTCAGAATTTATCCTCTGAGCGAGCCAGATTCTTAGCCGAAGAGGCAGAAGAAGCTAAAGCAATTGGTCGAGATCCAAAGGCATTAGAGGATGAAGCTTTAGTTTTAAGACAAGAGGAGTCAACACTTGCATCGCAAGTTAAACTTTCACAAGAACAATTACAAGTAGATTCAAATTCATTAAAGGCAATTGAAGAGCAGTTAGCATTAGAAGAAAATCGCGTTTCTGCCTCACTACGAGCGATCGCAGATCAACGTGAAGGAACTGCAAGGCAGGAAGGTCATATAAATGGACTTCGATCTAGAATTGATGCCACTACTGGCGAGATAACTAGATTAACTTCAGCAAAGGATTCTGCCGAAAGCAGATTACGAGGGTATCGTGAAAGTTTTGCATTAATTGAAACTCAAATTTCATCTCTAACTGCAACAGAGCCGGGCCTGGATAATCAATTTAATAAATTTAAGGGTGATTTAAAGTCTGCAGAGGCTGAGTTAAAGGTATTGACTGACAAACTGCAATCTACTGAAAAATTAAGAGCTGGCTCACTGGGAAGATTAAGTGCATTCACTGAAATAACAGAGTTGGTGGCCGCATCACAGAATGCCAATTTAATTGAGAAAATTTCGGTGTTAACATCTAATTGCGAGGCCGAAGTAGCAAAGGTTTCAGCAGATTGTGATCGCATTAAGTTTGAATTGACCACTTCACAAAGCAGTTTTGATGCAATCAACCGCGAGTATGAGATAGCACTTTCTAAGTTAAATGATTCAGATGCCGCTATGACTGGATTAGCAGAGCAATTAGCGGTTGCGGGCCAGAATGTTAAGAACACAGGTGAGGAGTTAGATCGCTTAATCTCTGCTCTGGATGCAGCAAATGAACAGCGCACCTTTGATGAACGAGATCTAGCTGCTGCTATTGCCCAATTTGAGTCACATCAAACTCCACTAGAACCAGATTTAACCCACCTAGAAGATTTAAGGTCGCAGGTTTCTAGTGCTCGCTCAAAAGAGGTAGAAGCAAGATTAAGCCTGCGCACAATCGAAGAGCGGCGAGATGCTATTGCACAGCGGGCGATTGCATTGGAAAACCAAGCAAGTGCTGAGCGAGATGCAGCTTCAAAATCAATTTCTCGCAGAGAGAATCGAGCTCAGGCTGCCATTACTGCACAAGAAATAGCGGACACTGCATATGAGGCATTAATTCAAATTGAATCTTCGATTTCAAAAGCTGGTGCAGAGCGTGAGCGACTTGAGAAATCACGATCTGATCGAGAGGGTGAGATTTTAAGTTTAAGAACTATTGGTAGAGAGTTGGCAATTGAGTTAGAAAGACTTACCTCCAGTGTTCACAAAGATGAGATTGCACGTGCCGAACAAAGATTGAGAATTGAGCAACTTGAAAGCAAAGCAGTGGAGGAGTTAGGTGTTGATGTCTCAACTCTATTAACTGAGTATGGCCCAAGTAATGATGTACCGACATTTTATGAAAATGAGCAAGGTGAATTTGTGCCTGGAGAACTAATCCCATACCGTAGAGATCAACAAGAAAAACGTTTAGCACAAGCCGAGCGCTCACTTACCTTACTTGGCAAGATTAATCCGTTAGCCCTTGAGGAGTACTCATCTCTTGAAGAGCGGTTACGTTATTTGGCAGAGCAATTAGAGGATTTGAAGAAAACTAAAAAAGATTTGCTAGACATTATTAAAGAAGTAGATGATCGAGTGCAACAGATATTCACCGAAGCTTATGAAGATACAGCCCGTGAATTCGAACTTGTATTTGCTCGACTATTTCCTGGTGGTGATGGAAAGCTAATTCTTACTAACCCTTCAGATATGTTGACATCAGGCGTTGATGTAGAAGCTCGGCCACCTGGCAAACGGGTTAAGCGATTATCACTTCTATCAGGTGGTGAGCGATCACTCGTAGCTGTGGCTTTGTTAATTGCGATATTTAAAGCAAGACCTTCGCCATTTTATGTAATGGATGAGGTTGAGGCCGCACTTGATGATACAAACTTGGGAAGATTGTTAGGTGTCTTTGAAGAGTTACGCGAAAAATCACAGCTAATTATTATCACCCACCAAAAGCGGACTATGGAGATTGCTGATGCACTCTATGGTGTGACTATGCGCGGTGATGGGGTTAGCGAAGTAATATCACAGCGAATTCGTGAAGTTGACGCAGTTTCTTAAAAAGTAGATGAGTTTATTTAAACGATTATTCAATGCAGTTAGATCTGGCTCAGTTTCTAATGAGCAGTGGGATGAGATTCGAAGCAATTTAATCTCAGCTGATCTTGGCGTAAGGCTAGTTGATCAAGTTATTGCAGAGGCGAAGTTGGCAAAGCCTGAGAATGCACAGCAATCAATTACAAAAGTGATTGGGCCATGGCTAAGTAGTAAAGATAGGGCAGCGGCTAAGAATTCGGATCGGGTAACCACCATATTGGTTGTTGGGGTTAATGGAACGGGTAAAACCACTTCAACTGCAAAGCTAGCTAATTTAATTAAGAATGAAGGAAATAGTGTTTTGTTGGCAGCAGCTGACACCTTTCGCGCAGCTGCTGTTGATCAATTGCATACTTGGGCGAAGCGAATAGATGTAGAGGTTGTAAGTGGGGCAGCAAATGGTGATCCTGCAGCTGTGGCATTTTCAGCAATTACCAAGGCTAAATCTGAAAATTACGACTATCTTCTTGTGGACACCGCTGGCAGATTACACACTAAAGAAAATTTGATGCAGGAATTGGGAAAAGTTATTAGAGTTATCGAAAAGCACTCACCTGTTGATGAAATTTTATTGGTAGTAGATGCCACCACTGGGCAAAATGGAATTAATCAAGCAAAGGTTTTTATTGAGGCAGCTGGTGTGACTGGATTTATTCTCACTAAATTAGATGGTTCGGCAAAGGGTGGGATAGGCCTTGCGATTGAGAAGGAGTTTGGTTTGCCGATTAAGTTTATTGGCACTGGGGAACAGATCTCAGACCTTGCTCCCTTTGATCCTGAGCATTACATCGCCTCTTTATTTGATTAAGTAACATACTTTTAACAATTGCCGTAAAACTGTCACCAGTTAGAAACTTAAAAAACCACCTGATTTAACCCGTTCAAGTCAGAGTTAGCCCATCTCAAAGGCGAGGTTTCCCAACTATATGAAGACTGTGAAAGCAGTTATTGGTAATTGGAGATCAAATGGCTGAAGTGGTTTTAAATACTGGTGATACAGCTTGGGTATTAGCTAGCACTGCATTAGTACTTTTGATGACACCAGGTTTAGCTCTTTTTTATGGCGGCATGGTTCGCGCTAAAAGTGTTTTGAATATGATGTTAATGTCAATGGTAACAATCGGCATCGTTAGTGTGTTGTGGGTTATCTATGGATTCAAATTAGCATTTGGCTATGAAGCAAACTCACAATGGTATGGAGAAATATCTCTATCCGGTTTGGGTAGTGCGGTAAATGAGTTAACTAATAATGGTGGCGTGTATCCGATTCCATTACTAGCTTTCGCTGCTTTCCAACTTATGTTTGCAATTATTACTCCAGCTTTGATATCTGGTGCAATTGCAGATAGAACTAAGTTCACTGCATGGGCAGTTTTTGTAACAGTCTGGGTGACATTGGTTTATTTCCCAGTTGCACACTGGGTCTTTGCCTTTGGGAATAAGGTTGGCGAAACGGTAACGGGCGCAGGATTCTTAGCAGCCAGAGGTGTGCAAGATTTTGCGGGCGGTACAGCAGTTCATATCAATGCCGGTGCAGCTGGTCTTGCGATGGCAATCATCCTTGGTAGACGCGTGGGATGGCGACGAGAATCAATGCGACCACACTCATTGCCATTGGTATTGATTGGTGCTGGTTTGCTTTGGTTTGGTTGGTTTGGATTTAATGCCGGATCAGCATTGGGAGCAAATGGCACCGCAGCTTTGGCCTTATTAAACACTCAAGTTGCAACCGCAGCCGCAGCATTGGGATGGCTTCTAGTTGAAAAACTTAGAGATGGTCACCCAACATCATTAGGTGTTGCATCCGGTGCAGTTGCCGGCTTAGTTGCAATTACGCCAGCATGCGCATTTGTCGCACCATGGGCAGCGGTTGTAATTGGCTTGATTGCCGGAATCTTGTGTGCGCTAGCAGTTGGCCTTAAATATCTATTTAACTTTGATGATTCACTAGATGTAGTTGGCGTTCACTTAGTTGGTGGATTATGGGGTTGCTTATCACTTGGCTTCTTTGGCAGCAGCGCAGTCAATAGCCTTGGCTTAGATGGCATCTTCTATGGCGGTGGCGCCACATTGCTTGGCAAACAGGCATTTGGAGCTTTTTTTGTTTTAACTTACTCCTTCATCATCACCTTAATCATTGGCTTTGTAATCGATAAAGTGATTGGGTTTAGAGTTAAAGAAGAGGCTGAAATTTCTGGAATTGATTACGATCAACATGCAGAAACTGGCTATGAATTAACCAATAGTTCAAGAGGGGGTTTTAGTTCATGAAACTGATTACTGCAATTATTAAGCCACAAAAGTTAGATGCAGTTAAGGAGGCTTTAGTTGCGCAAGGCATAACTGGTATGACTGTTTCAGAAGCCAAAGGTTTCGGACGACAACTTGGCCTTACTGAGGTTTACCGTGGAACCCAATACAAGGTTGATCTAATACCGAAAATAAGATTGGAAGTATTAGTTAGTTCTAAGGTTGCTGATAAAGCAATAGAAATTATTGTCAATGCTGCCCGGACCGGAAGTATTGGCGATGGCAAAGTATGGGCAACAGCTGTTGATTCAGTGACTCGGGTTCGAACTGGTGAAAGTGGTGAAGAAGCAATCTAAATAAATTGTAAGATGCTTCCATGTTTGAAGCGCTAGGCCAGAGATTTACATCATTATTTTCTGGCCTGCGCGGCAAAGTTTCGCAGGCGCAGTTAGTTGAATTTTCATCAGATATAAAAAATGCCCTTCTTGATTCAGATGTCGCACTTGTAGTTGCTGATAAATTCTCAAAACAGGTTCTTGAGGAATTTAATAATCAAGCAGAATTGATAAATAAAAGCACAAATCCATCTCAAAAAATCTTTGAAATTGTCAACCTACAGTTAACTCAAATATTAGGTGGATCAGAACGCAGGCTTAAGTATGCAAAAGTAGCACCAACCATAATTTTGTTAACAGGTTTGCAAGGCGCGGGCAAAACTTCACTTGCTGGCAAACTAGCCAACTACTTAAAGTTACAAGGCAACACACCCGTATTAGTCGCGGCAGATTTACAAAGGCCTAACGCAGTTAATCAACTTCAAGTAGTAGGTGAATCAACCAAAATTCCAGTTTTTGCACCTGAGCCTGGCAACGGTGTTGGCGATCCCATCTCAGTTGCAAAAGCAGGAGTCAAGTTTGCAAAAGAAAAGTTACATAATTTTGTAATTATTGATACAGCTGGAAGAACTGGTGTTGATCAAGAATTGATGAATCAGATCACAAATATTCGAGATGCTGTTACACCAGATGAAATTTTCTTTGTAATTGATGCCATGACTGGACAAGACGCAGCGGTAACTGCGAAAGCATTTGCCGATGGTGTTGGCTTTGATGCAGTGGTCTTAACCAAATTAGATGGTGATGCTAGAGGTGGCGCAGCTCTGTCAATTGTTGAAATTACCGGAAAGCCAATTATTTTTGCATCCACTGGTGAAAAAATTGCAGATTTTGATCTCTTTTATCCAGATCGTATGGCTTCGAGAATTTTGGGAATGGGAGATGTTGCTTCTTTAGCTGAGCAAGCCAAGCGGGCGATGCCGGAAGAAACTTCCAAAAAGCTAGAAGATAAATTTGTTAAGGGTGAAGATTTTACATTTGAGGACTTCCTTTCCCAGTTGGAAGCAATGAAAAATATGGGCAGCATGAGCAAGTTAATGGGTTTGCTACCAGGAGCAGCTGGCATGAAGAAGCAGATTGAAAACTTTGATGAGTCAGAATTGGTTAGGACTAGAGCAATAATCCAATCAATGACTCCACTGGAGCGAAATGATCCAAAGGTTTTAAATGGGTCTAGAAGATCACGAATTGCACGCGGCAGTGGTCGAGCGGTCTCCGAGATTAACTCTTTGGTTGAGAGATTTTCTCAAGCCCAAAAAATGATGAAGCAAATGCGTGGTGGCAACATGCCAGCTGGATTACCAAATATTGGGTCGATGCCAAAGCCACAACAATCAAACAACATCCCAAAGAAGAAATCACGATCTGGAAATCCCGCTAAGCGGGCATTGGAAGAGGGTATTTAGGCCAATTTGGGTTTATCCCATCCTGCTGGCAAGATTAGCCTTCTGCTAACGGGACCCTCTAACCCATAGCAATATTTATCCGCAAGGTTAGATCTGGATGTAAACGCCCCCGCTGTTTACGAAAGAAAAAGCCGAATAATTTTCTATAGGGAGTTTTGTGTCAGTAAAGATTAAGTTAATGCGTCTTGGAAAGATCCGCACACCACATTTTCGTATTGTGATTGCAGATTCTCGTTCAGCTAGAAATTCAAAAGCAATTGAAGAGATTGGCCGCTACTCACCAGCGTCTGAGCCATCTCTAATTGAAGTTAACTCAGAGCGGGTTCAATATTGGTTAGGCGTTGGTGCACAGCCAACTGAGGCGGTAACTGCACTTCTTAAAATTACTGGTGATTACCAAAAGGCTCATGGCTTGCCAGGTAGTGAGGGATCACTTAAACCACAACCAGTAAAAATTGATAAGCGCGTTGCTTATGAAGCAGCGGTTAAAGAGGCAATGAATGAGCCAGCAGATGGCGCGACAACCTTAAAGAAGAAAGCTGCAGAGAAATTGGCAGCAAAGGCTGCTCCAGTAGTTGAAGAGGCACCTGTTGCACAAGAGGCACCTGTTGCACACGAGGCTCCAGTAATTGAAGAAGCAGCAGCGGTTGCCGAAGCTCCAACTGAAGTTGTTGCCGAAGCGGTTGCTGAAGAAACTCCACAAGCTTAAGCAAAGAAAAACAAATGCCTAAGAAGGGTTCGTTCCTTCGCGAACTACCTGTCATTGTTGTTTCTGCCTTAATTGTTTCAATTCTGGTCAAAACATTTTTGTTGCATTTTTTCTATATTCCATCCGGATCAATGGAAAACACACTGCAAGTAGGTGACCGAATTGCGGTTAATAAGTTCGGAGCCCTGTTTAGCGAAATCAAACGAGGCGAAGTGGTGGTATTTGGCGATCCCGATATATGGCTTGGTCAGGTTTCAGAGGCTACCGATCCAAAGCCAATAGCAATGATCAAATCTGGTTTGATCGCTGTTGGTGTATTACCTGATCCAGCAAAACAATACCTAATCAAACGAGTAATTGGTGTTGGCGGTGACAACGTAACCTGCTGCGATTCTGATGGAAAAGTACAAGTAAATGGTGTTGCAATTACTGAACCATATATATATGCCGGCGATAAGCCAAGCGAAACTAAGTTCAATGTTGATGTACCTGCGGGTTTTATTTGGGTAATGGGAGATCATAGATCTGCAAGTACAGATTCAAGATATCAACCAGATAGCGCAAATAAAGGATTGGTGCCACTGAGTAAGGTAGTTGGTCGAGCCATGTTCATAATCTGGCCAATTGGAAATATTGCACTACTTGAAAAAGGTGAAGATTTAAAAAAGATTCCAGTCAAAGCTAAATCTTAGTTTTATGATTGAGCAAACTCTGCTTAAGGCTGGACTTAAAAACATAGCAGGCGTTGATGAAGCCGGCCGAGGACCATGTGCTGGCCCGTTGGTTGTTGCAGCAGTAATTTTAAAAGACCCACTTTCGCCAGCACTTAGTGAAGTAAAAGACTCAAAAGAACTTACCGAATCTAAACGGGAACAACTCTTTGATGTAGTAACAAACAATTCAATTTCTTACTCAATAATTGAAATCACTCCACAAGAAATCGATAAGCTCGGACTGCATAAATGCAATATTGAGGGTATGCGTCGGGCAGTAAATGGGTTAAAAATTTCGCCGGAGTATGTATTAACTGATGGGTATACAATTCCTGGGCTTACCACCCCGAATCTTTCTGTTTGGAAAGGTGATCAAATAGCAATATCTATAAGTGCTGCCTCAATCTTGGCAAAGGTTTATCGGGATCGAATAATGATTGATCTGGATAAAATCTATCCCAATTATGGTTTGGCTAGTCACAAAGGGTATATAACAGCGCTACATTCGGAAGCTATAAAGAAGTATGGGGTGCTCCCCATACACAGAAAAACATTTGCAAATATTGCAGCCTTAATTAATTAATAACAATTCACAAAATAAATTTATAGCCTTTACCAGTGATCGAAAGTTGCTAAATTTGCAAGGTGTTAGATGAAAAAACAGCCAAATTAATCTTATTCTCATCAGTAGATCCAGTTGATATTTTCTGGCAAGGGGAGGTTTTAAGAAATGGAGCTGTTGACACCTACCAAAAAATAATAAAAGGTTCTTCATATATAAATATTTCAGATTTCCCTCAGATCAGAAATAGAGCTTTAAATGTAAATGTTGAATACCTTAAATCTGAGATTATCGCTGCGAATGCTCAGTTTATTAGTAGTGAGGATTTTGATTGGCCAGTTTCTTGTCAAGATCTTTCAGCTCCGCCAATTGGATTAATAATTAAAGGCGAACGCAAGTTACTAACTCAACTTAGTAAATCAATATCAATAGTTGGAAGTCGCAGGCCCACAAATTATGGCTTAAGTGTTGCGATTCAATTAGCTACTGATGCCAGCAAACAAGAAATTGTGGTGATAAGTGGTGGTGCCTACGGCATCGATTCAGCAGCACATCAAGCAACGTTAATGACGGGCGGTAAAACCCTCGCAGTTTTAGCTGGTGGCGTTAATAACTTGTACCCACTTGAAAATCGGCAGATGTTCTCAAAAATTGCTGAAAAAGGTTTGCTTATTTCAGAGGTTATGCCAAGTGTTAAAACTATGCCGGCTCGATTTCTAAATCGGAATCGATTAATCGCAGCGCTATCAAAAGCCACAGTTGTAGTTGAAGCGGAGTTTGTGAGTGGTTCCATAAGAACTGCTCGTGATGCCGCTGAGATATTTAGACCAGTTTTTGCGATCCCGGGATCGATATCTTCAAAGTTAAGCGATGGCTGCCACCGACTTATTGCCGAACGAATCGCAGATATTGCAACTAGTTTGGATGAAATTGTAGAAGTAATAAAACCCCTGCAATTGAGATAGCTAAAAGGTGAGAGAATAGGAGCAATGGAAAACTTCAAAGCTGGTTTTGTGGCAATAGTTGGCCGTCCAAATACAGGAAAATCTACCTTGGTAAATGCTTTGGTTGGTACAAAAATTGTTATCACATCTCATCATCCAAATACCACCAGAAATCCAATTCGGGGAATCATAAATCGCGAAAAATACCAAATGATTGTGGTTGATACTCCCGGAATGCATAAACCAAAAACTGCACTTGGTACCAGACTCAATTCAATGGTGAACGAAAATATTCAATCAAATGATGCTGTACTTCTATGTTTACCGGCGGATGAGGAAATAGGGGCTGGAGATGAGTACATTGCTAAGCAGATTAAAGGAAATCAGAAAGTATTTTTAGTTGTTACCAAAGTAGATAAAATCTCAAAATCAGATCTAGCAATTAGATTGATGGCTGTAAATGAGTTTGCGTTCAGATTAAATTTGAAAGATGCTGAAATAATTCCAGTGTCAGCTAAGAATCTAGATCAAACCGAACTCTTACTCGAATTGCTTTCAGAGCATTTACCGGATTCGCCTGCGCTTTATCCAACCGACATTAATACTGATCAAGCACAGGAGTTGATGTTTGCTGATTTGATTAGAGAAGCGGCAATTGAGGAGCTCTATGAGGAGTTGCCACACTCAGTAATGGTCACTATTGAAGAGATGGGTGAGCGAGATGATGGAAAGATATTTGATGTTAGTGCCACATTGCATGTAGAGCGCGATAGTCAAAAGGGCATAATTATTGGACCGCAAGGAAGTAAGTTAAAAGCTATTGGTATTCTGGCTAGAAAATCAATTGAAAATCTTGTTGGCATGCAGGTTTTTTTACAAATTCATGTGAAAGTGTCAAAAGAGTGGCAGAAAGATCCAAAATTATTAGCTAAATTAGGATTTACAGACGCACTTTCCGACTAGCAAAGTAAGAACCAATTAAGACCAAAGGCAATCCAAGCATAATTCCAAGTGTTAAAGGCTCTCCCAATAAAATTACACCAAGCAGCACTGCAACTGCTGTGTTTAAGTAAGTAATGAGTGAGGCTCTTGGTGGGCCAACTTCAGCAAGTAACTTAAAGAATAAAATAAAGGCAATTGCAGTGCAGAAAACTCCAAGGGCAGCAACAGATGCAATCGCTTCAATTGATGGAGTTTTAGTTGGCCAATGAATGATGGCAAATGGAAAGTAGAAAATAGTAGTAATTATCATCGCCCAAGCATTAAGGGCAATTCCAGGAACTGTTGGTATTTTTCGGTTGATCATATTTACTGCGTAGGCATAACCAATTGCCGCCAGAATTACCATGCCAATTGACTTAATATCCTGACGCCCACTTATCGATTCAATACCAACAACCGCTACGACTCCGATAAAACCGATCAATAATCCAAATAATCTAGATTTGTGCCAGACGGTGTGATCACCATTCAAAGAGGCAAAAATTGCTGCCCAAATTGGCACAGTTGCAACTAAGAGTCCAGCTAAGCCTGAAGATATTTTTTGTTCTGCATTTGTTATCAAAAACCAAGGACCAATTAACTCTGCCACGGTATAGATAAGAACAATATGCCAGTACTTTCTTGATATACGGATTGTCTTTTGTGACAAAGCAAGTGGAAGTAAAACCATTGCGCCAATAAAGACTCGAAAGAAAATTATGGTCGTCGGAGAAATCTCTTCCACTGCTACTTTGATAAAAAGATATGGCGTTCCCCAAAGAAAGCCCACCAGGGCAAATCTGCTCCAACCAACCTTAGTCAATTATTTATGCCTCCCAAGAACTGCATTAATTTCTTTCGCAATCTCTGAGTATAGTGATTCGGCATCCTCTGTTACTCCACTTAAATTAAAGAAGCCATGAATCTGGCCGGCAAACTCCTTGTATATAGCCGGAACTGAATCCTTTATCAATTTTTGGTAGTAGTTTTTAGCATCATCAGTTAGTGGATCAAATTCAGCAGCAATCAAGATCGCAGGTGCAACACCTCGAAGTGAGTTAGCTTTTGCTGGCACTGCATATGGATCTTTCTGGTCTTCAACTTTTGATAAATACTGATTCCAAAACCATTTCATTGCCTGGGTTGTTAAGCCGTAACCTTGTGAGTAATTTGTGGCAGATGGATAATTCATCTGGTTGTCGTTACATGGATAGATTAAAAGTTGAAAAGCAAGTGAGATTAATTGTTCGTTACATGCTTTAAGGGCAACTGATGATGCAAGATTGCCACCAGCACTATCTCCACCAACACCAATTGCGGCTAGATCTATGTCTAGTTCTGCCGCATTTTCAATAACCCATTTAAGAGTTGCATAGCAATCATCAAGGGGTGCTGGATAAGGATGTTCAGGGGCCTTTTGATATTCAACTGCAATGATTACAAAGTTTCCATTTTTAGCAATTTTTCGAAGGGCAGGTTCGTATATATCTAAGAAGTTTAAAACCCATCCGCCACCATGAAAAAACACCAACGCCGGCAGGTTATTTTCTTCACTCGGCCGATAAATCCGAATAGGAAGATTTGATGTAGGCCCATTAATACTTCTGTGTTCTACTGAATATATCTGCGTTAATGGTTGATTTAACGCGATGTGAAGTTTGGTGTTTTCTCTTATCTCAGCAAGTGGTGCTTGCCAGACTTGTGGCAGGCCCATTGCCTCACGTTCTGCCAGGTAGGCAGTTATCTCGGGTTTAAGTCCCATTGCGGCAGAGTAGACTTAGCCGTCAACGTTGACCAACTCTTATAACTATTTCCAGGCTGGAGTTTTTAAAAGATGCGTATCGGTGTTTTAACAGGTGGCGGAGATTGCCCAGGCTTAAATGCTGTAATTCGTGCTGTTGTGCGCAAGGGTGTTAAAGAGTATGGCTATGAATTTATTGGATTTAAAGATGGTTGGCGTGGGCCGCTAGAAGGTTTAACAATGAAATTAGATATTCCAGCTACCCGAGGAATATTGCCAAGAGGTGGAACAATTCTAGGTTCCTCACGAACTAACCCATTTAAGATTGAAAATGGTGTCGAGAAAATTAAAGAGAATTTAGCAAAAATGAATGTGGATGCCTTGATTGCAATTGGTGGCGAAGACACATTAGGAGTTGCAACCAAACTTGATTCACTTGGCGTTAAAGTTATCGGTGTTCCAAAGACAATTGATAATGATTTAAACAATACCGACTACACCTTTGGATTTGATACTGCAGTAAATATCGCAGTCGAGGCGATTGATCGATTACATACCACTGCAGAGTCCCATCACCGAGCTTTAATTGTTGAAGTGATGGGAAGGCATGCTGGTTGGATTGCATTGCACTCCGGATTAGCCGGTGGTGCATCTTGTATTTTGATCCCAGAGGTTAAGTTTTCATTAGATCAGGTATGTAAGTGGGTGGAATCTAGATTTGAACAAAGTTATTCACCAATTATTGTTATTGCAGAGGGTGCAATTCCACAAGATGGAGATTTGATCACTAAAGATAAAACTTTGGATTCCTTTGGGCATGTGAAGTTATCTGGCATAGGTGAATGGCTAGCTAAACAGATAGAGGAAAAGACTGGAAAAGAGGCCCGCACCTCGGTATTAGGACATATTCAAAGAGGTGGCACCCCAACTGCATTTGATCGAGTTCTTGCAACTAGATTTGGTTTACACGCCATCACAGCTGTTCATGATGGGGATTGGGGCAAGATGGTTGCCCTGCATGGAACTAAAATTGAAAGAGTGCCACTAGCCTCAGCGACGAAGAAATTGAAGACTGTTGATCCTGCCCTATACAAAGAAGCGGAGATCTTCTTCGGTTAGTTGATACTGGCTTAATTAGCCACATCCTTAACTAAAGATTGCATACCATTACCTAATGAACGCTAACTCAATATTTACCCTAGGTCTTGTGGCAGCCCAGCAACCAACCTGGCCAGATGCTGCTGCAGTAAAAGCTGCCGTTGCTGAGTTGGAGAGCTTTCCGCCATTAGTTTTTGCTGGTGAATGTGACAATTTAAAGAAGCGAATTGGCGAGGCTGCACTAGGGAATGCGTTCTGGCTTCAAGGCGGTGATTGTGCTGAAACATTTGTGGCGGCAACTGCTGACTCAATTAGAAATCGAATTAAAACTATTTTGCAGATGGCAGCAGTACTTCAATACTTCTCATCACTTCCGGTGGTTAAGGTGGGCCGCATGGCAGGTCAATTTGCCAAGCCACGTAGCAATGAGAACGAAACCCGGGATGGGCAAACTCTGCCCGCCTATCGGGGAGATGCAGTTAATGATCTTGAGTTCACTAAAGAGGCAAGAACTCCAGATCCAAAGCGATTAGTTCGGGTCTATAACACCTCATCTGCAACATTAAATTTAGTGCGCGCATTCACGCAGGGTGGTTTTGCTGATCTGCGCCAGGTACATAGTTGGAATAAGGGATTTGCAGCTGATGCCAGATTTAGCGCTCGCTATGAGGAAATGGCTAATGAGATTGGTCGAGCAATTCAGTTTATGCAATCAGCAGGTGTTGATCCAGAATCATTTAAATCTGTTGATTTCTACTCAAGCCATGAAGCTTTAATTCTTGAATATGAAAAGGCACTTACTCGAATCGATTCCAGAACAAATAATCCTTATGATGTATCAGCACATTTTGTTTGGATAGGAGAGCGCACCCGTCAACTAGATGGTGCTCATATGGATTTTGCTTCAAAAATTCATAATCCAATTGGCGTAAAGCTCGGTCCGAAAAGTACTCCTGAAGAAGTCTTGGCAATTATCAAAAAACTAAATCCTGATAATGAGCCAGGTCGCCTGACATTTATCACCCGAATGGGTGCTGGAGTAATTAGAGAAAAACTACCGGCTTTAATTGATGCAGTTACAAAATCTGGAGCTATCGTGCTTTGGGTTTGCGATCCAATGCATGGCAACACATATGAAGCGCCAAGTGGCTATAAAACTAGAAAATTTGATGATGTTATAGATGAGGTTAAGGGCTTCTTTGAGGTACATAAGAAATTAGGTACACATCCTGGCGGCATACATATTGAATTAACTGGTGATGATGTAACTGAGTGTGTTGGTGGTGGAGAAGCTATTAGCCACGAAGATTTATCTTCAAGATATGAAAGCGCTTGTGATCCAAGGTTAAATCACACTCAATCTCTTGAACTTGCCTTTTTGGTTGCTGAGATGCTGAGAGATCGTAAAAAGTAACACTTTTCTAATCCGCTAACTTAAGTTAAAGTCGGTGGATGCTTCACAGTGCTACACATAAAACTCCAATCGGTGAGCTCAATATCATTGTTGAAGAACATGTTTTACTTGCTGCAGGATTTAAGTCTTTAGAGAATTTGCTGGTTCGATTATCACCAGTTGATGCTGAAAAAGAGATCAAACATATTGGAAAGATTCCTGTTATTTCCGAGTTAATATCAGATTACTTTGATGGGAATCTGAATGCATTTAATCCAATTAAAGTAAGGCAACCAGGTGCAAAATTTTCGCAGGAGGTTTGGAAGGTCATGCGGAAAATTCCAGCCGGAAAAACGCTTTCATATGCCGAGTTGGCCAAGCGAGCAGGATCTGCCGATGCAATTAGAGCTGCTGGTACGGCATGTGGCAATAATTTGATTGCACCAATAATTCCATGCCACCGAATAATTAAAAGTGGTGGTGCGTTGGGAAATTATGGGTATGGAATAAAGGTTAAAGAGTGGTTACTAACGCACGAGGGCGCTTTTTAAGATCTCTGGTAGGACTTCATTTACTAGATTTATATCTGAATCATCAAGATCTAGATGCGTTACAAGTCTTAAGTACTTCGGACCTAACGGACCAGTAAGTACACCTTTTTCTTTAAGTTGAGCGGCTAACTCTTGGGATGTGATGTTTAAAGTTGATAAATCCAGGCCGACGATATTTGTGTCTACCATCTCTGGTGTGATTACTTTAGGTGCGATTTTTGATACTGCCTCGGCGATTGATTTCGCACGCAGATGATCATTTTTTAGAAACTTAATATTATTTTCTAGGGCATAGTGGCCAGCAGCTGCGATCAGGCCTACCTGTCGCATTCCGCCACCGTATCGCTTGCGCCACTGTCTTGCCTTAGTAATTCTCTCCTTTGATGAGATCATCAACGAACCTATTGGAGCACCAAGCCCTTTTGATAAGCACACACTCAAGGTATCAAAGTGTTTTCCATACTCTTTGAAATCTACCCCAGTTGCCACATGGGCATTCCAAATTCTTGCGCCATCTAGGTGCATTGAAATACCAAGTTTTTGGGTTTCTTGACGAAGTTTTTTAATCTGCTCAATTGGTTGCACAGTTCCACCACCAAAATTATGAGTATTCTCAATAGCAATCGCGGTTGTTGAAACTAGATAAGGTCCAGAGTCTGGTCGTGCAATATTTAATGCATCCTCTGCCCTTAATAAGCCACGATCTGCCAGCCAAGTTCTAGTGGTTATTCCACTGAAAACTGCACCTGCTCCAAGCTCTGCTCTAACAATATGTGAATTTGTCTCAGTCAGTAACTCTTCACCGGGTGCAACTAACATTCGGATCGCTAATTGATTTGCTAAAGAACCAGTAGGGCAAAAAAGAGCAGATTCATGGCCAAATAAATCTGCAACTCGTTCCTCAAGTGAGTTAACAGTTGGATCTTCACCATAAACATCATCACCAACCTCAGCCGAAACCATAAAATTTCGCATTTCATCTGAGGGTTTAGTTACGGTGTCAGACCTAAGATCGACTACTTTATTTGCCACTTTTGCTTACTCCTGAATTAGTGTGTTTTGAATCAGACCAAATTACCAGTGCCATGGCAATCAATACTAGGGTTCCACCGGTAATTATCCGCAAAGTGATCGGATCATTATCAAAGTAGAGTCCAAAAAATAGTGCGAAGGGAGTTTCCATGGCAAGTAGTACGCCAGCAACAGTGGCGCTCATAACTGATTGGGCTTTGGTTTGGATAAGAAATCCCAAAAAAGTTGCAAAGAATGCGGTATAGAAAACTGCTGACCAAACTGCATTATCTGGCGGCAGTTGAAAACCATCTTTTAAGGATAAAGCAAAGAAAATTACTGCTGAAACTAAAATTTGTATCAATGTTAATGCGTAAGTATTTTCTCCATCACTCCACTCACCTAAGGCGACAATTTGCCCAGCAAATAGTAAAGCGGAGATCAAAACCAAGATTTCCCCGATACCAACAGTGATGCCATTAAATGAAATGAAGTAAAGCCCAATAGTTGCAATTAGCACTGCTAACCATTGAACTTTGAAAATTTCTCGCTTTAGAAGTAGCCAAGATATTAGGGGAGTAAAGACTAAGTAAAGGCCTGTTATAAATCCGGTATTGGAAACTGTTGTTTGGGTAAGTCCGAAAGTTTGGAATATGAATCCACTGCAAAGAAGTAATCCGATTAAAACTGCTCGCTTAACAAATTTACGGTCTAATCCTGTTAAAGATTTTGGTTTGTAGATGAACATAAAAGCAGCTGCCAGAATAAATCTACTTGCCAAAAAGGAGTAAACGTCCTGACGAAGTAGAGAATCTTTCATAATCAAGAAAGCCCCACCCCAAACTGCAGTGGTGGCGAGCAATCCTAAATAGAGAAATACTTTAATTTTCATTTATTTATCTCGCATTTTTTTTAACATAGCAACTTCACTGCCATGTTCTGGTTCAGCTCCAGGAGTTTCTAGGATTAATGGTGCATTTAAAACAGCCGGATGGGCTAATAATTCTATGAACGGTTTGCTGCCAATTTCGCCCTTGCCAATATTCTGGTGACGATCTTTTAGGTTCCCGCAGATATCCATGGAGTCATTAGCATGAATTAATTGAATTCGCTCTATGCCTGCAATTTTTACCAATAGATCCATCGTTTCAGTCATGCCTCCAGGTTTTTTGATGTCATGACCAGCTGCAAAAACGTGGCAGGTATCTAGACAAACGCCAACCTTTGGGTGCCACTCCAGCGCTTCAAAATACTTAGTCAGGTCATCTAATTTCTTAACTAAAGATTGGCCTTGACCAGCGGTTGGCTCAAGCAGCAGCCAAGGGTCGTCATCTTTTAAGTTATTTAGAATTGGCATAACACCTTCATGTATTTGCTGCCATGCTTTATCAACATGTGATTCATCAACAGCTGAGCCGGTATGGACAACCACTCCTTTTGCGCCAATTTCTTTGCCTCGCTTAAGTGAATAGGCTGTTGCGGCCAATGAGTTTTCATAGGTTGAAACTGTTGGTGAACCTAGATTAATTAGGAATGAAGCATGGACGTAAGCTTCAATGTTGTGTTCAGCAGTCTTGGCTTTAAAAGCCTCATCCATTTCAGGATTGGGTGCTGAAGTTGCCCAAGTTCTAGGGCTTGATGCAAAAACTTGAATTGCATCCGCTTTAATAGTTAAGGCATACTCGATTGACCGAGTGGCCATGCCTCCAGAGGTTGGAACATGTGCTCCGATTTTTGGAAGTGATTTAACTTTAGCCATCAGGGGAGCCTACCTGAGAGGTGGCTAATTTTATCTATCTTAAAGTGAGCGTAATTACAGCGCCTTGTTTAACTTTTGTCCCAATGGCAGGTGAGATGTTGTTAACCTTTCCTGAACCTTTGATTACAACTTTTAGTCCTAAATTCTCAATATCTAAGCTAGCGTCGTTTTTATTCTTACCTAAAACGTTGGGCACAAAGACAAACTCTGGTCCCTTAGAAACAACGACTGAAATTTTGCTACCCAATTCTATTGAATCAGATTTATCAGGGCTTTGAGAGATAACTTGTCCTTTGAAAATATTGTCACTAAATTTATAGGTAACATCTACATCAAAGCCTTTTTCTGTTAACTCTGAAAGCGCTTCGTCGCCACCTTTACCCACATAAGATATTAGAGAAATTTTTTCGATTCCCTTACTAACTTCAATATTAACAATCGATTTACGTTTAACCGCCTCACCATTTTTAGGATCGGATCTGACAACAAATCCTGAAGCTAATTGCATATCAAATACTTCATTGATATCACCCACTGTTAAACCAAGTTCAGAAAGTTTTTGAGAGGCAACATCTGGGGTTAATCCCTTGAGATCTGGAATTTTAATACGTTCCTGACCCTTGGAGATTACTAAACCAACAGTGCCAGCGGGAGAAACCTTTCCGCCGCCACCAGGTCTTGAGGAGATTACCTTCCCTTTTTCAATATCTTCACTAAATATTTCTTCGGCAACTTCACCTTCAAGCCCTATTTTAGAGAGCGTTGATTTAGCTTCAGATTGAGTCAGACCTACTAAAGAAGGTACAGAGATTTTTCCTACACCTAAGAACTTGTAGCCACCAAAAAACAATCCAGCAACAAGTAATATGGCGATTACTCGATTTCGCTTTACCCTTCTAGAAACTTTACGTTTTTTCGTTCTCACTGAGTCCTCTGGTTCAGAAACATTAATAGGCTTTGTTGAGATTAATTGAGAAGTTTTCTCCTTCAAGCCTCCAAAGGCAGAACCTACAGAAACTTTCTTACGTTTACTCATTTTAGGCACTACTGGCGGCAAATCAAGTTCCAAACTTAACTGTCTGCGTTTTGGATCTAGTTTTGCTTGGATATCACGCACTTTATTAAGTAATTCCTCAGCATCCTTTGGCCTCTGGTCAGGATTTGGATCGGTTGCTTCAAACACTAAATCTGCAATTACATCAGGAATATTGCCGTTTATTTGGTTAATTTTTGGAATGCGATCATTGACGTGACGATATGCAATTTGAATTGGTGTTTCGCCATCGTATGGCTTCTTACCAATTAACATCTCGAACAAAACAATGCCAATTGCGTAAATATCACTACGGGCATCAGCAACACCTCGCTGAACCTGCTCTGGTGATAAATATGAAACGCTACCAAGGACAACGCTTGATTCAGCAGTCATCGTTTGAGCCATGGAGGTGTTTCGAGCTAAACCAAAATCAGCCACCTTTATTCGGCCATCTTTTGAGATTAAAATGTTTTCTGGCTTGATATCTCGATGAATAATTCCAATTTTATGAGCAGCCGCTAGGGCGCTAAGTACTGGATTTATTATTTGAATAGTTTGTTCGGTATTTAGAACTCCATTCTCGTTTAAGAAATCTCTAAGAGTTGTGCCCTCAACTAATTCCATTACAAGAAATACTGCAGGTGGTCCACCTTCATTCCAACCTTGGTCTTGAATTGAAACTATATTTGGATGCGAAAGCGCCGCAGTAGCCTTTGCCTCTTTAATGAATCTTGAAACAAATGCCTCATCATTGGCTAGGTGAGCGTGCATGATTTTTACTGCCACTGGGCGGTCAAGCCGAGTGTCTATGCCGGCGTAAATTGTTGCCATTCCACCGGCTGCTAAGCGCCGTTGTAGCAGGTAGCGATTATCAATCAGCTCACCGGTTAGATCAGACACAACGAAAGTTTAGAGAGAAAGCTTGAAATTTAGAGTTTATGGCACGCCAGATATCGTGTAATCCGCAGCTTTATTGGTTAATTCAGTAGAGAAATGTTTGTTTTGGTCCGCTAAGAAATTTAACATTTGTGCTCTAACCACCTCACCATCGCGAGCGATCACCCGTTCAAAACCAGATTCGGCATCAAATTCCACCCATATGATTCGGGAAAGCATTTTTCGGAAAGCACTCTGTCCGGCCCCAACGCCCTCCAGAAACAAAGTTTTCGTCGGGGAAATTTTCACGGTTTCACCAAAAACGTTTTGCTGCCAATTAAATTTTCTATAAATCACCTCATTACCCTGCAAAAATGGGTTAAGAATCTCATCAATAACTCGCTTTGTTAATTCCTTCGATAGTGGATCTTTCCAACCACTGTATAAATCATCCATATGGACTA
>Ga0214919_10004293_pt1 | contig 20936 bp, 31 predicted proteins | sample LL1503_MetaG_FD_177994 | JGI IMG/M metagenome (GOLD analysis project Ga0214919, IMG submission 177994) | Freshwater microbial communities from Lake Lanier, Atlanta, Georgia, United States - LL-1503 | ecosystem: Environmental > Aquatic > Freshwater > Lake | place: USA: Georgia | collected... | reverse complement strand
GCAGGTAGGTCGGCAAGGTGTCGACACGCTCTCATAAGGCGTCCAAGGTTGGTTCGATTCCAACTATCTGCACCATAAAGGTTTTATTATGATAGAAAATGATGACGCTGAAGTACATTGTATATTTCCAACCGCAATATATACTGCACGATTGAATGATTATAAAAAATTAAATAAAACAGTATTGGATAACATAGATCCTTATCTTTTTGATACAAGTTATAATGATTCTGTTTTGGGTGGCGGTTGGAAAACGACAGGTGAATATGAAGGTAAAATTGATCTTCATATGAATGATAAATTTGATATTTTATTCAAACAAATTGCTCAGCATGCTAGAGCTTATGTTAGAATATTGGGTATGAAAGATTATCTATTTGATTATTATATTCATAAAACATGGTTGTCTTTAATAACAGATTCTAATTCTCACATTACACCGCATATTCATTCTAATTCAGACATTTCTTTTGTGTATTATCTAGAAGCACCTGCAGGTTCAGATTGTATTTCTTTTAGTAACAAATATAGACCCAATGAACTTTTTAGAGGTATGATGGATGATAACAGACCTGAAGAAAAAACTTTTTATAGCGTAAGAAATCAATTAAATTATACTTCTTTTAATATAATGCCAAATGAAGGTTTGCTTGTCATGTGGCCTGGTAGCACTTTGATGCATGGTACTGTTGAGAATACATATGTTAATGAAAAACCAAAAGGTCGTCGTAATGGATTATCGGGTGATATTAGTCTTGTTTTGAAACCAAACCTAAATAGCTATGAGTCAGGAAGAGTAAGTCTTGATCTTATGAAAAAATTTGTTTAATATGGTGTAAGTATGAAAACAGTATTGGTTACTGGCGGTTATGGATATATTGGATCGCACACTATCAAAGCTCTTGCAGAAGCTGGGTATAAAGTTGATAGTTTGGATTATAGACAATCCAAAAATAACATTAAAAAATATGTCAATGCAGACAGAATGAGAGATATCTCTCGTTCAGATTTGTATGATTGGTGGGGTGACTATGATGCTGTTGTGCATCTTGCCGGGTTAATATCAGTAGAAGACTCTGTAAAACATCCCTGGTTGTATTTTAAAAACAATATTTTAGGAACAAAAAATATTCTTGATTATGTTAATACAGATCATGTAATTTTTGCTTCTACAGCAGCAGCATTTAATCCTATATCTCCGTATGCAGCATCTAAAATAGCATGTGAACATTTGGTAAAATCTCAAAGCAAAAACTATACAATTTTTAGATTCTTTAATGTTGCAGGCAACAATGGTGAGTTTGGACAGATTGGTGAATCAACTCATCTGATACGTATTGCAGCAGAAGCAGCTGCAGGTAAAAAAACTCATATGACTGTAAATGGTACTGATTGGAATACAAGAGATGGTACTTGCATTCGAGATTATGTGCATGTTATGGATCTTGTTGATTGTATTATTAAAGCAATAGAAACACCTTCTAATACTGATTACGAATGCATAGGAAGTGGCATTGGTTATACAGTTAATGAAGTTATTGATATAATGAAAGATGTTTCTGGACAAAATTTTAAAGTTATAGAAGCTCCTCGAAGAAAAGGAGATACAGCAGAAGTTTTGATGCCGGAACACAAATCAAAATATTTTTATGGTAATAGATCTTTAGAAGATATGTGTCTTAGTGCATACAAGAAAGAATTATCGTTATGATTGGAATTACTTTTTCTACGTTTGATCTTTTACATGCCGGTCATATATTAATGCTTAAAGAATGTAAACAGCATTGCGATCATCTTGTGGTGGGAATGCAGACAGATCCCACAATAGACAGACCGGATACTAAAAATAAACCAGCGCAATCTGTATATGAAAGATATATTCAGCTTATGGGATGTGCTTTTGTAGATGAGATTATACCATATTCTACTGAAAGAGATGTGATGAATATACTAAAAACCAATTTAATTGATATCAGATTTTTAGGTGAAGAATATGAAAAAGTTGAATTTACAGGCAAGCAATATTGTATTGACAATAACATTAAACTTTTCTATAATACAAGACAGCATGATTATTCTACAACCGAATTGCGCAAAAGAATGATGCTATAACAGAGTTAACGGAGAGTTGGCTGAGTGGCCGAAAGCACTCGTTTGCTAAATGAGCGAACCTAGAGATAGGTTCCGTGGGTTCGAATCCCACACTCTCCGCCATCATAAATAAATGTATGCAATACAAATCAATCTTTATCTCCGACATTCATTTAGGCACTAAGATGAGTCAAGCCGATAGGGTAATTGACTTCTTGAAGAATACTGAGTCTGAGAATCTATATCTTGTAGGAGATATTATTGATGGTTGGGCCATGCACAAGAACTTTTATTGGCCACAAGAACACAATGATGTTATTCAAAAGATTCTGCGTAAGGCTCGTAAAGGTACTAGAGTAATATATCTTCCTGGTAACCATGATGAGTTCTTAAGATCATTTGGTTATCATGTATTTGGTAATATTGGTATTGCAATGTCAGATCTTTATACTGGTGTTGATGGCAAGAAGTATTACATCTGTCATGGTGATCAATTTGATATTGTAATTAAAAATGCAAAATGGTTGGCTCATCTTGGCAGTTGGGCCTATGATATGGTAATGTATCTTAACATTGCATTTAATTTTTGCAGAAGAATGTTAGGTCTTAAGCCATGGTCACTTAGTGCCTGGGCAAAATATAAAGTAAAACAAGCTGTTAATTTTATTTCTCTTTATGAAGAGAATCTTTCCAATTATGGTAAAAGTATTAAAGCTGATGGAATGATTTGTGGTCATATTCACCATGCAAACATCAGAGATATTGATGGTCTTCAATATATGAATTGTGGTGATTGGGTAGAAAGTTGTACTGCCCTTGTTGAACACTTGGATGGTAAGTGGGAAATTATACGATGGAACGAACAAGACTCTGCATCGTAACAGATGCCTGGCACCCTCAGGTCAATGGTGTTGTAACAACTCTTTCAAATTTAATAGAACAGGCTACCAATGATGGCTGGGATGTACTTGTAATACATCCTGGCCTTTTTTATAATATTCCTGCACCTGGATATTCAGAAGTTAAATTATCATGGCCTTATGGTCTTAAGCAGATGATTAAAGACTTCAAACCACATCATCTGCATATTGCAACAGAGGGCCCTCTTGGTATAAGAGCACGCATCTCATTTCGCAATAAAACATTCACTACTGCATATCATACTAACTGGCCACAATTTCTCAAAAACATCTTAAAAGTTCCTGAATGGATCACTTGGAAATTTATTAAATGGTTTCATGGTAATGGCAAGGTAATGGTACCAACCAAGGGCATTAAAGAAGAACTAGAACAATATGGCGTTGGTGAGTCTGTTGTATTGTTTGGACGCGGAGTCAATTTAGACAACCTTAAACCTTCTATTAAGTTTAAACAATCTAAAGGTAAACCCAGATTAGTATGTGTTAGCAGAATAAGCAAAGAAAAAAATCTAGATGCATTTTGTAAATTGAGCCCAAACAAATATGAATTGTTGGTCGTAGGCGATGGGCCATACAAACATGAATTGATAAATCGTTATCCTTGGGTATACTTTTCGGGAGTGTTAAAAGGTCAACAACTTGCTAATGAATATATCAATGCCGATTGTTTTGTTTTTCCTTCTAAGACAGATACGTTTGGATTAGTAATGATTGAATCACAATGTCTTGGAACACCAGTTGCTGCTTATCCTGTTAATGGACCGCTGGATGTAATACTATCCGAGACTGGTGCAATGGATGACGATATAGAAAAAGCAATTGAATCGGCATTGAAGTTAGATCGTAATATTTGTCGTACTAAAGCAAGAGAAATATATAATTGGTCAACAGCATGGAAACAATTTAAAAGCAATTTGATAGACCATAGCGACGATACAGATTTTTTCTTTTTAAATATTTGAGGGTGATATGATTACTGTTGTTATTCCTACCATGTGGAAATACAAACCATTTATAAGATTTTTGACGGATCTTACTTGGGTTTCTTCTATTGGCGAGATCATTATTATCGATAACAATCCAATAGAAAGACCTGATGATAGAGTATTGAATTTTCCTCGTATTAAATTGGTCACTTTTGGTCATAATATTTACGTTAATCCTGCATGGAATTTGGGTGTAGAACAAGCACAGTATGATAAAATATGTTTGCTTAATGATGATGTGATTGTGGATTTAAAAATATTTAATAGAATGAATATGTTTTTAAATCCTTCTGTTGGACTTTGTGGTATATGTCCTGGACTGTCAGAAGAATTTAATCATGCTCCAATTACAACCGGAGAGATAGATTTAATACACACACCATTTCAATATAATGCAAGAACACATTTTGGTCTCGGAACATTAATGTTTTTTCATAAAGATGTTTATATTCCTATCATTGATGGTTTAAATCTTTATTGGGGCGATAATTTTATTTACGATACTCTTTATTATAAAATGAATAGAAATTATCATATTACAAATTGTTTTTATTATTCTCCAAATGCACAGACAACATCTACTATTGAGAATGCTAACGAAATTTTAACAAGAGAAAGCATGATATACAACAGAGAGATGCCAAAGATTATCCACGAAATAATATCTGCTAGATAATTTTATTTTTTACTTGTATAAATATTCAGACTAATATACAATTATATTTTATGAGGGTGTGATATGCGTGATTTAATCATTGGCGGTTGTTATAATTATAATTATGACCAAATTAAATATTGGATTAATTCTGTTAATAGATCAGGATTTGTTGGAGACAAAGTTTTAATTGTATATGATTGTACTGATGAACTTGCCGCTCAAATAGAAAAAAACGATTTCAAAGTAGTTAGACAACCATTTAATCCTGACATGGCGCCCCATGTACAGCGATTTGTTTCTATCTATCAGTATTTGGCAGATAATCCTGCTCGTTATGTTATTACGACTGATGTAAGAGATGTTGTTTTTCAAAAAAATCCTGTTGATTGGTTAGATTTATATCTTGGTAATAAAGCAGTAGCAGTTGCTTCTGAATGTCTCAGATATAAAGATGAACCCTGGGGTGATAATAACATTAAAGAAACGTTTGGCGATTACATCTATAACATAATGAAAGACAATGTAATATATAATGTGGGTGTTATAGGTGGCCTTGGTGAATATGTCAGAGACATTTGTTTAGATATTGCTGTGCATACAATCAATCGTCCTATTAAAATTTGTGATCAATCTGTTTTTAATTTTCTTATCATGAACAAAATGTATAAAGATAAAATGTATTTTGCTAATTTGCAGAATAATTGGGTAGCCAATCTTGGCACTCTTGCTGATCCGCATAAGATGCATTATTTTAGACCAAATCTATTGGAACCAGAACCAGCATTTGATGGTAAATTTATTACTGGCTATGGTGGCGTTCCTGTCATTGCACATCAGTATGACAGAACCATTTGGAAATCTCAAATTGAAAACATTTATCAATAATTAAAGTGAAAGGTATACCTTATGTCAGTGACTTATACATTAATGGATTCTAGTCAGCCAGCTGTTCCTAGAGATCCCAATAGACCAAAGGTTAGCGATCCATATGATCATCTTAACGCCAAAGATTGGGTTGATGTTCAGATTGCCTGGTGTACCAATAATATCTGTGGTACAAGTTTGATTCCGGCATTACAAAAACTGCAAGGCGATCTTGTGGGATTGGAAATTGGTATTTGTTTAGGAACAACTGCGGATTTATTTTTAAAAACTCTTCCTAATATTAAAAAATATCATGCTGTAGATCCTTATCCAACTTATGTGGATGGTGACTCAGCATATTTTGATAAAGACAGACAGGTACTAACTAAACAATATGCTTTTGAAAATTTATCCAAGCATGGTGACAAAGTAAGTTTTGATTATGTAAGCAGTGATGAATTCCATAAAACGATTCCAGACAATTATCTGGATTTTATTTTTATTGATGGCGATCATAGCTACGAAGGTGCTTTAAAAGATATTGTTAATTATTATCCAAAGGTAAAATCAGGCGGTGTATTTGCCGGACATGATTATTACTGGCCGGGCGTTAATCAAGCAATTAAAGAATTTCTTACTAAAGATTATGGTGATGTAAATGTATTGCAATATGACGTTTGGTATGTGGAGAAGAAATAATGAAAAAGTATAATAAAATTATCGTATGGGGTGGTAAACCCTATACAAGACATACTCACGGATTTGCACACGGTGCTTTGTATAGAGCAGCTCAATCCATGGGTATTGAGTCATATTGGTTAGACAATAGAGACAACGCTCCAGAAAGTTTTTTCGATAATTCTATTATTGTAACAGAACAATGGTTGGCATTTGAAAATCCAAATAGCAATCGCCTGCCATTACGTCCTACATCTGCTTATGTTGTAAATTATCTAGGCAATAAAGGACCCGGACGAGAAGGCAATCCTGGTGCAGGAATGTATCTGGGTAAAGTAGGGCGTTTGATTGATTATCGTTTTGCTTGTGATTGGGGTGTTAATGGTATAGAAGATAAAAACTACGCTTACAAGTTTGAAAAAGAAAAATATCTTGAAATTGGTGGCGGTTCAAGTTATTATGAGAAGGGTGATGATTACGATAAATTTTATGCTTTCTGGGGAACTGATTTGCTTCCTGATGAGATAAATTTTGAAGATAGATTTATTCCTTTTGCAGATCCTAAATATGCTTTCTTTGGTGGATCTATTTCAAATGGTTGGGGAAACATTGGTGATGGCAACGCACATTTATTTGCAGCCTTCAGTGAAGAATGTAAAAAAGCAGACATAGCATTCTATCATAACAGTCCACATGAATCTCCGTTAGAGATTGGACAGATTAGAAAAGTTATAACTGAATCATATCTTCCTCTGGACATACGCCCAGAAAATCATCTGGCAAATAATTATGTGCCTTGTCGTTCCTTTAAGAATACAAGTTATGGCCAATTAGTAATTACCAATTCCAAGGCTGTTTATGATTTCTTTGATGGTGAAGCAGCATATGCCAGTGACACTGGAGAATTATTTCATGTGGCTTGTGAGATGCAGAATGATCCTAAAACAAAGGATAAGATTTTAAATCAGATGAAGAAAGTAAAAGACAAGCATACATATGTCAATAGAGTGAATGACATTATTAGTATTTTGGAGATGTAAATGACTGTTAAGACCGCACTTATTACTGGTATTACTGGAATGGTGGGATCCCACCTTGCAGACTATCTTATTGAAAATACAGATTGGAATATTGTAGGTCTTACTAGATGGAGAAGTCCTCTCGATAACATTAAACATCTTATAGAAAGAATTAATGTTAAGAATAGAATTACGTTAGTCAATGGTGATCTTAATGATAGTATCTCTTTAGATGCTGTTATACGAGATCACCAACCAGACTATGTGTTTCATCTTGCTGCTCAGAGTTTTCCTTTGACAAGTTTTACTGCTCCAGTAGATACTCTTAACACTAATATTCAAGGCACTGTAAGGCTCTTGGATTCTATTAAGACATATAAGCACGATGCCATTGTTCATGTTTGTGCTTCCTCAGAAGTCTTTGGTAGAGTTCCTAAAGAAAAATTACCAATTGATGAGGAATGCACATTTCATCCTGCATCTCCTTATGCTGTATCTAAAGTAGGAACAGATCTTATGGGTCGTTTTTACGCAGAAGCTTATGGCATGACTGTTATGACAACCAGAATGTTTACACATACAGGACCAAGACGTGGTGATGTGTTTGCTGAATCTTCTTTTGCTAAACAAATTGCAATGATTGAAGCTGGTTATATTAAAGAGCCTATTGTTAAGGTAGGCAACTTAAATAGTCTCAGAACTATTGCTGATGTTAGAGATGCTGTTCGTGCTTACCATATGTTGTTGACAGTCAATCCTACTGCTGGAGAATATTATAACATTGGTGGAACATATACATGTGAAATTGGTGATGTGTTAAACACTCTTATTGGTATGTCTACCATGAAAGATGATATCAAGATTGTAACAGATCCAGAAAGATTGCGTCCTATTGATGCCAATCTACAAGTGCCCAATACTAATAAATTTTTTAAGCATACAGGATGGAAACCCGAGATACCTTTTGACAAAACCATGTTAGATTTGTTAAACTACTGGCGAGATCAAATTAAAACAAACGGTGGAAAATATCTAATTAGATAAGGATTTATTATGGGTAGATTAACTTCAGAATATTTACATAAATTTTCAAAAAAATATGCTTTTATCGAAACAGGAACGTATCAGGGTGATACTGTAAGAACTGCAGACAATTACGGATTTAAAACAATACATAGTATTGAAATATTCCAACCATTGTATGAACAATGCACAGAAACTTTCAAGAACGATTCTCATATTACAATATGGCAAGGTGATTCTCCAGACGTATTAAAAGAAATTGTTCCCACTCTTACAGAACAATCTACGTTTTGGTTGGATGCGCATCGCAGTGGTGTTCTTAAAACTCCTGGCAGTGAAAAATATGGTGCATGTCCTTTGGTAGATGAAATAAATGCAATAGCATTATCTCCAATTAAAAATCATGTTATCTTTGCTGATGATCAAAGATTGTTTGGAACACCTGGTTGGGACTATTTGCAAAGAGATGATTATTTAAATGCTATTTTAAAAATCAATCCCAATTATGTTTTTGAATATCTTGATGGTGGATTTAGTTACGGTAAAACATTTCCTGCAGATGATATTATTGTGGCATATGTTCCGGAACAAGGATAATACATTATGATGAACTCTATAGGTATTAAAGCAGTTAAATCTGCAAATAGCAAATTATATGATACAGAACAAGAATGGTTGGAAGCATTTGCTAACAAATATTATGAATTAACGATAGAAAAATTCATTGAATTTGCAAAACAAGAACTATCTCAAGAAACTGTTGAAAAAATAAAGAATTTTAAATGATGAGATATTATTCTGAGTTGGGTCAAGACAGAGTTGTAGATAATTTTTTAAACGGTAAAACTGATGGTTATTTTGTAGATATTGGTGCTGCTGATCCTATAGATCGTAACAATAGTTATTTCTTTGAAAAAGAAAAAAACTGGAGAGGTTTAGCTGTAGAATTGGAATCACATTATACAAAATCTTGGATTGACAACAGACCCAATTCAATTTACATTATAGCAGATGCCATTACCTTGGATTATCAGAAAATTTTAGATGATAATAATGCTCCAAAAATAATTGATTTTCTTTCTCTAGATTTAGAACCACCAGCAATTACTTTTGAAGCAGCTAAACTTATATTAAATACTGATTACAAATTTAGAATGATTGTTTTTGAAGTTGATAATCATCGAACAGATCAAGATGGAAATAAAATATCAGTTACACAAGAAAGCAGAGAATTTTTTAGATCTCGAGGTTATACATTACTAAATGAAATATTTACTTGTCGAGGTGGGTATCATATTGATGATATATGGGTAAACAATGATCATAATTAGAACTCCTTATCGTATTTCTTTTTTTGGTGGTGGTACAGATTATCCTGCTTGGTATAATGAAAATCCCGGCTCTGTTATTTCTACGACAATTAACAAATATTCTTTTCTTGTTTTAAGAAAACTTCCTTCTATATTTGATTACAAATATCGCATTCGTTATTGGGAAAAACAAGAAACAGATAACGTAGAAGATATATCTGTTCCTATTATTAGAGAAGCCATCAAATATATGGATTTTGAACATGGAATAGACATAACACACCATGGAGATCTACCCAACAGAACTGGTATTGGATCTAGCTCTAGTTTTACTGTAGGATTGGTACACGGACTTTCTGTTCTTAAAAATCAAAATTATACAAAAAGAAATATTGCATCTGATGCCATTCATCTTGAACAAAATATAATTAAAGAAGCAGTGGGATCTCAGGATCAGGTTGCTGCTGCTTTTGGAGGTCTTAATCGTATTGATTTTGGTGGAACATGGAATTTTACATGTTATCCATTGCATCTAAAGAAACGAGACATAACTGAATTTGAATCCTGGGTGCAGATATTCTTTACAAGTAAATTAAGAAACTCTCATGATATTGCTACTAAAAATATCAATAGCATCAAATCTAAAAAAGTTGATCTTAATCTTATGAATGAGATTACAAAACAAGCAGAGTCTATATTGTTTTCTTCTAACAAAAATAAATTTTATGATCTTGGTATGTTGTTAAACGATCAGTGGAAGATTAAAAAGAGCATAGAAGAAACCATCACTAATACGGATATTGATGATATCTATGAAAAAGGATTGAATGCCGGGGCTATCGGCGGTAAATTATTGGGTGCTGGTGGTGGAGGATTTATTATGTTCTTGACACCGCCACATTTACATAGTAGAGTGGCAGACGAATTGCAATTAAAAGAAGTACCGGTTGATTTTGAACATTTGGGTAGTCAAATGATATATCACGACTATCAAGACCAAGAGGATTGATTATGAGTAAAATTTATGTAGCAGGTCACAGAGGTCTTGTGGGATCTTCCATTGTAAAAACTCTTATTAAACAAGGCATTGATCCTGATGATATTATCACAAGGACTAGCAAAGAACTAGATCTAAGAGATAAAGATAATGTCAATTGGCTTTTTGGTACGTTCAATATCAAACAGGTTTACATGGCAGCAGCATATGTCGGAGGTATCGTAGCCAATAACACATACCCAGCAGATTTTATCTATAACAATATCATGATCCAGACGAACGTGATCAGTGCTGCACATCAATATAAAGTTGATAGACTTCTTATGTTGGGTTCTACATGCGTATATCCTAAATTAGCTCCTAATCCTATCAAAGAAGAATATCTTATGACTGGTCCTTTGGAGTGGACTAACGAAGCATATGCTGTGGCAAAGATTGCCGGTATCAAGATGTGTGATGCATATAACAGACAATATGGTACAGATTTTAGAAGCGTTCTTCCTTGTAATCTTTATGGTCCTGGTGATAATTATGATCTTGCCAACGGACATGTTACAGCTGGTATTCTTCGTAAGATGCATGAAGCAAAAATTAATAATTCTCCTACAGTAACAATCTGGGGAACAGGAAACGCCCGTCGTGAATTTCTTTATGCCGAAGATATGGCAGAAGCATGTATTACAGTTTTAAATGCTGATAAAAAAGATTATGACAGTCTGGTATCACCATTTCAAAATTATATAAATCTAAGTGTAGGATTTGATATTACGATTAAAGAACTTGTATCACATATTAAAAATGTTGTGGGTTATGAAGGTGATATTGTTTATGATGACAGCAAACCCGATGGCACAATGCAAAAATTAACAGACAATACCAAGGTGTTGCAATTAGGTTGGCAACCTAAAACATCCCTGGAACAGGGTCTTAAAAAAACTTATGAAGCATTCAAGAGGACATTATGAGTATAACATATAGATTAGAAGATTATGCAAATCGTTTATCTGCATCAATTCAATCAGTAGACAAAGAAGAGCTTAAATCTGCTCATGATATTATTTTAAATGCCGTAAGAGGCAAGAAAAGTATTTTTGTTTGTGGCAATGGCGGTTCGCTCTCTATGAGTGAACATCTTATGTGTGATATGGGCAAAGGACTTTATTATGATGCTGGACTTAAACCTCGCATTTTTTCTTTGACATCAGGTCCCATTATTACAGCTACTGCTAATGATATTGGTTACGAAGAAATATTTTCTTTACAGTTGGATATGATGGCTGATGTTGGCGATGTTCTTATTGTTGTATCAGCATCCGGCAATTCTCCTAACATTGTCAAAGCAGTTAAAAAAGCAATAGATATGAATATGATTATCATTGCATTTACTGGTTTTAATGGCGGTAAAATTTCTCTCTTAGCAGATGTTGTTCTTCATACAAATGAAAATAACTATGGTATTATTGAAGATTCTCATCAAGCAATTATGCACGTTATTGCACAACAAATCCGTGAAACATATCATAATGAAGTGAATGAGCTTAAACTATGAAAAAAATTATAGTTGTAAGTGGTGGATTTGATCCTATTCATTCGGGTCATATTAAATTAATCAATAACGCAAAAGAATTGGGAGATATTCTTGTAGTTGGTATTAATTCAGATAATTGGTTAATTAGAAAAAAAGGTAAGTTCTTTATGCCATGGCAAGAAAGAAAAACCATTGTTTCTAATTTAAAAGCAGTAGATTATGTTATTGAGTTTAATGATGATGATGGTTCTGCATTACATCTTCTTAAACTTGTAAGACAAACATGGCAAAATGATCGTATTATTTTTGCTAATGGTGGTGATAGAAACGAAACAAATAATAATGAAGCTAGTTTTCAGGATGATAATTTTGAATTTGCTTTTGGTATTGGTGGTTCATATAAAAGTAATTCATCATCTTCAATATTAGAACAGTGGGAAAATAGATGAAAAGAATTCTTTATGTTGTACATAGATACGCACCTTATCCTGGCGGATCGGAAAACTATGTTCGTGATATGGCAGAAGAAACTCTTGGCAGAGGTCATGAGGTAGCAGTATTTACAGTAGAACATAAAGGTAATTGGAACGGAGTAAGAGTCTCTAGCGATCCTAATATTCTTATGGAAAATTGGGATCTAATAGTAGTCCATGGTGATGCCAGTGCTCAGAACTTTGTTCATGCACATGCACAAATTATTCCTTCGGATATTCTTTATATGATTATTCGTCCTGTAGATACTGAAATTTGTTTTAAAGCATTACAAAATAGCAAATATATTGGTTGTTCTTCTTTGGCTGATTGGGAACATGTTAAAAAATATAATGTAACTGATAAAGCAGTAGAAATTAGACATGGTATTGATCCTAAAATTTCAATAGGTAAACCGGGTTTTAGAGAAAAATATAGTATTAAAACTTCTAAAATGTTTTTATCTGCTGGAGGTTTTTGGCAGAACAAAGCATTTGATGAACTCGTAAATTCTTTTAATAAAGCAAATCTTTGGGATACAACTCTTGTTCTTGCCGGTTATGATAATAGAAGCAATCTCATGCCAGCAACAACTGAGTTTGTAAAACCGTTTCTTATTGATGATAGAGAAGATATTATGTCTGCTATTACTGAAGCAGATCTTTATATTTTAAATTCTTATGAAGAAGGTTTTGGTCTTGTTCTTCTTGAGTCAATGCTAAATCATACTCCATGGGCTGCTAGAAATATTGCTGGTGCAGCCACTATGAAAGAATATGGATTTACATACGATACTCAAGAACAATTAATTGAATATATGAAGGAATTTAATCGGTTGGGTTCAATTTCATCTGATGAAACTTATAATTATGTCATTAATAACAGAATGATATCAAATACTGTAGATGATATTTTAGGATTATTAAAATGAGCAAAAATGTTTTGATTACAGGTGGTGCAGGTTTTATTGCTCACCACCTGATAAACCACATACTCAACAATACAGATTGGAATGTTGTTAGCCTTGATCGTTTGGACTTCTCAGGAAATCTAAACAGACTCCATGATCTTATTAAAGATAATCCAAATAAACATAGAGTGAGGGTTGTATATCATGATCTTAAGGCTGCTATTACTCCTCTTACTGCTACCCGTATTGGTCCTGTTGATATTATTCTTCATCTGGCCGCTGGTAGTCATGTCGATCGCTCTATTGATTATCCTATGGAGTTTGTTCTTGACAATGTTGTTGGAACTTGTAACATTCTTGATTTTGCTCGTAGATGTAATGGTTCATTAGAAAAGTTTATCTATTTTTCAACCGATGAAGTATTTGGACCAGCACCTCCTGGTGTAGATTATGATGAGTATGATCGTTACAATAGTACTAATCCTTACTCTGCAACAAAAGCCGGTGGCGAAGAACTAGCAGTTGCTTATCGCAACACCTACAAACTTCCTATCATTGTTACTCATACTATGAATGTATTTGGAGAGCGTCAGCATCCAGAAAAGTATATTCCTATGTGTATTAAGAGAATTAGAGATGGTGAAACAATTACAGTACACAGTGATGCAACAAAGACTATTCCTGGAAGCAGACATTATATTCATGCTATTGATGTCGCAGAAGCTGTTTTATTTCTTTTAAATAATATTGATAGTAAGCAATGGTCAACAATTCCAAAGTTTAACATTGTTGGAAAACAAGAAATAAATAACTTAGAGCTGGCGCAAATTATTGCTGATGCTCAAGGTAAAGAGTTGAAATATGTAATGACTGACTTTCACTCTTCAAGACCAGGCCACGATCTTAGATATTCTTTGAGTGGTCAAAGAATGAAGAATCTTGGATGGGAACCTAAGATTGATTTGACTGAAAGAATTAAACAAGTGGTTGATTGGACACTCAATAGACCAGACTGGCTCGTTACATAAAGGATACACGATGAAGAAAATTCTATTTTTAATAATATTTGCATTACTTCCATTTGCTGCATTTGGTTCTGATCAAACACCTCCTTTTCCACAATCTGTTTGTTCCGAGCAGCTTCCTTATGGAATGCCAACGATAAAGGCAAAACATCCAATTATCTGTCGAATGGGATATATTTTAGAACATGATCCTATTGCAAAGATTCCAAATTGGGTGTCTTGGACATTAACACCTCAACACGTGATTGGATGTGTGCCCAGAGATGATGCATTTGCAGCTGATGCTTCTCTTCCTGTGAATCAACGTGCCACACCTGCTGATTATGCTGGTTCAGGATATGATCAGGGACATTTAGCCAACAATGCAGATATGTCTTGGGATGTTAAAGTTGCACGTGAATCATTTTATATGTCTAATATGAGTCCACAATTACCTTCTGTTAATCGCGGCACATGGAAAAATTTAGAACAAGCAGAACGTGCTTGGGTTTATTCTACTAAACACACATTTACTATTTACGCAGGCAATGTTTTTTCTGAAAATAGCAAAAAAATTGGTGAAAATAAAGTAACAGTTCCTGATTATCTTTATAAAATACTTATTGACAATGCAACTAAAAAATCGTATGCTTTTATCTTCCCGCATAAAAATGGGTTAGATCAAGACTTTACTAAGTATCAGACTACAGTTTTGGACATAGAAGCTGTATCTGGCATTGTTTTTCCTATTCCTGATAGTAAAACAGTAAAGAATGCTCTACTTCCGGTAGATTTAAAATCATATGCAGATAAAAAGAAAGAAATCTGCAAATAATAAATAATGAATCGCCTTTCAATTGGATTTATTGAAAAACGAGAAGTGAATATGATAGTTTCCTATTCATCAACACTAAGGAGTAAAAATGAAGAAACTACTATTAACCCTTTTACTAGGGTATAGTATGTCCGTTTCTGCATCATACGCTAAAGAAGATAAAAATATTAAAATAATATACGACGCTATACAAATACAAAATTTAGTTATACAAAAAGCAGAAAGACATAATGTTCCAAAAGATTTTGCGTTAGCAATCATCGAATTGGAATCACAATACGATCCCAATGTGACGGGTAAAAAAGGTGAATACGGTCTGGGTCAGATTCTATGTTCTACCACTCGGTTGATGGGATTTAAGGGTAAGTGTGAGCAACTTCACGATCCTGAAACTAACCTAGAGTATACGATGTTATATCTTCGTTATGCATTGGATCAAACAAATAATGATATATGCAAAGCAGCATCTTATTATGGTAGTGGAAAAATTCCAAAATCTAATAAAACAGCTTATTGCAGAACAATGCTTACCCATCTAAAATGAAAATATTATTGGGCGGCAACATGTAAGAAAATATTACATGTTGCCGTCTAATTTATTGGGAGATCGTCTAATGGTAGGACTGTGGATATATAAATAGTGCTATAGGAGTATAGCATATGAATTACATAGTTTACAAGATAACAAATAAAATAAATCAGAAATATTATATTGGTATCCATAAAACTGATAATATGTATGATGATTATATGGGTAGTGGCAAATTAATTAAACACGCCATAGAGAAATATGGTAGAGAAAATTTCCACAAAGATATTTTGTACGTGTTTGATACTTTACTAGAAGCTCGAGAAAAAGAAAAAGAAATAGTTGATTTAAATTTTATCGGGTGTGATAATAATTATAATATTTCTATAGGAGGTGGTTTGGGGGGTGCTGATATAAACGGCTTAACATTCTTAGGTAAAACTCATTCTAATGAAACTAAGGAAAAAATACGACAATCACGTTTAGGAAAATCATATCTCACAGATGAAGGTCGAAACCGTGTTATTTTAAGTAATAAAAATAATCAATTAAGAAAAGAAAAGATAAGTAATACTTTAAAAAGTAGACCTTCAAACAATAAAAAAGGTATTAATGGTATTACCACAGGTAAATTAAAAAAGGGATATCGTTACAAAAGAAAACACCAACAAATGTGGATTACTAATGGTGTTCTTAATACTCGAATAAAATTAAATGATCCAATTCCAACAGGTTGGATAAGAGGAAGGACAATTTAATAGCTGGGGAATGGCGCAATTGGTGGCGCAGGGGACTTTGAATCCCAAGGTTGTAGGTTCGAGTCCTACTTCCCCAGCTATTAAATTGGATGAATTCAATTAACATAAATATTTTTTTACACATCTAGAAAGGTATCTACCATAATGACTAAAACTTGGGGTTATCATCTACTTCTCGATTGTACTGCAGGCGATAAAGAACTTATTGGTTCTAAACAAAATATTCGCGAATTTATCACTCATTTAGTGTGGGACATTGATATGATTGCTTTTGGCGATCCGTGGATTGAACGTTTTGCAACACATGCTGCTGACAAAGCTGGTATCAGTTTTTGCCAGATGATTGAAACATCTAATATCACTGGACATTTTTGTGATACAGATGGCAATTTTTATATTGACATCTTTAGTTGCAAACCATACAATATGGATACAGTGTTTGATTTAGTAGATAAATATTTTAAACCACAAAAGATTAGACATCATTACATCTCTCGTGATGCATGATTAATTGAAGCGCGGTAGTGAAACAGTATCACAGCGGTCTCATAATCCTCAATTCTAGGTGCAACTCCTAGCTGCGCAACCATTTTATTAATAAAGGTGTGACATGAAAATAGAACATGCTTATATTTTGTATATTGATACTCCAGATGCTGTTAAGTATATGGAAGAGTGTAAAGCTTCGTGTGAAGAGCATGGAATTCCTGTCACACCTTTTCTTGGTCTAAAACTTCCTACCACAACAAAAAACATTTTAGACAAATGGGGATTTAGAGTCGATCCTCGTTGTGATGATCATGAAACCACTAATGATGTTATGACTATCTGGTTTAAAGAACAACTATGTCTAACTGGACATCTTGCTATTTGGAAAGAAGTAGCAAATAAGCATCAGGGCGCTGTAGCAGTATTTGAACATGATGCTATTGTAAAACGCAATTTTCTCGATGTTGATGTCAATGATGGCGAATGGGTATTCCTGGGTTATCGTGTGGATCATAGAGACGACTATGAATGTATTTCAGATCCTTTTGAAAAAATTAAAATTAATAAATTTGAAGGCACTCATGGTTATGCACTTACGCCCAATACTGCCAGATCATGTTTGGATGCTCTAGATAAATTTGATCATAATCGTGGATATCTTCCTCTTGGTGTTTCTATCGATCATATGATGGGTGTATCAAACGGATTTAAAATGGCAATGTATGTTGTGGACCCTGCTCCGGTAATTGTGGCAACAGAAGATAAAATATCACATACACAACCTGAACATAAAGTAGCCAGATATAATATGGCACCACATAATGGTTTTATTAAAGGTCTTAAGAATTTAGAAAAATATACTTATGATGAAGAAAACAACTGGTTGGTGTTTTAATGAAAGTTAATCTTGGAAAATTTCCTAAAAAAATAAATAGTGAGCGAAAAATTTCTGTAAAGATTGATCCCTGGGATACCTGGTCCATGGATCATACTTTGGCATATATCATTCATCCCATGCTTGTTCAGCTACAAAAAACCAAGCATGGTTCACCATGGACAGAAGATGAAGATGTGCCAGAAGGACTTCGTTCAACTTCTGCTCCGCCCAAAGAGAATGATTATGATACTGACGATAACCATCATAAACGTTGGGAATGGATTCTAGATGAAATGATCTGGGCTTTCGCTCAACAATTAGATGACGAGGCCTCAAGTCAATTTCATTCAGGCCATATTGATTTGCAATTTAAAGAAATACAAGAAAATGGCAAAACCTTCCATGAGATGGTGAGGGGTCCAGAAGATACTCATGTATATGACAAGGAGGGTCATGATGCTTGGCAATCTAGAAAGTCCAACGGTTTTAGATTATTTGGAAAATACTACGAAGCTCTCTGGGATTGACACACACAATTATTCAATAGATGCTTTGAAAAAATCTGCTTTTATTGATGAAATTAATAATGTATTAATACCAAAAAATTCGATTGACCAATTGGCCATAATATACTATCTTGAGAATAGAATAAAAGAAATAGACAAAAAATATAAGTGATTATGGGCGTGGGTGTTGGTACACAGGGAGTCCTTATAAGGCTTTCAGCGGCAGATTACCGTTCTCGACAGGGTTCAAATCCTTGCACGCCTACCAAATTCTAGGAGACAACAATGCCATACCAAGAAGTCTGGGTAGATGATTTAGAAATAGGTGACTTAGATGACGATGAGTTGATTGATGAACTTAAGGATCGTGGATTTGTCGTATACAGTAAAGATGAAAATCACATTCTTACATCAACTATAAGAGAATTGTATACGACGTATCAAACTATGCCACCTGAGTTTTTTGAGAAAGAACTAAAGAAATTCTTTCGTGAAAATCTAAACGTATCTATATACTAATACTAATGGTCTCATAGCTCAGCTGGACAGAGCAACGGATTTCTAATCCGCAGGTCGGAGGTTCGAATCCTCCTGAGATCGCCAATATTGCCCACGTAGACCAATTGGCAGAGTCAGGAGACTTAAAATCTCCGTGTTACCGGTTCGAGTCCGGTCGTGGGTACCAATATTATAGGATAAATTATGATGGACGCTATTCCCTTATTTGCTAATATTTTATCTTACGAAACATTAGAACTGCATACAGATGATATGAAAAAATTGGCATATTGTCTCAAAGACAATCATCATTCTAGAGAATTTACTAACAAAGGTGGATTTCAAAGTGATTTTATTGATCATGCACCTGAAGTTCAAGATCTAATTTTTGAGATTGAGGAACGTCTTGAACATTTAAGAGAAGTATTTAAATTTAAAAATACAAAGCGTCTGGCAGTTGAAAGCATGTGGATCAATATCAATCCTCCTTTCAGTTATAACAATTTTCATACACACACCAATTCATATGTTTCAGGTGTGTTTTATGTAGATGTTCCTGAAAATTCCGGAAACATTGAATTTAAACATCCTGCTATTTTACAACCACTTTTTGTTACTGAAGATATATTTGAAGAATACAATGCCTACAATTCATCTAAATGGATTATTAGTCCTGAGCAAAATCAGTTAATAATGTTTCCTGGTTGGTTGGAACATGGTGTATCGCAAAATTTATCTGAACATGATAGAATTTCTATAGCATTTAATACGGAGTTTATAGACAAATGACAAAGCTTATTAAATTAACAAACGATGCAGATGCCCATAAAGGCAATCCGCTTTATATTAATCCAGATCATATTACTGCAATTTATGATGCTCCTAGTAATAATGGCGGACTTAAAACATTTATTTTTGGTGGATTTACTGGCGTACAATGGGAAGTAGAAGAAACTCCTAGGAAAATTATAGATTTAATGAATCCATTGGCTTATATTGATTGAGGGCATGATGATTACAGAATATCAAGTTAAAAAGAAACCCATTGTTGTTAAAACTATTCAATTTACTCCTGATCTTACTGATGAAGAATTGAGATCATGGAGTAACAAAAAAGCATTTGTTACACAACTTGATCGAGATGATGAGCCTTGTGCAATGATTAATACACTAGAAGGCACAATGAAGGCCCAATACGGTGATTGGATCATCATGGGTAACTTCAATGATGTTTATCCTATTCGTGAAGACATTTTCAATTCCAATTATGATTTTGTAGGTGAAAAATGAAAGCTCATATTGTTTCCTATTCCAATCCCACATCCCCTATGTCTGCGGATGACTTCATTGCATATGTTGCAAGAGTTTCCAATCCTTCCAATCAAGGAAACACAGAGACATCTTCCAAGCTGCTTAAATATCTTGTTAAAAACAAACATTGGTCGCCATTTGAAATGGCTCATATTACAATGGAGATAGAGACAACTCGTGATATCGCTAGACAAATATTACGCCACCGTAGCTTTTCTTTCCAAGAATTTAGCCAGAGATATGCGGACCCAACCAAAGACCTCGGATTCGTCACTCGTGAAGCCCGTTTGCAAGATCCAAAAAACAGACAAAACTCAATTGAAACTGATGATAACAAGTTGCAAGAGGATTGGGAGAGATTGCAATTAGAATTATCTTTTAAGTTTACAGAAGCGTATCATTGGGCGATTAAAAATGGAATTGCAAAAGAACAAGCTCGTGCAGTTCTTCCTGAAGGCCTTACTGTCTCTCGTCTTTATATGGCTGGTTCTGTTAGAAGCTGGATTCACTATTGCCAGCTACGCTGTGCTAATGGTACTCAAAAAGAACATCGTGAAATAGCGATAAAATGTTGGCATGAAATTACACGTATTTACCCATCTCTCACAGAACTCATTGAAATCACTGAATAATTTATTTTTTCATAAAAGTGACAACCTATTGAAATCACTGCA
>Ga0214919_10004292_pt1 | contig 20936 bp, 16 predicted proteins | sample LL1503_MetaG_FD_177994 | JGI IMG/M metagenome (GOLD analysis project Ga0214919, IMG submission 177994) | Freshwater microbial communities from Lake Lanier, Atlanta, Georgia, United States - LL-1503 | ecosystem: Environmental > Aquatic > Freshwater > Lake | place: USA: Georgia | collected... | reverse complement strand
CACCAGCTAATGTTAATATTACTAAAAATATTAATACAATAAATGCATTAATATCTAAAATTAGGTCGTTTCTTCCAACAATACCAATTATCCCACCAACTGCTTTACTTACTAATTTAAGTAGGTTATCAACATTACTTGGTTCCGCATCAGGAGCTGGTGGTGGTGCTGGACCTGGTAGATTATTAGGTCTAATTACTGAATCTAACGCTTTAATTACTACTCATATGTCAGATTTAGACATAGATTTACAAAATGCTTTGAGAAATTTGGTAGCGGCAAAAGGAGATGTAGATGCTAAAATATTAGAAATAGAAAATAGTGTAATTAATATGTTAAATGCTGATAAAACGGCTATTAAACTTATAAAACAAAAAATTTTAAGAGATTTAACTGACAGACGTAATGAACTTACTCATATAAACACATTACAAAATAATAATCCTGATAAAAAAACAGAAATAGATACTCAATTGGTGGAAATAAAAGCATTAACGGATAAATATGATATAGATATTACAACATATACTGGCATAATAAAAGATACTACTACTTTTAATACACGTGAAAGAAAGAAAAATGTTGATATAACAAATATTATAGCAGAAATTACCACAGAAAATAATCAAATTACAACTAATAATACATCGTTAAAAGCAATTTATGACAAATTAGCTCAATTACTATTAGACATAGTACATCCTGATTTGTACATTTATCAAGAATCTTATCTTCAATTATTAAATAGGTATAATGAAAATTTGAACGAATATACTAGGATAAATAATATTGATATTACTGAATATGACAAAAGACAAAATGAAAAAGTTAATTTACAAAAAATGGCAGCAGACTTAAATCCAATTATAAATCACGCTATTCCAGATATACAAGCAAATTTAGCAACAGTAGCAGAACCCGTACCAGCAGATGCTAAGTTCGTGACAGATAAAGATAAATTAACTAGAGGATTTGTAGAACTTTTAAATAATTATACTCAATTAGTTGGATATATAAGAGAGTTAATAGAAGGAATAGAAGATGAAAAAGCTGCTGCAGATGCAGAAGCAGAAAGACTAAGAAGAGAAGAAGAAGCAGCAGAAGCAGAAAGACGAAGAAGAGAAGAAGAAGCAGCAGAAGCAGAAAGAGAAAGATTAAGACTAGGAATACCAGGTGCTCGCAGAACAGATATTAGAATAAGTTTTGGGGGTAGAAGAGATGCACCACTACGTGCAAGGCTACTAATTCCACCAATTATTCATACCGGCGGTAGTAAAATTACTTTACCAAAAGTTGCATCACGTACAACCGTTATAATTGCAAAATCAAATACATTAAAAAAAATTATTTTAGAAAATAAAACAATAAATAATGTATTAGAAAATGTGTATGTTGAAGGTTCTAACAATATATATATATTAAATTTTGCCAGTATTGAAAAAATTGGTTGTAAATTTAAAGATGATGAAATGGAAGAAGAAGAAGAATTATTTAGAACTAGTTATGATCTTTATAATTCATTGAATAATGTAGAGATTGATATTGATATTGATATTGATATTGATGGAGCAAATAAAATATTATCTAATAAAGATACTAATGAATATGAAATAACAAGTACAGATGATAATATTGATAAAGATAATGAATTATTAAAACATATAATAATTACACAAGATGCAGTATTTGAAAGACATGATGGTTGTCATTCAGAAGCATATAAAGATATAGAACCCAAAGCAGATAGACCGAAAGCAACAGTTTTGTCTGCATTTTGGGCAAATTTTGGTAAAAATGCAGAACCTTGTACTTCAGTTACTCCAGCTACTCCAGATACTCAACCAATAAATTTTAAAATAAAAGAAAAAATAAAGAATATATTAACATTAGATCCTAATCCTTCAATGACTATACCAAAAAAAAAACTAATTATTGGAACCGGATGCTTTGGTCCTAGTTTTATATCAACAGATGTTGGAGATAAAGATAAAAGAACTAAATATATTGATTTTGTTTATGAATCATTTAAAACAGCAATAGAAGCAGGTGGTGTAGTATATGATGAAATTATTTTTACTATACCAAAAAAAAGCCAGGATATATCAAAAGATATTAATGATATGATACTTAATGATAGTGATATTAAAAATATGTTTAATACTATTGAGGGTATTAATTTTATAGATAAAACTGTAGCTGGTTTTGATGATGCTGAACCAGTAGATGATCCTGATGTTGTACCTGAACCTGAACCTGAACCTGTAGATGTTCCACCTGTTAATGAACCTACCGAATATAGTAAATTTATAGAATTATTAGTTGATTATAATAATAAAAAATTAGATGATATTGAAGTACTTAATGAATTAAAAGGACAAATATTATCATTAAACAATAGTGAAAATTTATTTAATGATTTAATGAAAGATACCACCCCTGCAGCAGAGACTATAAAAGCAAACACTACATTAATAAATTTAATAGTTAATTATTTGAATGAAATATATTGCATAGACCAAGAAGAAAATTGTGTGGCTGTATCTAAAGTTATTAAATTACCTATTGAACCAGTAGCTGGTGGAGGGGTTAATGAAAGTTTTATGTATGGTGGGAGTGCTAATAATGTAGTAAATGAAAATAATGCAGCAAATAAAGAGTTAGTTTTTAAAGGTAGAAACTCAGCAGTAACACTACCAGTAACAGAAGTAGCACCATTAGTAGTAGAAAATCCAGCAGAAGATACAGCAGAAGTAGCAGTAACAGAAGTAGCACCATTAGAAGAAGTAGTAACACCATTAGTAGAAGAAGTTCCAGCAGCAGTAGTACCAGTAACAGTAGAAGCAAATGTACCAGATCCATTAGTAGTAAAAAATCAAGCAGCAGATACAGCAGAAGTAGCAGTAACAGAAGTAGCACCATTAGAAGAAGTAGTAACACCATTAGTAGAAGAAGTTCCAGCAGCAGTAGAAAATTCAGCAACAGAAGAAGAAGTAACAGTAGAACCAGCACCAGAACAAAAACTTAAAATAAAATTCTTAAAAGGAACAATTGCTAGTCAAATAATAGAACAAAAAAGTACAAATCCAGATGCAAATATTTTAGCAATAAATACTGCAAATGCATTGCCACTTATAGGTAGTGACGTAGAATATGGAGGAGAAGGTATAGAAGAAGATTTAATGAGGTCTAGTCCAGAATTATATTATTCATTAAAAAAAATAAGTAAAAAAGATGATAATAATGCATTTTATTATTTTCATAATGAAGATAAAATTTGGTCTGATGATAATTTTGATAAATTTATAATAGAAACACCAAATGCAAAAATATATAGAAATAATAAAACTAATAATTTTGAAGTAATTAAACCAGAATCACAACCAACAGCTACATTTTTAACTGTATCTGAAATTGATTGTGGTAAAAACAGTAATATTTTAAGACAATATTTTATAAATATATTTTTGTTTATTAAAAAAATGGTCGATGAAAAACAAATAACAACTTTGATTTTAGATCCAATAAGTTTATTCAATAATTATCAAGCAGCTATATGTATATGGTATAAAACACAATTTAAAGAAAAATTTACTAATTCAGATTTAACTATTATTTTTGTTGATTCTATGAAATCTACATTAGAAGAAAGCAATAATTATTTTAATTTTAATAAAGAATTTAATATTATAAAAGATAATTTACATGTAGAAGGTGAATGGAATGATACTATAAATTCAACTCACCTTGGCGGTTATTTAAAAAATAAAACATCCAGAATCAATAAATATAAATCACCAAATAATAAGAAAAAAAATATTAAGAATACGAAAAAAAATAACTCTAGAAAACAAAAAAGCAAAAAAAACAATATGTCTAGAAACAAATCTAATTTAACAAAAAAAAAGTAGTAGAATTACTAACCACTACTCCAAATAATATCCATTATAAAATCAATTATAATAATAATTAATAATATACCAAATATTTTTCTAGCATTATTTTTTCTTATACCGTCAAATGGTTCTATTGTATAAGACATAATAGAATTATTTGTATTCATTTTATTTTATATTTTTAAATAAATTACTTACTTATATATTTACTTATATTTACTTATACTTATATAATATTATTTTCTAAAACAAATTTTATTATAAAAGCAACAAACGCGTATTTGTTTAATATGTAAAATATTGATAATAAATAATAAATAATACTCACGGTACAATAATTTCTAAGTACAAATATAAATAAAAATAAAATGTATTCTCCTAATCTTTGCAGAACAATTTATCTAGAACAAGAACAAAATATATATGGAGGCGGTTTAATAACTGCTCTTTCATATATACCAGTTATTGCATTTTATTCAATGTTTTATTATTATACTGCAAAATTTATTAATTATGTAAATAATGAAAATAAAGAAATACTAAATAATGAAGCAGATAATGATGAAGAATTTAAAAAAAATTATATATATCAATTTGAAGATACAAATATTAAATTATTAAATGATGTTTGTCTAGAAACAGAAACTCAAGATGAAATAAAGAAAAAGCAAGAAGTAATAGAAAAAATGTTATCAACAAAAACACTTGAAAGAGCACTTGTAATTTACTATATATTTATAAAAAAAGGTAATTATAAAGTTATTACTAAAAATGAAGAAACGAATGAATATACATTTAAAGAATATAATAGCTATTTAGAATTTAAGAAATACGAAGAAGCATATAAATTAATAAAGCCCTCGTTAGATACAAAGTTTTTTATTGGTGAAAAAGAATATAATATTAATGAATCAAATTTGATTATGATTTCGTGGATTTATTATAATGGTCTTTATGAATATTTAACTATAAATATAGGATTAAAATATAAAATATTGAAAGATATGTATAATAATAATTTACTAAAAAGTAATTTGTTTTTACGTTATCAATTATTTTTACAAGATAATGAAACTTTAATAGAAGAAATAGAAAAATTAGACGATGAAGGAGAAGTAGAAGTAGAAGACAAAAATGAAGATGAAGAACCACAAGAATCAGAAGAAATAGAAGAATTAGAAGAATCAGAAGAATCAGAAGAATCAGAAGAAATAAAAATACTATACGAAAAACATAATTTATGTAGAAATTTAGAAATTATAAATTTAGAAGATACTGATTTAGAAAGCGTGACATATTCTGAATCTGAACCAGATCAAGAGGAAGAAACAAAAGAAACAGAAGAATATGAAAATGAATTGGAAAAAATAAATTTAGACAATGAATTAGAAGAAATTATTTTGAAAGATGAAACACCAAATGACGAAGAATATAAAAAATTCATTAATTATTTTGAAAATTCTTCTTGTGAAAAATACTTTGAAAAATATATTAAAGAAATTAAAAATAAAATAATTAGCTAATTAATTAATTATATTTTGCAAGCTGTTTTAATAGCAGTTATTACTTTATTATTTGAGCTATAATCTGTACCTTCAACAGCATAGTTAGCAGTATTATTATTAATATCAGTTTGATATTTCAAAATATTATCCAATTGAGGTTTATCACATAAACCGAAACCTCTTATTTGGTCTGCATACATTTTAGCACATTCACTTATATTTGCTCCTTCTGGCAAACTTGATAAATAAGAATCAACAGTTGAATATGCTGCTGCAAATGGAGACATTATATTACCTGGATTATTACCTCCATCAGCGTAACCATATTGACCATTTTCATTAAATATTTGAAACATATATTTATCTTGTGCAATATCAGTTTTAGTATCAAAATTAACATTTAAACATATATTAGGAGGGTTTTTTGCAGTTGGTGTTGTATCATTAGAATAACCAGTAGAAGCAAATTTTTCAAATGTTCTATCAATTAAATTTACTCCGTTGTATTTTAAAAAAACCATAATATCAGAATAATTGCGGTCACCCATATACATTTTTTTTTCATTATTTACAAGTAAAATAATTGTTGGAACACTTGTTATTTTATATTCATTGGCTTTTTTATAATCTGTTTCACAATCAATTTCTTCATGTAAAACATTATTTGATAAATTATTAATAATCTTATGCCAGGTAGACATAAAATCAGAACAATAAGGACATGAAGGTTTATAAAATAACATTAATTTTTCAGAATTATCTTTATTAAGATAAGATATTATATTATCATTTTTATGTTTGTTATTATATAATTTTTTATTTTTATATGCATCATTAGTATTATTATTATAATTAGAATTATTTTCATGTTTATAAAAATTACCTATATTAGTAGCATCATCCATATTATCTTTTATTTCAACATTCATAGCTTGAAATCCTTCAATATAACCTTGTTCGACAGCGTTATTTATTTTTGCCATAGTATCTTTATTTATTTCTTCTAGCATTTTTTCAAATTTATAGTTATTTTTTGTATAATTATTTGCATTTTTATAACTATCAGGATTATTATTATCATTATCATTATCATAATCATTATATTTTATATTTTTCATAGCTTTTTGTCTATCTAAATATATTTTAAATAGTAATATAATTAATAATATTATGATTATTGATATAAAAAAAAAGTGATCTGTCATTTTTAATATATTTTCTATATATTATAGTTTATATTAATATTTTATATTATATTTATAATATATAAATATTATATTTATATTATATTTTTTTTAATATTTTAATATTTTTATTTTTTTTTTATATTAATACTTTTCTAAAGTCAGGTTTATTATATATTTTTTTAATATGTTTATTATCTAGTTCTAGAACCAAAATATAAAAATATAAAAAAAAATTAAAATAAAAAACATACAAAAACTATAAGACAATCATATAAGACAAATATATAAGACAAACATATAAGATAAAATGAATGAAAATAATACAAATTTTATCAACTTTATAAATCATTTATTAACATTTAATAAACAGATGAATTTATTTAAATCAAAAAATCTAGTTGAAAATAGCACACCATTTCGTTTTAATATAAGTTCTCGTGTCATAATAAAATTGTGTGAAATGGTAAAACCTATATTACAGAATGAGCCAAATATTTTAGAAATAGAAGCACCAATTAATATATTTGGTGATATACATGGTCAATTTGCAGATATGATTCATTTTTTAGAAATGACTGGATTACCACCTGAACAAAAATTTCTATTTATGGGTGATTATGTCGACCGTGGTAATAATAGTATTGAAGTATGTGCATTATTATTTGCAATGAAAATTATGTATCCACAAAACGTGCAAATATTAAGAGGTAATCATGAATGTCCAGAAGTTAATTGTTTATATGGTTTATTAAATGAATGTGAAAATCGTTTTGGTAATGACGCTAGATTAGTTTTTAATAAAATAAATGAAGTGTTATGCGTATTACCATTATGTGCAATTATTAATCAAAAAATATTTTGTGTTCATGGCGGTATATCACCGCATTTAAAAACATTGGAAGATATAAAAATATTAAATAGATTTGGAAAAATACCCGATAGTGGTTTAATGTGTGATTTAATGTGGTCAGATCCTAGTAGTTCATTATTAAAATGGGGTCAAAACAATAGAGGTATTTCTTGTACTTATAATAGTTTAGCAATTAATACATTTTTAAAAAATAATAAATTGCAATTGCTTTGTAGAGCGCATCAATTAGTGTCTGATGGATATAAATTTTTTGCTAATAATAAGATGATTACTGTATTTAGTGCTCCTAACTATTGTGGTAATTGTGGTAATGATGGAGCAGTAATGAAAGTAAGTGACAGTTTAGTGTGTTCATTTATTATAATTAAGCCAACTAATATTGATGTATGATGTATGATGTATGATGTATGGAGTATGGATATATTTATTACATATGATTTGTGATACCTAATTTCTATCTATTCAACATCTTTGAAAAAAATATATTTGGTATTTGGATCTGTTTTATCATCTTTAATTTTTTTTTGATTTAAATCGACTGATTGCATTTCATCTAAATCTATTTCATTTTCTAAATCATTTGCTACAGTAATATCTAAATCATTATCTAAATCATTATCTAATTCATCTAGATTCAAATTTATTTCATCAATATTATTAATTACAAGTTTTGATTGTTTAATTATTGGACTAATTGTATCTACATTATTTAATTTTTCTTCTTTTGTTACTGGTTCTTTTGTTACTGGTTCTTTTGTTATAGTATTTGTTTTACTGTTAGATTTACTATTTTTTATATTTGATAAATCATCATTAATAGTACTGGTTATTAAATTATCAATATTAACATCAATTTCATTATCTTCATTATCTTCATTATCATTATCTTCATTATCATTATCTTCATTTTGATTTGTATTTTCATCTAATAAATTTTCTAAACTAGTAGAATTATTTTTATTAATTTTTTTATCAATGTTTTTGTCAATGTTTTTGTCAATGTTTTTGTCAATGTTTTTATTTGTTTTATCTAAAATAAAATCAACATTTTTTATATTTTTTTTAATGTCTTTATTATCTTCTTTATGAGTAGTTTCTTCGTTAGGAGTAGATTCTTCTTTAGGTATTAATTCTTCATTAGGAATAGATTCATCATTAGAACTAGTTTCTTTAGTTTCTTCTTTATCAGTAAAACCTTCCTGTGTTTTTTCAACAATTTTTTCAACAACAGTATCAACAAGTTCCTTTTTAATTTTATCTGTATTAGGTCTAGAGCTCATTTCTTCACGTATTACCTGTCTAATTAATTCAATATTAATATCTCCTAATTCGCCATTTTTGCTTGTAGTTTTCAATTCTTTTTTAACAACTGATTCTAGCTTCTTTAAATATTTTTTCTTAGCAGGTTCTTTGATATCATCATCTTCTTCATCAATTTCTTCATCAGGTTCATTTAAGAATTCTTTTAAAATATGTCTAACAGGTAGTTGTTTTCGAATAGTTTCCATAATACATTCAGCAATCATTGCTTCACTATCTCTCATATTTTTTTGATGTTCATATTTCGAAACTCTATCACTAAAATAATAAGGATCTTTCCAAAATTCACGAGCGCATTCAATATAACAAAGATGTATAAAATGACTACCACTGGGAACTTTAATAGATATTTTTTTATTTCGTTGAGCACTATGAACGATAGTTAGTATTTTAATATGACTTACATATACAACTTTGAGTAAATCATCTATATAATCACACTTACTAGCATTTGATATTCTTTCAAATTCTTTATTAATAATATCTTGAGACCATTTAGGTATTCTACTTAATAAATCTTGAAATATCATTAATACATTATCAGGTGTATTATCTTGATTACAAATATCTTTTGCATCCATATAAATACTTTTAATACCTTGATAAATGCAATTTTTTAATATACTAATAAGTTGTTTTGTATATTCTTCTTTAGCATCTACTAAAACAGTAACATTACCTTCATCCATTTTTGTAATATTTTGTAATATTTTATAGTATTTTATAAGTAAAGTAATTAATAATATATAAAATAGTATATAAATAATATAAATAATATAAATAATTATTCTTATAATTATACTATAATCTTTAATCTTGAAAAAAACGAAAAACTTAAATAAAAATAAATATAGATAAATATAGATAAATATAGATAAATATAGATAAATATAGATAAATATAGATAAATATAGATAATTATAGATAAATATAGATAATTATAGATAAATATAGATAATTATAAATAAACATATTTACTTTTTATTTTTACGTGATTTAGATTTTTTATGTTTTCTAGAATTTTTAGATTTTCTAGATAATTTATTTTTTCTTGACTTTTTAGCTGTTTTACAATTTTTTTTATATGCACCACCTTTAGTTAAACCATAATTTGTAAAACCAAGATCCAATGCACCAGATGCAGGACAATCACCATCTTGAGTTCCATTAAGAGCTACATTTGCAGCAAGCCCTCCAATTTTATCATCTAGATTAAATGAATAAATTGCACCACCGGTATGTTTTGGCATATTTGGATGTTCAGTAAATGATTCTCTAGAACGGACAGGATTAGTATATGATGGTGGTTTAGGGTTACGAAAATTAACTTCTGGATAAGTAGAATCATCACCACCATTTTGTGTGTCATTATCAGAATATGATGGTCTAGTATATGTTGTGCCAGTATTTGGATTATAATAAGTACGTACTGGTTTATCAGAATCAGCACCACCTCTATGTTTTGTTTTTTTACTTTTACGTAATTTATTATTTTTTGAAGCTTTACCAGCTGCTCTAACAGGACGTACAGGCATTTTATTTATTATTTTATGTATTTATTTTTATATTTTAGAGTATAATAATTATATTTATTTCTTAATTTGTAATTAGATATTTATTCTAGCTATATTAAAATTAAAATTAAAATTAAAATTAAAAATTAAAATTAAAATTAAAAATAAAAATAAAATTAAAATTTAAATTTAAAATTTAAAAATTGAAATAAATAATTTATTTAATATTATTCAAATTATTTTAACAAATATAAAATATATAAATAAAAATATATAAATTAATATAATAAAATGGAAAATATATTAAATAAATTAGTTGAAACTAGAATAATAAGTATTCTAGAAACAATTAATATTAATTATCCTGATAAATTTCCAAAAACTCAAATTAATAAAGAATTAAATTATATTAAAGAACATATTCATTGGAAAAAACAAATACATAATAATATAAGAAAAATTAAAGTAAAACAAAAGCCAAAATTAAAACCAAAATTAAAGCTAAAATTAAAACACAAAATTAATCTAGATAATGAATCTATTATAATTAAAAATAATGAAATAGATATAAATAAATGTTCTGGACGTATATGGTCAGATCATATTAAAAATAGTAAAACTATGAAAAAAATAAATGATATTGATAACAAATTTAAAGTTGATGATTTTATAGATATAGATATTAAAGAATTTAACAGTAAATATATAATTGGTTCAAGATGTAGTAAAAATAAGATATCTAATAGTAAATATTGTAAATTACATTATAAACATTTAATTCATGGTGATTATTTAGAAAGCCCTAATAAAGAACTTTGTTATCATTTTATGAAAGATGGTAAGTATTTATAAAATAAATATATGTTTATATAATAAAATATAATTTATAAAATTATATAACATATATATAACATATATATAAAATATATATAACATATATATTTTACAATAAATAAAATGGAAGCATTTACAAATGATTTATATTCTTTGTATGAACTTATTAATAATAATGATGAATCAAAATCATTTTTAAATATAAAAACAATATCTAAGCAATATTTAGCATATTACATTTATCGTATTATTACAAAATATTATAATATAGTAGAATTAGCTTTATCATCTACTGATATAAATGAATTTATGACATATTTAAGAATACCAAAAGAACATAATCGGATGCTTAATTATCCACTAGCTGGTAAATTAACAAATGATAGTAAAATTTTAGATATGGTTATTCTTAAAGGTATTGATATTCTTATAAAAACTGATAAATATATAAAAAGTTTGCCATCTGATGCAGTAGGATATGATGATTTCTATGTTTTTTTTAAACAAAAAGAATTAACAATAATTATTCAAGACCTTATAGATTTACAAACACTTATACCTGGATTATCTGTTCCAGAGATAAGACCTAATTATTTAGTAGATAATAAATTATAATTTATTTTTATTTTTATTTATTTTTATTTATTTTTTATTCAAAAAATATTTCTAATTTAATTAATTTTTATTTCTAATATAATATATAATAAAAAATAAATATAATTTTTTAATTAAATAATTTTTCAAATTAATAATTTTTCAAATAAATTTAAATTAATAAATTTATAAAATGTCTTCTCCTAATCCATTTCAGTCTATGATTGGTGTATCAAATAGTATTAAAAATATATTGACACCTGCTAGTTTTGCAAATCCAAATTCAAATGAAATGACATTTGGTCAAAGTTTGTTTTTCTTTATTATTCTATGTCTAGTAATTTATGCAACAATGTGGATAGGTTCATTTGTATTTAACAGAAGTGTTATTAAAATATTTCCTTCTGTTAAAAAAGTATCAGCATTAGATTTCTTTGGTCTATATATTGTACTACATCTTTTGATGTGTTAAATAATACTAAATAATGTTAAGAAATATTAAGCATTATTAAGTATTTGTGTTTCTATTATTTTTATAAGTTTTATGTTTTTTTATATTTTATATTAGTAATATAGTTAGTATATTAGTAATATAGTTAGTATATTAGTAATATAGTTAGTATAATTTTATGTAATGAATCAAAAAGATTTTAATTTATTAATAAATGATATATCAAATATTCTTAAACCATTAAACCAATTATTATATGAATGTTTAGTATTAATTATATTTTATTATATATTTAATACAATGTCATTTTTAAATAATAATTCTAAAATTCACAAACCATTTGTATATTTAGTATTTGTAATATGTATTTGTCTAGATTGGTTTATATGGAATAATTGTAATCAATCATCTTTATTTATTGCAATTTTATTTATATATATAATTTATAATTTTAATGTATCAAATACGATATCTACATTTATTGATTCAATGAAAGAGTCTAAAACAAATAATAAAATAAATGATCAAAATGATGATGAATTAAAATACATTCAATCACAGCAGGATATTAATAATACTAAAATACAAGAAGATATAGATAAAATTACTTTTATTCCAAAAGAATTTATTCCATCCATTAATCCAGTACCATATGAAAAATCTATGGATGGTATTAATGAAATTAATAGAGCTTATAGTTTAACTATACCCCCAATTAGAGTAAAAGGTTTAAATTATGCAGATGTAAAGATTAGCGAATTACATAAAACACCTCAATATAAAAATGAATACTTGACAAAAAAAAATATTGAAATTGCTAATGATTTAATTAATAGTAATATTAGTACTACTGGTACTACTGGTAACAATAGTAATCGTAATAGTAATAATAATAGTAATAGTAATATTAATAGTAATATTAATAGTAATAGTACTAATGATGAATCAAATATTGATTTATTTAGAAAACCTAAAAGAGAGTTTCTAGATAATAAATGGTTACAAATAAAAAAAAATACATATAATGATGTATGTAGTAGTTGTACAACTTCAAATAAAGGAAATGCTATTTGTACAGTACCTAAATATGGCGAGGGTTTAGAAGAATGTACAAATCAAACTGATTCTGTAGATAATAGTCAATTACAAAACATTAGTAGCAATAAGGTTGAACCTATTTATAAATTTTAGTATATTTATAATACAAAAAGAAAAAATAAAAAAATTGGAAAAATATATGTATTAAATATGTATCTAATTAAAGATACATATCCAAAGACGAAATAATATAAAATATTTATATCTATTATCAAATATTATGAAAATATTTAATAATAAACCAAATAAGATTGATTAATTAGTAGATGACAATTATTTTGTAAAAACAACAAGCCTTTTATCTAAAAACGTTGTTAATTTTATTACAATATAAAACTAATTAATAATCATTATTTGAAAATATTATATATTACTTATTATATTTCACCACAATCCTTACAATTATGTAATATAATTCTAATATTATTAGAATTCTACCATAAAATTTGGATTTAACATATTAATTTATCAATGAATGATATATTAACTGTATAGTGTTTTTATATTTTTATTATAAAAATTTATTATAAAATATATAAAAACAATATTAATATATATATAATAATTATTCAATTTTTGTTATTTTTTCATTTTTATACTAAAAAAAAATATAATTATTATATAATTAATTATTATATAATTAATTATTATATAATTAATTATTATATAATTATAATATAATATAAAGTATTTTTTATTTTTATATATAAAATATAATGACTATTAAAATAGAAATGTTATTATTAAATACACCATTATTAATAATTTTAATATTATTAATAATATTATTATTATTTTGTTTTATGCAGAATTATTTTTATAAATCACAATCACTTAATTATGATGAATCAGATTTAAAATATAAAACAATAAATACAAAACATACAAAAAATTTTAATGATAAAATAACCAAAATTCATGATTTAAAAAATATGGAAATTAAAAAACATATTATTATATTAAAAAAAATAATTAAAGAAATTAGAATAAGTTTGCAGGAAAAATTTGAAGATATTGGTGTTGAAGATTTACAAGCAAATTTAGATACTTTATATCTGTTAGATAGTAATCTAACAGATTTTGAAACTACTGATTTATTAACAATAGAAAAAACTATGGATCTTGTTAAATCACAAAGACTTGAAAATAAAAAAAAAATTTTAGATTTATTAACAAATATTTATTTATTAGCTTCTATAGATAATGTAAATAAATCTAATGCGGTATCATATCGCGAATATCTTAAATATGTAAGTCCAAAAGATAATATATATTATAAACAATATTTATAGTTGAATATTTATAGTTTTTATTATTATATTTTTTATTTCTAAATATCACGTTCTTCAGGTTTTTTATAAGGATAATTTATAATTTTAAAAATCTCTTCCTCAGTAGAGCAAGGAATTAATTCTCCATCATTGACTTTAGTTAGTCCAAATTCACTTAAACTATAACCTTTTTTTAATGCATGAGATCTCATATTTGTATTAAAAGTTTTGCTACCTGTGAAATATAATATAGCAGACCCATAACTTTCATATGGTACTATACGAATATCTATTCTTCTTGCAATATTTGATTGTTTTGATTGATTTGTATTATTTGTATTATTTGTCTTATTTGTATTATTTGTCTTAATAAATTGCATTATATTGCAAAATCCCATAAATTTTTTATTACCCATATCTAGCTGATCTATAATAAAATTATAATTCATTAATAATTCAACAAAATTTGATAATAAATTAACTGGATTATTTTCTAAATCAAGTTTTGTTTTAATTAATGGATGTGCAATTAAACAATCTACATCTCCAGATTTATCTCTACCTCTTCTATATGAACCACATATCATTACTAATAAATCTTTATTCATATGTAATGCTATTTTTTTTAATATATTTTCTGCTGTTTTTATTTCTTCACGTGGTATTTTTAAACTCATATCATTAAAATGTTTTATACCTACTAATGATGATTTATGAATTTTATGAAGCATTTTTGTTTCAGACATTAATTTGTTCCGTAAGGTTGTTTCTAAAATACTGTATTGTTTAGATTTATTTAATAAATCCCATTGTGTTTTAGTATATTGTTTAGGTTTTGGCATTTTATAAAGAGTTAATATAGAATTATTAGAATCAGTTGATACCCATTTTTTCCATTCTGAAAGCAATCCTTCTAATGTAACACCATCATCTGCAAGTTTAATCGCATTTTTTGGCCCAATACCATGAACATATCTTAAATCAAATATTGCACCACCTCTAGGATCACTTGGTCTTACTTCGTCATTTAATATTTTAGGTTGAGATTCTATCTTACTTGTATCTAAATGTGTTGTATTTGTTGTATTTGATGTATTTTGCATGTTTATATGTGATATTATTTCTGGTGTTTCTTGTTTATTCGATAAATCATATAATTCTTTTTTTATTTTATCGAGTTCTTTAATTTTACCAGTTTCAAATAATTCAAATAAATAAGATGTTAATTTATCAGTTAAATTAAGGTTTGTAATATCACTTTCATTTTTAATATTTGTATTTTTTGCAATATATTGATTAATTGTTTCAATCCATTTTCTATAGTTTTTTATTTTAAATTGTAATGGAGTTATTTCTTTAATATTATTAGATTCTTTGTATATTTGTATTTGTTTTGTTCTAATATTAATAAATTCATTAATAATTAATATAAAGTTTTCAAAAATAGTCATTTTATATAAGAATAAGAATAAGAATGATAAATTATAAATTATAAAATATAAGTTATATTTTATATTTTATAATTTTATTTTTCAATTTTTATAACTTATAAAAAATATAAAAATACAAAAAAATATAAAAATATGTAATTTCAAAAAATATTATTAGTATTATTAGCATTATTAGCATTAGTATTAGTAATTGTTTGTGTTTTTTACCAATCACTTATTTCATTTAATGGAATACCATCCCATCGTTCATTATTATTTTTATCTATTGAATATAATTTTGATTCAAAAATTATGTCATTAAATATATCTAAAATCATATTATTAATATTAATTATTGGCAAAGTTAATGTGTATTTCATAAAATCATTATTTTTAAAATTAAAAATTACATTTATGAGATTAAATAATTCATAATTAATATTATTAATACCATTAATAAATTCACCAGGGATACTATTATTAACACTGCCTATAGCAACAACAATAAAATCTTCATTTTTGTATTTTTCATTAGAAATTGTATTTAAATAATTTATAATATTTACAATAATATGTGTTAGTTGTTTATGTTGATTATTAAAGTTAAATCCCATAATCATATACATATCTTTTGTTGTAAAATCATTATTAGTATTATTATATTTAAAATATTTAGAATTTATGTTATATTTTGTATTTTTCATTGGTAAATAATGTTTTAATTTTACTCGTAAAATTACAATATAGTTTATTCCAACTTTTATTTGGGACATAATTTTAGAATTATTTTTAGAAATTTCAATTAAACTTTTTAAATATATTTTATTATAATCATTAATAGCTTTATTTTCAGAATTATTAACTGGTAAAATAACAGGTTCATTAAATGGTAAATTTACAAGATCATTAATAGGTTCATTAATAGGTTCAATTATAATGTTTTTATTATCAATATTGATAGCTTTATTATTAATATCGATAGCTTTTTTAATGAAAGTAATGCTTAATAATATTGTAACAACATAATATACTATAATTTGAAATACAATTAAGTAATTCATATTTAAATTACTAGAGTAATCTATATCATTAATTTCAATATTTTCAATATTTTCAATATTTTCAATATTTTCATTAGTATAGTTTAATATTTTAGTATAAACTACATATTTAATATTATATGCTTCAATGCATAAAATATTATAAATATTATTTGGTGATAAATTATTAATTATTGATATTATTAAATCTTGCATTTTTAAATATATTCTAGAATAGTATTTATGTAAATATAAATTTATTTTTAAATTTATTTTTTTGATATAAAATAAAAAATATAATAATAAAAATTCAATTTTTATTTAGAGAAAATGATTATAAAATATTAAATATAAAATAATTTAATAATAAATATGTAGTTTATTAACACATCTAGTAATTGCAGTATAAAGTAATTTATTTCTTTCCTCTTCTTTACTATTAGATAAAATATTATTATATTCAACATAAACATCGTCGTATGTACTACCTTGTGATTTATGTATAGTTAATGCATAACCATAATCAATTTCTAAATAACTTGATGTTATTACATGACTCATATAATGCCCAAACATTTGACTTAATGTTATATATTTACTATTTTTATCAACAGTTTCTCCTTCTTCGCCTAGAGATTTATTTATTAATTTTAATTCTTTTTCATCAATTTTAGAAAGCATTAGTTTTATTTCATAACTATTTTTAATTATATTTCTAATAATTTCTAGAGACTCTATATTGCATTTTTTAGATAAATCTAAAATTGGTATATTTTTATATACACATTTACCATTATTATTAAATATTGTTAAATCACATAAATACATATCAAATTCTAATTTATCAGTTGCATCTATAAAATCTTTTATATAACTAGATTGATATTTATCTACATTAATTTTATCAGTAAATTTATTAAGAAAGAAAGCACATTTTTTGCAAGATATTTTATCATTAGGTATTCCAAATAGTTTATGTGACATAGCATTATGCCAATTAGTATATGCATTTATTCTCATATTAACAGTTGGTAAATTCTTAATATTATGTAAATCATATCTAGGAACTAATAAATTATATTTTAGGGAAAGTTCATCTGTAAAAATATAAATATCTTTGTTAATAATATCATTTAATATATGATCAATATAGAATTGTTTGCGATGTAATTCTAAATCTTCATTTTTATGTGATTCTAATGAACATTTATTAGCCTGTTTTTCTGAGTTTTTATTTTTTTCTTTCCCTGTTTCTTTTCCTTTTTCATTATCTGGATCTGTAGCATTTACTTTACTTTTACCTAAATTATTGAAATAATCTAAAATATTTGTATTAGATTTATTTTTGGTAGGTTTATTTATTTTTGGTGTTTCTATCTTTGTTTCTATCTTTGTTTCAACTTTAGTTGTAACAGTATCATCTAAAATAGTATTAATATTTATATCAATATTTGTATCAATATTTGTTGATGAATCTTTACTTTTGTTTAATAATTTTTCTATTTCATTTAATTTAGTAATTACGTAACACCAATCTTTAAAACTAATAGGTTTATATATTTTAGTATCAACTCTAGATACATATACAATAGTACTTGAATATATTCTATAATCGTATTTATAATATGGTGTTTTTACAAGTAATTTATCACCTTTTATAAGATATTGATTTTCAATATTTTCAATATTATTAAATAATAAACTGCGTATCTTTTTATTCAGATATGAACAGCATTTGTTTGTCCATCCAAGAGCCATTGTATCAAATTTATGTAATGTTATTGACTTAGCATCTGACTTAGCATCTGTCTTAGCATCTGTCTTAGCATCTGTCTTAGTATCTGTATTTTCATCTAATTTATATAATTCTTTTTGTTTTCTTTTTATATCATCTACATAAGATATAATCCACACAGAGAATTTTTTATCATAAAATATCAAATCTGGTTCTGTATATTTTAATAAATTAAAATTTTGCAAATTATCATATATTTTATCTCTCAAATTATTAGCAATTATTGTAATATTATTTTTACACCGCTCAACTATTTTAAGAGTAATATAATTTTCATTGCTAGAATCAGAATCATTATTTTCAGTAAAAATAATTGATAAATCTTCGCTAACTGGAGGGAGTTGGCAATAATCACCTATATATATTATAGGACATTTAATAAGATTCAAAAGTTTAGAAGTATTTTTATCAATCATGCTGCATTCATCCACAATAATTGAAGTATTCATATATATTTTATTATATTTATCAACAATTTTTTTATCATTCCCTTTTGTAAATTCTTCTATTCCCATTTCATTTATAACACGTCCTATACTAAGAACTTGGGATACAGTTAAAAATGTTATTTTGCTATTTATAATTTGAATAATTATTTTTGGTGTAATTAATTTTATAAATTTATTAAAACTATTATTATTGTTATTATTGTTATTTGCAATAAAATTATCTAAAACATTTTGCAATTCATCTTCGATATATGTATTATATTTTGATACTAATACATCTTTAGCTTTATTTGTAGGTGCTGAAATAATAAAATTATTGAAAGGTAATTTATCCCATTTAATTTTTTTATTTGTAGAGTCCTTTTTTAATATTGCTTTTGCATTTTCTGTTATTAAATCATTTATTAAATCTAGATTATTAAATATTTGTTTAATTAAAATATTTGAAATAGTAGAAATAATAATTGTTGTTTTACCTGTTCCAGCACTTCCATTGATTAGAATTTTACTAAAAGCTGAATGATCTGTTATAAAATTAGTAACTTTAGTAATACATACTTTTTGTTCATCATTAGGATTAAATATTTGTATTTTATTATTTTGAATAGAAGTCATTATATTATATATAGTTTTTCTATTTTTATAAACTGTAAAATATAAAAAATAAAATCAATTTTTAAGTCTGTTTTATATAATTTTAATTTATAATAAAACATCACTATATTTATTTAATTCTATTCTCTTTGTATTATAATTAATTGGAGGGTCTGTCATATTTACTATAACATCATTTAAATTATCAAGAAATAATGAACCATATAGTTTAGTACCATCGTTTTTTATGTACTGTGTAGTTGTAGGTAGGTTTGAATTTCTTATTAAAAATGAGTCATAATTAATTAGTTTTATATTATATATCATAATAATTATAAATATACATATAATTAAAAACAATAAATTATTAAAAAATATATTATTAAATTTAAACATTTGAATATTTAAAATATCGGCAATATTTATTATATATTATATATATATTATTTTTTATTTGTAGTATTTTTTTATTTGTAGTATTTATTTTTCAAACAAATATAGTATATTTTATAAAGAAGTATATAAATATAAAGAACGCTATAGTAAATAATACTGTTCCTCCTGCAAAAGCTATAGCTAATATTACACCTAAAACAAATAATGGTATTGCAATGTATTTTATAATAATTGGTAAAAATACAAAATAAAACCAGTATATAAAACTCCAAACTGCTCCTAACACAGTAGATACTACATTATATGTTATTTCCAATACAGCACCAACAGGCATTTTTTTATGTATATTATATTTTACTTTTATTATAAATCAAATTATATTACTATACTTATATTAGAAAAACAAATAAAACAAATAAAAAATAAAACAAATAAAACAAATAAAAAATAAATCAAATAAATCAAATAAATAAAAATTTATTATTATTTAATTGAAGATTTAGATTTCGGTAGGCTTCCATTCAGGTTGCCTACCTTCAAAAGTACGACCCTTCATATCATCTGGATATTTAAAATAACCAGGAGGACCATTGAACGCTGATGAATAATCAGCAGGCTTACTATTACCAAATGATGTAAAATCACCACCTCTTTGTTTAGAGCGTTTCATGCTTTTGCGTTTTTGGCTTTTTGA